>Ga0102953_1002113_pt1 | contig 12085 bp, 7 predicted proteins | sample SalPon2A_C_D2_MG_FD_78509 | JGI IMG/M metagenome (GOLD analysis project Ga0102953, IMG submission 78509) | Soil microbial communities from South San Francisco under conditions of wetland restoration - Salt Pond MetaG R2A_C_D2_MG | ecosystem: Environmental > Terrestrial > Soil > Wetlands | place... | reverse complement strand
GACGGTCCGCTCGAACCCAAGGGCTTCCAGCGCTTCATCGATGGAGTCCCGCTCCAGGCCCCGCCGCGACACCAGGATGTGGTCCCCGGCGGCATAGCGGGCCGGGGTGACCGCGGCTACGACCAATGGGTGGCCAGCCCGGACAACCCCGATGAGCCGGTCGTGGAAGAGCGCCTGCACCCGAAGCTCGGGACCCATTCCCTCACCGACGACGCCGGTCTCCAGGTCCACGGTGCCGTCTCGGAGGGGCCCGCTGTCCTTGGTGGCCTTCTGGACGAAGCGAAGCCGCACCCCCGGCGCCTCCTCCGCCACCCGGGCGATGAGCGGTGGGCCGAAGTTCTCCACGAAGCCCTCGCTGGTCCGGAGCGTGAAGGTCCGCTCGAGGAGGCGGAGGTCGATCCCTTCGGCGGGGCGCAGCACAGCCTCCGCCTCCTGGACGAGCTTCCCCACCCGGTCCCGGAGCTCCAACGCCCGGGGCGTGGGGACCAGGCCCCGCCCGGCCCGGACCAGGAGCGGGTCGCCGGTGGCCTCCCGCAGACGAGCCAGAGCTCGGCTCGTGGCAGAGGGGCTGAGGCCCAATCGAAGCGCGGACCTCGCGACGTTGCCCTCGGTGAGGAGCACGTCGAGGGCGACGAGCAGGTTGAGGTCCGGTCTGGTCATGGGCGGATTCCTCCCCGGAGGCGCTTGGGATCCGATATATGGCGTCATGCGCATCTATTAAGTGCAATTCATGCGTCTTCCGCCATATCTCTGGACACCCAGCTTTCGTGAGAGGACCCATGAGAGCCATCGAGCCCGGGAGTCCACGGTGCAGTCCACGGCATTCAGACCAGAGCGTGCGTCCGCAGGGCCGGTCACACCCCGCTCGGCCCGGGGGGTGCTCGCCAGCCTCTCCCTGGCCATGCTGCTCTCGTCGTTGGGGACGAGCATCGCCAACGTGGGCCTGCCCGATTTCGCCGAGGCGTTCGGCGCGCCCTTCCAAGCGGTCCAGTGGATCGTTCTGGCGTACCTGCTCTCCGTGACGGCCCTCATCGTCACCGTCGGGCGCTTGGGTGACCGCCTGGGTCAGCGACGGCTCCTGTTGGCCGGGATCCTGGTCTTCACGCTCGCCTCCGCACTCAGCGGACTCGCCCCCAGGCTGTGGGTGCTGATCGCCGGGCGGGCAGCGCAGGGTATGGGGGCCGCCGCCATGATGGCCCTGAGCATGGCCCTCATCGGCGAGACCCTACCGAAGGCGAAGACCGGCAGCGCCATGGGACTGTTGGGCACCATGTCCGCCATCGGAACGGCCCTGGGGCCGTCGCTGGGTGGCGCCCTCATCGCCGCCTGGGGATGGCGGGCGGTCTTCTTCATCAAGGTGCCCCTGGGCGCGCTCGGTCTGGTTCTCGTCCATTGCCATCTGCCGGTGGATCAACGGGACGGCAGGTCGGCTGTCGAGGATTCGGACCCCATGGGCGCCCTGCTGCTCACCGGTACCCTGGTCGCCTACGCCCTGGCCATGACCCTGGGGCGCGGGCACTTCGGGCTCGCCAACGCGGCGCTCCTCGGAGCGGCCGGACTCGGAGGCGGCCTCTTCGTCAAGGTGGAGGCCCGGGCCCGCACGCCTCTGGTCCGACTGGGCATGCTCCGCGAGGTGGGGCTCGGCACCGGCCTCGCCACCAGCACCCTGGTCTCCATGGTCATCATGGTGACCCTGGTGGTCGGACCCTTCTACCTGTCGCGGGGGCTTGGCCTGGACGCCGCCGGCGCGGGCCTCGTCATGTCGGTGGGCCCCCTGATCGCCGCTCTCACCGGAGCTCCGGCGGGCCGCGTCGTGGACCGCTCCGGCCCCGGGCGCATGGCGGTGGTCGGGCTCACCGGAATGGCCGGCGCCTCCCTGCTCCTGGCCACTCTTCCCCAGATCCTCGGGATTCCCGGGTATGTGGCACCGTTGGTCGTCATGACCGCCGGCTACGCGCTGTTCCAGACGGCCAACAACACCGCGGTGATGTCCGGCGCCGAGGCGAACCAGCGAGGAGTCATCTCGGGCCTGCTGAACCTCTCCCGCAACGTCGGACTGATCTCCGGCGCGTCGGTCATGGGCGCGGTGTTCGCCCGGGCGTCGGGCTCCGCCGACGTCACCTCTGCACCGGCCGCGGACGTCGGCAGCGCGATGCGGACGACCTTCGCCGTGGCGGCGGCCCTCATCGTCGCCGCCCTGGGCATCGCCGTACACGGCAACAACTCCACCGCGCCGCCCACCGAGGCAGGGAGGGACGCATGACGACGCGGAGCCTCACCCCCAACGGAAAGGAGCATTCCACCATGTCAAGGACTTCCCTCGATCGCATCGCGTTGGCCGCCCTGGCCCTCATGAGCCTCGCTCCCCTCGCCGCCGACGCTCAGGTCACGCCTGCTCCGCAGCGCTCGTGGGAGTTCCTGGTGACCTCCGGGTCCATGGTCCCCACGGGTGCCCAGAGAGAGACCCTTCGGCGCGGCGGAATTACCGCGGCCCAGCTCGCCCGGGTGGTCCGACCCTCGGTCGCCCTCGCCGCCACCGTGGGTTGGGCCCGGAGCCGGGACGTCACCCAGGTGGGTGACCCCAAGCTCGACGTCTTCCTGTACGACATCGGCGCGGAGTTCCGCCGACTCCGTCGGAGTGCCGGTGGGTCGCGAAGCCTGATGCCGTTCGCAGGCGTCGGTGCCGGTGGGCGCACCTACAACTACCGGAAGCTGGAGGCCGATGCCGTCCACAATCTCACCGCCTACGGCAGCGTGGGCGGCGAGGTCGGCCTGGACCGCGTCAGCGTACGCCTGGAGGCCCGGAACTACGTGAGCGGCTTCAAGCCGCTTCAGGGCACCGGCAGCAGGGTCACGCGCAACGACGTCGTGTTGCTGGGCGGCCTGCGGTGGCCATGCCCCCCATGACGGGGCGTTCTTCCGCCATGGTGCGACGGATGCGGCCGACGAAGTAGTTCGTCAGGGGGGACACGACCTCCCTTCCCACGGTGCCTCCGGCGTCGGTGTAGCGCGCGGTCTCCCGTGCGGTCACCGCCTCCAGGAACCCGACACTCCATCCGCCATCCGTACGCCCCGTCACCTTGCCCGCGCCGAGAATCGTGGCGGTGGAAAGCGCAACGAGCAGGAGGGCGGGGGACGCCGGTCGAGGGACCATGCACGCGCTGCGCGGGGTGTGAAGGAGGTCTTCGGGCCGGGCAGGCTATCGCTCCGAGAGACACTCCGAAGGATCGCCGTGTTGATGGATCAGAGGTCGTGGGTGACCCTGGGCGGCCAGGCCGCACGCAGGGCGTTCATGATGGCCAGGACGTCGATGACCTCCTGGGCGAGAGCCCCCTCGACCGGGCTCAGGTGGCCGGTGGCCGCGAACCCCATCCCGACGATGCTCAGCGCCATACCGCCCACGGCACTCTGCAGGGCGATGCGGCGCATGCGCCGGCTGACGTGCATGAATTCGTCGACCTTCTGCAGGGAGTTGCCCATGACGACGACCCCGGCGGCTTCGGCCGTCACCTCGCTGTTCTCGCCGATGGCCATTCCCACCGTGGCGGCCATCATGGCGGGCGCGTCGTTGATGCCGTCCCCCACGAAGAGCGTCTTGGCAGTCGCCGTCTCCCGGCGAACGATGGCGAGCTTCTCCTCGGGGCTCTGTCCCGCGTGGATCTCGGTGATGCCGACCTCATCGGCCAGGTAACGTACCTCCGACTCGCGGTCACCGGACACGATCAACACCCGATCGATGCGGTGTTTCGGTCCCAGGTGGCGCACGAAGGACCGGCTCTCCGCCTTGGGTGCGTCACGGAACCGATAGGTCGCAGCGTACCGGCCATCCAGCGTGGCGGCGCACTCCAGCCCGCTACGGACCGGCGGGAGGTGGTGGATCCCGTCGGGCCGCTCGGCCTCCAGAGCGACGCGGCTGGTGACGCGCACACTGTGGCCGTCGACCATTCCGAGCAGGCCCTTTCCAGGTGCCTCGCTGACCTCGCGCACCTCGAGGAGGCCGAGCCGCCCGCGCGCCGCGGCCGCGACGATCGCGCGGCCGAGCGGATGCTTCGAGTATTGCTCCACGCTCGCGACCAGTGCGAGGACCTGGTCGGCGGTGAACTCCGGGGCCACGCTCTGATCCGTGAGCTCTGGCGCACCGTAGGTCAGGGTCCCGGTCTTGTCGAAGATCGCGGTTCGGCAGGACGCGATCTGCTCGAGCACGATGGGTCTCTTGACGATGATGGCCCGACGGGCGCACAAGGAGATGGAGCCGATGATCGCGATGGGGATGCCCAGCAGGAGCGGGCACGGCGTAGCGATGACAAGCACGGCAAGGAAGCGAACCGACTCCCCGCTCGCGAGCCATGCTGCCAGGGCGATAGCCAACGCCACGGGGGTGTATACGGCGCCCAGCCGGTCGCCCATGCGGCGCAGGTGCGGACGTCCCGTCTCGGACTCCCGCATCACCTCCATGATCTTCGCGTAGCGGGAATCGGCGGCACGGTTGGTGGCGCGGATCGTGAGCGCGGAGTGCCCGTTGATGGCTCCCGAGATGACTGCCGAACCCGAGGTCTTCGTCATCTCGAAGGGCTCGCCGGTCAGGTAGGACTCGTCCATCACGCTCCGGCCCTCGACGACCACGCCATCGACCGGGCAGATCTCGTACGGGTGGACCACCAGGAGTTCGCCGACGGCGATCTCTTCCAGCGCGACGTCCTCCATCACGGCGCCATGCTTCCGGTGGGCGACGGAGGGAAGGCGCTTGGCGAGGGCAGCGAGAACCGACGACGCGCTGCGCAGCGCATAGCGTTCCAATGCCTCCCCGCCGGAAAGCATCAGGACGATGATCGAGCCTGCCAGGTATTCACCCAGCAGGACCGAGGTGAGAATGGAGATGCCGCCCAGCAGGTCGGAGCCGAATTCCCGCCTCAGGGCCTTGACCAGGAGGTCGTAGAGGAGGGGTAGCCCGAAGGCGAGGGTGACGAAGAGGGGGATCCGGTAGACCTCGACGGGCGTGCCGAACGCAAATCGGAGCAGGAGGTGGAGTACGATTCCGAGCAACGCGGACACGGCGACGACCGTGCTCGTGAAACGCTCGGTCTCCTGCACCGGATGCAACGGCCCGGCCCCGGACCTCAGGTCCGGCGCGTGCATGCCCGGGGAGGTATTGGAGCCGGGCGCGCCGCCCGAAGCCATCGGCTTCTGGTGTCGATGGTCAGTCGAAGAACGGACAGCTCTTGTGGGATTGACGCCGCGCGCACGAGTAGCTCGTAGCGGTGCACGTATCGCAACCGTGCCGTCGACGGAACGAGAAGATGACGAAGAGGCCGACGGGGACGACGACAAGGGGGATCGCTGGAAGCAGGAGCAGCGTGAACATGGGAATCCCGGGCTCGAGAGCGGTCAGGCCAATGACGTGATCGCGAGCGGGCAGGTGCTCGTACCTCTGGTTGGATGATGGCGGCGGGACTCTCCAGCCGTCAACATGCCCGTGGGAAACCGGCCCACGATGCGTCCCGACGCGAACTCGCGCGGGCCCCTTTCATCGGGGCCCAACGACAAGTCGTTGGGCCCCGGTTGCCCAGGTGTGGAAGACCACCGTTGACATCTCGTTCCGATCCCCTTCTCCTTACCCCTCAGGGCCTCCCGCCACCGGCGTAGTCCTTCGCGGTCACGCCCCGACGACTCGCCTCCCGCAAGGCAGACGCCAGGCGTCGGCCTATGTGTGCGGGTCAGGAGCCCGGAGCGCATGAACGTCCCTCGGAGTCGGCAGGGTCGAGAGATGGAAATGCGAGGGATCGCCACCAGACGTCTGGCGGTAGGGCTTGCCGCCAGCTTCGTCGTCGTGTGCACCGCTCAGTGCTCCAAGGCCACGCCGACGTCGATGGAGGAGCAGACACCCTCTATTCCCTCCCTCGTCGTGGTCTCCAGCGGATCGAGGGTGGACACCATCGGCAGCTACGACCTCGGAGCACCCTTGGTGATCGAGGTCCGCCAGGCGGACGGACGCCCGGCCGTGGGTGCTACGGTCGAGTTGCTGACGCAGGTGGTGTCGGTGAACCGCGAGGGACGTATCGAGCTGCGCCCCAACCTCCTGTTGGGGACGGCGGGACATTACCCCGGTCACGGTCAACTCAGCATCGAGGCCGACGGGCTCGGACGGGTCGAAGCTGTCGTGGTGTTCGGAGACGGCGCCGGCGATCCCGGTCTCACCGTGCGGGTTCCGGGTCTGGGTCTGGACACCGTGATCCCCTTCACGGTCCTCCCGGGGCGCACAACCCTCCTTATGGCCACCCCCTCCGACACCGTGCTCTACGTAGGGGCCGTGGCACCGTACGGGGCCTACGGCGTGGATCGTGCGTGGAACCGCACCCAGGACATCGTCTCCGTAACGTCCCTGGACCCGGCCGTGGCCACCTTCAGCGGCCAGGCGGTCACGGGACTGGCCCCCGGCAGAGTCAGGACGGAGCTCCGCTGGGGGTCACTCGTGGACACGGCGTCGCTGTCCATCGTGCCCGAGGGGACCCTGGCGGTCTTCCGTGATCGATACAACAGCGGCGACTCGTCCGGCATCGTGCTCCTGGAGCTGGATCTCCATCGCGTACAACCCCTGGACGTGACGGTGGGGGGAAGCGCCTTCCAGGGTCTGGCTTCCTGGTCGCCCGACGGAGACCACCTGGTCGAGCGGGACGCACAGGCGCAGGTCCTGCACATCCTGCGGCTGGACGGGACCAAGACTCCCATCCTGTCGCTCCCGTATCCGGACCACATGATTGAGCAGAGCCACCCCCGCTACACCGCGGACGGCACGTGGATCTACTTTTCCGCCTGGTTCGGCTATTGGAACGAGACGCAGATCTGGCGCATGCACCCCGACGGCACGGAGGCGGCCCAGGTGGTGGGGCAGTCCCGGTCCCGTGGCTACCACGACCGATACCCGAGTCCGTCGCGCGATGGGAGCCGGGTCGTCTTCGAGACATCCCTGGGGGAACACACCCTGCGATTCGTCGACCCGGCCACCGACATCGAGCAGGTCACCAACGTACACGGGATCTCACCACGCTGGTCGCCGGCCACGGACCAGATCGCGTTCCTCGACCTCGATTCCCATCTCATGGTGTCACCGTCGTCCCTGACGACTCCACGCATGGTGGTCACCGACGGAACCAGGTACAGCCCTTGGATCGACTGGTCCCCCGATGGCCAGTGGCTCGTCGCCACCGTCCTGCGCAATTCCGGAAAGACAGGCGGGGGCATCGAGGTCATCAACGTGGCAACCGGGGAGCGCATTCCCGTGCCCGGCACCAACGCGTTCCTCTATCCGGCCTCCCTGGTGATCGAGGACGCCAGGAAGGTCGCGGCGCCGGCTTGGAGCGCCGACGGCGGGACGCTGGCCTGGGGGACCCTCGGGTCGCTCATGACCGCCACCGGCCCGGTCGTCACCACCATCCTTCACGACGCGACCATCAACGGGCCGTCGCTTCCGCGGTTCTCGCCGGACGGCCGGTGGATCTACTTCAACGGCAAATCCATGAACGGATCTTCCGTGAGCAACTCGGTCCTGTTCAGGATCGATCTCGGGGACCGGACCGTCGAAGAGCTCACCCCCACCGGCGACGTCGACGACAGCGCTCCGGACGTCTCGCCGGACGGGACCATGATCGCGTTCGGCTCGACAAGATGGACTCCCTACCCCTACCAGAGCATGGTCCGCCTCCTGGACCCCTCCACACTCGTGGTCACCGACCTGGGTGTCCGGGGAACCCGCCCTCGATGGTCACCCGACGGCCAGTGGCTCGCCTACGTGGTGGCCGGCGCCGGGTGGCGTCCCAACCCCGTGGGCCGGGAGTTCGGTGCAGGGCCCCTCGCCATCGTGCGCCCCGGCGGCACGGACCGACGGGTGATCCACACTGGCCTGAAGACCTTCCACCCGGGCATCGACTGGTCTCCCGACGGCAAGTACCTCATAGCCTCCAACAGCATGTCGCAGATGGACATCGTGGTGGTGGAGACCGGGGAGATCATCCCGCTGACGTTCCTTCGCGGGGAGGGGGTGGACATCTACCACCCCGACTGGAAGCCGCCGGCCTGAGTCAGCGCCCTTCCCGGACCACGAGAGCCGTCCCTCGGTAGTCCGCCGGGTCGACGTCGTCCACCGTCTGCGTCCTGCGGCCCTCGGGGCTCATGAACGTCACCTCCACGCGCACGGGCGCCGTGGCCTTCAAACCGAAGTGGACGGGCGCCGCCGCTTGCGAGTTGTAGCCGCCGCCGGTGACCACGGGCCTGGTGGCCAGGATGCGCCCCGAGGCGTCGTACAGCCGGATCTCCGCGCCGAGGCGTGTGTGGTGACCGTCGGCGTCGAGCACCAGCACGCTCAGACTCCGCTGTTTCGTGTCTTCGGGGAGCGTGTTCCGGAACAGGAAGTGGCCACCCACGGGCCCGTACCCGTCGGTCACGGAGAGGTCAAGCCCGCCGTCGTGGTCGTAGTCCACGAACTGCACCGAGTGATCGGCGGCGTTGAGGGCGTTCTCCTTGGCGAGGATGTCCTTGAACCGGCCGGCTCCGTCGTTGCGGAAGAGCGCGTCGGCGGGCTGCTGGTCGGGGGTGCTCCCAACGTACGAGGCGACGAAGAGGTCCAGGTCCCCGTCGTTGTCGTAGTCGCCCCAATCCGCGGAGACGGCGTGGTTCTCGACGTCGATGCCCACCGTCCGGGCCACCTCGGTGAAGGTGCCGTCACCGTGGTTCCGGTAGAGCTGGTTGTGCCCGTAGTTGGCCACGAACACGTCGAGATTCCCGTCGTTGTCGTAGTCGCCCAGGGCGCAGCCCACGCCCCCTTCGGCGGTGGTGCGGGCGGGGCCGGTCATGCCGAAGGTGGGCGCCACGTCGACGAAGGTGGTACCGTCATTGCGCCACATGGCGTCGGCCGTGCCCGCCTGGTTGGCGAGGAACACGTCCAGGTCGCCGTCGTTGTCCATGTCGAACCAGCAGGCCCCGACGGTGGGGCGCGGATCGTCGGGGCCGCCGGCGACCCGCGTGAACCGCTCGCCGGCGTTCCGGAAGAGCGCGTTGGGGCCGGTGCGGTTGGTGGCGTACACGTCGAGGTGCCCGTCGTTGTCGAAGTCCACCCAGGTGGTCGGGCGCGACGACCGGCCGGGGATGGTCAGGCCGAGGGCGGGGGCGACGTCCCTGAAGTGCGTGCCGCCCTCGTTGTGCAGCACCACGGTCACCTGATCCTCCACGAACGCGCCACCGATGAGGTCGACGAAGCCGTCCTCGTCGTAGTCGCCCCAGCCGACGCCGCGCAGTTGCTGGCCGCCGGCTTGCGGCATGCCCAACTCCGGGCCCACGCTGGCGAACACGCCCAGGTCGTTGCGATAGAGCCGCACTTCCCCCGTGGCGAGGGACACGGCCAGATCGAGGTCGCCGTCGTCGTCGAAGTCGCCCCAGGAATTCGCGAAGGAGTTGGGGACGGCGAACAGGTCGTGCTGTACTTCGGTGAACGGCAGAGCCCGCTGTGGCGCTTCGCCGGTATCTGCCGCCGGGGGGGAGCACGCGGACAGGGCGAGTACGAGCACGGCGCCGCCCACGGCCGGGGCGGCCAAGGTCGGCGAGGGGAATCGCGTCACGGGGGGATCTCCGGTGGTCCGAAGGGGCCGATCTCCTGATGGCTGGAACAGTAGGCCCCGAAGTCGCGGCTAGCGAGCGGCCCCGGGGGGGCCGGGCGGCGGGCCGGGCCTAAGAGCTTGCCCCACCCTCCGTCCCAGGCCTACCGTGCCTCGGTTCCGCCTCGTCCCCCTCGTCCCCCGTACCCACCGCAAAGCCATGCGCCTTCAACCCCCTCTTGCGTTCTCCTGGACCCCGAGCCCGCGCATCCTCGCGGCCTCGGTCGGGTGTGCCGCGTTCCTGACCTCCTGCGGGGGATCCGCCGATTCGAGCGCCGCCGCCCCGGACCTGGACGCGCCCGAGGTCGCCGCCGCCCTGGCGGCGGTGACCCCGGCGGCCATCGAACGGCACATGCGTGTCCTGGCCGACGACTCCATGGCGGGGCGCGCGCCGGGAAGCCGGGGATTTGAGGCGGCGGCGAGCTACGCGGAAGGCGTCTTGCGGGACCTGGGCCTCCAGCCTGCCGGGGAGAACGGCGGATACCGGCAGGCCGTGCCCCTTCGCCACAGCACCGTCGTGGAGCCGGAGAGCGGCATGTCCGTGCAGACGCCCGCCGGTACCCACGACCTGACCTACGACGTGGATTTCTACCTCGGGGCCGATCCCCTCCGGCCCTCGGTGGCGTTGGACGACGCGCCCGTCATCTTCGTGGGCTACGGCGTCAGCGCTTCGGGGCTGGGGTACGACGACTACGCCGACGCCGACGTAGCGGGCAAGGTGGTCCTGTTCCTGAGCGGAGCTCCTTCGTCGTTTCCCAGCGACGAGCGTGCCTACTACTCGTCGGGCGCCACGAAGACGTCCGAAGCGTTGGGCCGCGGCGCCGTGGGAACCATGACGTTCTGGGCGCCTGGCGACCCCCGCCTCCGGTGGGACGTGAACGCCGCCCGGGCCAAGAGGGGGAGCTTCGACTGGCTCGACGCCGACGGTACCCCGAGCCGGGCCGACGAGGCGCTCATGGGGTCCGCCTCGCTCAACCACTCCGCGGTGGACGCCCTCTTCACCGGGTCGCCCACGCCGCTGGAGCAGGCGATGGAGCGGGCGTCTTCGGACAGGCCCCAGGCCTTCGACCTGGCGAGCCGGGTCTCCATGCGCACCGTCACCGAGCACGCCGACGTGAACAGCTTCAACGTCGTCGCCGAGCTGGAGGGGAGCGACCCGACGCTGCGCGACGAGTACGTGACGTACGTGGGGCACGTGGACCACTTCGGCGTGGGCGTGGCGGTGAACGGTGACTCCATCTACAACGGCGCCCACGACAACGCATCAGGGGTCTCCATCGTGCTGGAGACGGCCAGGGCCTTCACCAGCCTGCCCACAGCCCCCCGCCGCTCGGTACTGTTCCTCATCGTCACCGCCGAGGAATGGGGCCTGCTGGGCTCGGACTACTTCGTGGAGCATCCCACCGTCCCGCGGGAGAGCCTGGTGGCCAACTTTTCCCTGGACATGCCGTTCCTCTTCCACCCCCTGTTGGACATCGTACCCTACGGAGCCGACCACACCAGCATGGGCGACGCGGTCGCCACGGCGGCCACGCACATGGGCCTGGGGCTGGGCCCCGACCCCATCCCCGAGCAGGTGCTGTTCATCCGGAGCGACCATTTCAGCTTCATTCGGCACGGGATCCCGGCCCTCTTCATCAAGAGCGGCTTCGAAACGGGAGACGAGCGCGACGGGGGCGCCATCAACACCGGCTACCGGCAGGAGCGCTACCACACCCCCTTCGACGACATGAGCCAGGACTTCGACTTCGAGTCGGGGGCCGACCATGCCCGGATCAACTTCCTCACCGGGTACGTCATCGCCCAGGAGGATCAGCGACCCACCTGGAACCGGGGAGACTTCTTCGCGGGGCTCTTCGCCGGCCGCTAGTCCGCCGCGCCCCCCCTGGGCCGCCCCGTCCCCGGGGCTCCCCGCGCCGCCCAGAATCCCGATCCCGGCCAGCGGAGCTCGGACCCGTACAGGCGGTAGCGCAGCTTCACGTGCTCGGTGAAATCGGCGAACACGCGGTCCTGGTAGGCCGCCAGGCCGGTGGGGAAGCCCGAGTCCAGACCGTCGGCGATGGCTTCTCCGGCCGCCACGCCGTGCATGAGCGCCTTGGTGATGCCCGCGGACCCGAGGGGATCCCAGCAGCTCGCCGCGTCCCCCACAGCCATCCACCCCGGACCGACGACCGCGCTGAGGATCATCACCGGGGCGGCGCGGGTCACCAGGGCCGGCACCCCTGCCGCCAGGGCGTCCCCCACCGCCGGGCCCACGAGTCGGGTCCCCCCCGCCAGAGCCTCTGCCCACCGCCCCGCGCTGTGGAGCCGTTCCCTGCGCAAGGTGCCGGGATCGCTGGTAAAGGAGACGATCAGGCGGTTGCGCGGGAGGCGGGCGGCGTACCACCAGCCGTGCTCCGTGGCCTCCACCAGGGTGTAGTCGGAGGCGAAGGCTCCCGGCG
>Ga0102953_1002112_pt1 | contig 12085 bp, 29 predicted proteins | sample SalPon2A_C_D2_MG_FD_78509 | JGI IMG/M metagenome (GOLD analysis project Ga0102953, IMG submission 78509) | Soil microbial communities from South San Francisco under conditions of wetland restoration - Salt Pond MetaG R2A_C_D2_MG | ecosystem: Environmental > Terrestrial > Soil > Wetlands | place... | reverse complement strand
TATAAAAACTATTTTAGAAGTTAAAAACGGATTTGTTCGATGGCGATATAAGAACCATAATCATGGAGCAGATTCTAGTTCGATAAAAGACTTTCTATACTTCAATCAGCCATATGAAGAAGAATAATATTATAACTGGCACAAGTGCAGAAAGTCCTGTAGAAGTCTCCTACGAAATTTTTCGAGACCTTTACGAAGAATTGAAAGATGTAGATAAGCAAGATTTTCTAAAATGTATTTTGATTACGGATTTTTCTTTTTTATATAATAGAATTTTAAATACTAAAGACGGAAAGTGCTATTTTATAAGTAGAGAAACTTGGAAAGAATGTATAAAGAAATTTGGTTCAACCAAAGAAGTCTCTTTTCTTGATATATTTGGAATTCCTGTTTTTGATAGTGAAGAAAAGGTAATGGATGTTATTAAAGAGAATTTTGTTTTCTTTTCTGATAACTGGAATTCGTATAGGATAAATGAATAAAAGTCGCATTTTATACACTAGGATGAAAAATGGCAATAAAAAGAAGAGTACAAAAGGAATGGGATAAAATTCATAGACAAGCAAGAGACAGCTTCTTAATCTAGTTAAATCAGTATCGTATGTCATGTTTTATAAAGACCACATAAAAGGATAAAGGAAAATATAGAAATGAACAGAACAAATAAAAGTAGTATAACAAGGAAAGAATATCTTGCTCTTATAGGATTAAGAGTTCTTTCTGATAAATATATTCGTCTTATAGAAGAATTGGAAACAGTAGTTCAAGAAATAACAGGGGAAATGGACTTTGAAGGAGAACCTGAGAAACATGGTCATGGTTCCGACTATCTGTGGGGAAGTAGGGAATTAGATGATATGCTTTCTATATTGAGTCTAAAAGTTATTGAATAAAATTTTACTTTTATCAATGTGAAGAAATATGGACATAGGTTCAGGAACGAAATATCCAGCATCATCGTTAAGTAATTTTTCTCCCCATGCGTTTGTAATCGACGGAGTTGAATGCGCCTCTATGGAAGGGTTTTTGCAGTCGTTGAAATTTAAGAATCCGGAGATGCAAATATATGTCTGTACTCTTGTTGGAAAGAAAGCAAAATTTAAAGGGAAGAAGAAAAAATGGTGGAGGACTCAAACTCTTTATTGGCAAGGAAAAGAAATTGATAGACATTCTGATGAATATCAAAAACTTCTTTGGAAGGCGTATTCTAGTTTGTCTGAAAACGAAAGTTTTAAAAAGGCGTTGTTGGCAACTGGAAAAGCTGTGTTTCAACACAGCATGGGAAAAAACGACCCGCATAGAACGGTGTTGACAGAGAGTGAGTTCTGTGGCATACTAACTAAACTAAGAAAAAAGTTTAAATAAAAAACGGGCTTGTGGCGGAACTGGCAGACGCGCTAGACTTAAAATTTAGTGTCTTCGGACGTGAGGGTTCGACTCCCTCCTTGCCCACAAAAATAAACCTTGTCTCTTGACAGGATTTGTATTATATGCTATAATTAGAGTATAGGAGAACGAATGGATATTAATTATTTTGTTCACAGAACAAACAACTTAGACCCGACCAGATGCTCTCATCGTGTTCATGACGAAGGCAGAGGAGTAGGGTTTCATCAATGTCAAAGAAATGTTTATGAAGCTATAGACGGATACGGGTTTTGTAAACAACATTATAAAAAAGTGTCTAGGAGCATGGGATTGGATGACTCTGACACTGTTGTAAAATATACAGTTCATATTGATAGAGACGGGAATCCAGAATTATCTATGTTAGAGTTATACTCTGAAACAGAAAAGACTATTGATGTAAAATCTTCCAAGTCTATTATTGGAGATATTTTTATTCTAACTGGGAAACAGAGAAAAAACACAAGATACTTTTCTTATGATTTGTTCGACGATATTGAAACAGCAGTTTCACATTTAATAGAAGCATGTGAGAATAGAATAAAAACATTAGAAGATAACTTGGCTACTACAATAGAGAATGTAGAATCTTTTTATAATAAAGCCGAAGAAATACAAGAGAGATATTCATGAAAATAAATTTAAGATTTATATTGTTCGTTTTTGGAAGATATTTGTTGATGGTTTTGGGGTATGGACTATCATCTTCAATATTAACATATTTGGTTCTTTTCAAGTCTGCAAATTATTCATTTCTCTATTCCTTGATTTTTACTTTTTCATTTATTCCTGTTTTCTGTGTGTTGGCTCTTCCAATTAGTTTTATGGCAAGTCCGTATTACGATTGCGATAATGGTCAACATAGTTTGGTTATTGTAGGAGAATATGGACAAGAAGTAATTAAGTGTAGGAAATGTGATTATTCAAAGCCTGTTAAATATAAAAAAGTTTCTGTCTTAAGAAGAAACTTTGATTGATAAAAACGTTATTTTATCCACAGGAGACAAAATGGAACAGATTACAGACATAGAACAAGTCAGGAAATATGTAGGGAAGATTGTGTATGTTGAATTTGAATGGAATTCTTATCTTACTATGTTTTACTACATTCATAATAAACCTATGCACGATGGCGATATATTATGGGGGAAATATTTCAGTGCTTCCTGTCAGGTAAGAAAAGATGGAGTTCACGGAAATTATCCAATATCCGAAAGAGATATGAAAAGAGGAACAATTTTTATCAGACTCGCTACTCCTGAAGAAATTGAATCTATAGAAATATCTTATGGAGATTACGAGAGAGGTATTGTATAAAATGAGAGTTTTATCATGAAAATATGGCTGGATGATGTCAGGACTCCTCCTGATGATGGTTGGGAGTGGGTTACAGATGCGTATGGTTGTATTAATCTACTTATTTTTAATTCAGTATCTCATATATCTTTTGACCATGACTTAGGGGAAATAGATGTAGGAAAATACCCCTCTAATACAGGATACTCTGTTGCAAAGTTTATTGAAGAGATGGCTAATGATAAAGAATGTCATTTTCCTCCGATAACTTGGGATATTCATTCTCAGAATCCTGTTGGTCGAAAAAATATTGAAATGGCTATGAAATCTGCGGAAAGGTTTTGGAATGTATAACGATATTACTGAAGTTCCTGACAATGTTTTGTTAGCCGGAATAGAAGTTGGACGCAGAAGCAGGGATGCATATTCTGACATAATGAATGGGTTACATTCTCTTGTTACCATTTGTCGAGAAATTGGGGACATAGAGACAATGGAAAAGTATTCTCTGGAGATAACAGAATATTATAGAATGGATTCTGCCAACCTAGAAACCTTGCGAGATGCGTACAAGGAAAAAGAAAGACGAGGACTATAAATGAGTGATGATATGCCAATCGAAGAGTGGCACGACAAGTGCTTGCTTGAATGTCCCGCATGGATTATTGAAAAATCTGTAATATTTCTTTCTAAGAATATTCCAGATGATGTTAAAGAACAGGTCAAAGAAGAATGGAAGAGAGACCCGAACCACTGGGCGACTCCTTATCATTTTTCATACGGCATGTTTATTAGGAATCAGTTGAGAAATAATGTATGCAGGGACGAAGAACTCCCTACAGGAAACTTTGACGATTATTACGTTCGTTTCGTAGAGTTGGCTTGCGGAGTAATTGAAGTGAATGATTACAAATAAAATCGACATTTTATAAAGGAGAAAATATGAACGATAATTCCATTAATATATCAAGAGAGAAAAAGTTAAGAAAAGTATTCCAATTTTTTGACGGAAAGTTAACAGAAATTACTATGCAGGAAGTTAAAAGCGGGATGATTATTTGCTTATGTGAACCTGAAGGAACTCCGGTGACATACAAGAATAATGTATTTTTCATAGTAAGAAAGACTTTTGTGACAGAAGATGGAACTATGGGGTTTGAGTTTAATACATAGGCTATAATGATGTTAGATATAAATACTGTTTTATTAACAATGGAAAAACTAGATGACAAAACCATTTATCTATTTAATTTGGTATATCTTCATCTGATTGATTATGAAACTTTTCTGGAGTCTCTTCACTTTATTATTTCCTATACAACAGAAAAAATTAGTGAATAGAATTCTAATTTTATACATATAAGAGATAAGGAAAAAATTTTGGATATTAGAATTGTATATCGTGACTGGCTTGATGAAAGACGCAAAGCTAGGATGGAACCGATGTCCAGCGATGCACACATCCACATTATGGCTTTAATTGAAAGATTTGAAGCCGCTCAAGAAAACGAACAGCTTGTGATTGGCAAATCCGGTATATTTTTAAAACCTGTTGGCAATCATGATTCCAACCCATTTGAGAGACAAGATAACAGTGTTGCAGAAAACTGTAAGCATGAACACCATGAAACGGTATGGCATTGTTTTGATTGTGGTGAATATGTATAAACATTTAGGAGGAAAATGAATAATCCAAGAAGATTCAAGTTTAGAATAACCATAGATGACGAGCCTGTAGGAGAAGAAGGTTTAATCGAAATAGACCAGTCTGTTTTAGACGAGGCTCTTACCGAAGAATGGAAATCTGTATTTTACGATTTAGAAGATGAAGCAGGAGTTGCATCTCACATTGCTTGGAGCATGGTTATCAGAGGTTGGAGAATGTCAGAAATAGAAGGATGGTTATCTGACGATGATTCGGCTGTCATTATAGAGTATCCTTCGGGATGGAACGACTTTGGTTGTGAAGCAGAGGAAGCATGAAAACATATGAAAATCCTCAAAAATGGTTCAGAATATATTTTCCTGTTGCCATGCCTCCTTTGCAAGCCGCAACAAAGACTTTTAGGCTATTGGGATTAACGTTTATGTGGGGAGAAGGAAATTTCAATTTCAAGATGCCATATTTTATGGTTGTATGGAACAAATATTAAAATATGAAAACATTTATGGAGCAACTAATATTAGATTTAGACAATTACTCTTTGCCAAGAGACATAAATTCTTATGATAAAATTCATTGTCAATTAAAACATGGTCATAGGATTTATTGGTATTATGAAGATGATTTAAAAACATTCTCGGAAATGGGGTTAAATATTTATGAATGTTACAAAGATATGCATAGCGGAATTGTCGTTGGAAAGCCAGATGTAGACGTTAGAGGGAACGAGTTGGACGTTGAAGACTGCGTTGTTATAATGGACATGTATCCTGTGGAAAAAGAATACCCTCAATTTACTTGGCTGTCATTGAAAAGAATTCTGGATGACCCAGACCTTGTAGATGTTTTCGACGCAGAGCAAATAAAAGGAAAATAGAATTTAATATTGACAGAAATTTTAATATGTGATATAATTTATTTTGAAAGTAAATAAAAGCATCATTTTATAAAGGTAAAAATATGAACAGACATATGAAAGTTAAGAAACAGGACATCAATCAAGAAGGACATTTTTTATATAGTCTTCCTAATTGGGATAAGCCAACAAGAGTAACAGTGAAGAAATTTGCAGGGGTTAAAGAATTTCAAGTGTGGTTTGACGATATAGACTATGACTATTACGTTAACATGTCAGATATTCCTGATAATGCTATATTCGAATTTTCAAGAAATCTTAGATTCTGGGAGAAATAATGAATAATGAAAATGGTTATTTAGTAAAGGATTATACGAATTCATATAATGAAGGAAATCCAAAAATAATAATTGTTTCAGAAGATAACGTTTGGGATGTTCTGAATGATGCAAAAGAAAATGAGTTATTAATTACAGTTTTCAGGATTGGGGATTGTTTATTAGATTGGTCTTTATGAATAAAACTGACCTTTTATGCATAAGGAGAAAAAATGAAATTCGGATAATTTGAAATTGACATATTTTCGTTAGGTATGATTATCGCTTTAATAATACATATTGTTGACAAATTACCATCAATTCTTGCTTGTGCATGAATAAAACAACGATTTTATAAACAAATCTTGGAGAGCATAATGAACAGCCTAGAAAAAATAGATTTGGCACGACAGTCTTTGAAAGTAGACGTTACCAAAGTTGGTCTGATAAAGGTATGTGAAGAAGTTTTCAAGAACTTGGATACATTCACATACGAAGGAATCCAAATTGTTTTAGACCATGACGTTCAATACATTTTGTTTATTTGTCACCAGAGTTTGGAGAATTAATTATGGGACGAAGGAAAAAGATTGTTGAAGTAGAACTAACAGATGAAGAGCTATACTTCTTCGAAAATAGCAAAGTGGAAAATCCAAGATTTTTGTCGGGGACTTACATAAAATGGTTCAACGAGGATAGCTATATAAACAGTCTCAAAGAGGCGTATCGTTGGGCAAGAGAGGATGTTGGAGAAGCGGTCATTGAATTTGTAAACTATTATCCTCAAATTCATATGCACAAAAACATACTGCTTTCTTATAATATAAAATAAAATCTTATGAAGATTATAATTTGTGGAAGTCGTCAATTTGAAGATTATCAGTATCTTAAAGAAAAGTGTACTGACATTATTTCCAAAGAACAATACAATAATGAAATTCCATCAAAGGATTTGGAAATCGTATCTGGAAATAATCCGCGTGGTGCTGATTGGTACGGAGAAAAGTTTTCCAGAGATGTGTTGAAGAAAGATGCAAAACTGTTTCCCGCTGATTGGACAGACATGACTCCTCCTGTAATGGTTGGTCAAAACTATTATGGGGCATATAATAAGTTAGCCGGAATGAATCGAAATACAAAAATGGTAGATTATGCGTCTAAATATGAAAACTCCATATGCATAGCTTTTGACATGGGGACAAAAGGAACAAAGGATACGGTTGCCAAATGTAAAAAGGCTGGCGTAAAGACATATCAGTTTAGGTTGGATAAAAATAACGAGTGGTATTTGAAAGTGTGGAATCAATAAATGGAAGAACTTAAAGACGAAATTATGGTATCATTTTTGAGAAGAGGTCTTGCTTTAGCCTATCAGATGAGTGAATATCCTGATTGTAAAGACCTTATTGAAGAAGAGTATAATGGAAAATACTATTCTGTTCAAGTCTGGAATGACCCACGAATTAATAAAGGAGTTCCTCACGTCATAGTTATGAGAGAAGACTCACAGCCTATGGTTGGAACTTTTCATCGTTGGAATTATTATTTAAAGGAAGATTTAATAACTTAGGAATATTATGAAACATTTTGACCCCTACGATTATTTGTTATTTGAAGGAATTGTTGGTTCTCGTTTATATGGAACTTCAACCCCTGAGTCAGACTTGGACATCAGGGGAGTTTTTGTTCCTCCAATTAAAGTGCTGATTGACCCTTTTCAGAAGACAGAGATATTTGACTCTTTTGAAGGGGAAGATAAAAGTCTGTATTCGTTGTCTAAGTTGTTTCAACTATGTGCAGATAATAATCCAAACGTATTGGAAATTTTATTTATTCCAGAACAATTTACGAATTTCTCACATCCTCTTTGGGAAAAGATAGTTAATAATAAGCATTTATTCTTAAGTAAAAATGTAAAGCATAAGTTCTTAGGGTACGCAATTTCTCAATTAGAAGCAATTAAAAGGCATAGGGAATGGTTCATAGACCCTCCAAGTCATAAGCCAACACGAGAAGAATTTGGTCTCAATGAAACTCCGTCAGTTAGTATGGCGTGGATTAACGCGATAAAAACAACCATGAATTTTGACATCATAAAGCCAGATATGGTTGATGAAATAAGAAAAGAAGAGTCATATAGAAAAGCCAAAAAGAAATGGGATAATTACATGCAGTGGCAAACAAACAGAAATCCGAAGAGGAAGGCATCGGAGGAAAAGATTGGATTCGACGGAAAGTATGCTTCCCACTTGTTTAGGTTGATGAGCGAAGGAAAGGATTTATTACTACATGGGGAAATAACCTTTCCATTAGTGGATGCTGAATGGCTTTTGTCCATAAAAAACGGAAAATATTCTTATGAAGAAATACTGGATATGAGCGATGAATTAAAGGAAAAATTCGAAGAGTGGTATGATATTTCTCCTCTTCACCATAAGCCAGACAGAAACTCTCTAAAAGAATTATATTATGAAATCGTAGAAGAATATAGCGAGACGAGGTAAAATGAATACAAAATGGCTTGAAAAGTTTTATTCCCAAAAGGCAGAATGTTCCATGTTCTTTGACAAAAATGACGACATGGTTTTCATAAACAAGAAGGGACATTTCGGTGGTATTCTTTACTATATTTCCGAGTCCTCTGGGTGGTTACTAGACCCAAAAAACGAGAATGATGTGGTTGGAGTCTTCTTTGAAGGTGTTCCCGTGCCAGATGAACGTCTCTAAAAACACTTGACATATTATCATAAGTATGCTATAATTTAAGCATGGTCAAGGAGACAGACATGCAAATTATAGAAACTTACTTAACAGAATTATCGTTCGGGGAAGCATCCCCAAATACTGTTCGTACATACAGAAAGGATTTGGAAAAACTGGTAACGTTTTTCGACTTGGAAACAATTGGAGATTTTGAAAATCTTTCTGTGGAAGACTTTCATCGATTTTATCAGTCACAAGAACATTTAAATCCTGTCAGCTTTAACGGACTTGTTCGTTCGCTATCTGCATTTGTCACTTATCTTAAAGATACTGGCAAGGTAGAGAATAGTGCCTTTGACCAAGTTCGCTTTGGTCGTCGTAAATTCAAAAAAGTCAAGAAGGTAAAGAAAGATATTCTCACCAAAGAAGAAGAAGACGCAATCATCAAAGCTGGTCGTAATATACAAGAGAAGTTTATGTTGGCTCTGGCTCTTCGTACTGCTCTTCGAAATTCAGAAATAGCCAACATTAAGATGTCGGATATTAAAGGTTGTGAGATTACCATAACAGGAAAAGGTGGGGATGAGTTCACGACATATTTGAACGAAACTCTCTGTACCATGCTTTCCATATATTGTGCGGAAGAAAGACAGACAGACTCTCCTTATTTGTTTTATTCAACACGAGGAAAGAAGAGCGAAGACGGTAAAATTAGCGGTGTATCCGTCAATTCTCGTGTAAAAGAATGTGCTAAATTGGCAGGAATAGATAAAAAAATAACCGCACATCGCCTTCGTGCTACAAAACTAACTCGTGTTGGACTGAAACACGGTCTGCTTGCCGCACAAACAGTTGGAAATCATAAGAATAAGGAAACAACTATGATTTATGTTCAAACAGGTGATGAGTATCGAAGAGAGCTACTAATGGAGGAAGATTGACAGATTCAATTAAGGACATTAAAGACATCTTTAGAGAAGCAGATGAAGACTTCAAGAAAAGACATCCGATAGCACACTGGGTAGACAGTGTGCTATTTGGCGACAAAGGTTTGTTTGGATATGCTCCTCACTATTCTTTGACGCATCCTCATGTTGTATTTATGGATGCTATGCGACAAATAAAATGGGCATATCAAAGAGTCTTTAGGGGATGGGACGATAAGGTTTGTTGGTCAATCGATTATTGGTTGGACTCAATCATGCCTGACATCCTGCTTCAGTATAAACAGACAAATCATGGAACTTCCATGTTTTGTTATGAAGATGATACAGATTTTTCTGATATGTCTGACGAAGAAAGTGAAAGAGCAATCAAAAAATGGAATTACATCATTGACCAGATGATTGCAGGATTTATGGCTTCCAGACAATCAGACGATATAGAATTTATCAATAAAGAGCAGTACGATAAAGAATGGAAAAGGTTGGAAAATCTTCGTAAAAAAGGGATGAAACTATTCGTAGAGCATTATCACGATTTATGGGATTAGATGACAAAAGGAATTATTGCGATAGAGGCATGGGAGGCTTTCGACAGGGAACCCAGACCCAGAATGAAAAATCTATTGGATTTTATAACCATCGTCAACGATACAAAATATACATACAACTTTGTTTATACCCCTGATGAATTGAAATATATTTTGCAGGAAGTTCCCACAAAAGATTCTTCATTATTATATTTGGCTCTTCACGGAGAACCCAGTAAAATAAAAGTAGGTTCCAAGAAAGAGTATGGGATAAAAATAAATTCCCTAGCACAGTGGATGGGGAAAAGATTTAAAGGATACGGTGTCCACTTTGCTTCCTGTGCTACTTTGAATGGATGGATGGACTCTCTAAGAAAATTTAAGAAACAAACAGGAGTAACATTTGTATCTGGTTATTCCAAGTATGTCTATTTTTCAACGTCATCTGTTGCTGACCACATATTGCTTAGTGAGTGGATGTACAGTACATATTATAGACCAATGTATAACAGGATAATGAAAAGACATAAAATATTTATGAAGGAAAACGGGTTCGAGTTCCTAATGTAAACCTTGACAAAAATAAGGTTATGTAGTAGAATGGAGATTAAATGTCAAACGCAATTAAGATAAGGGATACCGTATATGTAAAAAAATATCCTCTCCCAGAGGATGCTTTATTGCTTGGTATGGCAGATGACGATTTGCCAATGTTGTTGGGTGTAAATTCTGAAACTGTAAAATCTATTTTAGTATGTGGGGAAAATGACAACGACGACAGAATAAAACTTTTGCGTTATGTGGCTAATTTCATTTCTCTAACCAATTCTCCCATCATTAATGATTTTTCAGTATTAAGCAATGGGGAGTGGACACACACGAAAAAGATGAATGCCGTATTTTCGTTCGATGATACAGCATCCAATGATTTGCTTTTATATTTGACAGGATGGATACACAACAGAAAACATGAAAAGAAAACGTTTTTGTTCATAGATGATTTGAGTCAGCTTAAGAAACTAACGCAGGAAAGCATGGAATATCTTCTGCGTCTTCTTAGGTATGGGGCAACATCTGGAGTGTGGGTTATAGGCTCTATGAACATAAACGATGATGTTCCAAAGTATATTGTGGATGCGTTTAAAACATTTGTTTATAGCATTGGGAACGAACAGTATTTAATGAAAGATTGGAATGATGATATGATTCGATTCCGCATAACAGATTTGGAGTAAAGATGAAACTTAGTAATCATGTAATTAGGTGCGGGAATACAAACTGTAATAAGTTGTTTACCATTTATTCGGATAAAATGGCAATTTTATCTGTCAGACTGGATGATGCAGAAAAGACAATTGAATATTGTTCCAAGAAATGCATGGAAGAACAAATATCAAATGTAAATATGAATAGCAATCCGTTTGACTTGCAGGTAGAAGTTGTGCGTTCTAGTGTGGTGAGCGAGAAGAATCCATTTAAGATGGAACTGGAACTAAGAGTTAAAGATTTAAAGGTGGAAATGCTTTGAGAGAATATGTAAGTTATGATATAGAAATTTATGAGGATTTACCTGAAGATTTCAATGGAGACCTTCGTGGTATTCATCCTTCGGTTGCCGCTTTCTGCATAGATACAGAAAAAGTATATTACTATGACGATGCACCTGAGAGTCCTATCATGAAGAAAGAAACCGCTCAGAAACTTGTCAGGCATTTAACTAAAGGACTTGACAAAGGGTATATTCCATTTGGATGGAACTCTCTACATTTTGACTTCCAGATACTAGCTCATCACTCAGGTATGTACGAAGAGTGTGGCAGACTTGCTCTCAACCATGTAGATGGAATGTTCTTGATAATTTGTAAACGAGGACATTTTTTGGGTCTTGATAAAGTCCTTAAGGGAGCAAGCATAGAAAGCAAAGTCCATATAGTAAATTTTAACGATGGCTCTGAGTATAAAGATATGGATGGTTCTAAAGCCCCGTTGTTATGGAGACAGGGGGAATACAGTGCTGTCAGAGAATATCTTGCAGGGGATGTCATTCAACCTCTTAAATTGATTAATCGTCTTGATAAAACCAAATCCATAAAATGGGTTAGTGGAAAAGGAAAAAACAATACTGTCAATGTGGAAATGCTGACGGTAAAAGAAGCATTGAATTTACCGTTCCCCAATACTTCGTGGATGGAACAACCTCCGAATAGACAGGATTTTTATTCTTGGATACCGATGGAAGTATTGAAGAAAGAAGGAGTATTAAAGGATGATGCCCAAGATTCTTTCAAATGGTAGTTGGGATGATTACCCCATTGTAAAAAAGATAAAGTCGTGGTATGATGGTCTTGAAAGAGAGGAGCAACAATGGCTAT
>Ga0102953_1002110_pt1 | contig 12094 bp, 8 predicted proteins | sample SalPon2A_C_D2_MG_FD_78509 | JGI IMG/M metagenome (GOLD analysis project Ga0102953, IMG submission 78509) | Soil microbial communities from South San Francisco under conditions of wetland restoration - Salt Pond MetaG R2A_C_D2_MG | ecosystem: Environmental > Terrestrial > Soil > Wetlands | place... | reverse complement strand
GTCCGTATTGCTCAAGGTCCACCCGCTCGAACGCCCGGAACGCGAGCCGAAACACCTGCAAAGGCTGGCCGAGGGCAAGACCAGCGAGAGCGATCACCAGCGCCGGCACAACCGGGGCCGCCAGTCCGGACCGCGTCTTCAGCAGCCCCTGCACGACGCCCAGATGAAGGCCAATCGCCATCAGAAGGCAGGCCAGAACGGCCGCAACACAAAGGAAGATGAAACTGGTGCTCAGAACGCGGTTTGCCGTCGGCCAGTCATTGCGCGCGTGGGCTTCGGCCAGCAGGTTCTGGCTGACCGTAGGGAAGCCGATGCTCATGAGGGAAAGAGGCATCAGCACGCTCAGCAGAGTGAGCCAGAGCCCGTACTGCTCCTTGCCAAGAAAGTGGAGATAGATGGGCACGGCAGCCAGCGAGCAGGCCGACGTCACCGCAAAACGCACGTAGGACGCCCCAATGCTCGAGAAAAGCCGCCGGATGCGCGTCATACCAATCCGCCTTTCAGGGTCGTGACGTGGCAGGAAAAGGCTAGAATTTGAAACACTCCGTCCAATCGGAAAGTTTTACACGATGTACCATATTTGAACATGTTTTTAAAACATATAAATTCCATAAGCTTTAAAAATTATATAAATAATTTGTTTTCAGTAAATTACAATTTTACGAAAATTTTTGTCGAAAATCCCATTTGTCCCATTTGGGGGCCAAAACAGGCTTCGTCTAGCCTACTGTACTATCATAATCCGCCGCCCGTCACCGGCAGTGGCCAGCGCCACGCACACGGCAAACCACGCGGCGTTGGCGGGAATATGCAGGTTGAAGTCCACCAGGCTATGGACCAGCAGACCGCAGCACCCCACGGCCGCACCCAGCCGAATCCAGCCGGCCGCATCGCCCCGCCCGGCAGGGAGGTTTCTGAACGCCAGCGCGAAGAACATCGCCATCGCGATAACCATCAGCGCGCCGCCGGCCACGCCCGTTTCGGCCAGCGCCTCGGCGTAGTCGTTATGCGCGTGTGCCCATCCCAGGTCCGTTGGAAAGCTCCTGTACTGCGGAAAGACCGTATCAAAGCTCCCCAGGCCGATTCCCGTCCACGGATGATCGCGAAAAATCCTCAGGGTGTCCCGCGCCACAAGTTCGCGTTGCCCGAGCGTGATTTCAGTCGTTCGGGTTACATTCGCCATTGCTTCAAGCCGATTCACCACGCGGCCCGGCGCCAGCCAGAAAAAGAGCAAGGCGACCGCTGCCAATCCGACGGGCAGCAGCAGTCTCAGCCGGTGGCCGCTTTCGCCCGGACGCCGCCAGAGAACCCATCCAAACACCAGCGCCTCAATCAGCAATGAAACAAAGCCTCCGCGCGAACCGGAAAGCAGCACCGATGCCACAGGGACCGACAGGGCGAATGCCAGAAGCAATCGCCGGGGATCCGTGCGCGGGCGCGAAAGAACGTAACCCGCGGCGATCGGAATGAGCATCTCCATCAAACCAGCGTAGTCGTCGTGGTTAACGTAAGGGCCAAAGGTCCAGCCGCGGCTCGTGACGCTCCAATAGATAAGGTTATGGCTTGAGAAGAGCTGCAGGATGGCAAACAGTGCCAGCCCGAAGGAGTAGAGCGTGACGGCCAGTCCCAGCTCCTTCCACGCCTCGCCTGTCGCCTGCGCAAACACCTGCCCGGCAACCAGGAAGATGACAAGCACCATGACCAGCTTGAAGATCGCTTCCCGCGTGGCATAGGCGTCCAGCGTCGTGCCGACGTAGAGCTGCGCGATGCAAAGCGCCAAAAACAAACCTGCAGGCAGGTAGAGCGGCGAGACGCGGATATTCAATGCCCCCTGTCGCGCGCCGCCAATCGCCCAAATCATAAGCAGGGCGAACGCAGCGATCAGCATGGCCGCCCAGGCCCAGGGCTCGACGGCGCCAAACGCCAGCGGCGCAGCCAGCAGAATTGCCACCAGCCCCCGGCGTGTAAAGAAAAATATGAACGGCGAAGTCTCGCGTCGCACAGCCGGCAATTCTTTCGAAATCGGCAATCTCGTTGTAGTACCAGCCGGCGTGGCCATGGTCAGTTGGCTGAAGCTTTCTCCTTCGGCGCCGAATTCAACGGGGTAATGGACACGTCGTCCAGCCAGAAGCTGCCACTGATTTCCATCGGAAAAGTCCGGCAGCGCGCGCGCCACACTGAAAGCCGGACAACCCGCGTGTCAGTACCGGTGGTAAAATCCACGGCCACCGCGTGCCAGGCGGTTGTTCCCACGGTACCGATGGTTGCAACGTTCAGGCAGGCGGCGCAGTCCGGGTCCGTCACGCGCAGGCGCGGGCCGCTCGCGGAGGTGATGCCGTCACTCCGCACTTCGGCACTCAAGCGGTAGGCCCGGCCCGGAACAACGGGCACCAATTCGTAGACAGGTTCCGATTCCAGATTTCTGCCCGCAGCGTAATCCACCCGCAGGCAGCGCGAACCGCGAAAAGCCGAGGGATCATGAAAGTCCGTTTCCACGTAGGGAACGTTGCGCGCCTGCCAGCCAAAGCCGGCGCCCAGAGGAGTGTGAGCAAAACGCCCGTTGTAAACCAAGTTTTCGGAGCCGTCACCAGCGGACCCTGGAATCACGCCGGCCCCTTCAAGCTGTCGCCACACGGCAGCCGCCTGCCTCAGATGGCCTGAAGCAAACAGACTTTGCACGTACGGCTTAGCATCCGCAAATTTGTAAGTGACGCCTTCGGATGAAATCTGCTTCCAGAGCCGTTGGGCAAAATCGATGTCGCCCTGCGCGCTCACAAAATCCAGAAAAGCCAGTTGCGGCCGGGGCTGAGGGCCTGTGGAAAAGACGTGCTGGTAGACCGCTTGAGGACTGCCCGTCACTCGAAGGCAAACCCGGAACACCGGCTGGGCATAGGCAGCGTCAAGCGCAAGCAACCGGCGGAAATGCGCGAAGGCTTCGTCCGCGCGGCCCTCCTGGATAAAGTGGTTTGCCGCTTTCCACTCAAACCGCGGCGTGTTGGGGCTCAACTTCAATGCCCGTTCCACAGCCTGGTTGGAGCAGGCCGCATCACCCGTAGTGTCGCAGACTTCGGCCAGATCGGACCAGTACTGCGCCTTGCGCGGATTCAACTGCGTCGCTTTCTCAAGATATCGGATGGAATTGGGAAGGCTGGCCGGGCCCGGCGAGTACGCATAGACGAGCCCCAGTTGATAAGGGTAAGCAGCGTTGCCCGGATCAAGCGCGATGGCCCGCCGAAGGCTGGCAACGTCAAGCCGTTTGGCTAACCTCGCCGCCATGGCGATGCGCACGGCGTGAAATCCGAGCAACACACCGGGGATGGCCACCAGCAGAATCAACCCCAGCCGTGAACCCGTGGACTGCAAAGGCAGGCAGATGTTTCCGCCCCGCATCAGGCAGCGCAGCACGGATTCTCCTGGAAATGGTTTCGCATCTTTTTGAGGTACAAGGTCAGTCGTGGGTTATCTTTGCGAAATTGCGGCAGATTCGATGCGGCTTTGGCCGCTGAGACTGATGCGCCCGATTCTCCAGGCGCTTGCAAGGGCTGAAGCGCTATGTGTTTTCCGCCGCCCCGGCGGAGGGTGGCGGGCCGGCGTGGGGGCCCGTGGCGTTCAGCTTGTGCGCCCGCTTTCCCTGGTGGTAGTAGCGGACGTAGTCGCAGTAATACGATCCGTACTGGCCGTCGTACTTGAGATCAAGCTTATTCAGCACGCAACCCAGAATGTTCGCGCCGGCGCCTTCCAGGATGCGGTGCGCCCGGCCCAGCGATGCCCTTGAAGTCACCCGGCTTTCAGCCACCAGAATCACGCCGTCCACAATGGAAGCAAGAACGGTTGCGTCCGTCACCATCAGGATCGGCGGTGTATCCACAATAATGTGATCGAAGCGGCCGCGCAAAGTTGCCAGCAGATCCTGCATGGCCTGCGAGGCCAGCAGATCCGAAGGATTGGGTGCTTGCGGACCCGTTGGAAGCACCCAGAAGCCCGGCGGGGCAGGCATCTGAAGCAGCGATTGCTCGACCGGTCCCGCCCCGGTAAGCACACTGGTGAGCCCCGGATGCCCGTTGGTGTTGACCACACGCTTGTGGCTGTGCTGCCGCAAGTCGGCATCGATAAAGAGAACTCGTTTCCCGATCTGGGCCAGGCTGATGGCAAGATTGAACGATGTGGAGGTCTTGCCTTCAAAAGGATGGGTGCTGGTGAACAGCACGGCCTGCGGAGGGCGCGGAGCCGAGGAGAGCAGCACGGCCGTCCGCAAAGCCTTGTAGGACTCGGCCAGGACGGAAGTTGGCTGTTTCAACACCGCCCACTCCACTTTGGCGTTGCCTTCGGCGGCTGGAGTTTCGAGGCTGAATCGTGCTTTTGAAAAGGTCCCGGAACGGACCGACGGGATCACGCCCAGCACAGGCTCGGCGATGCTGCGCTCAACGTCATCAGTGGATTTGATGGAGGTGTCCATCACATCCTGCATAAAAGCCAGGCTGACGCCAAGGACCAGCCCCACCACCAGGCCGATGGCGATGTTCCGGCTTTTCCTGGGACGCACAGGAAAAGAAGGCGCCATGGCAAGGTCAACCAGGCGAACATTGTTGGCCCGCAAACCGGCTGAGACGGTGGCATCTTTCACCTTGGTCAGCAGGTCATCATAGAGTTTCTGGTTCGTATCAAAATCATGTTTCAGAAGGCCGTGCTGAATCATCAGCTGATTCAGGCTGCCGACCGCCGCCTTTTCACGCGCCACGGAATCGGCCAGGAGCTTCACGCGTCCAAGGGCCGCCCGATAATTGTGCGAAATACGTTCCACCGCCCGGGTCCGTTCCTGCTGGATGAGGGATTGAATTTCACTGATCTGGTCACGCAGCCTCTCAACCTGCGGGAATTTCTTTCCATACCGGCCCAGGGCGTCAACGTATTGTGTCTTCAAGTCGGCGCGCTTTTCTTCCATCCTCTGCAGCAGATCGTCCTGGGCCAGCAAGCCCACCTTTTCGGGATTCGCCTTCACCAGCTGGTAGAGAGACTCCTTTTCAGCCAGATCGTTCTGGGCCTGGGTCAGGTCCTGGCTCAGATCGGCCAGGCGCTGGTCTTCAATGTTCTCCTTGCCGCTGACATCCACAATGGAATGCTTCCTCTCATATTTCACCAAGGCTCCCTGCGACTTTTCAACCTGCGCCTTCAGTTCGTCGAGCTGTTCGCGCATCCAGCCGGAAGCCTGGCGCGTCGCATCATATTTGGCGAGGAAATTGTACTCTCGGTAATTGCCCACCAGGGCGTTCGACACCCTGGCGGCCAGCCGAGGGTCGGTGCTTTCAAAGCTGACATTGATCATGCGGCTTCCCGGCACCAGGTCCACTTGCAGGGAGCCTTCAAACCGCCTGATCAGCCGCTCCTTCTGTTCCAGTGAATCATTTTCGGACGCTCCAGGGCTGCCGGATGCCGAGGTGTTGAAAGCAGGGTTGCGGTCAAGTTTAAGCTGCTGGATTGTCTGCCAGGCCAGGTTGCCGCTGGTGAGGACATCAACCTGGGTATCAAGGAAGGTGGGGTCTGTGGGCACAGATTCATAGACATTGTTGACCGTCTGCACGCCGGGCGTTTCCGATTCCACCTCCACCTCAGCCGTAGCGCGATAGACAGGCTTCTCCTTGTAAGAATAGATGGCGGCCAGGGTCGCCACTACCAATGCTGTTGTGAGAATGGTCCATCGCCGCTTTGAAAGAATTCGCGCGTAGGCACGAAGGTCGGCAAAAGAATCTATTTTTTCAGGCAGCAGATCCACGACGGGGGAGGAACGCGCCTTCTCTGTCCGGGAAAGCGAAGACCGGGATGGAGACCTTATTTCTTCTTCTGACATGTCGTTAACCTGTGGATGGGAAGCAAGGTAGCGCCGCCGTCCCGGCGGCACTCTTCAGGGCCGGCAGGATGCCGGCGCTACGGAAACCCGCCATTCAATAATGCCGCCCCCGTTAGTAGTGCCCCCAGATCACGATGCCCGTGGCAATCTGGACGGCGGCCTCGGCGCCGCGCCGCAGGGCCCGTTTGGAAGCGCTGTCGGGGATAAACAGAATGTCGTTGGCCTCAAGGCCGGGGTCGGAAGCGTGCCCGGAGAGGATGCGCTTGAGATTGACGGGAATTTCTTTGCGCCCTTGCGGGAACTGGCTCCCACGCCGAATAATCATGGCCTTTTTCTGGAGTGCCGTGGGCTTGAGCCCTTCACCCAGGGCCACGGCCTGCAGGACCGTCATTTCGTCGCGGCCATTACTCATGGGGAACCCACCGGCCCGATGAACGGCCCCGACAACATAGACCACGCCCGCCCGCTGCACTGTCACCTTGTCTCCCGGATAGATGGTGAGGTTCAAACTCGGGTCACCCGTGGCCAGCAGCTTTTGCAGGTTGACGCGGATGGTGCCGTCGGCCGGCAGACCGCTGGCATTGCCCCTCAGCCAGGCGGTGGCGCTCGCCTGGTCATGACGGGTAATGATGGCAGTGCTGCCGGCGTCCGGCGCCAGGCCCCCCGCCTGCGAAAGGACGTCGAGCAAAGTGGTTGGCCCCAAAACGGGGTAGATCTGCGGAGCGCGGACGGCGCCCGCAACCGCAATGGCATGCGCCTGCGAAGATTTCACGCTCACCAGCACGTTGGGGTGGCTCACCAGCTCCGCGGCTCGCAGCCGGTGTGAAATGGCGGCTGACAACTGGCCGAGCGTGAGCCCCTGGGCCTTGACGGGCGAGGCCAGAAGGGGAAGTGTGATGTCACCGCCAGGCCCCACACGGTAATCCCTGCTCAACTGGGGAACGTCAACCACATAGACGTCCAGCACGTCGTCAGTGGCAATCACATACCTCGCGTCGCCGGGAGCATTCGGCGGATGGAATTGCCGCCCGGGTACAGCCCCGTCAGCGGACCTTTTGCTTCCACTCGTGGGAACAGGGGCCTGTCCACGGAGATAAACCGGGAAGCATAAGGACAGACTCATGAGTAACAGCCAAGCTGCAGCAGGTTTGACACGAAGGTGCAATCGCGCGCGGCGGGAGGCAGGTTTTTGCGCGGCCCTCATCAGGAGGGCTTTGTTTGCCGACAGTAAAGGTGGAGAGAAATTTGCCGGCTGGTTATTTTGTGTGTGCATAAGCAAGGCGCTCTTCGCCGCGCGATACAGGGAGGCAGACCTGTCGCGGAGGATGGACTCGCTCCACGATGGCAACATCCACTTCTACGGCGGCGGATTTCCCCAGCAGCTCAACGGTGAGGACGAGCCGGCTGAAATTCTTCTTCCTCACCAGAATTCCTTCGATTCCGGTCAGCGGTCCGGACCGGACCCTGACGAGGTCCCCACGGTGAATGAATGGGTGCGGTTCGATTTTGACGCACCTTTCAACCGCCTGGCGGATGCTGTCAATCTCCCGCGGAGGGATGATGGCCGGGATTCCGGCGGAACAAACCAACCCGTGAATGCCCGGCGTGGTCAGGATGTCCAGTTGGCGTTGCAGTCCGCCCTGAATAAAGACGTAGCAGGAAAACAGCGGAAGGGTGACGATTTTAATCCTGTCTTTCCAGCGCCGGGGAGCGGCATAGAGCGGCAGAAAAACTGTAAAACCTTTGCCCGTCAGGGTGCGGGCAATTGATTTCTCATGATGGTGCCGTGTGTAAAGAGCGTGCCAGACGCAATCAGGCTGGCTCTGGGTTGTTTCGGTCTGGCTGGGATCAAATAGCATAAAGCTCCGCCCTGTCACTTACAGGAAAACTGCTCCTGGTAAGTCTTTGCGCTGGATGATGATTTAAAAGCTAACGGGAAAAAGGCTGATGGGCAGTCTCACAAAAAACCACTGGCATCCTCTTCCCGCTCCTGCCGGTTGCGGACCTTCAGGAAATTCACAAACCGTCGCCCGAAATGGATTCCTCCTCCGAAAATGCGAAGGGTTATCCACACACAGATCCGCAGGAAACCGCGGAAATGCTCGTTCCACGACAAGTTGCTGCAATCTAGTTGTCCAGTTACGGCAGGTGGATATCCAAGGTCAGGCTTGAGGATGCAGCTCAACGGGCATTTCAGCCCGATCTACGCTTCGCCCTCCTCAATGTTACGGACTGGCCCGAGGCAGATGTTCGCCCCGTTCCCCCTCCCCACTCAAAAACAGTATCAGGACAACTCATCTATAAAAATGTTCAAATCCCAAAAAGCTCATGGGAACCCGCCAACTCTGTTGACGTCTTTTACACTGACATTATCGTTTGCGTTAAGTACGCTAACGGAACTATTCACCAAACACAATCCCCCAAAAGGGGGACCGATTCCATGTTTCAGGGTGATTTTAGAGGGAGAACAAAATTCAGAGAAAACCACTGAAGGCCCATGCTGAGCGGCAATCCACGCTTTCGGCAGCCTCACGTTTCTACTCAACCAGGCATTCTGATTTTCCTGGGAAAGATGAAGGAACGGCGATACAAGTCTCCTGCCAGGCCCATGACTTGGACTTACGAGGAGGACATCTTCGCAGGATTCTTCCCCGAATCGCTCTCACTGTCCAGGGAACGAACAAACTCAAAATAGCGGAAAATGGCGTCTCTGCGGCCCGTGATTTTCAATTTACGGTAGATCGATTTGACGTGCGACTTTGCAGTTTCTTCGCAGATGTTGAGCCGGGCACCAATCTCCTTATTGCGGAAACCGTTGGCCAGAAGGCCCAACACTTCCCACTCCCTTGGCGTCAGCTCTTCAGGAATTGCAGTACTCTGCCCGCCCTGCTCCACAAGATTCTTAATGACCGATTGCTGGGGCATCCATCGCTCGCCCCGTGCCACGCAATTGAGGGCTTTCTGAAAAACCGTTGGGCTTTGCTTTGTTGAGAGACAGCCCCAGATTCCAAGCTGAAAGGCCCGGGCATAGGATGTGCCGTCTAGCTCATCCATCAGGACCACCACTCTGGCAACAATTCCGAGCTTGCTGAAATCGGGCAATGATTCAAGCCCCTGTCCCTCCAAATCCACAAGCAGCATCTCAGCGCCTGAGCGCTTAATTTCATCACCGTTTTCTAAGAGATTGCTGCCTTCCATGACGACAAGTGCGGCCCCGGTGCTGGCAAGAAAAGTTGAAAGTGCTCTTCTGATCAGGATACGGGAGCTTATGATCCCCACCTTCATTAGGCTTTCTCCTCCCGGTGTATCTGGATGGTCCTGCAGGAAGGGTAATCACAATTCCCGGGCCGCTATGCCTGAACAGCAATGGTTGAGCGAATAGGAAAGGCGCAAAAATTGATAATTGCGGTCGCAAAGAGTCCCCCCTCCAGGCCCCTATGTATCGCCGCTTCACGGTTACTTATCAAATAACGGGCATGACTATAGCGAATTTTCGTTCCCTCGTCAAAGTTTTTTCCTTTCGGTATGCTCTACCTGCTTGAAAACTTTCACGAGGAAGGCCGGTTGAAGGAGGCCGAGGGCAATTCGGCTCCATCCGGAAACTTCACGAGGACCGAGCGGGACTCATTTATGAAAAGTCATGACTGCTGCGCTGGCCGCCGGCAACCAGAGCAGGAAAGATGCGCCTTTGCGCTCCACATTCTGCGCCGGCCTCGGTGTCCAGTTCCCCTCCGGGCCAACCGGACTCCCGCCCAGGGTGATTCCAATGCGGGCATCGAGCGTGGCCGCAGTCAGCCGCAGTAAATCAGCGTGCGAGTAGGAACCAACGCCGGAGATGCGGACCTGAACGGGAGTTTTGCCGTCCTTGTTGATCAAAACCAGGTGGAGGGTTCCATTGTTGGCAACCACTCCGTAAGCCGTCACATTCGCTTTTGTTTGCACCTTGACTGGCACCAGGCGCCCCGGCGTGGCTGCATGGAACAGCAGCATCCCGTAATAAAGCGGCTGCGCGGCATAGTGGCCCTGCGAAATGCAGATGGGGGTATACCCCCCGCAGTGGAATCCGCCATGAAAGTTGAGCCCGGCGGCGCCCTGCTCAGCCAGAGTAAAGGAGTAATCGGCACCCCACAGCGCGGCGGCAAAGACGTTGCTCACTCCGTTCTTGCCTCCGCTGGATGCAGAGTTCACTTCTGCCATGCGCAAGGGAAGGTGGTGCTCGTGGGCGTCCAGGGCCAGTTGATGGATTTCTTTTGCGACGCCGGCCATCAGTTCTGGACTGAGCATTCGCGTGATGGTGGGATAGCGTGGCGAATTCGGAGACAGGGTCCGTGAAGCGGACATCGGGTAGTTGTGAAACGTTGCCATCACCAGGCGCGAATCTTCGTCCTGAAGGAAATGGGGAAACCACTTGCGGCCCGCCTTGCAGCACGTCACCGGGCCGGAGATGGGGGCTCCCGGCGTGCGCGAGCGGATGGCATGAAAATAAGCGTCAAATTCCTTGCGGAAATCTTTGTAGCCCCAGGTGGAGGGCCGCTGGCCGTTGTCCATAAACAGGTCCGGCTCATTGCCAATCTCCAGGGCGAGCAGATGCCTTTTGCCGTGCTTCACGGCATAGGCGGCTTCGGCGGCGGCCATTTTCGGATCGAAATGCCCCAGGTTCAGGCCCAGCATAACGGGCCAGCCCGTCTTCTTTGAAAAAGCGAACAGGCGGTTCAGGTCCTTCGGCGTCAGAACTGCCCGGGCCTTTGGAATTTGCACTTTTCCCTTGCGCGACCAATAGGTGAATTCAACCGAGTTTCCCCCGAACCGCAGGACACCGTTGCCCAGGTTGGCGAGCAGATTCCGCAGTTCCCGGTTATGAACGTCGAAATAGTCTCGTGCCAGCACCGGCGCTTCATAACTGAAGCCCAGGAAGTCGCGCGGAATGGCGCGTCCCGGCTGCTCCGGATGAACGGTCACCTCGGCGGTGGTGGCCGTCGCCGGGCGGGCGTCTCCCCTCAGGGTAAATCCGATAACGCAGGCTAAAAGTAAGGCGAATATAAAGGCTTTGATTGTCATAATACCAATTCTCCACAGACAAATAATTGCTATGAGTCGGCATAAAAAACAGACTCAAAAACGTATCCGACTATAATCACCCGGAGGCCTTCTGACAAGGCGTTTTTGCTCGCGGCAAGCGGGTCTGGACTTCGAACGCGGCGGCTGAAGGGCCAGAGGAAGCCTTGAGGCGTGATGTCCTTTCTCCCTCAAAATTCTCTGTGCACTTTTACGCAGCCTGCGCGCTGTATGGTAGACTGACGGCGCAATGACTGGAACGGTTTGCTTCTATGGCCGAATCTCCTGATCCCAAACAAAAGCTTCGAGAAATCTGCCGCATCGCCGCGCGCGTCTTCTATGAAAAAGGATACGACGGCGCCTCCATGCAGGACATCGCGGAGGCCGTCAAGCTGACCAAGGCGGGACTCTATCATCACGTGGGCAGCAAGGACCGGCTCCTGTTCGAGATCATGAACTACGGCATGGACATTCTCGACGAGAGCGTTCTTGAAAAGGTGAAATCGATCGAGGACCCGAAGGAAAAGCTTCGCCAGACGATCATGGGGCACATCGATCTCGTAGTCCGCGCCCGCGACCAGGAAATCACCGTGATCCTGCACGAAAACCGCTCACTGAAAGGCGCACTTCGCAAGAAGATCAACGCCCGCAAGAAAGCCTACATCCATTATCTGGAAGACCTGATTTCCCAAGTCCAGGACCAGTCCGGCCACGAACGCCTCATCTCACCCGCGCTGGCCGCCTTCAATCTTTTGGGCATCATCAACTGGCTCTACCAGTGGTACCAACCTGACGGCCCCATCTCGCAGGAGGAATTGACCCAGGGTTGCGTGGATTTCTTTTTCCGGGGTCTGGTGGGCAGCACCCCGCCCACTCCCGCCCGCCCGGAAGACCAGAACCCGTTTGTCTAGTAGAGATCCGGGAAGCCTGCTGGAACGGCGAAGGCGGATGTTGTTTCCCCTCCGTTGTCCACAGTGGCTTGCCGTGATAGCATCACTAACTTATCGAGTGGAGTGGGGAGAGCGACAGCCGGCATGAAGAAACAAACGATAGCATTCCAGGGCGAGCGGGGAGCCTTTAGCGAAGAGGCTGCTTACAAACTGCTGGGCCGCAACATCAACGTGCTGCCCTGCCCGACTTTCGAAGCCATGTTCGCGAGCGTGGCAAAAGGCAAAGCAGCGCGGTGCCTGGCGC
>Ga0102953_1002109_pt1 | contig 12101 bp, 10 predicted proteins | sample SalPon2A_C_D2_MG_FD_78509 | JGI IMG/M metagenome (GOLD analysis project Ga0102953, IMG submission 78509) | Soil microbial communities from South San Francisco under conditions of wetland restoration - Salt Pond MetaG R2A_C_D2_MG | ecosystem: Environmental > Terrestrial > Soil > Wetlands | place... | reverse complement strand
TTACTTTTGTTATTGGTCGCCATGCTTCTTTTACTTGCCCACACGCTTCAAATAACTGAAAGTCCCTATATCCTTTTAAAAAGTACATGGCGGCTTCCTTGTATCGCAATGCCCCAAAGTCATCTATTTCAGCTAAACTTTCGTTTATTAATTGATTCGCTGTATGAAATCCACGTAAACTCATTTTTACTTATTTAAGCATTATTGTTGCTATTATCAACGTACCCATTTGACAACCAAGCACTTGTAATTTGAATAAGAAGTGGATAATTTCCATCTGGAACAACTACTTCTTCGGTATCTTCATACGAAGCAAAAGCCCTTACTATACCATAATCTACAAGTCTAATGTCAGCCATCTGCCCATCGCCAATGTTCTCAATTATAATTTGTTTCTTAGTAGCCAAGTTACCGAATCTCCAAAAGGTCTTGTTCATCACTTCACCTACTGCCATATTTGCAAATAAAGAATTACTTGGTCTGCTAAAGTAAGGAATCAAATCACCACCCCCACTTGGTTGCACATACCATATCCCACTTCCCACAGAAGCAACATCATCCGACACACCGAAATAACGGTAGCCATTAGATTCGCTTACAGGCTGTTTATAGTAGTGTTTAACGTGGTTTGATTCTATCTTAGCTTTTCCTATATCATCTAGCTTTATCTGCGCTAAAAGGGCATCAAAGGCATATCCAGTGGCTTGCTCGACACGCTTATAGTGCAATACCATTTGGCTATCTGCATCTGGTTCTTTTTTCAATATAGACACCCTCACAAACTCGACTAGTTGTTGCTTATTCATTCTTTACAATATTATCTGCATAAGAAACTATTTCGCTTCTTTCCATGTTTATACCTAAATCCCTAAGACACATATACGCAATAGTTACAAGTTCATTTTTATCCCACCCCATTTCCGTGCTACTTGCTGTATCATAAACAGGCAGTAGCGTTGTAGAATTAGTAGTATGAACAACAACCGCATCTTCTGGAAATTCATAATAATAAAGCACAATGCTTGTCATCGTGGATGGGTACACTAAGACAGAACTTCCATCACGCCATTCAATTGCGGGATCTTTTGCTGTTGGTGCGACTACGCTCGATCCAAGAAGCTCCATTCTATCTGGTTGGAGTTCAATAAACATTCTTCCGCTTATTGAAGAAGGAACTATACCAAGTAAGTACCCAATATCTTTTGTCGCAAAGTCAGCTACTCCACCAACTACATTAACAATTTCTCTTTTATAAAAAGGTCTTAGTATTTCGTCAATCTTTCTTGATACATTTGCACCACGTCTTTCTATTGGCGCATTTAACTGATACAAATTAGGAATACCAAGTAACGATGCAAATAGCTTCTGACTATTAGACGTTAGAATAGAACTCCATTCTAAGTCAGTAAAGTCTCCTCCACTCAAATCTTTGTTACGGATTGTATTTACTAATGATATTACATTCCCATTATTAAATGCCATGCTTTTTCTTTTGACACAAAGATAAGCAGATTCGACTTGGACACAAAAAAAGCAACTACCCCAAACATAAAGAAGCACCCCGAAAGGTGCTTCTCACAACAACAAAAATATAAACGAAGAAACTATGTCGGAGCGACATATCCAATTTTTAACTCTGCGCAAATCTTTTCAATTATTTCTTCCTTTTTGCTGTTTATAAATTCTCCTGTAAGGTCTTTGAATTTTCGCTGTAACGCAGGGCGGTCAAGATCACGAAGATCGTCAATAGTGATCTCATTGGTTTCACCCATTACCGAAAACAATCTATCTCTGATATTAGCGTTATTCACCACTTCGTCAATAAGCACTTGATCCCTGAAAGCTGCTTCGGTTGCCTTAATGTCTAATAGTTTTTCTTCATAACTACGTCCTGACATTATCCACCACGCACGGTCTTTATACCCCACCATACCATCGTTAATGGCTGTACGGGCAAGATACGCTGCTTTACGCATTACATTTCCTTCCGTAATCTGCTCGAACTTCACGAAGTTAACGAACTTATCACCCATTTTCTCTCCTTCCAAAATAGCATCATACAACGCTAACTTAACTTCGTTGATCTGCATTTTAGAGGTATCACGCAATCCGAAAATGTCTGCTACCTGACGTATCAGTTTTTCGTCTTTTGCAACAGGAGAACTCTTACCCATCAACATATATTTAATGTCTGCATCTGTTGCCATTTCCTGTACCTTAGTTTTTGCTTTTTCTTCAAGGTCTTCAATGAACACTTTTTTATTCAATGCCGAACACCTGTTGCTTAAAAACCATAAGAACTCTAAATCTTTTTCTGTAAATACGTCTTGGTGACGAATGTTCCTGTGGTGATCCACAAATCCACTTGGGTTTGTTTTTGTTTTGTTCGTTCTTTTGCTTTTCGACCAACGCCATTCACCGTCTGTACTCCATAACGGAATAGGGAATATTTTTAGCTGTTGGTACATTCCAATATCTGCGGCTTTAGGTTCACCACGAGGATATAGTACTTTTACAATTCTGTGGGTGTTGTCAGAGAAATAACGGTTTTTAACATCAATTATCTCCGTACTCACAAGTTCATCATCCAACGTCTGTGGATTCTTCCAGTTAATTAATACATCGTTTCTGTAAATCATATTGTTCCTTCGTTAAGAAGGGGAGGTGTTGTGTCCTCCCCTAAATTTTTATTTATAAATCTGCAATTCCTGCTTTGTAATAGAGTACTTAAAAGTACCTGTTCCATCCCCATCATGTGATAGCTTATAGAATCGGAAATGTTTGGCAGTACTCTGATCTAAGATAAGAGTTGTGTCGCCAGTTGTCCCCGCCCAAGCTGCGGTAGTGATAGAAGTCCATGCGTCGTCCCAAAATACTTTTCCAGATAAAGCAACGGTTGTCAATGGAGTTCCACTTACGCTGTCTAATTTTACAACAACGTATTGTTTCACTGCATCATAAAGGTTGTTTACCCCGAATGTATAAGACCAAGTAGTGTCTGTTTGGTTCACGGTGTCAGAAGCAATGTTTTGACGATACCAATAGGTTTCGTTTTTATTCAAATCCATTACTTTATTTACTGCGGTGTTTTTAACCACCTGTCCCATGCTAACCATTCCGATTAAAACGGATACTAATACTAAAATTAACTTTTTCATAATGTTACCTCCTTTTTTATTATGCACCTACTCCTGTGTTTGCATCGTAGTTAATTTTGATAGTTTTATACATGTGATTCCAAATTGGGATCAAATGTTGGAAAGCATACATATTAACACCGTCGTAAGCATTAACTGCGATATTTGGCATACCTTGAATACCATGAACACCCGGACTCATCATAAATACACGTTGACGGTTTTCACCGTTTCCAGATGGATAACCCATAGTAAGATGTGGTAAACGCATTTTTTCATCCATTCCACCGTCTTGCAATGTAGCGGCATACTGTCCTTGTGTGAACAAGAATCCTTCTTTTTTAAACGTATAAGAATCTAATCCGTATTTATTAGGATTAGAAAGTGCGTGTAACACGGCTACGTTAGTCTGTACTCCGTCTAATTTAATGGCGTTAACCAAAAATCCTACTTCACGAATCTGATCCCAATATTTAGTTCCACCTGCGTTGCTAGACAAGAAATCAACCATTTCTGATTCAATGCTTGAATTAAGGTCAGAACCTGCAAACAGATCTAATTTTTGGTTCAATACACCTACGTTTTCCAATAAAGGACGAATTGCACGGAACTGGTCGATACCGAATCCTGTTGCATCCCAAGTAAGTTCTTGCGCCAAATCTGCCATCACCTGAATAAGACCGTCAAATGCAGGAACAGCTTTTGTATCGCCTGTCAAAGAAGCCTGTGTGATAGATGTATTGGAAATAGCCTGTCCTGTCAATAGCGCACTATCAGTTTGGTTATCCAAGTCAAAATCTAATTCAGCGATTGATTTACTCCACAATCCACGTCCACCGTCAACAAGATCAAATTCTTCGTATTCTTCTTTGTAAAGCGTAGCACCTTCGATACCGATAGTACTTTTGATGATACGTTCAGCAGTTGTACGAGAATAAGTACCAGTAGCCATTGGGTCTGGTTGCAAAGAACCTTTTCCGAAAGAAGAAGCACCTACGGCAACATACACGTCAGCCAAAGCGGTCGTGATAGCGGCTGTAATATCATGGAATGTACCTTTCCAAAGACCTGCCGATCCTGTAATACGCATTTCCTGTGGTTCTGACTTATTAGTATAAGCAGCAGGAATTATGATTGAGAAAAATTGTCTCATGTAAGCATCTGATCCGTCAGCTACATTTAAAGTAACGGTAGTTGCATCAACAGGAGCAGCATCTAATGCGATAGATACTTTAACAGGACGATATTTTGCACCATTTTCAAATATGGTAATCGCACTGTTGCGCACTGGCATTGTTCTACCAGCTAATTGAGAAAACGAGGTAAGGGACAATCCTTCGCCGTAGCGATCTACCACTTCCCCGAATGTTTGTGGTTTCAATCTCAACGCATAAGTCGAGTGAAACTGGGAATCATACCAACCTTTATAGTTGGCTGTTTCTCTGTAATTACTATTTACTAAAGCCATAATTTTATTTATTTAACAACATTTTACTAGAACATTTTGCTCATTTTCGCATCGTTGTCTAAATCGCTGTCAACAGTAGTCCGATTTCCTTCATTAAGGGGTCTGTCATTGTGGACGGCTGCTCTGTTTGCGGCTTTCATCTTTTCTTCGGTGTCTGCCACTATACTTTTTGCAAGTTTGTCAATGTTTTTTAATATGAGTTGGTCTTTTACCATTCCTATGATTTCAGCACCCGCAGCCTCGCTTGGCTTCATCTGTTTTGACATAACCCAATTCATAGTACTTTCTGCTAACCCTGCTTTCATTTCATCCGTCACAACAAAATCAAGTCCCTCTGCTATCTGTATCTTATCAATGCTTTTGATTAGTTCAGGTATCGGTCTTTCCCAAGATTCCTTTAGCTGCACCCTTGCAGTCTCGTAATCCACTTTAGTAGGAATTTCAATACCATCATAAACTTTAGCTACATTCCTGCGAGCGTCTATGGCATCTACCTCGATTGCCGTTTTTATACCCTCGTCAATGCCTTCACTAAAATCCTCAATGCCATACTTATTTAAAAGATAAAGTTCTGCTTTCTTTTCAGACAGCCCTTTGTCTATCATAAGTTGCGTTTTCAAAGCATCTTGATCGGATAGTTCCTTCACTTTACTAGGCGTTAACACAGATAGAGCCTTGATAGCATCGTCGCTTAATTCGTCTTTGCGTTTAATAAGCAACTGTTGCCGTTTGTACTCATCTTCATTTAAGAAGTTCGACATCGGATCTAACTTTTCAGAAAGATTCTTGTATTCGTCTAACCGCTTAATTGCGTCTTCATGTGAAACCCTAGTTTCGTCGTACTTGTCAGCTTTTTCAAATAACGATTTTAGAGCATCTTCGCTCTCTATTTCTTTTCCAAATTTCTTGAATACCGAAAGGTCTATTGGCGTATCATCTACTTTTGCAGCCTCGCTTTCAACATCGTTTTCAGCATCATTTTTAGTTTCTACTGCTGTATCGCTTTTAGTACTTGCCGTTTTCCTAAATTCAGATAACGGTATTCCTTGCATTACAGCATTTTTTTCTTCTTGTGTTAATGTCGTTCCACCTTCCATTTCTTCGTTTTTTCGTTATGCAAATATAACTACTATAAAAATAGTAGTAAATTAAACCCCTTCTGCACCCGCAGGAACTATACGATCCTGCTTCTGTGGTATCTGTTGTTGTTGCGTTTGTTGTTGCGGTGCTTGTGGCACATTTATACCTATCATTTGCAATGCCTGCAATGCACTCATTTCTCCTTTTGATACCGCTTGTTCCAAAATAGAGTTACGCCCCTTGACGTTTTCTTTTGCTATATCGGATTGCGTTTCCATACTTACAGCTTCTTTTGCTTGCTGTGCTTTTTGTGCTTCAAGCATTTGCGTTCCCTGTATGTTTTCTTTTTGAATCCTTGATGCTTTTTCTTCTTCTCTTTCCTGCGCTTTTTCTAATGAAAAGTCTAATAATAAAGCAATACGCTTTAAACTTGCACCAGAAGATAGCATATTGATAAATCGCATATAATCCCCTTCTGTGATACGTGCTTTGCCGTCACGACCGTTTTTAAGGGCAAATGCGAGCATTTCTTTGATTGACTGTACTTCTTGTTCGGTTGGACGTGCATGTGTCCTTATACCGTACTTAACGTCATGCCCATTGGCTATTTTAATAGCTTCCAACGACGCTTCACCCACTACGTCCTTATATGCGTCAAATGCTTTCGGATCGGCTTCTATGACGTGTGCTAATCTTAAACACATGGATCGAGCTACATTTGATTTTACTATATTGGCTTTTCTTAATACTCCTTTCAGAATATCATTTGTTCCCATTATAGAGTATTCAGTAACAGCTTTACCCATTTCTTGTGTTGGTGTTGCACCCATTGACACAGGGTTTATTCCGGTAAGTTCCTCTATTTGTTTCATAGATACGTCCATCATCTGCATTGCTTCTACGATAGTAGCACCTGCACCACCTTGAAGTTGTTCGATAGGTCTTACTTGTCCCATATTGGGTCGTCCTGCTATGTCAGTAGGCTTGAAGAATAACGTTCCTGTTTGTCTCCAAATTCTAAGCACTTCTTTGGGGTGTAGTTTTTCATCACCCATTTTTAGGTTAGAAACAGCATCCATGTTTATAGCATAACCATTCATAGCTGCCATTGAAATCCCCTGTTGAAGTCGCATCCATCCATTCATGTACTGATCCAATGAAGGAATCAATCTCGGTACGATTGGTCTGCCTGTTACCTGAACCATATGAATAGGCATTACGGGTTCTGATAATCCGTCTCTATTTTGAAATTCACACTTCCCATAATCAAAAACAATATCAGAAGCTACTACCCAATTTACTTCACGCAAGGTCTTGATTCGGGTGTTTATCGCTTCTTCACCTTTTTTGAATTTATACTTGTTATCGACTTCACGGGTACGGGTTTTGCCATTGCTTTTATACTGTCTTTCTGTTTTATGATCTACGTCTATCCATTTTACCACAAATACGGGAACAGTCCATTTATCCAATCCAGATACGTTGCTTGTTTGCTTGTTCTTTTTATTCCAGTCGTCAAAATTAGGATTACCAAATTCGTTTGAATATGTTTTAGCTATACGAACAAGTCTTTCAGGATTATCTACCTTTCGCATGATCTCGGATAACTTAACCATCTTAACATAAAATCCATAATCAGGATTATAGTTAGATTCTTCACGTGTGTATTGTACTCCCGCGTATTCAGCATCTACATACCTACACTTTACCTGTCCCGTGAATTTATCATAGTAATCTTCTAATGCACAATATCCAAGAGTAACGAGATCGCGAAGTACCATTTCAACTACGTGTTCTTCCCAATTCGATTGTTCAAACACGAACTTCAACAGTCTTTCCATTGTTTCTTCGTGCTTCAACTTAAACCCACCTTCTGTTTCGTAAAGTTCTAATTCCTCTATGTTGGTAGGGGTGTATTTCTTTCCTTCTGTCGGAATAGCGTTTAACAACTTTAAACTATCAAACCAATTCTTGTATTTACCATCGACATACGTTCCCCATTTTAGGTTCTCACGTTCTGCGCCCGAATACTTATCGGGTGAATCTACTGAAACACGGTTTACTAATTCTACCAATTTGTTTACAATAGAATCCATTACACGTGGCATGGGAGACTGAATGGTAAAATTAAGATTATTATAGGCTTTTCGTGCGGCTTTCCTGCCACCTTTGGCGATTGATTCTAAGGTGTTGTTTTGCTCTGTACCATACATGACATCCATGTATATCTCTTTGTCTTGTTGACCGAGTGCGTACTTACGGTAGGTGCGTACATAGCTGTAATAATCACTCGTTACATACGTAGTACCACGACAAAATTCGCTGTAAACAGACTGCGCTACTTGTAGGTTATATTTTTCAGATTCTTTATCCAATGCTTTATCGTCCCTGTTTGGCATTGAATAGTTGTTTTGCTTATACGTGTCAACAGCGAATATCATATTCTATTATTTGACACAAAAATAGGTACAAAAATGTTGGGCATAAAAAAAGGGGTGCATTACACAACCCCTGAAAGTCATTTCTTTTTTAAGTACTCTTCTCCGGTAATATTGCCACGAACAAAATTCGATAACAATTGGTCTTTTACTCGTTTGCTTCTACCGATTTTAGCCATACCGCCTTTTTTCTTTCCAACTTTTTTCACGATGTTTTTATTTATGGTTTTACATCATGATACCTCCTTTTTTAAGTTGTTTAATTCCATTGTGCAAAGATACTTATTTTCTATTTTTTATTAAAAATTCCGTAATACATTGCCTGATTAGGATGGGACTCTATGATAGAATCTACCTTTAGCGACAAGTCAGACAATATACCAACTGTGCCCATATTCCATGTATCTTGTTTTTTGTTGGTGTCGTTCTGTTCTACGAAATTTTTAGTTACTCTTTCGTTCACAGAATTTCTTACTGCAACAATTAACTTGTCCATAGAAACTGCTTTGTTTTCTAACTCCGCAATTTTATTTACGAGATCATCGGTAGAATCAATAACAGGGTCAATGATTTTATTCATTTTAGCAATTTCTGCTTCCAGTGAAGACAGCTTTCTACTAACAACGCTTAACCCATCAATTAAATTCTCAATTTTTACATCTATACCATAAAATCTTTTTTCCCAAAACATATCCCATTAATTAAATTATAATCCATATCACAAAGATACGTAAAATATCAATACAAAATCATACTATATTAAAAAATCGTCTAAATCATAGTCACTTTCTTCTGTTCTTTTAAGTGTGTCTATATATGAACTTCTCGATCCCATTAAAGCCATTCCGACAGAAGCCAATAAATCATAGTGCCTCATTTCTTCCATGCCCTTTATGTTTTTACACTCCATTAAAAAATCAGCATGTTCTTCCTTATGACACCTATAATCAATATAGTCCCTCAATAGTCCAAATAAATCCTGCTTACTTCTTTCAAGTGAATCAACACCGGGCTTGGTCTTAAACATACCTGTATATTTATCTACATCATAAAGAAGATAACCACCAAATCCATGCCTTACGATATATTCATACGTGGACGGAACGTTTGTTTCCGGGAATATCATAGATCCATAAAAAATGGCTGCTTTTAAAACATCTTCGTTGTATTCATCTGTGTTTGATGCCCTGTACCTATAAGTCATTACAACACGGTAGCTATCCCATTGGTCTTTTGTCTTAATGCCGTCCATTGATTCGTCGTAGTTCCAAACAATAGATATTCCACCATCAGACAACCTACTACTCTTACCTATCGTAACACCTGTTTTTGCATCTTGCTTACTCCCAAATCTAAATGGGTCAGCCCCAAGTGTAAACGTTCCGGGATACATTGGCCTCCAAACATCAACCATTTTTTGCTCGATTGGGTTAAACATCCTAACAAGCATTTTCTTATTAGATATAGATTCCGGTGGTAATTTACTCACAATGTATCTACCGTTTTCGTCGTCTATCTTATGTTTTACTTCACCGCCATATTCATTAACCCAATCAAGGCTTATTCGGATAGTACCATCTTCTCTACGCAGTTCTGCAAGTCTAGTGTCTATTTTCTCTAAATCAAAGCCTATATCACCTGCCTCTCCTAACCAGCAGTCTGCATATTTAAGTGGAAATAACTTTTTAACGTTCCTATAAGATCTCATTGATTCAGGATCTCCCTTATTCAACAAGAAGTCTCTTTCTCCTTGAAGATAATCGGTAGATGTTTGCTTGAACCCTTCCTTTTTCTGATATTCGGTTATTTCACCCTTAACACTATTTCCGTAAGAATCTATATATTCATCAAGCCCCTCGTCTCCACTAATAAACAACGTCAACAATCCCGTTTCTGTTTGTCCAGATGATTTAACTCTGATATAGAAGTTTGAATTATTAGCCATCTTCCTATAATGAAAAGCACCGTCTGTAATTTCCTGAACAGTAGATGGGTAAAACATTGTACCAAAAATAAGACTCCCGTTTCCCTGTGCTACAACGTGTTTATTTACGTCATGTCTGTCGGATACGGAAACATTATCCGTTTTTCCAGATTCATCTGTTAAAAGAAATATTTTCTTTTTTCCGTCATAATATTTAGAGCTTGCAGTTGTTGCATAATCCGCATACGTCCCAAGAGCATTTGTTCCATAGTCATTCTTGCCAACATCTAGCTTCAAGACATCCGATGTCCTACCAGATACAGTATTTGGTTTTAACCATATCGGTAGGCGATCATACGCTGGCATCAACTTATCTTTAAAGTGAGATTTGGCGTTATCCTCTGAGTATGACTGGATTCCGAGTCCGTCCGTGCCGATTGTCCTAGTAAGAATTTCGATACCAGAAGATAATGCCTTATTTGTATTTCCAGAACGTCTATTTTTGGGCTGAATAGTCCCATAGCAAGTTCTTCTTCCTACATCTTTCATCTTGTAAGTTCCGTCTTTTTCTCTTATGGCATAACCATCCTTATCTATTCTTTCAAATGTTTCTGTTGAAGTATTTGCATATAAAAAGAATATAAACTCTTTTCTATCCCTGTCACGAAATTCGGGACGGTTTTCACCATTGGTAGTATCCATTGTCCAGAAGTTCAAGTAGAAGAAATGCCAACCAGATAAATAAATAGGTTTTCCATTATTAAAGAAAAAGTATCCATTTAATCTAAGCCACCAAATCTTACGAATAAACTGTATTTCTTTTTTGTATTCTTTGTGCCTAGAGTACAATAGTTCCCAAAATGTCTTTTGTATTTTAAGGATAGTCACTACGTTATTCTTGTTCGTAGATAAATCATTCTTAGTACGCGACACCGCTTCTGCTTCAAGATCTATTAATCGCTTAGGAATATCAATCCTTTTAAACCGTTGTTCCTCCGGTGGGAGTCCATATCCATCAATTAAATGCAACGGTGGTGTTTCAGGAAGGCTGAGTACGATTGGTCGAAGATCTGGATCGTCATTATTTACAACAACGTACTTATCCGCCTCCTTATAGTCTTTCTCGTACTTGCTCTTCATCGTCTCCTAAGAATTTAATTTTATCTATTACGAAATTCATGCCGTATGGCGAATCTGCACGAAAATCATCACCATTGGCTATTGACTTAGCGTAGTCCTCTGGTCTGATAGCCAATCTACTCTGCTCAATCTGATAGTAAAACCGTGACACAAATTCTTCTGTCTCTTCGTAAGTGTTTCCTATTTCGTTTGAAATTTTAATGAAATCGTCATACAGGGCGCGGTATTCTTTTGAAGTCTTTGCATCTCTGTTGTTTTTTCCAATAGCATCACGCGTGAACATTAACATTGATTCATGCAAGAACACAAGGTAGTTCCATTTGGTGTTATTCATATAGCCAAGAAATGCAATAATCAAATCGTTTATTGCATTGTTCTTTCCCAATACCATATCCTCTACACGCGAATCAAATCGCATATAACCATCGCGTCCTTTAGACAGTTCAAAACCAGCATAACCACAACTTTCATATTTTTTCTCAAAAAAATCAAGTGAATGTCTGGTTTGGATTTCAGAATTTGGATCATACATTAAAAGTACATAACGAATTATTTGTGCCTTTGTAAATACCTTTGGTGCATAATCAATTTCCAATTTTTTTATTATCGGAATCTTTTCTTCTACGAACTTAACAAGCGTTGGCGAGTTTGGATTTATAATCATTTTGTCACAATCCAAGTCTTTTATACTCCACATAAATAGTTTCTTTCGTTTACGCAAAAGTAACACACGAAAAATTGGGCATAAAAAAAGGGGATGCTTTCACACCCCCTAAACAATTTTGCCGATTTTATTCAATGTACAATACATCTTCACACGGCATCAACAGATACCCTTCTTCTTCGATAAATACTTTTGTGGTGCGGGTACGCTCACCGAAATAAATTACATCACCAACTTTAACATCCGATTC
>Ga0102953_1002108_pt1 | contig 12108 bp, 14 predicted proteins | sample SalPon2A_C_D2_MG_FD_78509 | JGI IMG/M metagenome (GOLD analysis project Ga0102953, IMG submission 78509) | Soil microbial communities from South San Francisco under conditions of wetland restoration - Salt Pond MetaG R2A_C_D2_MG | ecosystem: Environmental > Terrestrial > Soil > Wetlands | place... | reverse complement strand
CCGAGCGGAGCCAACATGCAGCCGTGGCATTTCGTGGCGGTGACCGATCCGGCTGTCAAGGAACGTATCCGGGACGCGGCCGAGGCCGAGGAGAAGGAGTTCTACGAGCACCGTGCCTCGCCCGAATGGCTGGAGGCGCTGGCGCCGCTGGGCACCGACGAGCACAAGCCGTTCCTGGAAACCGCGCCGTGGTTGATCGCGGTGTTCGCCCAGAAGTACGGCAAGTTGCCCGACGGACGCAAGGTCAAGCACTACTATCCTATTGAATCAGTGGGTCTGGCCACGGGCATGCTCATTACGGCGTTGCATCACGCGGGGCTCGCAACGCTCACGCACACGCCCAGCCCGATGGGGTTCCTCAACGAGATGCTGCATCGCCCGATTAATGAACGCCCGTTCCTGCTCTTGGTGACGGGTTATCCGGCCGCCGATGCGCGGGTGCCTGACATCACCCGCAGGCCGCTCGGTGATATGGTGGATTTCATGTAGACACCGGCCTGGAAGCGTTCGAAGTGAATACACACCGCTTTCTCAGAACGTTGGCTTTGGCTGCTGCATTTTCCACATTGGCCGCGTGCGCCGGGATGCCGTTATCGACGATGTGGCATTTTCGCAACTTCGGCCCGAAGGATTTTCTACAGACCGATCCCTCGGCCGTGCGAGCCGCCATTCAGTTGGATGACGGCGTCAGCCTGGGGAGTACTCCGCCGGAATTGAACGTAGCCCTGAAGTTCAAAGATGAACCGGAACGGAAATTCAAGATACCGCTTGTGGTGCTGAAGGAAGGCCCCTGGGTCGGCGCCGGGACCGGTAAGGCTGAGGTGGGCAAGCACTGGTATCTGCTGGCCCTGTCCGACAAGGGTGTCCGGGTCTACCGGCAGTTGCAGCAGACGCTGAACGGGAATCTCGACGCCACTGGCCACTTCAGGAAGCACGGCAGTTTCACAGTCGGGGTGCGGACAAATCCACTTAGGTACAGCGACGCTGCTGAAGTGCGGTTGCACAAGAGCGGAAGCCTCTTCCTGCAGAGCAGGCTCGAACTGTCCGCGAAAGACGGTTTTTATACCCTGTACAAGGGAGATCTCAAGATGGCTCCACAGACCGTCGATACCGGCGCGAGCTGAGAACGCGAGGCATACGTTCCCGACCCGCGACGGGTTGATCGTATAAACTCTGGGCGGTTGTACCTCACCGGAAACGCCCCATGAATATTAATCGCCTGCTTGTCATGGCCTGTGCCGTCGCCGGATTGGCGCTTGCGTCGAATGCTGATGCCACTGCTTCCGTCACTCCGCAGCCGAGCTTTACTCAGCCGAGCGTGAGCCCCGACGGTAGCCGGATTGCCTTTGTGGCAGATGGTGCAATATGGGAGGTGCCGGCCACGGGCGGTGTGGCGCATTTGCTGGTATCCGATTCGGCGCCTGATGCGCGTCCGCTGTTCTCTCCAGACGGCAAGCATCTGGCCTTCGTGTCGGACAAAACGGGCGGCGGCGACATTTATCTCCTGAATCTGTCGGACGGGGTGCTCAAACGGCTCACCTGGAGCGATATTCGTGACGTGCCGAGCGGTTTCTCGGCCGACGGCAAGTGGCTGTACTTCACCAGCGGGCGCGACAACATCGCGCATTTCGGTGCGGTGTACCGCGTGCGCACGAGCGGCGGTACGCCGATGCCGGTTTCGCTGGAACTGTACCGCAACGAGGAAGCCGGCGTACCCTCGCCGGACGGCAAGACGATCGCCCTGGTCGGTCAGGGCTGGGGTTCGGTGCAGTGGTGGCGCCATGGTCACGCGCACATCGACGAAGGCGCGATCTGGCTGCTGAAAAACGACGCTTCCCACGATTACCGGCGCCTGACTCCCGACGATGCCCGGGCCCTGTGGCCGATGTGGAGCGCCGACGGGCAATCGCTTTATTACATGAGCGACCGCAGCGGCACCGAAAACATCTGGCATGTGAAACTTGATGGCAGCGAAACGGCCGTGACCCACTTCTCCGACGGGCGCTGCGTGTGGCCGGCGCTGTCCTCGAATGGCGGAACACTTGCCTTCCAGCGTGATTTCGGCATCTGGACGCTCGACACGAAAACCGGCAGCGCGCAAACCGTGCCGATCACGCTCGGCGGTGCCGTGGCCGGGCCGGAATTGCAGCACAAGACCTTCACGCACGGCTTCGACGAACTGGCGCTGTCACCGGACGGCAAGAAGATCGCGTTCGTCGTGCATGGCGAGGTGTTTGCCGCCGCGGCCGACAAGCCGGGCCCCGCACACCCCGTCACGCACACGGCGGCGGCGGAATTCGGCGTGGCGTGGGCGCCCGACAGCCGGCGGATTGTCTACGTGTCCGGCCGTGACGGCACCGAGCACCTGTTTCTCTACGACTTCGCCTCCGGCAAGGAAAAACGCCTGACCGACACCGACGGCAACGACCTCAATCCGCAATTCTCGCCCGACGGGATGTGGGTGGCGTTCATCCGTGACGCGCACCGGCTCGAGGTGCTGAACGTGAAAAGCGGCAAGACCCGCGAACTGGCCTCGGGCGGGCTCGATCTGCACCATCCGCTCGAGTCCTCGCATCCCTTTGCCTGGTCGCCTGACAGCCGCTGGATCGCATTCCTCGATTGGGGGCAACGGATGTACCGCAATGCCGAAGTGGTGCCGGTTGCCGGCGGCAAGGCCCGAGCGGTGAGCTTCATGGGTAACACATTCGCCGACAGCCTGCGGTGGAGCCCGGACGGCAAGTCGCTGTATTTCAGCACCGGGGAGCGCACCGAACCGGGCGAGATCGCCCGCGTGGACCTGGTGCCGCAGCCTCCGAAATTCCGCGAGGAACAGTTCCTGGACCTGTTCAACGAACCTTCCTCGCCCGGGGAATCGCATGACTCCCCTGTTTCGCAAAATGGCGATGCAGGGTCGAAATCCGCCGGCAGTAAGAAGCCGGTCCATGTCACGGTGGACTTTACCGACATCGCCCGCCGGCTCGACATCTTGCCCGTGGGTATCAACGCGGGTGCGGTCCGGCTCAGCCCGGACGGCAAGACCCTGCTGTTCGACGCCGAGGTCGGGGGGCACGACAATCTTTACACCTGGTCGCTGGATCCGCTGGCGCTCAAGGCGCCAGTGGTGCACCAACTCACGTCTTCGCCCGGCGACAAGCGTTCGCCCCAGTTTTCTCCCGACGGCAAGACCGTGTGGTACCTCGATGATGGTGTCATCCGCTCGGTACCGGTCGAGGGCGGCAAGGCGAAGCCATTCGCCGTCTCCGCCGGCATGGACATCAATTTCCAGGCAGAGAAGGAGGTGGCCTTCCACGAAGCCTGGCAGTGGCTGGCGATCAATTTTCACGACCCGAAGATGAACGGCGTGGACTGGAATGCCGTGCGAACGCGATACGCCCCGCTGGTGGCGGGCGCACAGACCGATTCGGCACTGCAGCGCATCCTCAACCGCATGGTCGGCGAACTGGACGCGTCACATTCCGGCGTACGGCACTATTCGAACACGCCGGACGTGATCGGACGGCTCGGGTTGCGCTTCGATCCGCAAACCTATGAACGGCACGGGCAATTCCGAATCAGCGAAGTGATTCCGCTGTCGCCGGCGGCCGTGGCCGGCCATATTGCCAAGGGCGATTACCTGTTGGCGGTGGACGGCACGAAACTGGATGCGCAAACGAACCTCGATTCGCGTTTGGCGAATCGAATCGGCAAGGAAACCGTGCTCACCGTGGCCGACAATGCGCGTGGCCGGCACCAGCGCGAGGTGAAGGTCAAGCCGGTCAACGCCGGCAGTGCCTCGCAGCTTGTCTACGAGGCCTGGGTGGAGCACAACCGGGCGATGGTCTCGAAGCTCAGCGACGGCCGTCTCGGCTACATCGACCTGCCCGACATGTCGATGCGCTCGCTGCAGCGCCTGTACCAGGCGATCAATGCCGAGAATGGCGACCGTGAAGGCGTGGTGATCGACGTGCGCAACAATTTCGGTGGCTTCGTCAATGCCTATGCGTTAGACGCCCTGGCGCGGCGCCATTACCTGGACATGACCTTCCGCGGCATGAAGCGCGCGAACGCACGGCCGCTGCTTGGCCAGCGCGCGCTCCAGCGTCCGACCGTTTTGATCACCAACCGCGTCACGCTGTCCGACGGCGAGGATTTCACCGAGGGCTACCGCGAGCTCGGCCTGGGCAAGGTCGTCGGTGAACCCACGGCGGGCTGGATCATTTACACGTCCAATGTACACATGATCAACGGCTTCGTCGTGCGCCTTCCGTTCATCACCGTCACCACGGCCGACGGCAAGCCGATGGAAATGCACCCGCGCCCGGTCGATGTCCCCGTCGCCGAGCCGCTCGGCGAAAGCTATCGTGGCGAAGACGATCGGCTCAAGGCAGCCGTGGACGTGTTGCTCAAGCAAATCGGGACCCGGCCTGCGAATTAGACGGGCCGGCTATTCCTCTGGCTGATTTCGAGCCCATGGAGGGGTTTGATGACCGGGTCAGGTCCGGAATCGCCGGGTCGCTGGTAGCCGCAGTCCCGATGCTATCCTTGTCGCAGGCGGATTGAAGACATCAATGGAAGGGCGGAGCGAGGTGTGACAGGCAGTTATTTCGACGCGGCGCACTGGATCACGGTCGGTGTGACGGTCGGCGTTGTGCTGACCTGCGTCCTCCTGCACTACGAGACGATGAGCTTGCTCACCAACTGGCTGCCAAAGCTGGGCGGCATGCGCCGGCGCCGTATGCTGGTCCTGATGTTTGTCCTCCTCACGGCCCATGTCGTGGAAATCTGGATTTTTGGAGGGGGGATGTACGGGCTGGCACAGATGGCCGGTACCGGTTGGGTCGCGGGGCAGGTGCCGCATGGCCTTCCCGATTATGTGTATTTTTCGGCCGTGGTGTATTCCACGCTGGGGCTCGGTGATCTCGTACCGTTCGGCGCCATGCGTTTCCTGGTGGGGACCGAGGCCCTGACCGGTTTCGCGTTGATCACGTGGTCGGCTTCGTTCACCTTTCTGGAAATGCAGCGCTTCTGGAAAGCCCGGTAGGGGCGGGCGTTATAGCGCGAGCAGCCGGGGAACGAAAACGAGCAGGCCGATGATGGCGGCGGCGAGGGCGGCAAGCAGGACCGCGCCCGCCGCCAGGTCCTTGGCCTGGCCGATCAGCGCATCGTGTTCACGGCTGAGGCGATCGGCGAGCGTCTCGATGGCGCTGTTGAATCCCTCGGCGCTCCACACCAGGCCCACGGCGCCGATGATCCACAACCAGTCGTTCCGCGACAGTTGCAGCCACAGGCCCAGGCCGGTCACCACGACGGTGGCGAGGAGGTGAATTCGCGCGTTGGCGCAGGTGCGCAGCAGATGCTGCACCCCACGCAAGGCGGCGGCCAGGCGGCCCGGGAAGCGGGTGAACTGGAACGGGTCGGTCACGGCGAGGACGAGGTCGGTTTCGCCCCATTATGCCCGTCGTGCGCCGCCAGCGCGTGCACGGTAGCCAGCACCACGCTGCCGACGATGCGGAAACTGCGCGGTGAGAGCTTGTCGAGTGTGTCCTGCGGCGTGTGCCAGTAGCCGTTGAACGGGCCGTAACGGAAGTCGATCAGGTCGGCGGCGGAGAATCCGGCGGCGCGGAATTCGCTGTCGTCGTCCTCGATTTCCTGGTCGTAGCGGCAAAAGGCCGGGCCCGCGCCGATGCGCTGCGCCTCGCGGCAGACGCGGTCCATGAGCCAGGGCGTGGCATCGGTATCGCGCGCCACGCCAAGATCGCGGTCGCCGATCATGTCGAGGATCAGTACGGCCCGGATACGCTTCGCGGTGCCGTCGTTTCGCCACGATCTGGCGAGGGCGCGGCTGCCGTAGGTGTGGTCGCTGCCCGACCACTCGCGGATGGCTTCCTCGCCATCGAGCCACACGATCCACACGCCGGGCCCTTGCGGCGGATGCGCGCGGTAATGATCGGCCAGTGCGAGCAGGATGCCGGTCGAGGAGCCGCCGTCGTTGGCGCCGACGAAGCGCGGGCGGTGCGAGAGCGTGTCGTAATGGCCGCCGATCACGATCACGCCGGGCCCGGTGCCGGGGAAACGGACGATCAGGTTGGTCATCGGCAGCGGACCGTCGGGCGTCGCGGCCGTGAAGGCCTGCCTCGTCCAGTCGGTCCCGGCGAGCCGTTGCTCCAGCCAGGAGAGCAGTTTGGCGTGGGCGGCGCTGCCGGGCGGGCGCGGCCCGAAGTCGGTGGCCGTGACCGTGTAGCGATAGGCGAGCCGGCCGTCGAAAGCGGGCGCCTCGCCGTTCAGCCGGACGCTGCCGGGCGCGTGGGCGCAACTCGCGAGCAGTACCGCGGGCGCGCACGAGAGGAGCACGCGGGTCAAGGATATAAAATGCGGTTTTCGTGCAGACACGGCGGGAGCCCTTGAATAAACGCGTTCTACTGACTTACGTGATCGTCGCCGCCGCCCTGGCGGTGGGGTTCGGCGGCGGTTACTGGTACTCTCACGAGCGGGGCGGCGCCGCGCAGGCCATGCCCGTACTGGGCACTGCGCCCGAGTATACGCTGACCAACCAGCTCGGCGCCAAGGTGAACTCGACGACTTTTGCCGGCAAGGTGCAGGTGGTGAGTTTCCTTTTTCCCTATTGCACCGACTATTGTCCGCTGATCGCGGCTCACCTGGTGAGTGTGGAGCGGGCGCTGGCAGCGGCGCAACTGCAGAACCGCGTGCAATTGGTGGCTTTCAACGTGGATCCGGCCCACACCGGGCCGAAGGTCATGGCCGCCTTCATGCGCCAGTATGGCTGGGACCCGGAAAACACGCGCTGGCAGTTTCTGACCGGCGATCCCGACCGTGTCCGGGACATCGTCACGGGAGGGTTCCATGTGGATTACGAGCAGGTGCCCGAAGCGCTGGCCGAGAGCCGGGCAGAAGCGGCGGAAAAACAAGGGCTGTATTCGCCGCCGCCCGAAGTCGAGAACGCTCTGGCGCATGCGGCCAGGCCGGATTACGATGTTACCCACAACGATTCGCTGGTGCTGGTGGACGCCCAGGGCCGCATCCGGCGCATCTACGCCGAAGCCGACCGGGTATCGGATTCCGACCTGGTGTCGGCTATTCGCCGGCTACTGCAGGCTTCGCGCTAGCCGACTTTTACGGCCCTTCCTGCCGGGGCAGCAGCTTGAGTGCCGGCGTTTGCCGGCTGTAGTAATCGGCCAACTGCTGCATCTGCTGCAGGCTGAGCCCCGAGGCCATGCCGTTCATGATGGCGTTCTTGCGCTTGCCCGATTTGTATTCCTGCAGCGCGCGCAGCAGGTAGTCGCTCTCCTGGCCGGCGATGGAGGGATATGCCGGATTGGTGCTAACGCCCTCCGCGCCATGGCATGCGGCGCAGGAGGCTGCGAACGGCGGCGCCTTGGCATTGCCGTTGGTGGGCGGGGGATTGGGCTGCAGGCTCGAGAACCAGGCCGCGATATCGCGAATCTGCTGGCCGGTCAGGGAACTCGCCTGGGCATGCATGGTCGGAAAGTCACGGTCGCCAGCGGCGTATTCCTTGAGTGCGGCGACGATATATGCGGCGTTTTGCCCGCCTACCAGCGGTACGCGCATGGTCGGGTAGGGCACCGTGTAATCCTTGATGCCGTGGCAGAACACGCAGGTCGTGGCCAGGAGATGGCCCTGGGCCGCGTTGGGGGCGGTGGATTGCGAAGGAGCCGGGCTGGCGCCTGAAGCCGGCAGGGCCGAAACGGCAAGCATGATCGAGGCTAGGGCGCAGACAAGACGCATCGTGACTCCTTACAGGGTTTGGGTGAGCCGGTAACGGCCACATTTTACCGGATAAGCCCCCCGGCCGGGGCCCGGCCTCTTCCGTCGACATCGAGGGTTTGTTAAATTGATTGGATTGAATATGCGCTTGGCGCATCCCGCAATGTCCAGATTTTACGTAATTTTGCGCTTTGCCGCGGCCGCCGTGTTCGCGGGCGGGCTGGTTTTTTTCGGCGCCGGCTTCCTGGTGCATAAATTTGCCGGTCACCAGCCGGACCAGACCGTGGGCCTGACCGTCATACGCGGTATCCATCTCCTTTCCCATGTCCCGGGTCAGGGTACGAGTGCGCAGGCCGGGAAAGCGCAGCAGACGATCAAGGGTTTTGTGCAGGTCGGCTTTACCGTCGGCGCCGACGGGCGCGCGCACGACATCCACGTGATTGCCGCCCAGCCCCCGGGTCAATACGAAGAGGCGGCCCGGGAAATCATAGCCGCCCGTCATTTCAAGCCGGCGCCCGCGGGCGGGAAAAATTCCGCCCAGCGCACCGAGATCGTGCATTTCCAGGCGCCGACCTCGGTGTTGACGGATAACAAGACCGCCAGCGGCGGATAAACGAACTGTCGAGGCTGCGGCCTCCTGTCTTGCCCCCGTGGGGTCCCTGAGGAGGCCTGTCCTTCCGTGAAGGAGCGGCTCCAGCCGAGATTTCGGGTTCAGCGGTTCTTGAGCAGCGGCGGGTAGAGGCTGTAAAGCCCCGTCACCTCGGCCTGGGCCAGGACGTGTCCTTCCAGGGCCTTTTCCACGTCACCGCCCGTGAACTCGCCTTCCACCGGGCATGTGTCCAGATCGGTCGCGTAGAGGACGAAGTGGTAATGGTGCATGCGCTCGTCGTTCCACGGCGGGCACGGGCCGTCATAACCGTAGTATTTGCCGCCCAGGTCCGGGTCTCCCGCCATGAACTGCGTGTAGTCGTTGAGGCCCTGGCGGGCATTGCCCGGTGCGGGCGGATTGCGTTTGCCGCCCCGGGTGACACCGTTGCTGACGCTACCCTCGGCGATATGATCCAGTTCGGGGGACAGGTCGACCATGACCCAGTGATAGAAGCGGGTGCGGTCGAAATCCCGGGGAATGGTGCGATCCTCCTGGTTGACGTCGTCCGGGCGGGCGGGCACGTCGTCGTCGTAGCACAGCAGGACCAGCGATGCGGTGTCGCCCGGCAGATCACGCCAGCCAAGGGCCGGGTTGAGGTTATCGGCAAACTGCATGTGCTGTTCGGGATGCGGCGCCGCGAAAGCGAGGCGCTGCGGGAGCCAGTCGCCGTCCGAAAAACCGTCTGTCTGCAGTTGCATGGCAGTACCTCCAAGTGCAAACATCAAGTGTAACAAGAGAGGGATCGTAAAATGACAGGTCGGAAGCATGTGATTGGAGCGATACCAGCATGACGCGCAGAACCATCGAGCGCGAGAAGCTTTTCATCGAAGGCCCGGCGGGACGGTTGCAGGCCGTGCACGAATACGCGCGTGACACCACGCCGCGCGCCGTCGCCGTGGTATGCCACCCCCATCCCCAATACGGCGGCACGCTGGATAACAAGGTGGCCTATACGTTGGCGCACGCGGCCGTGGATGCGGGCGCGGCGGCCCTGCGCTTCAATTTTCGCGGCGTGGGTCGCAGCGAGGGCCGGTTCGATGGCGGCGCGGGCGAGGCCGCGGACCTGGCGGCCGCCGAACGACGGCTCGTCGAACTCTGGCCGAACGTGCCCGTGTGGCGCCTCGGGTTTTCATTCGGTGCCGCCATGGCGCTCAAGCGCACGGCGGCGGAGGCCTGCCAGGCACTGGTCACGGTAGCGCCTCCCGTGGGAAATTTTGCCGAGTATGGATTCGATGCCTCCGCTCCGCAGGCTGCACACTGGCTGCTGGTGCAGGGCGATGCCGACGAGGTGGTCGATCCGCAGGCGGTCTTCGATTGGGCCGAGGCGCTGGATTCGCCTCCCGAAATCCGCCGGGTCGCAGGCAGCGGCCATTTCTTTCACGGCCGATTGACCGAGTTGCGTACGACGGTGGTGGATTTTCTGGAGAGTATCGAGGAGACGCGCTGATGGAAACCGGATTGGTCATACGGATACGCGAATGGCTGGTGGGAGCCGAGCCCATCGAATCGACCGTGTCCGAAGCACACCTGTCCCTCGCCGCGTTGCTGGTGGAGATGATGCGTGCCGATTTCGAGGACCAGAGCGCCGAGCGTGAAACGGCAACGCGGGTGCTTGCCCGCAGTTGCGGACTGGACCGCGAGGAAGCGGAGGCGTTGTTGAGCCGTGGCGAGCATGCGGCCGATCGCTCCGTCTCGCTCTATGAGCATACCCGCACGCTCGATACGGCATTGAGCGAAGAGGAAAAGTTCGACGTGATCGAGGCGTTGTGGGAAGTCGCGTTTGCCGACGGCAATTTGGATGGCCAGGAGGATTTCCTGGCCCACCGTCTTGCGGATCTGCTACACGTGCGCCATTCCGACCTGATGCGCATCAAGGATCAGGTGTTGAATCGCATGTAGCAGTTGCTCGGGGGGGTACGCCGAGGCTCCGCCGGCCGGCGCGGGGCTCGGGCCCCTTGTCGGAGCGGCGGTCCCCGCCGCGATTCTTATAAAACACCGCCGGCGCGAGGCCGGCGGTGCATGGGATGACTGGATCGATGTGCGATCAGGCCATTTCCTTCAGCTTCTTCAATGCCGTTACACGCACCGTCTTGCGGGCGGGTTTGGCCTTGATCGTCATCGGTTCGCCGGTAAAGGGGTTGACGCCCTTGCGCGCCTTCGTGGCCGGCTTGGTGGCTACGCGAATCTTGAGCAGACCCGCGAGGTTGAACAGTCCGGGACCACGGCGTCCGAGTTCACGCTTGATCAGTTTTTCAAGCGACTCTACCGCACCCGCGGCTTGTGCGCGGGTAAGGTCGTTTTCATCGGCGATATAACGCAGGATTTCCGACTTGGTCATCGCCTTGGCGGGTTTGCTTGCAGCGGCTGCTTTTTTCTTTGCCATGTGAGCTCCTTGATAGTGGGGGGATAAAAGCGTGCATGACGATAGCACAAGAAACGTATTCCCGATAGTGTTTGAGGCTATCGGGAATGCATTGCGGTAGCGATATCGGCAGGTCGGTTTACAGGAAACCGGGTAAGCCGAGCAGGATAGACAAGGCTTCCAGCGCCACGATCAGCACCAGGGGCGAGAGGTCGAAGGTGCCGCCGATCGGGGGCAGGATACGGCGCACCGGGCGCAGCAAAGGCTCGTTCATGCGCCACAGGATGATGGCCAGCGGATTGTATTGCTGCGGCCCCAGCCAGCTCAGCAACGCCTGCACCAGGATAGAAACGATGTAGAGATTGATCAGCACGGCCAGCAGTTTGCGGCCGGTATAGCGGGCGATCATCAGCCAGGGGGTGCCGAAGCCGGCCAGGTGCAGAACGAGGAACCCGCATACGAAGGCGCACACGACGGCGAGCACCATGGCCGCAATATCCCAGCCGCCGTAGGCGGGAATCAGCTTGCGCAGCGGACGCAGCGGCGGATCCGTGATGCGCGCGATGAAATGCACCAGTGGGTTGTAGTAATCGGCCCGCAAGCGCAGCAGGATGATGCGCATGAACAGGGCCGCGATGTAGAGCGTGAAAACGATGTTGACCAGGAAGATGAGGGCCTGGGCGCCGTTTGTCTGCATGAAGGTTCTCCTTGGGTTCCTGGTTTACGAGAGTTCCCGGGCGCGATCGCGCGCGCGCGCCACGGCCTGTTCCATCAGTTCGGGCAGGCCGGCTTGCAGCACCTCCAGCGCTGCTGCCGTGGTGCCTCCCGGCGAAGTGACCTGCCTGCGCAGTTCCGAGGGAGCGAGCGGGCTGTGGTCGAGCAGGGCCATCGCGCCCGTGCCGGTGGCACGTGCCAGTTCGGCGGCCGTGTCGGCGGGCAGTCCGGCGGCCTTTCCCGCCGCGGCCAGTGCCTCGACCAGCAGGAAGAAATAGGCAGGCCCGCTGCCCGATACGGCGGTCACGGCATCGAGCAGGTTTTCATCGTCCACCTCTATGGCCTTGCCTGCGGCTTCGAGGACCGCGCGCGCGAGGTCGCGTCCCGCCTGGTCGACCCGCTTGTTGGCAAACCAGCCGCTGATGCCGCGCTGCACGAGCGCCGGCGTGTTGGGCATGGCGCGGACGACGGCCAGCTCGCAGCCCACGGCCGCCTCGATGTTGGCAATGCGCAATCCGGCAGCAATCGAGAGCAGGGTCGGGCGTTCGCTCTGCAGCGTGTCGGCCACTGCGCCCAGGGCCTGTGTCGCGACCTGGGGCTTGACGGCGAGCACGACCAGGTCCGCCCCGGCGATGGCCTG
>Ga0102953_1002107_pt1 | contig 12115 bp, 13 predicted proteins | sample SalPon2A_C_D2_MG_FD_78509 | JGI IMG/M metagenome (GOLD analysis project Ga0102953, IMG submission 78509) | Soil microbial communities from South San Francisco under conditions of wetland restoration - Salt Pond MetaG R2A_C_D2_MG | ecosystem: Environmental > Terrestrial > Soil > Wetlands | place... | reverse complement strand
TCATATTGCAGTCCGGAATCTGTGGTGATGGTGCTCATTTTATTTTTCCTTGATTAAGTTGCGGTACGTTCCGCGGACTGGACGGTATTGGCCACCAGCATGGTGATAGTCATCGGACCGACACCGCCGGGGACGGGCGTGATGCATCCGGCGACTTCCTTCGCCGCTTCGAAATCCACGTCGCCGCACAATTTTCCATTCTCATCGCGGTTCATGCCGACGTCGATCACCGCTGCGCCGGGTTTGATCATGTCGGCCGTGATCATTTTGGCACGGCCGGTGGCGACCACCAGTATGTCGGCATCGCGTGTGTGTTTTGCCAGGTCGACAGTCCTGGAGGTGCAGATGGTGACGGTGGCATTGGCCTGCAATAACAGCAGCGCCATCGGTTTGCCGACGATGTTGCTGCGTCCGACCACAACAGCATGCTTGCCTTCGATGGAAACACCACTTTTCTCCAGCAGCTTCATGCAGCCCCAGGGAGTGCAGGGGGCGAAGCGCATGTTCCCGGTCGCCAACGCGCCTACGTTCACCGGATGAAAGCCGTCCACATCCTTTTCAGGATCGATCGCCAGCAGCACCTTGTTGCTGTCGATGTGCTTCGGCACCGGCAGTTGCACGAGGATACCGTGGATCTTCGGATCGTTGTTCAGCGCGGCGATGCGTGCCAGCAGGTCGGCTTCGCTGGTATCGGCAGGCAGTTCGATGTGTTCGGAGTGCAGGCCGAGCTCGGCACAGGCTTTTACCTTGTTGGCGACATAAACCCTGGAAGCCGGATCTTCGCCGACGATAATGACCGCCAGCCCGGGGGTAATGCCGCGCGCTTTCAGCGAGTTGGCATGGATTTTCCATTCATTGCGTACTTCCTGGGCAATGGCTTTCCCGTCGATAATACGTGCCGTCATCACTTGTTCCCTGATTGGTGGTTATACGAAAGCAGTTCAGAAGCTGGGCTTATCCGGGGACGCTTCGTAATTTTTTACGCCGGACAGAATCTCGGCACGGGCAGCGTCGATTCCTTGCCAGCCCTTGATCTTGACCCACTTGTTGGGCTCGAGATCCTTGTAGTGTTCGAAGAAATGCGAGATTTGCTTGAACACGATTTCGGGAAGTTCAGTATGGCTTTTCAGGCCGCGGTACAGCGTGGACAGCTTGTCCACCGGTACCGCGAGCACCTTGGCATCCATCCCGGATTCGTCTTCCATATTGAGTACAGCAAGCGGGCGGCAACGTACCACCACGCCGGTGTTGAGCGGCACCGGGGTAATCACCAGCACATCTACCGGGTCGCCGTCATCGGACAGCGTGTGCGGGATATAGCCATAATTGCAGGGGTAGTGCATTGCGGTATTCATGAAACGATCAACAAAAATCGCTCCCGATTCCTTGTCTACTTCGTATTTTACCGGCTCGCCGTGCATGGGAATCTCGATTATTACATTGAAATCGTCCGGTAAATTCTGGCCGGATGGAACCTTGTTCAAACTCATGTTACGCAGCCTCTGTTGTCGTCAAAGGCGCGAATTTTAACATTGATGGGCATGAAAAAGGGACTCCATGATGGAGCCCCTTCACTAAATATGGCTAATTCCAGGGTTGTAACTTAAAGAAGCGGCACAATCAGCAGTGCGACGATGTTGATGATCTTGATCAACGGATTTATTGCAGGACCGGCCGTATCTTTGTAGGGGTCGCCCACGGTGTCGCCGGTGACCGCCGCCTTGTGCGCCTCCGAACCCTTGCCGCCGTAGTTTCCGTCTTCGATGTATTTTTTGGCATTGTCCCAGGCACCGCCGCCGGTGGTCATCGAAATCGCCACAAACAGGCCGGTGATGATGGTGCCCATCAGCAGTCCGCCCAGTGCTTTCGGCCCGAGGATTACGCCGACCAGCACCGGCACCAGCACGGGCAATAACGAGGGAATCACCATTTCCTTGATTGCGGCAGTGGTTAGCATGCCGACTGCGCGCGAGTAGTCCGGCTTGCCCGTACCGTCCATGATGCCGGGGATTTCCTTGAACTGGCGGCGCACTTCGATCACGACGCTGCCCGCGGCGCGTCCCACCGCTTCCATCGCCATTGCACCGAACAAATAGGGTACCAATCCGCCGATGAACAGGCCGACGATCACCATGTGGTCGGACAGGTCGAAGCTGGTGGCGATGTTGTTGGCGCTCAGGGCGTGGGTGTAATCGGCGAACAGCACTAGCGCAGCCAGTCCCGCCGAGCCGATGGCATAGCCCTTGGTCACCGCCTTGGTGGTATTGCCCACGGCGTCGAGCGGATCGGTGACGGCACGCACGCTTTCCGGCAACTCCGCCATTTCGGCGATGCCGCCCGCGTTGTCGGTGATCGGGCCATAGGCGTCGAGTGCGACGATGATACCGGCCATGGAAAGCATGCTGGTTGCCGCGATGGCAATGCCATATAGCCCGGCGAATTTATACGCCAGGATGATGCTGAGGCACACCGACAGCACCGGCAGGGCAGTCGCCTTCATGGAAACGCCGAGGCCGGCGATGATGTTGGTGGCATGGCCGGTCTGCGAAGCAGCAGCGACATGCTGTACCGGCGTAAAGTCGGTGCCGGTGTAGTACTCGGTGATCCACACCAGCGCGGCGGTCAGCACCAGGCCGATGATTGCGGAGCCGTAAATCGCCATGCTGCTGTAGGTGGTGCCGTCGGTCAACGTTACGCTGCCACCGAGCAGCCAGGTGGTGATCGGATAGAAGGCGATCAGCGCCAGCACCCCGGAAACGGCGAGGCCGCGGTACAGCGCGTTCATGATCTTGCCGCCTTCCCGGGCCTTAACGAAGAAGGTGCCGACGATGGAGGCGATGATGGAAACACCGCCCAGTACCAGCGGATAAATGACGGCGTTTTCGCCGATGCTGGGGAGCATCAGCGCGCCGAGCAGCATGGTGGCAACAAGGGTTACCGCGTAGGTTTCAAACAGGTCGGCGGCCATGCCGGCGCAATCGCCGACGTTGTCGCCGACATTATCGGCGATCACCGCCGGGTTACGCGGGTCGTCTTCCGGGATACCGGCCTCGACCTTGCCTACCAGGTCGGCACCTACGTCTGCGCCCTTGGTAAAAATACCGCCGCCGAGACGCGCAAAAATGGAAATCAGTGAGCCGCCAAAAGCCAGTCCCACCAGAGGTTGGATAACGTGGTGGATGTTCTCGCTGCCGCCGGCCATCATTTTCAGCACGATGTAGTAGCCGGTGATGCCGAGCAGCCCCAGGCCGACCACCAGCATGCCGGTGATGGCGCCGCCGCGGAAGGCCACGGCAAGTGCGGCGGCGATGCCGCTACGTGCGGCTTCGGCGGTGCGCACGTTGGAGCGTACCGACACGTTCATGCCGATATAGCCGGTGGCGCCGGAAAGTATTGCGCCAATGACGAAACCGACTGCAGTCTTGCTGTCCAGGAAAATGGCTATCAACACCGCCAGTACGGCGCCCGCAATGGCAATGGTGGTGTATTGCTTGTTCAGGTAGGCCGACGCGCCTTCCTGTATTGCCGCGGCAATTTCGCGCATGCGATCGTTGCCGGAAGGCCTGCCGAGTACCCATTGAATGGAGACTACCCCATATACAATTGCTGCGATTGCGCACAACAGCGCAAAAATCAAGCCACCTGACATAACTTACCTCCCCGAGATTTTAGACCAGCTTAAATCAACTCAAATGGTAAAACTGTCCAGCTTTCTTGGTACGGCTACATTTTTCAGACGAACATATTGGGGCAGCCCATTCTTGTAGGGCGGATAGTCCTCTCCCTTGATGAGCGGAGATAAATAGGTGCGGCATTTTCCGGTGATGCCGAAGCCGTCAGCAGTAATGAAATTGCGCGGCATGAATTTTTCCACATTGGCGACCTTGCTCAAGGGGGCGACCCCGATCTTCCATTTGTAAGGTTTATCGGAGATACGGTCCACCGTGGGCATGACTGCATTCTGCCCCTTGAGTGCCAGTTCCACCGCAGCTTTACCCAGAGCATACGCCTGGTCAACGTCGGTCTTCGATGCAATATGGCGCGCGGCGCGTTGCAGGTAATCGGCAACTGCCCAGTGGAACTTGTAGCCAAGAGCGTCCTTGATCATGTTGGCAACGACGGGCGCCGCCCCTCCCAGTTGTGCGTGGCCGAAAGCATCGCGCGTGCCCTGTTCTGCGAGGAAACGGCCATCCGGGTAATGGCAGCCTTCCGAGACCACGACGCTGCAATAACCGTGTTTCTTGACCATGGCATTCACCTTGGCAAGAAATTTCTTCTGGTTGAATTCGATTTCGGGGAACAGGATGACTACCGGGATGTCGTGTTCCTCGGCCAGCCCACCCGCTGCGGCGATCCAGCCGGCATGGCGGCCCATCACCTCGACCACGAACACCTTGGTCGATGTTTTGGCCATGGAACGCACGTCGTAGCTTGCTTCCAGCGTCGAGACGGCGACGTATTTCGCCACCGAGCCGAAGCCGGGACAGCAGTCGGTGATCGGCAGGTCGTTGTCCACGGTCTTCGGTACATGGATGGCTTGCACCGGGTAGCCGAGCTTTTCGGAAAGCTGTGAGACCTTGTAGCAGGTGTCGGCGGAGTCGCCGCCGCCGTTGTAGAAAAAATAACCGATGTTGTGGGCCTTGAACACCTCGATCAGACGTTCGTATTCGCGTTTGTTGGCTTCCAGGCTTTTCAGTTTGTAGCGGCAGGAGCCGAAAGCGCCGGACGGGGTGTGGCGTAATGCGGCGATGGCTCTAGCGGATTCCTTGCTGGTGTCGATCAGGTCTTCGGTCAGTGCACCGATGATGCCGTTGCGTCCTGCATATACCTTGCCGATTTTGTCCTTGTGCTTGCGCGCGGTCTCGAGTACGCCGCAGGCGGAAGCATTGATGACGGCGGTGACGCCGCCGGACTGAGCATAGAAAGCGTTCTTTTTGACCATATTCTGCTCCGCATTGGAATTATTGCCGGCTATCTTACGCCTTTTTGCGTGACGGATGAAACCTTGCGGAGCTATGTTGTGCTTGGCGCGGCCGGATCGCTTACACTTGTAGCCATGAATTCCGTACCTGGATGGAATCCGCGAGTATTGCTGCAGTCGCCGCTGTTTGCGCCGTTGCATGGACTGATTGCACGTTTCGACGAAAATTATTTCCCGACGCTGGACGATCTGAACGAACTTGTTGCACAGAAAGAGAGGCAGATTGTCGTGGAAAGCGGCAAGCCGGTGCGGTTCGTTGAACAAATGCATGGCAGTCTGCCGTTCGAAGCACAGTATGAACCGTGCTGTTATCTGTCGGGAGAGGTGCAGACACGTCCGGATAACTGGCACGATCTGTTCAATGCGCTGGTCTGGCTGGCTTTCCCCAAGACCAAGGCAGCCATCAATGCGCGGCATTACCGGGCATTGAGCAATCAGCCGCACGCGGTGGCTGGTGCACGCGGCAACGAACGGGACATGCTGACGTTGTTCGATGAATCCGGTGTGCTCGTCGTGCATGCCGAGGATGAGCTGGCGGAACTGCTGAGGACGTTCCAATGGAAAGATCTGTTCTGGCAGCGGCGCGATCAGGTAAAGGCGGACATGGGTTTCTACCTGTTCGGGCACGGCTTGTATGAAAAAGCCGTGCGGCCTTATGTGGGCATGACCGGACAAGGGCTGGTCATGGCGGTTGGGCGCGAATTTTTCACCCGTCCGCTGGTTGAAAGGTTGTCGTATCTCGACGGATTGCTGACGGATTATTTCCTCGCGCCCGGCAATTGCCGCAGTACACGCGAACTGGTTCCCGTGCCCTTGCTGGGCGTGCCGGGCTGGGCAGCGGAAAATAACGACTCGGCCTATTATGACAATATCCGGTATTTTCGAAAAACGCGGCGTGGTGCAACAGCTGGTTGACAAGCACGTATACAAAGTCGACAGTGTGAGATATTCTTATGGGTATAAATATATCTACAACTGAGGAGGGCAGGAAATGGCTATTGAGTTGTTTAATAACGGCAAACATCAATGCCTGATGTTCGACGACCTAGTGGACGACTCAATGGGAGCCGCGGTGCAGGCCAACCAGTTCCTGATCGTCGACAACGGGCACGGAGCTTTGCTCGATCCGGGCGGCAACATGACCTACAACGGGTTGCTGATGGAAATGCACAATTACTTTTCGCCCAAGCGCCTGGATTACATTCTTGCTACACACGCCGACCCCGACATTATTGCCTCGGTCAACAAATGGATGATCCATACCGATTGCCGGGTGCTTATTTCCCAGCTATGGACGCGTTTCGTTCCGCACTTTTGCAGCGTAGGCAATGCCGAGGGACGTATCGACGGTATCCCGGATGCAGGCATGGATATCCCGTTGGGAGAGTGCAAGATCAAGGCGATTCCGGCGCACTTCATGCATTCGGAGGGAAATTTCCAGTTCTACGATCCGGTCAGCAAGATACTGTTCTCAGGTGACATGGGCGCATCCCTGGTGCATCACACTGAGGTCGATACGCCGGTGGAAGATTTCAACAAGCACATCCAGTATATGGAAGGCTTCCACAAACGCTATATGATTTCCAACAAGATCTGCCGCTTCTGGGTGAATATGGTGCGCCAGATGGATGTGGAAAGCATCATACCGCAGCATGGCCGCATGTTCCGCGGCAAGAAAATGGTTAATGCATTTCTGGACTGGATCGAAAAGCTGCCCTGCGGCGTGGATCTGATGACCCAGGACAATTACCGTATGCCCTGAGTTAAGCAGTTTCTCTTCTGTCTTCTAATTGCGTCGCCGGGATTTCCCGGCGGTGCGCTATCCAAGTGCCGCTGTGCCGGCAGCGGCAATCTGCCCGTCCTGGAATGAACGCACACCGCTGATACCCAGCCCACCGATCACGCATCCGTCACGCACCAACGGCACGCCGCCTTCTGCCGGGATGACACCGGGCAGGGAAAGGTGGATCAGCCTGCCGCTCAATACCGCATCTTCCGAGATCTTGGTCGGACGCTGGAAGGCGACTGCGGCGCCAGCCTTGTGGATTGCCGTTTCCACGCTGCCGAACTGCGTATCGTGGCTGCGTTGCAGGTAAAGCAGATGACCGCCGTCGTCAACCACCGCAATGACCACTTTCCAGTCGTTGGCCAATGCCTCGGCTTCGGCAGCCAGCGCGATGCGCCTGGCATCGTCCAGGGTCAGGACGGGTTTGCTTGCCGTCATGTTCAGTTGCCCGAAAGAGCGGCGAAGATTTGATCGCGGATCGATTCCACGCTGCCTACGCCAGGAACGTTGACACACTTTGGAGCTTGCGGATCGCCGGTTGAGGCCCAGGCGGAGTAGTAATCCACGAGAGGGCGGGTCTGGTCGTGATAGACCGTCAGGCGTTTCTTCACAGTCTCTTCCTGGTCGTCTTCACGCTGGATCAGGTCTTCACCGGTGACATCGTCCTTGCCGGTCACCTTGGGCGGGTTGAACACCACATGGTAGGTACGGCCGGAGGCCAAGTGTACGCGGCGGCCGCTCATGCGCTTGATGATCTCCTCGTCTGCGACCTCGATTTCCACCACGTAATCGATCTGTATACCGACCTGTTTCAACGCTTCCGCCTGCGGAATGGTGCGCGGAAAGCCATCGAACAGAAAACCGTTGGCGCAGTCGGCTTCCTTGATGCGTTCCTTGACCAGATCGATGATGATGTCGTCGGAAATCAGGTTGCCGGCCTCCATAATCTTCTTGGCCTCCAGGCCGAGCGGGGTGCCGGCCTTTACCGCCGCACGCAGCATGTCACCGGTGGAAATCTGCGGGATGTTGTACTTGTCCTTGATGTAGTTGGCCTGTGTGCCCTTGCCGGCACCGGGCGCGCCGAGAAGAATGAGTTTCATGATGAGCTCCCTTGATTGTGAAGTGATGTTTCGAAATCGTTGCGTGCCGCATGCAAGTCCATTTCTGTGTCTACTCCGGCGGGCGGCGTGATTTGCGTAATGGTGACGCCGATTTTGTACCCATGCCAGAGCACACGCAACTGCTCCAGCGCCTCGAATTGTTCGATCGGGGTGGGAGCGAGCTGGCTGTATGTGCGCAGGAAACCGGCGCGATATGCGTAGATTCCGATATGGCGCAGTACGGGCAGGTCATCGGGCAGCGAGCTGCCTGCGGCAAACGCATCGCGCGGCCAAGGAATGGGGGCGCGGCTGAAGTAAAGTGCATTGCCATCCTTGTCCAGCACTGCCTTGACGACATTGGGATTGCGCATGGCCGTCTCGTCATGGATGGCGTGGCAGGCAGTAGCAACGGCGCATTCTGGATGGTCGTGCAGGTGCCGGGCCACGGCGCTGATCAGTTTGGGCGGCATCATTGGCTCGTCGCCCTGTACGTTGACGACGATGGCGTCGTCGGGCCAGTCATGCTGTTGCACGACCTCGGCGATACGGTCGGTGCCGCTGGCGTGGTGGGCATGGGTGAGGCATGCCTTGAAGCCATGCTCGTGCACGACATCGGCAATGGCATGGTGGTCGGTGGCAATCCAGATCTGTTGTGCGCCGCTTTGCGCGGCCTGTTCGGCAACCCGCACGACCATCGGTTTGCCGGCGATCGGCAACAGCGGTTTCCCAGGCAGGCGGGAGGAAGCGTAGCGCGCGGGAATGACGACGTGAAAGGGGGGCATCGGAGCCGGTCGACGAGTCATCGAAGTTCGTCGATTTCCTCCGCGGTCATTTTGCGTGCTTCGTCGGCCAGCATCACCGGGATGCCATCCTTGATCTGGAAGGCCAGCCGGTCCGCCTTGCAGACCAGTTCCTGTTCGGCCTTGCGGTAAGCCAGCGGGGACTTGCACAGCGGGCAGACCAGGATATCAAGCAGTTTGGTGTCCATAGGGGGTGATCTTTTCCATTATGTGTTGGAACAGCGACGGATCCGCCTGTGCATCGACTCGCAGCACCCAGCATTTTTCCGTGGCGAATGCCGCGCATTTTACAGCATCTTTTTCCGTCATGAGTATGGCATCGGCGTTGCCGAATTCGAGATCGGTTGCGCTGTAGCGATGATGATCGGGAAACGGGTGCGGCTCGGCAGTTATGCCCAGATGCCGCAAATGTCCGAAGAAGCGCTGTGGGTGGCCGATCCCGGCGAGAGCATGGATGCGCATGCCGTGAAAATCGTCGGCGCGTGCCGTGGTTTCTGGATTGAGCAGGTTGTAGAAAATCTCGCCGTGCAACTGCATGCCGAATTCTCCTGGCTGGGTGCCCCCTCCCTGAATGACTACGGCATCGACGCCTTGCAGGCGCGATATCGGTTCGCGCAACGGACCGGCCGGCAGCAGCAGGCCGTTGCCGAAACGGCGCGCACCGTCGACCACGGCGATTTCCGCATCGCGCCGCAGCCGGTAATGCTGCAATCCATCATCGCTGAGCAGCACGTCGCATTCGGGATGGGCCTGCAGTAGCGCATGCCCTGCTGCGGCACGATCGCGGCCGATCCATACCGGACAGAGTTTGCGCTGTGCCATCAGTACGGGTTCGTCTCCGGTTTCCTCCGGATTGCTGGCGGCATGGACCGGCTGAGGCGAGGTGCTGGAGGGCTTGCCGTGGACATAGCCGCGGCTGACGATGCCCGGGTGCCAGCCATTCTCGATCAATTGCTGTGCCAGCCACAAGGTAAGCGGTGTCTTGCCGCTGCCGCCGACGGTGATGTTGCCAACCACGATTACCGGTACCGGCAGTTCCACGCTGGGCAGCAGGCCGCTACGGTAAAGCGTGCGACGGATTGCAGCCAGCAGCCGGAACAGCAGGCTGAGCGGTAGCAGGATCAGATGCAGCGGAGTGATACGGTGCCAGTGTCTTTGCAGCCCATCCATATCGGGTGGCCTACCGGGGCTGGCTTTCCGTCGTCTTGAAGGTGATGCTGGTATAGCCGGCAAGACGGGCGGCTTCCATGACGTTGATCACGGCCTGGTGCGGGGTCTTGGCGTCAGCATTAATGATAATGACCGGGCTTTTTGCGCCATTGGCTACCTTGCGCATATCTTCGGCAAGCCTGTCCACATTGGTGAAATTCACCGGGCTGGAATTCAGGGCATAGTGTTCCGTAGCATCGACGGAAACATTGATCTGCCGGGTTTCCTTGGTTGAAGTCGTTTCACCGGTCGCCTGTGGCAGGTTGATCTGCAAACCGGAAAGCTGGGCGTAGGTGGTGGTGACCATCATGAAGATCAGGATCACCAGCAGCACATCGATCATCGGAATCAGGTTGATTTCCGGTTCTTCGCGAGAGCGTCCACGCTGGAAATTCATTCAGTATCCCCGTTTCAGTCGCGGCGCTCGCCGTGAACGATTTCCACCAGTTTGACCGCCTGTTGTTCCATTTCGATGACGAAACTGTCGACCTGGGCGCGGAAGTGGCGGTAGAAAATCATGCTGGGTACGGCGACGATCAGGCCGTAGGCGGTGTTGTACAGTGCCACCGAGATACCATGCGCAAGTACTGCCGGTGTGTTGCCGACGGCATTCTGGGCACCGAAGATTTCGATCATGCCGACCACCGTGCCGAACAGACCGAGCAGCGGGCTGATCGAGGCGATGGTGCCAAGGGTGGTCAGGAAACGCTCCAGTTCATGCACCACGGTACGGCCGGCTTCCTCGATGGATTCCTTCATGACTTCCGGTGTGCTCTTGACGTTTTTCAGGCCGGCGGCAAACACCCGCCCCAGCGGCGAATGCGCGTTCAGGCGTGCCAGCATGGTATCGCTGACGCCGCGCTGTTTCAGTTCGCGTACGGTTTCGTCCAGCAGGTTGGGGGGGATGATATTCCGGTTGCGCAGCGAATACAGACGTTCGCCGATGAGGCCAAGGGCAATGATGGAAGCCAGAATCAATAGCCAGATGGGCCAGCCGGCAGCTTCAACGATAGCGAACACTCAACTTCTCCAGATGTGCGTAAAATGCGGAAACCGGAACTGTAGCGTGTCGCATCTCTTTGAGCAAGATTTACAGATACGATATGAATGTTTTGGGGTTTAACCCGGCATGCTTAAAGCGGATTTTTATTTGTGCACAATTACTGTGGATAACTTTGTGCATGATTGCTGCTTCACTTAGCTAAACCCCCATTAGATAATCGTTTTTGTTAGATTGCATATTTTTTAAGCTTATATTAATTTTCAATATAAACAGTTGGATATCGTAAGTTATCGGATGTGCAAACATGCAATTTGCTGCCAAGCGGCATATTTGCTTGAGTTGTGGATTATTGCGTATTGTCAATATGTCTTTTGGCCTAATTTTGAACGACAACAATCATATTTTTACCGTCCGCGAACTTAATTCCGCAGCTAAGCAGTTGTTGGAAAACGGCTTGCCATTAATGTGGGTGCGCGGCGAAATTTCCAATTTTGTCCGGGCCGCCTCCGGTCACTGGTATTTTTCACTGAAAGACGAGCAGGCACAGGTGCGCTGCGTGATGTTCCGCCACAAGAGCCAGTACCTCGACTGGCAACCGGCCAACGGCATGCAGGTCGAAGTGCTGGCTCTGGCTACGCTGTACGAGCCGCGCGGAGATTTCCAGCTGACGCTGGAGCGCATGCGTCCTGCGGGGCTGGGCGCGCTTTATGAAGCGTTCGAGCGGCTGAAGAAGAAACTGGAGATCGAGGGTTTATTCGAAGAGGCGCGCAAGCAGCCATTGCCGATGTTCCCGCAGCGGATCGGCATTGTCACTTCTCCACAGGCCGCGGCATTGCGCGATGTATTGACCGCACTGCGCAGACGTATGCCCGGGGTGCCCGTCGTTCTGTATCCAACGCCGGTTCAGGGCGAGGGTGCCGCACAGAAGATTGCTCAGGCGATCCAGACGGCGAACAAGCGGGCCGAATGCGACGCCCTGATCCTGTGTCGCGGTGGCGGCAGCATTGAAGACTTATGGGCATTCAACGAGGAAGTGGTGGCGCGCGCCGTTGCCGCCGGCACAATCCCGCTGGTATGCGGCGTGGGACACGAGACCGATTTCACGATTGCCGATTTCGTGGCCGACCAGCGCGCAGCCACGCCTACCGCGGCAGCGCAACTGGCAGTACCGGATCGGCAGGAGTTGACGCAGCAATTGCTGCGTCTGGCGCAGCGGCTGCAACATGGCGGGCTGCG
>Ga0102953_1002105_pt1 | contig 12116 bp, 9 predicted proteins | sample SalPon2A_C_D2_MG_FD_78509 | JGI IMG/M metagenome (GOLD analysis project Ga0102953, IMG submission 78509) | Soil microbial communities from South San Francisco under conditions of wetland restoration - Salt Pond MetaG R2A_C_D2_MG | ecosystem: Environmental > Terrestrial > Soil > Wetlands | place... | reverse complement strand
TACCTGGCCGCGGCGATGTCGAAGACGGGCACGGTGGGCACCTTCGGCGGCATGAAGCTCCCGACGGTCACGATCTACATGGACGGGTTCGTCGCCGGCGTCCGCTACTACGACCAGCAGAAGGGCAAGTCGGTCAAGGTGCTCGGCTGGAACCCGGAGAAGAGCGAAGGCACCTTCACCAACGACTTCACCAATCAGGCGAAGGGCAAGACCGTCACGGAAGCCTTGATGAACCAGGGCGCCGACATCATCTTCCCCGTGGCCGGCTCGGTGGGCCTGGGCGCGGCCGCTGCGGTGCAGCAGCATGACAGCGCGTCGTCGAGCAGCCCGGTCTACATGGAGTGGGTCGACACCGACGGGTGCGTCTCCGCCCCGCAGTACTGCAGCCTCTTCGTCACCAGCGTGACCAAGGGGATCGCCAGCTCGGTCAAGGCGGCGGTCGGCGAGGTCCTGGACGGTACGTTCAAGGGCGGCAACTACGTGGGAACGCTCGAGAACGGCGGCACCGGGCTCGCGCCCTTCCATGACTTCGCGAGCAAGGTCCCCGATTCGGTGAAGGCGGAGCTCCAGACCATCAAGCAGGGAATCATCGACGGCAAGATCTCCGTCGATCCGAAGTCCTATCCGGCTTCGTGAGCCGGGCCTGACCGGGCTCGCTGGATGCGATGCGGCTTGAGCTGAAGGGCATCACCAAGCGGTTCGGCGAGCTGGTTGCCAACGATCGCATCGACCTGACTGCCGAGGGGGGCGAGATCCACGCCCTCCTCGGCGAGAACGGGGCCGGCAAGACAACGCTCATGAATGTCCTCGACGGCCTGTACCGGCCGGACGAGGGCAGCATCCTCATCGACGGCGAGGCCGTCCGCTTCGAGGATCCCGGCGATGCGATCCAGGCGGGCATCGGGATGGTCCACCAGAACTTCATGCTCATCCCCGTCTTCACGGTCTCCGAGAACGTCATGCTCGGCTTCGAGCGCACGCGCCGCGGCGGCTTCCTGGACCGGCGACGGGCCCGCGCCGAGATCAAGGAGCTGTCGACGCGCTTCCGGTTGGAGGTCGATCCGGACGCCGTCGTCGGTGAGCTCTCGGTCGGGCAGCAGCAGCGCGTCGAGATCGTCAAGGCGCTGGCGCGCGACGCGCAGGTGCTCATCCTGGACGAGCCCACGGCGGTGCTCACGCCGCAGGAGATCCAGGACCTCTTCCGGGTGATGCACTCCCTGCGCGAGTCGGGGAGGACCATCCTCTTCATCACGCACAAGCTCAAAGAGGTGCTCGAGGTGGCCGACCGGATCACGGTCATCCGCCTCGGCAAGGTGGTCGGAACGACGCGGCCGAGCGAGACCGACGAGTCGCGTCTGGCATCGATGATGGTCGGTCGCGGCGTCGAGCTGCAGGTGACGAAGGGTCCGCCGGAGCCGGGAGACCCGGTGCTCGAGGTCGAGGACCTGGTGGCGCTCGACGATGCGGGGCAGGTGGCCGTGGACGGGGTCTCGCTCCGGGTACGCGCCGGCGAGATCGTGTCGGTCGCCGGGGTGCAGGGCAACGGTCAGACGGAGCTCGCCGAGGCGCTCACCGGGTTGGCCACGGTGGTCGCCGGTACCGTCCGCATCGCGGGCAGGGACGTGACCGGCGCCTCGCCCAAGGAAGTCCTTCGCTCCGGGGTGGGCCACGTGCCGGAGGATCGCCTGCGCGACGGTCTGGTGGGTAGCTTCACCATCGCCGAGAACCTCATCCTGGACGTTTTCGATGAGGCGCCCTACTCCCGCCGCGGGGCGCTCGACTGGGACCGGATCCACGCCACGGCCGAGGAGCGCTTGAAGGAGTTCGACATCCGCGCGAGCAGCATCAACACGACGGCCGCCACGCTGTCGGGCGGCAACCAGCAGAAGGTCATCGTCGCGCGTGAGCTCTCGCGCGACATCCGCCTGATCATCGTCTCGCAGCCCACGCGCGGCCTCGACGTCGCCTCCATCGAGTACGTGCACCGGCGGCTGGTGGCGGCACGTGACGGCGGCGCGGCGGTGCTCCTGATATCCGCCGAGCTCGACGAGGCGATGCAGCTCGCCGACCGCATCGTCGTCATGTACCGTGGAAGGCTCGTCGGGCCCTTCGATCAGACCGAGGTCTCGAGGGAGCAGGTCGGACTCCTGATGGCGGGGGGCAGTCCGGCGGAGATCGTGGCAGGGGGAGCGGGATGAGCGACGAGCCGCTTCGGCCGGGAGCCGATCCAGCGGGCGGAGGCTCGGCCGTCGCGAGGATCGGCCGCTTCTTCCTGAGCGGCAACGTCGTGGTCGTCACCTTCCTCGCCTTCGTGAGCGCGCTGTTCATCGGGGCGATCATCATCATCCTCGCGAGCCCGGCCGCCGTGGCCGCCTGGGGCCGCTTCGGCCACGACCCGGGTGCTGCCTTCGCCCAGAGCTGGCACGCCATCGCGACCGCCTACTCCGCGCTCTTCATCGGCTCGATCGGGAGCCCGCGCGGCATCGTGGAGGCGATCGCGAGCGGCGACGGTCACAGGATCTCGGGTGCCTTCTATCCCTTGTCGGAGACCCTGGTCTCGACCACGCCGCTGATGATGGCGGGCCTGGGCATCGCGCTCGCCTTCCGGGCGGGGCTGTTCGACATCGGGGGTCAGGGCCAGCTCATCCTCGGCGCCCTCGGCGCGACCCTGGGCGGCTTCCTCGTGCCGGGGCTGCCGATCTACCTGCATCTGCCTCTCGCTATCGTCCTCGGCGCGCTCTTCGGTGCGGCCTGGGGCTTCATCCCCGGCATCCTGAAGGCGCGAACCGGCGCCCACGAGGTCATCACCTCGATGATGCTCAACTACGTCGCCCTGAACCTCCTCACCTTCCTGCTCACGACGGCGCTCTTCCAGGCGCCGCCGCGCTACCAGCCGGTGTCGAAAGCCGTCGCGGACACGGCGCGCCTTCCCCACCTGGCCGGGCCCTCTCTGCGCCTGAACCTCGGCTTCATCCTGGCGGCGGCCTGCGTGGTGGGGGTGGCGTGGCTCCTGCAGCGCAGCACGCTGGGCTTCAAGTTCCGGATGCTGGGCGCCAACCGTGAGGCGGCGCGTGTGGCCGGCGTGAACATCAGCCTGCAGTACGTGCTCGCGATGACGCTGGCGGGCGCGATCGTGGGGCTCGCGGGTACCTTCATGGTGCTCGGCGTCGACTATCAAGTCGCCGCGGGGTACGGAGGCACCATCGGCTTCGACGGCATCACGGTCGCCATCCTCGGGCAGGGGAACCCTTACGGGGTCGGGCTGTCGGCGCTGCTCTTCGGGGCCTTCGCGGCCGGCGGCCGGACGATGCAGCTGGACGCGAACATCCCGCTTCAGCTGGTGCAGGTGTTGCAGGCGGTCCTGGTGCTGTTCGTGGCCGCGCCCGGCGTCATCCGCACCATCTTCCGCATCCGCGTGCGCGGAGCCGGCCGGGTCTTCGGAGGTTGGTCCGGATGAGCCAGGTCGAACCCGCCGCACCCGGCAGCCGCGAGCTGCGCAAGGACCTGGCGGCGATGCGCCGGCGGGCGCTGGCGATCGCCCTGCTGGCGCTCGCGGCGATCGATCTGCTGGTGTTCGCCCGCACGACCTCCGCCGGCTCGAAGACGATCTTCGAGCTCAACGCCGCGCCCGCCCTGCCGGTGCCTCCCATCCACATCCCGGTGCTCGCCACGCTCGTCGGGCTGGGGATCGTCTGCGTCCTGCTCGGCCTGGCGCAGTACCTGTGGAAGGGGAACCCGCGAACCTATCTCCTCCTCGGCATCGGCCTCGCCCTCACGGGGATCGCCTTCCTCGCCTGGGCGGGGCAGGGCGAGACGGTCGACGTGGAGGGGTTGCTCATGACCTCGCTCATCGAGGCGGTGCCGCTCACCCTCGGGGCCCTCTCCGGGCTGCTGTGCGAGCGTTCGGGCGTCATCAACATCGCGATCGAGGGGCAGTTCCTCATCGCGGCCTTCGTCGGCGCGGTGGTCGGGAGCGCCACCGGGAACCTCTGGATCGGGTTGCTGTGCGGTGCGCTCTCCGGCGGGCTGGTCGGGCTGATCCTCGCCGTCTTCACCATCACCTACCGGGCGGACCAGATCATCGTGGGCGTCGTCATCGATGCCTTCGCGTTGGGGCTCACGACCTTCTTCCTGTTGAGCCTGCTGGTGCCCAACCAGATGACGCTCAACAGCCCTGCGGTCTTCGGGCCGATTCCCATCCCGCTCCTGGACAAGATCCCCATCGTCGGGCCGCTGCTGTTCGACCAGAACATCATGGTCTACCTCACCATCATCATCCTGGTGATCGTGCAGGTTGCGCTCTTCCAGACGCGCTGGGGCCTGCGGGTACGGGCGGTCGGCGAGCACCCGCGGGCGGCCGAAACGGTGGGCATCAACGTGCTGCGGATCCGCTACCGCAACGTCATCCTCGGCGGGATCGTCGCCGGTATCGGCGGCGCCTCCTTCACCATCGGCTCCACCGGGCAGTTCGCCCACAACATGACTGCGGGTCTCGGCTATATCGCCCTGGCGGCGATGATCTTCGGGCGGTGGCGCCCCCTCGGCGCTCTCGGCGCGGCCCTCCTGTTCGGGTTCTTCGACGCGCTGCAGTTCACCCTCTCCGCCTTGAGCGCGCCCATCCCGTCCGACTTCCTCGCGATGTTCCCCTACCTGGCGACCATCCTCGCGGTGGCAGGGCTCGTGGGGCGGGTCGTGCCGCCGGCGGCCGACGGGCAGCCCTACGCGCGTGAGTGAGAACGGGCCGGCCGCCGCGGGCGCTCCCCCTCCGAACGGTGTCGTGATGCCTGCCTGCGCGGGCGTCGGCTCCCCTGGCGGGTGGGGTCGTCGGGCGTGGGACCGCGCTCTCCGAGGCAGCCCTCGTCGCTGGCGTGGGGCGCGCCGATGAGGCTCCGGCCGTAGCCGCCGGGGACGGCGGCCCCGTGATCGGGCGGGCGCCGACCCCGGCGCAGCTGCGCGCCTTCGCCGCCGGCGCGCGGCGCGATCGCCGCCGGCTGGTCGTGGGCGCCCTCATCCACGACCCGGCGGGGCGCATCTTCGTGCAGCGTCGCAGCCTGCGGCGGGCCCTCTACCCCGGTTGCTGGGACGTGGTCGGCGGCCACGCCGAGGCCGGCGAGGGCGTGGCGGAGGCGCTGGCTCGGGAGGTGCGCGAGGAGACCGGCTGGACGCTCGCGGCGCTGGAGGAGGTCGTGGAGATCCTCGACTGGGAGGCCGGCGGCGAGGCCAAGCGGGAGATCGACCTGCTGGTCACGGTCGAGGGTGAGCTGGAGCGCCCGCGGCTGGAGGCCGGGAAGCACACCGCGGCGCGCTGGCTCCCCGCGGACGAGCTACCGCTGCTGCTGGAGCGGCGCGATCCCGACGACGTCTTCATCCACGACATCGTGGCGCGTGCCTTCGTGGCGCTGAAAGCGCGCGGTTGAGGCGTGCCCGCGTGGGCTCGCGGCTACAGAACCCCATGACCGTCTAACCTTCCGTTAACGGGGGCTGGGCATACTCCATCCATGCCTGCCCACGAAGCCACTCTCCCGCATCCGTGGAGCGCGCGGTGACCACCAACACCACGCGCGAGCAAGGCACGGGGCCCCGTCTCCGCGCCGAAACACTCGCCGGCGACGTCGCCGGACTCCTCCTCCTGAGGGTCGGACTCGGCGGCGTGCTGGTCTGGTTCGGCGCGGCGGAGCTCCACAGCCCCGCCGCCTGGGCGGTGTACGTGCCCCACATGTTCCACGCGGTGCAGTCGCCGCTGATGTTCGTCCACGCCACCTTCCTGCTGGTGACCGGCGCATTGCTGGTGATCGGCATGTTCCACCGCATCGCCGCCTGGTTGGGCGGCCTCATCCTGCTGGCCATCCTCGGTGCGCTCGTGCTCACCGGCGCGGTGGACAGCGTGTTCGTACGTGACGTCGGCCTGGCGGCGGCGGCCTTCGCGCTGGCCCTGTCACCGACGGCGGCGAGCCTGCCGGGCGTGGACCGCTGGCTGGCACAGCGCTCGCGCCGCGCCTACGTGGTGCCCGCACTCTCCTACGCCGTCCTGCTGGCGGCGGTGGTGGGCGTGCTGGCGGCCACCTCGGTGTCGTCGGGCGGCTCCAGCCAGGCGTTCAACGGCTTCGGCGGGCTCGGCGGAACGACGAGCGCCGGCGGCGCATCGGCCGGCGCCAGCGCGGCGTCCTCGAGCAAGGCCGGAAGCGGCTCGAGCCTGGGCGCGCTGGGCGGCCTCGGCGCCTCCTCGAAGGGCGGCGTGTCGTCTGGCGGCCCCTCCGCGGGGGCGCCGAAGACGGGCGGCTCGACGTCGGGCTCGTCGTCGACGCACTCGTCGGTCACCCCCTCCGGGGGCTCCGCGGGCAGCAGATCTGCCATCACCTCCCCGTCCAGCTCCATCGGCGCGATGGCGCCGACCGGAAGCGGGCACTGAAGTCCCCCCCTCGACGCGTCCGCGCAGCGCTCTGACGCCCGCGCGTTCGTAGGCCCCTCTCCGTCGGCGTACGCTCGTCGACCCCCAAGGAGTCACTCCGTGAACACGGTTCGCCTCGTCCTTCGTCCCTTGCCTCTCGCCGCCCTGCTGATGGCGCTGCTGCTGGCGTCCGGCGCCTTCGCCCAGGGCGGGTCCTCCTCGAGCTCGTCCTCGACCTGCCACAACCTCAAGCAGACGCCGTACTGGAACGTGGCCTACCCCATCGCGCCGATGCCCAACCCCGTCCCCGGCAACACCAAGCAGGCGCTCGATGGCTTCAGCTTGAACACCAACAAGAACAGCGACGGCACCATCACCGTGGACATCGAGCGGACCGGCCGCTCGGACAACGAGACCAACGAGACGGCCGACCAGGACGACATCAAGGTCGATACCTCGAAGCAGATCCTGTACTTCCTCGAAGGCCAGATGGGCGACGACGCCTACGGTATCGACACGCACCTCAACGACGAGGCCGTGGTGCTGACCGACCTGAACGGATGCATCCTGAAGTAACGGCAGCGCAGCGGCATGCTGCGGGTCCTTTCAGGTGGGCCCGCCTAGGTTCCTCGAACGGCGCCCCGCGCGACAACGCGTGCGGGGCGCCGATGCGTGCCGGCCCCCGGACGCCGCGGCGTCATGGCGTGGGATCCGCGAACCTGCCCGGGTAGAGCGCCTCGTACACGGCCACGTCGACCAGCACCGACTGCATGTACTCGCGGGTCTCGTAGGAGTCGATCGCGCGGTAGAGGTCATCCATGTTGCCGTGGACCTCCGGGCTCGCCAGCAAGCGGCCGATGTAGCCCTGCCCTCGGTTGTAGGAGGACACCGCCAGCTCCAGGTTGCCGTCGAACTGGCGCATCAGGTAACCGAGATAGTAGGTGCCGTAACGGATGTTGGCCTGGGGATCGAAGGGATCGGCGGGCGTGCGGTCGCCCTGGAGCTGGCCCAGCCAGTCCCAGGTGGGGGGCGTCACCTGCATCAGGCCGACGGCGTCGGACCGCGACACCGCCACCGGGCTGAAGGCGGACTCCTTGCGCATGACGGACCACACCACCGCCGGTGACACGCCGGCCGCGGCCGCACGGCGCTCCACGGTGGGCGCGTAGGCGGTGGGGTACGCCAGGCGCCACACCTCCAGCGAGCGGTTGCCCCGCGTGATCAGCTCGCGCGCGGCGTAGACGCTCTGGCGGTACTCGCCCAGGCTCTGCAGCATCCCGGCGATCCGGACGATGGCCCGCTCGCTGCCGGCGGCGGGCGGCGCCGGCGCGTCGGTGGTGCCGCCGAGCGATCGCAGCGCGAACAGCAGCTCGCCCTCGGCCGCGGACGGGTCGTGAACGGCCACCAGGGAGCGCGCCAGGTCCAGGGTGGCGGTGGGGTCGCCGCTCGCCGCCGCCGGATCCGCCGCCGGATCCGGCGCGGACCGCGCGGCCGCCCCGAGGGCCGTGCCGTCTGCCACGCGCGCTCCCGGCACGGCGGCCGCCGCCGGCCTGGGCACGTCGAGCGTGCGCCCGAGCTTGAGGGCGAAGAAGCTGTCGTGGGGCACGAGGCGCCTGGCGGTGGCGGCGGTGGCCGTCATGCCCAGCCGGGTGGCCAGCACGTAGGCCCGGAAGGCGGCGTCGTCGGCGTAGCTGCTGCCGCCCCGAGCGATCTCCAGGTAGATGGGGATGGCGTCCGCGTAGCGCTTCTTGCCCTCGAGCAGGCCCGTCGCCAGCCACATGTCGTCGGCCCGGTTGGTGCTGAGGAGCAGGCGCACGGCGGCGTTCACGTCGCCGTGCTTGTTGGCGATGAGGGCGCGGCCGTAGACGGCGCTGGCGCCTGCGAGGCCCTGGAACAGGCTGTCGGCCTCGTCGTAGCGGCCCAGGTAGAAGAGGGTCCAGGCCAGGCCCGTGCGCGCGTCGGCGTTCCCCGGTTGCTGCGCCACCCACTGCCGGTAGGCCGGCAGGGCCTGGTCGTAGTGCGCCAGGTCGAGCTGTGCCTGCGCGGTGACGGCGGGGTCGGGCACGCCCCGCAGCGCCGCCAGCGCCTCCTGGTACATGCGTGCGTCCAGCAGGTCCTGGGCCAGTTGGCGCCGGTCCGGCACCAGCCGCTCCAGCCCGGCGGCGGCGCCGTCTTGCGGCAACGCCCGGCGGTAGTAGCGCACGGCCGTGTCCACATGCCCCGCGGCCTCCGCCGTCTGCGCGGCTTCCAGGTACAGGGCGTGCGTGGCGTCGCGGGCGAGCGGGTCGTCGATGCGCAGGGCGAGGGCGCGGCGGTAGTACGCCAGCCGCGTGGCCGCATCGATCGTCTTCCAGCGCGCCAGCTCCAGGGAGGCGCGGTACGCCAGGTAGTGATCGCTGCCGGCCGCCAGCTGCTGCAGGCCGAGGGCGTCGCCGCTTCGCACGGCATCGCGGAAGGACGCGAAGGGCTTGAGCGGGGCGGCGGCGTAGGGGTCGTAGATGGCGGCGAGGACCTCGTCGGAGGGATGCGGCTGTCCCGGCAGCGCCAGACCGGCCAGGACCAGGCCGCCCAACGCCACCAGTGAGAGCAGGAGCAGGCGGCGCGGCGGCATGGAACGAGTCTAAGGCAGCGCTCGGGGGGCCGCTGCGAGGTCGCTCAAACACCGCGAGGCGTGACGGACGTCACGCCGGAATCCCTCGTTACAGACAGGCAATTGAGCGTATCGAACTCATGTATTTTGCGGCACTTGCGAGAACTATGGTAAACTCCGTACTGGTCAGTTTGACCCAACTGCCAAGTTCGCCCGTTACTACGCAAGCGGGAGACTCGTCTGTCCGTTCCACGTGCTCGTCACGCAGGAGGTATCCGTGAAGAGACTGACCGTCATCGCAGTCGCCCTCGCCATGCTGTTCGGCGGCCTCGCGCTCGCCGAGCAGTACAAGAACTCCTCGCCCATCCGTGTCGGATCCAAGCAGTTCGCCGAGCAGAAGATCCTCGGCAAGGTCATCGTCGAGGCGCTGCGCGCCAACGGTTACCAGGTGACCGACAAGACCAACCTCGGTGGCACCGCCGTGGTGCGCAAGGCCCTCGAGCAGGGTGAGATCGACGTCTACCCCAACTACACCGGCACGGCCATCAGCAACTGGTACCGGGACATCCCCTGGGCCAAGGCCTCCATCCCCGCCGGCGCGTCGGGCAACCCCTACGAGTCCTACACCATCGTCAGCTCGCTGGACGCCGCCCTGCACGACCTGGTGTGGCTGGCGCCGGCCCCCGCGAACAACACCTACGCCTTCGCGGTGACCGATCAGTTCGCCAAGCAGAACAACCTCACGACCGTCCAGGACCTGGCCGACTACATCAACAACGGCGGCAAGGTCAAGATCGCCACCGGCGACGAGTTCGCCCAGCGGCCCGACGGCATCCCCGCCTTCGAGAAGACCTACGGCTTCAAGTTCAAGGAGGGCGAGGAGCTGGTGATCGCCGGGGGCACGCCCGCCCAGACCGAGCAGGCGCTCGCCAACGGCTCCAACGGCGTCAACATCGCCATGGCGTACGCCACCGACGGTGCCCTGCAGGCTTACCACGAGGTGATCCTCAAGGACACCAAGGGCGCGCAGCCGGTGTTCCAGCCCACCCCGGTGTTCCGCGGCGCGGTGATCCGCAAGTACCCGGAGATCGTCGGCATCCTCAACCCCATCTGGGCCAAGTTCACCACCGAGGAGCTGCAGAAGCTCAACGCCCAGGTGCTGGTCGCGGGGGACAGCCCGGACCAGGTGGCCAAGGACTTCCTGAAGCAGAACGGCTTCATCAAGTAACGCGCATGACACGAGCCGGGGGCCCGCGACCGGGCCCCCGCGCTCCCTATCTTGATCCCGTGCTCGGAACGCGCGAGCTGCCGCATTGCTATCTCGCTCGGAGCGCCCGCGAGCCGCGCGGGCCGGCCGTGAACGGGCCGGCGCCGCGACGGGCCCGGGTGGGCGCTCCGCGTTGCGGCCGCCCGCCCTGGAGGTGAGGGCCATCCCCAATCGCATCGCCATGCTCGGGAGCGCCGTCGCGGCGCTGGGCTTCTTCTTCCTGCCGGTGGTCACCCTCAAGCCCAACCGGATCTCCGCCGGCGTCCCCTTCAACCTGCTGCAGTTCCAGGGCGACTACCGCTACATCGTGCTGTTCGCCCTGGCGCTGGTACCCTTCATGATCGCCTTCCGCAAGGACGTGGGGGTACGCGGCTGGCTGCTCGTGATCGTCGGCAACCTGCTCATGCTGCTCACCCTGGTGCTGCCCGCCATCGCGGGTCAACACCTGCTCGCCAACGCCAAGCAGTACCTGGGCCCCAACGCCTTCATCCAGAACCCCCGGCTGCTGCCCACCGCCGGGCTGGCGCTGGGGCTGGTGGGCGGCTACGTGACGCTCTTCGCCGGGCTGCGCGACCTCGAGCGCAGCGGCGTTCAGGGCTGGGTCCGATCGCTCGCCGCCTGGCTGGGCGTGGCGTTCATCTTCGTGCTGCTGGTGGCGGGCGCGTTCAACATCTACTCGATCATGGTCGAGTTCCACACCAACGGCGCGCTGCTGCAGCAGAAGTTCGTCGAGCACCTGATGTTCGTGGCGGTGTCGCTCGTCGTCGGCTTCGTGGTGGGCGTGGGCCTGGGGCTGTGGGCGTCGCGCGACGAGCGCATGGCGCCGATGATCCTCTACGCCGTGGGCATCATCCAGACCATCCCCAGCCTCGCCCTGTTCGGGGTGCTGCTGGTGCCGCTCGCGCGGCTGGGCGACATGCACTTCCTCCCGTCGCTGGAGGTCTTCGCCGGCACGGTGGTGGTGGCCGTGGCGGTGGGGCTCGCCTACCGCTTGGTGGCTGGCCGCCTGCCGAGCCGCGTGCAGACCGCCGCCCTCATCCTCGTCGCCCTGATCGTGGCGGTGCCGCTGGTGCTGTTCACGGGCGTGTTCGTGAGCTTCGTGTACCGCGCCGCGCGCATCGGCTTCGGCGGTGGGGGCGGTTTCGGCGGCATCGACAACGCCATCCTTGCGCTGGTGGTCGTGGGGCTGGCGCTGTGGGCCGGGCGGCGCTGGCTGTTCAAGCGCGAGGGCGCGTTCCGGCTGGTGCTGCGCATCGGCTACCTGCTGGCGTACTCCGGCGCGCTGGTGGTCTTGATGGTCATGATGGTCCGGGCGGCCGCCACCGACCAGTTCCTGGGGAGCGTTACGTCCGTGCAGGCGCTCACCATCCGCAACCTGGGCGTGTCCGGCATCGGCGTGGCGCCGGCGCTGGTGGCGCTGACGCTCTACTCGCTGCTGCCGCTCGTGCGCAACACCTACGCCGGCCTGGAGAACGTCGACAACGCCATCATCGACTCCGGCCGCGGCATGGGCATGACGCCGGCCCAGATCTTCTTCCAGATCGAGCTGCCGCTCGCCTTCCCGGTGATCATGGCCGGCGTGCGCAACGCCGGCGTGGCGCTGGTCGGCATCGGCACCGTCGCCACCGTCATCGGCGCCGGCGGGCTGGGCGACTTCGTGATCCAGGGGATCGTCAACACCTCGGTCGACCAGATCCTCCTGGGCGCCATCCCGGCCATCGCCCTGGCGATGGTGCTGGACGCCGTGCTGCGCTTCGTCGAGGGCCTGCTCACCTCTCCCGGCATCCGTCATGTCCAGAACACGTAGTAGGAGGATCCCGTGATCGAGTTCCAGAACGTCGTCAAGCAGTTCCCGGACGGCTTCCGGGCCG
>Ga0102953_1002104_pt1 | contig 12118 bp, 11 predicted proteins | sample SalPon2A_C_D2_MG_FD_78509 | JGI IMG/M metagenome (GOLD analysis project Ga0102953, IMG submission 78509) | Soil microbial communities from South San Francisco under conditions of wetland restoration - Salt Pond MetaG R2A_C_D2_MG | ecosystem: Environmental > Terrestrial > Soil > Wetlands | place... | reverse complement strand
GCGAACCCGGGAATTTGGCGTGCTACGCGCCATCGGCAGCCGGCCGATCACCATCGCCTCGCTCATCACCATTGAGACGTCGATTCTTGCGGCCTTCAGCATCGTGGTGGGATTTTTCATCTCACTGCCCATCGTCGCCTGGTTCACCTGGCACGGTTTCATGATGCCCGAGCCGATCGACCTGGGTGGCGTCCAGTTCCAGTACATGCTCGGCGCTTTCAACGTGTCCATCTTCACCAGACCCGCACTGATCCTGTTTGCCTACGCGGTTCTGGTCAGTATTCCACCGGGCATCCGCGCGGCCCGCATTACACCGACCCACGCCATGCGAACCTTTTAGGTGACGATATGCTGACCCTGAAACTCGCCTGGCGTAACCTGTTCCGCAATGTAAGACGCACCATTCTTACCGTGCTGCTTATCGGCTCGAGTGTCGCTGCCATGATCATGACCGACGCCATCATCATCGGCATGGTCAATGTCATGGTAAACAGCATTACCCACACCCTTGCCGGTGAAGCGCAGGTAGACCACAAAGGGTTCCGCGATGCCTATGATGCAAGCCTCTACCTGGCTCACTCTTCTTCGCTCGAAAAACAGATTGGCAGCGACCCTGCGGTTGCCGCCTATGCACCTCGCGTCATTGCCGGAGGCATGGCGTCTTCAAGCTACAACATCGCGAGCGCCGCCATTTATGGTGTCGATGCAGACAAGGAACTTGCTGTCAGCAGAATCAGCGACGCCGTCATCCACGGACGCTACCTGACCGGAAAGCCCGACGAGATCCTGATCGGCGACTCGATGGCAGCACTGCTCGAAGTCAAGCTCGGCGATCGCATCGTCCTCACTGTGGCGGAACCTCAATCCGGGGAACTCTCCCAGGCACTGTTTCGGGTCTCGGGCATTCTCCACTTCGGTACCCGGGAATTCGACGACCGTTTCGTATTTATCAACCTTGCCAGGGCGCGAGATGTTCTCGCCATTCCCGATGGTAGCCAACAGATCGCGGTTCGCTTCAAAAATGAGGCGGACGCCGAAAATACCCAACTTCCCTTCTATCGAAAATTGAATCACGGCGATGTGGAAGCCGTGAGCTGGCTCGAGGCCAATCCATCCATCGCCTCAGTACTGGGATGGACAGACTACTCTTCATATATTGTCGCCGTGGTGTTGTTCCTGCTCGCCTCGTTCGGCGTCATCAATTCGATGTTCATGTCCATTTATGAACGTATCTATGAAATCGGCGTGATCAAGGCAATCGGCTCCAAACCCGCCGACCTGATGCGCCTGGTCCTGACAGAAGCGGCGCTGCTCGCCGTGCTCGGCTGCATCTTCGGTATGCTGCTCGCCTGGGCGGTGGGCAGCTACTACTCCGTGCACGGCATTCCCATGGGTGACTATGAACTTTCCGGCATCATGCTATCGGACAACATCAATGCCGCGCTCAAGCCGTACCAGTTCACAACCTATCCCGCCTACGTCATCGTGCTGACGATCATCGCAGCCATCTATCCTGCCCGGTTCGCATCGAAGATTGTGCCGGCCGAAGCATTGCAACGGAGCCTGTAGCTATGACCGACTCACAGCCTGTGATACGAACCCTGGACCTGTGCAAATTCTTCGGCAGCGAACAGACTCTTGTCAAAGCCGTCGATCATGTGTCTATCGAGATCGAACCCGGCGAGTTCACCGCGGTTATCGGGCCTTCAGGTTCCGGCAAGACGACCCTGCTTCATCTCATGGGCGGGCTCGACAATCCCAATTCCGGCATTGTGGAACTGTCAGGCAGCAACATCGCGAAAATGAGCGGGGCAGAACTCTCCGATTTTCGCCGTGACCATATCGGCTTCATCTTCCAGGCCTACAACCTGATTCCGGTATTGTCAGCGGAAGAAAACATCGAATACATCATGTTGCTCCAGGGTGTCGCGGCTGCCGAGCGGCGTCGGCGCGTCGCAGAAATGCTGAAACTTGTGGAGTTGGAGGGTCTCGGCCATCGGCGCCCACCGGAACTTTCTGGCGGCCAGCAACAACGGGTGGCGGTGGCGCGAGCGATGGCATCCCACCCGGACATCATTCTCGCCGATGAACCCACGGCAAACCTGGACTCTCATACCGGCATTGCCCTGCTCGAAGTCATGCGCGAACTCAACCGTGAGCAGGGCATGACATTCGTATTCTCCACCCACGATGAGAAAATCATGGATCGCGCCACCCGGCTCATCCACATGACCGATGGCAAGGTAGACAAGGACGAGCACATTGCCCGATGAACAAACGAAAACTCTGGCCACTTCTGCTTCTCTTCTCGTCCGGCAGCGCAGCCGCCGAGACGAAATTTGCCGGCTATCTCAAGTCCTTTGCCGTGGTACAGGACAGTATCGACTCGCCCTATTTGCAGGCAGACAGGCTCTTTGAATCCCGCAACAGCCTGCGGCTGATGTGGCAGGTGTTCTCGGGCCACACGATCTGGCAGCTCCACTACGAAATTACGCCGGTACTGTCTTCTCACCCGGTGGCCTATACCGGCGCCGGCCTCACCGGCACGAACACCTGGCGATTGACTGACATCGAGCCGTCACTGACGTCCAACCCGAAACGTGAGGTCTATCAGAATCTCGACAGATTCAATGTGCAATTCAGGTTCCGGGCCGGCGACCTCACCATTGGCCGGCAACCCATCACGTTTGGCACGGCGCGCGTGATCAACCCCACAGACGTCTTCCTTCCATTCGATGTCCGTACATTGAACCGGGAATATCGCGTTGGTGTGGACGCCATCAGATTCCAGCACCCCTTTGGGCAATTGTCAGAATTGGACGTGGGCGTTATCGCGGGAGATGACGCACGCACGGATACGTCATCTGCATTCCTGCAGGTCAAGACCAACGTCAATGGTAACGATCTGCAACTGGCACTCATCCGGTATGCGGGCCAGACGCTCGCCGGAGGCGGTGTACAAACCGCACTGGGAAATTTCGGTTTCTGGTTTGAAGGCGCTGCCGTGTGGGGTGATGAGAACTACCAGCGGGTTTCAACGGGCCTCGACTATGCTTTCACCGAAAATGTCTATGGGCTTATCGAGTACCATTACAACGGCGCCGGCGAAAGCCGTGAACAGGACTATCCTGTCAACGTTACCCGGGCCCCCTACCGCGTCGGCGGGGTATTCCTGCTGGGCAGGCAATACATTATTCCCTCAGTGAATGTACAGTTGTCACCGTTGTGGACAGTGACCGCCCAGGCCTTGGCGAACCTGTCCGACGGCTCGGTTTTCCTGTCACTCGCCACGACGTGCAACATCACCGAAAACGCCTATGTCGACCTCGGTTACTATCACTTCCTGGGCAACCGGCTGAGTGAGTATGGCGCCGACCCGGATACACTGTATGCCAGTATCCGATATTACTTTTGACCGGCACCCGGGTTTATTTCGACTTTTTCTTATCGGCAGGCTTCATCGAATCCGGCAGCAGATTCTTTGCGATGCGCTCGGCCGATGACACTTCGCTCTGGATGGGATCCTTGACGATCGACTCGGTCAGTTCTCCCATAGTGTCGCGACTCTCAGCAAAGAGCAGCGCGCGCCCTTCATTCAAGGCAACCAGACCACGGTTAACGGCCTTTTTGCGGCCCTGTAATTCATCGGACACGCCAAGCGCTTCTTCGAAGTAGAGTTTGGCTTCATCATCCTGCCCTGCCCGCTCGAACAACCTGGCATATTCGCCCAGTAACATTCCTCGCGCCGAGTCGTCCTTGATGTTCCGCACACGCGCACCGACCTGGGAGAGTCGTGTCTTTGCGCGCCGAACCTCACCCATGTGCAGAAGTTTACCGATCATGCGGAGCTCAAGGCGGTTGTATTCGACCTCATCGGTCATACTGTCCATCACCGACTGCGCCTCGTAGAAGCGGTGCTGGTCGACCAGTGTCTCGCCGACCTGCGCCTTGAGCTGATCGACACCCGCACCGGTCGCCGCATTGTCGATAGAGGCAAGGGCGCCCTTGATGTCACCAAGATAACCCTGCGACACCGCGATTTCGCCGAAGGCGCGGGATCGGTCCGCAGTACCGAGCTGCGTGGCCGCAACAAGCTGGGCCTCGGACAATATCTTGTTGGCCAGCGTCGTATTACGTGCGTCGTAGTAACGCCGGGCAATACGTGCAAAAGCCGAAATACGCTGCACGGGGTCGGCAAGCCCACCGGCGATATTGACGGCGACATTGAATGCCCCGTTCGCCTTGCCCAGGTTGCCCGCATTGAGTTCCGCCACAGCCAGCCGCGCCGAAAGCCGGGCCCGTTCATAAGGATCCTTGCTGTCCTTGAGCATCTGGCCGACGTCTTCGATCGCGGCGCCCGGTTCCTGGTCGAACCCGGCCGCGGCCAGACGTGAACCGAGTTCGAGTCGCAGCCTTGCCCTGGTATCGAGGTCCGCTATCTTGCCAAGTTCCTGCGAGACACGTTCCATCGTCACCTTGAGGGCGGCGGACGGGTCGTCTTTCAACATACGCAACATCAGGTCACCCAATGCCTCGATCTCGACCCCGGAATTACCGATTTCGTCAATCAGGTTGGAGGCCTTGTCCTTGTCGCCCGTCGCGAGGAAGGCATCCACCCCCTCGCGAATGAACATGTCCCACTCTTCGTCCTTCTGTAACGAGTTCATGAGCTTGACGACCATCGAGCCGTCGAGCACATCGATCTCGTCCACAATGACCTGCTTTTTCGGGTCCTGGGGATCCGGTTCCATGCGCTTTTGTCCCAACACGTGCAGCAGTTTGTCCTGACCGTACGCGGCAACCCGCGTGGACATGGCTTCGAGTGTAGACAACTCGAAGTGATCCACACCCTTGAGTCCTGCAATGCCTCCGATAGTCGTCGTGTTGACCGGAACAGCCGGTTCGCCATTCGGCCCCGGCCTCGACTTCGCGGCCAACGGATTCATTTTGGAAGCATCATTGACAAACGTTTCCGAATCCGCCCCCTTCATCATCTGTTGGGCCGCATCAATAATCTTCTGGCGCGCTTCCCCTGAGTTCCCGCGCAGTTTCGTCGTCACGTTGGCGATCTCCGACAACGTCGCCTGATTGCCGTTCTGCTGCAGCTCCACTGCATCCGCTACCGCGGGCGCAACTTGTTGAATCTGTTGGCTGGGTTGGGCCGCAAGTAATTCAGCATGCTTCTTTTTCAGGAGATATTGATTGACCTGGTAGTACGCCAACACAGAAATGGCCGCGATCAGGATTACGAGCGCGCTCGAAACCGGGAATTTATTTCTCTCGAAGAACATCCATGCACGTCCGGGCGGTTTCATGCCCAGTTCAATCATGATCTCACGCTCGGCTTTCCGTAAGCGCTCGAGTTCTTCGCGCTTACGCTTCAGATCGCCTTCGCGGTCGTCCTCGTGTCGCGCATCACGAAGCTGGCGACGACGCTTTGCGTCCTTGTCCCGCTCCTCCTTCATCTTCTCTTCCCACTTGGCAATGACCAGGCCGCACTTCGGACACTGTTCATACCTGGTGCCTTTGGGAATCTCCTCTTCGTACTCACAGGATGGACAGATGAAGAAATCCATGTTGCGCGATTTCGGCACCAGCGAGAGGCCGGCACTGTCGCTGGTCCTCTGGATATTGCAGGTGGCGCCGCATTGCAGGATGGCGTCCATATATTTCTTTGCGACATTCTCGGCGACGGCTTTCAAAAGGAGAGTCGGGGCCTCGGCGTGATACCAGTTCTCGACCTTTTCGGCGTCTACCTTGAGCGTGGTGGCAAGGCGTTCCTTGACCTCATCAGGGTCTTCCCCCTCGGCGAACCGCGGGAACAACACAAGATTCCAGGTCTCGTCGGACGACGCTTGGTTTGTTTCTTCAGACATGATCGCTATTATTTGAAATTGTTTTTCCGCTCGAGGAGCGTCCCACCGCTATATTAGCGATCCTACTGCCCAAAGCAATCAATAGGGCCTTAAGGATCGATCAGAAATCCCCGGTCATCGCGCAACTCCGGTCCATTGACGCGCGCACGACCATCGCCGAACCTGGCGTCTCTCGCCCGCAGGGTCTCCTTGAGACCATTATCCATCACCGACTTGCCATAGTTGCGCGCCGCCTCTGTGTTGTGGCCACGGACATCGTTCTCTGCGGCCATCCGCTGCAGGGTACGCGCGCCCATGAGCTCCAGGCCCTGGTTAATGATGCGTTTGTTGGCGGACAACAGGTCCGGATCGATCAGCGCCAGACGATCAGCCAGCTGTTCAACCTCGGCCTCGAGGTGCTCGAGGGGTACTGCCTTCATCACCAGCCCGATCTGCTGCGCCTCGGCTCCTGTGACCGAATCGCCGGTCAGTGTCAATCGCTTGGCCCACTGCGGCCCGGCATTGTATAGCCACATGTTGTTGGGCAGCGCACCCAGGTCCCGCGCTGGGGGAAATCCGATCGTGGCGTCCTCGGCGGCAATCACCATGTCGCACAGCAGTGCGACATCAGTCCCGCCGGCAAGACAGTAGCCATGAACCTGGGCGATGGTGGGTTTATGCATATCAAACAGTGCCATGCGATAGCGCTGCGCCTTTTCCAGCTGCCAGGCATCGTCATCGACAGAACGGCCACCACGATAGGTATTTTCTTCCGAGCGAACCCGTGACGCACCATACTTCGGCCGGGGCCCGGTAAGGTCATAGCCCGCTGAGAAGCACCGGCCGATGCCCTTGATGATCACACAGTGCACGGCCTTGTTGTCGTCAGCTTCCCAAAGCGCCTCGTGCAGTTCATACAATAGATCGTTGGATAGGGCATTCAACTTCTCTGGACGGTTCAGGGTAATTCGCGCCCTGCCGTTTTCAACTTCGTAAATGATATTTTCGAATTCACTCATTGCTTCACCTTCCGTTCACCGGTTTGTTGCTAACAACTGTACCATTTTGGATTAAGATGGGCCTATGAGCACCGACACAAAGACCCGTGCGCGGGAATCTGCCAACAACAACCCGAGCCGGAATCCCCTGTTCGATCAACTGCCCGACCAGTATTACGGCTACGCCCTGCAGTGGTGTGCGTATCCACGCTGGACCATAGAAGAAACCGCCAACCTGCTGACGGGATGCGTTCCCCACCGGGAAATGTTTCTAAAGGGAGAGCAACATCGCAGGCTGGACGAAGAGGTGCTTGCCAACGAAAACAGGATCCGGGCCGCTCTGGGCAAGCAGCTCAAGATCGTCGAATCCAAGAAATATTTCGCCAAGACCTACATCGACGCCAGCAACATCATCGAGTGGGCCAGGTCAGAGGCAATAACGATACCTAACGAACTCATGCGGGCGCATCGCGAGACTCACCAGCACTGGGAAATGCACGGTTACAGAACGCCGTGCATGGAAGCCATCGACTGGGCGGTAAAGACCTTCTGGGAAAACGCCGATCTACGAGACCCACCCAACCCGGGGGAAATTGTCCACGCATTGCTGCAGACGTTTCCGGAACTGTCTCCCGAGGAATGCGAATTGGTAGAACGTGTCACCCGGCATCCTGCGGCACGGGACCCGGTGAATTGAGTCAAAATTCGGCTATCTGCCTTTGAATTCAGGCTTGCGCTTCTCGGCAAACGCACGCCGACCTTCCTTGTAATCCTCGCTGTCGAAGCAGGCATCTACCAGCGGTGCTACCTCCTTCGACGCTTCTGTAATGGAATAGCGTTCGAATGCGTTGACGGCCGCCTTGGCGGCGCGCACCGTCAGCGGCGCATTGCCTGCAATGAGCGCTGCATACTCACGCACCCTGTGTTCGAGTTCGTCCTCCGCCACGACGAAGTTTATGAGGCCCATGGCGACGGCTTCCGCTGCATCCATGAATCGTGCGGTGAACATGATGTCTCGCGCCCGCGCCGGACCAACCAGCCTTGCCAGCTTGGCCAGCCCCGCATACTCATAACCCAAACCGAGTTTGGCGGCCGGAATACCGAACTGGGACACAGGCGTTGCGAAACGAATATCCGCATTGAGGGCAATCGCAAGCCCACCGCCGATGCAGTAGCCGTGAATCATGGCAATCAATGGCTTGGTGAGTTGCCCCAGCCAGTGGTTGCCGCGTCCGGATATCTCCCCGTAATGTTTGCGCTGCTCGGCGTTGGCGCGATGCTGGTCGAATTCGGAGATATCGGCGCCCGACGCGAATGCCTTGCCACCGGCACCCTTCATGATTACCACGCGAACCGCATCGTCATGTTCGAATGCCTCCAGGGCATCGCCGATGCCCTGCCACATTTCCAGCGATATGGCGTTGCGTCGCTCCGGATGATTGAACGTGAGCCAGCCAATGCCGTCGTCGACTTCGGCGATAATCTTTTGGGTGTGTAACGCTAACGCATTCATGCAATGGCTCCTGACGATTTCAATTTGTCGATATCCGCTTCGCCAAATCCCAGTTCACGAAGGATTTCGGCACTATGTTCTCCCGGTACGGGGCCCGCATGGTGGAAACGCTCGGCATGGGGGAATGCAGACAGGTTTATCGGTGTGCGCACCAGGTTGATATCGCCCAGTGTGGCGTGCGGCGCCGGCCGGGTCATGCGCAGATGTTTGACCTGTTCGTCTTCGAAGGCTTCGCCGACATTGTAGATGGGCCCGCAGGGCACGCCCACCGGATTCAGCTTCGCCACCAGCTCATTGGTGGTAAATCGCCGGGTGACGTCATTGACGTCCCGGTTGATCTCCTCGCGGTGCTCCACCCGCGAGCGTCCGTTCTTGTACTCGGGCTTGTCCAGCAAATCTTCGGCGTCCAGCGCCCGGCAGAAATTCACCCACATCTTGCCCGTGCTCGCCGCAAGATTGACGAGGCCGTCCTTCGATTCGAAGACGCCCATGGGGACATTCGTGGGATGAAAGTTGCCCTGCTGTTCCGGTATCTCGCCATTCATCGTATAGCGTGCGCCCTGGAAATCCAGCTTGGACAACATGGACTCCAGCAACGATGTGTGTACCCATTGCCCTTCACCGGTGTGCTCGCGATGAATCAGCGCGAGCAGGATAGCCTGGCCGAGAAACATCCCTGCGCTGGTGTCGGAAATGGCAATGCCGACACGCATGGGGCCCTGCCCGGGCTCACCGGTAATCGACATCAGCCCGCTGGTCCCCTGCACGATCTGGTCAACACCGGGCCGCGCCGCATAGGGCCCGGTCTGGCCGAATCCGGAAATACTCGCGAGGATAATACCGGGGTTCACGGCCTTGAGATCTTCATACTCGATGCCGAGGCGCTGCTTTACATCCGAGCGAAAGTTTTCCACCACCACATCGGCGCGCTTGACCAGATCCTTGAACAGTTTCGCGCCATCCGGATGTTTCAGGTCGATTGCAAGGCCGCGCTTGTTCCTGTGCAGATTCTGCTGATCCGGCCCCGCATTGGCGCCGGTCACGGAACCGCCGGATGTGTCGCGCGCCGGCGGCGGCTCGATACGGATGACATTGGCACCCCAGTCGGCAAGCAGGCGCACGGCCGTTGGCCCGGCCCGGGCGATGGTCAGGTCGAGTACGGTATAACGGGAAAGTGGCAGCGCATTGTCCATGGGTAATCCTCTTGTCCGTCTCAGGATAACCTAGCGCAGATTCGCCGCGCTAGCTTGGCGCACCGATGCGGCCCGCGACGCTGGCAGGTGACTATCTCAGGCTCGCACCCAGGATGTCCCGGGCAATAATATGTCGCTGCACCTCACTCGGCCCTTCGCCAATCCGGCGAATGCGCATTTCGCGATACCAGCGCTCGAACGGAAAATCCTTGGTCACCCCGTAGCCGCCATGAATCTGGATACAGCGATCGACAACGCGGCTGCCTGCCTCGGTGGCCACCAGTTTGCACATGGCGGCTTCCTTGCGGAAAGATTCACCGCGCTGGGCGCGATCGGCCGCCTCCAGCGTCACCCACCTGGCCTGCTTGATGTCGATTTCATTGTCCACCAGCATCCACTGAATCGCCTGGCGCGATGCCAACGGTGCACCGAATGTTTCCCGCACCTTGGCATATTCCACCGCCATCTCGTGCGCGGCGATGGCGACGCCGATACATCCCGCCGCATAGGGTATGCGCTGGCGCGACAGCCGATCGTTGGCGATCGCGAAGCCTTTATTCACCTCGCCCAGGATATTGGCCGCCGGCACCCGCATATTCTCGAACTGCAATTCGGTGGCATACCGCGCCGAACGCAACGTATGCACAATGCGGCGAACGTGAAAGCCTGGTGTATCCGTGTCGACAATAAAACAGGTGACACCGCCCCTGCCCTTGTCTTCCGAGGTACGTGCAAAGACCAGCCCGTACTCCGCCTTGTCCGCACCGGATATGAAGATCTTGGAACCATTCAATATCCAGTCGTCGCCGTCTTCGACCGCCTTGGTCTGGATAGCGCGCGCGGGGTCCGAACCACCCGAGGGTTCGGTCAGGCCGAAAAAGCCATGTTTCTCACCGCGTAGCGTGGGATACAGGTAACGCTCCTTCTGCTCGTCGTTGGCCTCAAATAGTTGCGCCAGGCCGGCACCGCCGAACACACCATAACAAGGTGCATACAGCCCCGCCCGATGCTGCGACATCTCAATGGCAATCAGGGTCCGGGTGACCATGTCGATATCGGGGCCACCATACTCAACCGGGATATCGAGACCGTACAGACCCATCATCTTGACCTTGGCAACCAGTCGCGCCCGGTCTTCCGGCTCCAGTGCGTCGGCGTCCGGGTCCAGCTTCATTTCCAGGGGTACGATTTCTTCGCGAACGAAGCGTCGCACCATGGCAATCACCATTTCTTGTTCCTGGGTCAGTTTCAGGTCCATAGGTTTTCCTAACCGGGTGACAGGCGACCGAGCGTCGGCACACCGGTCGAATCGTTTTCTGGCGGCAGGCCACCATGGTCGGCCACGTACACCATCAGCAGTTCCTGGTATCGGGTGAGATAGGCCGTTGTTACTTCATAGCGGTATCGCGTGGCCCGGGAGTTCCGCAGTGCCGATGCAAGCTCTCCGCGCAAACCGAACAGCGAGCGTCCGCCGGCATAGCCCACGAACAGGATATTGTCCGCCTCGTCAGCCAGTTCGAACACGCCCATATGACCGGGAAGCTGAGAGACTTCATAGCCATTGAAGGGCCTAAAGGGCTTTGTAATCCGGACCGCCAATCTTTATCGTCTTGCCATAGCAGAGCTACCAAGATAACCCAAGGTCACCCGAGGCAAAAGCCCATGAGCGAAACCCCAGAAGCAGGCAATGTCGGTTATGAGCTGGAACCCGCATCGGGGATGGCCGATTCCCTTTGCATCATGTTGCATGGCTATGGTGCGGACGGCGGCGACATGTTGAATGTCGCGGCGGAAATGACGCAATTTTTGCCCAACACACATTTTATCGCACCCAACGGGCCCGAACCCTGTCTCACGGCACCCGGGTTCTACCAATGGTATGGCATGGAAGGCGGCTCGATCGGCGCCGACGTTGCCTCTGAAATGCTGGCGCCGCGCATCAACCAGTATGCCGACGAGCAACTGGCTCGCCTCGGCCTGGATAACGATCGACTGATCCTGCTGGGATTCAGCCAGGGGGCCGGCATCATGCTGGAAGCTGCATTGCGGCGCGAAGCGCCCTGCGCCGGCGTGCTGATCTTCACGGGTTCGCTGCGCAATCGCGACAAGCTGGGCCAGATGGTCTGCTCCCGTCCCCCGGTGATGCTGATCCACGGCGATGAGGACGACGTCGTGCCACCACACACCGTCACCCGGAACATCGCCGACCTGGCGCAGCAGGATGTGGTCTGCGGCTACCACTTCTGTATGGGGCTGGGGCATTCCCTCAATGAAGAGGGCGCGATGGTGGGCGCGATGTTCGCTGCCGATTGCCTCTATCCCCAGTCCTGACCCTTTACCCCGTCACCATAACCGCGTATAAAAGCGCCTTTTTCCAGAGTACGCGTGGAGTTTTCGGATGGTGATGTCGCTGGACTTTGACAGCAAGATTTTCAACAAAGACGTCATTGACGTCGCGGACGGCAAGGAGTCCGTGGTCAAAGGTGGCCGCGACCTGTTCCCATTGGTCCATAAGGTATTCGAAGACGTAGCCCAGATCGGCGTGATCGGCTGGGGCTC
>Ga0102953_1002103_pt1 | contig 12119 bp, 10 predicted proteins | sample SalPon2A_C_D2_MG_FD_78509 | JGI IMG/M metagenome (GOLD analysis project Ga0102953, IMG submission 78509) | Soil microbial communities from South San Francisco under conditions of wetland restoration - Salt Pond MetaG R2A_C_D2_MG | ecosystem: Environmental > Terrestrial > Soil > Wetlands | place... | reverse complement strand
CGGCGTAGCGCTCCTTGTCCCGGGCCAGGAGGACGCCCAGCGTGAGGGCGCCCAGCAGGATGGGCCAGAACCCCGCCTCGTCGGGGGCGCCGGACAGGCCGAGCCAGCTCACGCCCGCCAGGAAGAGCCCCAGGGGCGCCAACGCCCCTGCGGTCCCTCCGAGGAAGCGGAGGGGCGCGGTCCCGGCGGTGGCGGGCGGCGGTGGCTGTGGGCTCATGCGTGGAGGCGGAGGACAACGGAGGAGCGACAACGGAGCACCGACGCGGGAAGCTAGCACCAGACTGGACCCACCGCGCCGCCACAGAAAGGAACGACACGTGACCCGACACGACGACAGCTTCGAACTGTGGGACCTCCGCGTGGAGGTGATCCAGGGGCCCCGGCCCATGGTGTGCAACCACCCCGCGGGCACCTTCTTCGAGCTCCAGGGCGAGAACCTCGTCTTTCCCGAGGGTCGGTCGTTCCCGCTGTACCCGCTGGCGGCGCTGCTGCCCATCCTTCCCGCCAAGCAGCGCGACACCCATCCCAACGACTGGATGACCACCGACACGGACATCGCGTGCCCCGACCCGAACTGCGGAGGGATCTTCCGCATCACCCGCACCGGGCGGCGGACGTTCAGCCACGCCGACGTGACGGCGGTGCCGCTGCCGTGACGGAAGGGGACATGAGCACGGGATCAGGGGCGGTGGAGCACCCGGCGGCGCGGTTCGAGCTGGCGCCGGGTTACGCGATCTGCCGCCTCATCGTCGGCGGATGGCAGCTCTCCCGCGGCCACCACCGGGACGCCGTGGCTCCCGACGATGCCGTGGAGCGCCTGGTGGCGCTGGCCGACCTCGGTCTGGACACCTTCGACTGCGCCGATATCTACACCGGGGTGGAGGAGTTGTACGGGCGCTTTCTCGAGCGCTGGCGGACGACGTCGGGCGGCGCGCGCCCCATCCGCATCCATACCAAGCTCGTGCCGGACCTGACGGCGTTGGCCACCGTGGACCGCGGCTACGTGGAGGGGATTGTCCACCGCTCCCTGGGACGCCTGGGGGTGGAGGCGCTGGACCTGGTCCAGTTCTACTGGTGGGACGTGGACGTGGGCGACTGGCTGTCCGCCGTGGACGCCCTGGCCGACCTGCAGAGGGCGGGAAAGGTCCGCCACATCGGAGCCACCAACTTCACCGCCGCCGAGGTGCGGGCCATGGAGGAGGGGGCCGGCATCACGGTGGTGTCGGACCAGGTGCAGTACTCCCTCATGGACCGGCGGCCCGAGCACGGGCTGGCGGGCCATCGGTCCGCGTCGGACACGCGCCTGCTGTGCTACGGAGCGTTGGCGGGCGGCTTCCTCACGTCGGGATGGCGGGGGAAGCCGCCTCCGGCGGAACCGTTGGCCAATCGGTCCCTGACCAAGTACCGCCTCATCATCGACGAATTCGGGGGATGGGAGGCCTACCAGGCGCTGCTGGCCGAGATGGTGGCCGTAGGCGAGGAGCACGGTGTGGAAGCCTCGGCGGTGGCGCTCCGATTCGTCCTGGACCAGCCCGGGGTGGCGGCGGCTCTCGTGGGATTCAGCTCCGTGGAGCGGATGCGCGCCGACGCCGCGGCGCTGGACCTCGAGCTGACGGCGGAGGATCACGCCCGGCTGCGCGCGCACACCGACGCGGCGCCCGGCCCCGCCGGCGACGTCTTCGCCCTGGAGCGGGACCGGCACGGGCCCCACGGGCGCATCATGAAGTACGACCTGAACGCGGGGTAGGCGGCGCCGTCGCCTGCGGCGGATCCACCCCTACCAGAGCTTCGGCAGCAGGAGCCCCGTCCGCGCCTTGTACGCCGCCCACCCCTCGTGGCGTGAGAGCGACGCGTCGGTCATGAGCATGTTGGGCAGGAAGACGAAGCCCCACACCCAGGCCAGGATCACCCAGGGGATCCAGTGGCGGACCAGCAGGGCGTACGACCCGTACACCATCATCTCCCCGAGATAGTTGGGCCGGCGCACGTACCGGAACATGCCGTCGGTGATGAGGCCCTTCCGGTGTCTGAGCACGAAGTACCGCTGGGCGTCGGCGGCCATCATGAGCGACAGCCCGAACGTGTGCAGCGCCACCGTGAACGCCAGGAGCGCCGTGGGGGCCGGGGGGCGGGGTTGCAGCACGTCGGAGATGAGGAGCCAGGGCGCCACCCAGTAGAGGCCGAGGACGGCGGCGAAGGCCATGAAGCCTCCGCCCAGCGTAACGCGCACCTTCCAGCGCGGGTCCGGAAAGGCCACGTCCTTGAGGATCCAGCACAGGCCGTAGGTGCCGTGGAGGGCCAGGTAGGTCCACGCTTCGGGCGACGTGTTGCCGTACAGCCACATGAGTCCGCCCACGAACAGGCCGGTGCCGGCCTTCTGGGCGTTGATGACCCAGTTGAGCTGCAGCAGCTTCGGTCCACCCAGGAACGCGGTGCTCAGGTGTCCGCTGAGACGGCTGAGCGCGACGGCCCATGCCGGCGCTCCGGCAGGCGCGGGGGCCGGCGCCGGGGTGGGCTCGGCCACGGTCAGTCGAACTCCCGGCGCGGCGCGCTCTGGTCGGGGCCCACCCGACCGATGCGGATGTCGGCCCGGTTGTAGTTCTCCCCACGGATGGGGGCGCCGGCCAGGCGCCGGAGGAGGTTGAGCTGTCCCACGTGGGTCAGAGCGTCGGCGACGGCCCCCTGGAAGATCCTCGCCTCCGGCTGACCCAGGGGCGCGTCCGAGGCGAGAAAGGCGTCCAGGGCTGCGACGCCGTCGAAGAAGCGGGCCGTCTCACCCGCCCACGTGGTGGGCGCGGCGTCGACCCACCGCTCCTCGCCCTGGGCCTGGGTGAGGGCCCAGGCCATGAGGTCCCCCATGTGGGCCAGGATCTCCAGGGGTGTGCGCGTGCCCTCCCCGGCGCCGAAGCCCCCGAAGGACGACGGGACGTCGCGCAGGGCCTTGGATCCGCGGTACGCCAGGGTGGCCAGGGTGTGACGCAGGTGGAGTCGTGCGGTCATCTGGCCTCCTTCAACTGTTCGGTGATCCGGCGTACCAGGAGATCGATGCCCTCCGACGTGAGCAGGGTCTTCAGGTCGCCTCGAGCCAGCGCCTCCCGGAGGGCGGGGTCCGCCAGGGCCGCCTGGACCTCCGGGTCCGCCATGACGGCTTCGCCGGCCTCGACCAGGGGACCGAGCCGCTGGGTCAGGGCCCGGGAGAGCTCGTCCACGGAGACGGCCGGGTCGTCGCCCCGGGCCAGGAGGCGGACGCGCCGCGCCGCCTGGACGAAGGCCGAGTCCGACGCGAGCTGGGCCAGCGCCGGGGAGGCGTCGAGGGCGGCCGCGTCGCCGTGGGCCAGGGCGTGGCGGAAGCCCGGATCCCGGGCCAGACCCTGTACCCGGGGGTCCTTCACCAGGGCCTGGAGGGTGGCCTTGCCGCGCTCGGGGTTGGACATGACGTAGGCCACGCTGGACGCCATGAGCGCGTCCCCCGTCGCTTCGCCCGCCAGGGCCCGGATGACCGGCTCGCCCACCGAGCCCGCCGCGCGGCCGACCAGGGACGCCTGCACCTCGGCCTCGTGGCCGTGGAGGTCGCCGGTGGCGTTGGCCACCCATCCGGCGACGAGGACGATGCCCAGCCCGCACAGGAAGCCCAGGGAGGCGCCCCCGATGCGGTCTCCCACCATCGGTTCCCACCCGTCCTCCACCAGGCCGGCCCGCTTGCGCTCAGCCCGGCGCGCGACGCTCCGGACGAGGGCGGTGGCGCCCGCGGCCACCATGAAGCCCGCGATGGGGAGGGCCAGGAGCACCGGGAGGGAGGCCCGGCCGGCCAGCCACAGTCCCGCGGGCTTCGCCAGGAAGGCAGCCGCCAGGGATCCGGCCACCAGGCTGGCCCCCCACAGCGCCATGCCCAGGGTGCCGCGACGCCATCCCATGAAGACGACGGAGGAGAGCACAACGAGCGCGAGAAGGTCGATCACTCGTTTCGCTTCGGCGATGCGGCCGCCCCGGCCAGGATCCCCCCGTCGAGGACGAACTCCGCCCCGGTGGTGTAGGCCGACTCGTCGGACAGGAGGTGGACGACCACGGCAGCCACCTCCTGGGGGGTGCCCAGGCGCCTCAGGGGCACGTCGGCGGCGATCCCCTCGAGGATCTTCTCCCGCTCCGGTCCGGTTCCCAGCATGGGGTCCCACATGGGCGTGAGGATCGCCGCCGGGTGGACCGAATTGCACCGGATGGCGAGCCCCTCCTCGGCGCAGTAGAGGGCCACGGTCTTGGAATGGTTGCGCACGGCGGCCTTGCTGGAGGCGTAGGCCGAGGCCCGGGCGATGCCCACCTGCCCCGAGCGGGACGACATGTTCACGATGGAGCCCGTGCCCGCCGGACGCATGGTGCGGATGGCGTGTTTGCACCCCAGGAAGACGCCGTCGAGGTTGGTCTCGTGGACGCTCCGCCACACGTCCAGCGGCGTGTTCTCGGGGTCGTGGGGCACGGGCCATTCCACGAAGCCCGTGATGCCGGCGTTGTTCACGACGCCGTCGAGGCGACCCTCGGTGGCCATGGCCTCGGCCAGGGCCTCCACCCAGTCCTCCTCGCGGCGGACGTCGAGGCGGCGGTAGCGGGCGCCATCGCCCAGGGACGCCGCCACGCCCGCTCCCAGATCGTCGTTGATGTCGGTCACCACCGCGCACCCGCCTTCGGCCACCACGGCCCGCGCCACGGCCTCACCGATGCCCTGGGCCGCGCCGGTCACCAGGATCACCTTGCCGTCCAGTCGTCCCATCCATGACTCCGTTGGTGCAGTGTCGGTCGCTTCGGGAGTGCCGCCGGCTCAGTATGGTCTCACCGGGCGTTTCCCAAAACCCTCGCGCGGCGGCGCGTCACGGCCCATCTATTGCCGTGACCGACTCCGGTGGCCCAGCGGCGGAGCCACGAGGAGGCCTGGTGTGGCGTGTCTGGCCGTGGGAACCCGATGTCGAGGAGGAGGATGCCGAGGATGAGAACAGCCGTGCATACCCGGTTCACCGCCGTGGGCGCGGTCGCGCTTCTGGCGCTGGCGCCGCCGGCCGGCGGCGCCCTGGCCGCCCAGACCCCACCCGGCATCCTGGTCTCCACCGACTGGGTGGCCGCCCACCTGGACGACCCTTCGGTGGTCCTCCTCCACGTGGACGGCCGCAGGGAGGCGTACGACGAGGCGCACATCCCCGGCGCGCGTTTCCTGGACCTGGGCGGGATCTCCTGGCCCGGCGACCCCGCGGTGGGCACGGAGATGCGCACCCCCGCGGAGATCGCGGTGTCGCTGGAGGCCGCCGGCGTCCGCGACGGCCAGCACGTGGTGGTGTACGGCGCCAACCCGCTGGCCGCCGCCCGGGCCTGGATGACCCTGGACGTCATGGGGTGGGGCGGGGCCGCTTCGTTCATGGACGGTGGGCTCGGCGCCTGGCGGGACGAGGGGCGGCCCGTGTCCACCCGCGAGCCGGCCTTCGCCACGGGATCCGTGACCCTCAGGGCCAGGGCCGGCGTGGTGGTGGATGCCGACTGGGTCCTCGCCCACCTGGACGACCCCTCGGTCTCCCTCCTGGACGCCCGCCCCGACGACGAGTACACCGGGGCGGACGGCGGCATGGGCGGGCGTGTCCACGCGGGACACATCCCCGGCGCGTATCAGATCTACTGGGAGAAATTCGTCCAGAGCCGCCCCATCCACCGCATCCACCCGACGCCGGAGTTGAAGGCGCTGTTCGCGCCCATGGGCGCCGCGCCGGGATCCACCGTGGTGGCGTACTGCATGGTGGGGCTGCGGGCGAGCTACGCGTACATGGTGGCCCGCCTCCTTGGCTACGACGCCAGGTTCTACGACGGGTCGTGGATGGACTGGGGGAGCAGGGATCTGCCGTACGTGAGCGGGACGTCGCGGCGGTAGGGCCGTCGACGTCGCGCGGCCCCGACGTCTGCCCCTACTCCAGGTACGTGTACCCGTCGATGCCCTGGTCCAGGAAGCGGCGCATTCTCACGCCCTCCTGGAGGGTGAGGCGCTTGGCCGTGAGGGCCGCTTCGATCTCCTTGCGCAGGTCGCGCCGGATGTCGTCGGCGTCGAACTGGACGTACTGGAGCACCTCGCGCACGGTGTCGCCTTCCACCACCTCCTCCAGGTGCCAGTTGCCGTCCGTGTCCAGCACCACGTGCACGGCATGGGTATCGCCGAAGAGGTTGTGCAGGTCGCCCAGCGTCTCCTGGTACGCGCCCGTGAGGAAGACCGCCAGGTAGTACGGGTCGAACTCGCCGGGACCGACCTCGGTCAGCTCCCCCTTGGTCAGGGGGTGCAGGGGGAGGGAGTTCTGGGGCTCGCCGTTGCCGGGGAAGCGGTCCACCCGTCCGTCGGAGTCGCAGGTGACGTCGGCGAGGATGCCGCGGCGCGTCGGCTTCTCCCCCAGCCGGTGGATGGGCGTCACCGGAAAGACCTGGTCGATGCCCCAGGCGTCGATGAGGGACTGGAAGAGGCTGAAGTTGGAGAAGTACAGGTCCGCCAGCCGGTCCGGCAGGTCCCACTGGTCCTCGGGGAGCTCGTCCCGGGGGCGTTGGGCCAGGCGGTTGCCCACGGTCCAGTACAGCTCTTCGCACGCGGCCCGGGCGGTGATGCTCATGTAGCCCAGGTTGAACAGGCTCATGGCCTCGTTGAGGGCGTGCTCCGCGTCCTGGTACACCTCCACGGGGTCGCTCTCGCCCTGCTCCATGCGCTGATGGGCGTCCACCAGGTCCAGGAGAGGCTGGGGCACCTCGTCCTGGGGCAGCTCGTTGAGCGCCCGGTCCACCAGCTCCACGTCGGGCTCGGAGGGGAAGACACGGGAGCCCAGGACCTGGAAGACCAGGACGCCGGAATGCGCCACCAGCGCGCGTCCCGATTCGGTGATGATGTCGGGGTGGGCCACGCCGGCGTCGTCGCAGATGGACTTCACCCGGTGCACGATGTCGGCGGCGTACTGCTCCACGGTGTAGTTCACCGACGACTGGGACGCCGAGGCCGACCCGTCGTAGTCGATGCCCATGCCGCCGCCCAGGTCGATGATCCCCATGGGGGCGCCGAGCTTCACCAGCTCCACGTAGATCTGGGCCAACTCGTTCACCGCGTACTTCACGGTGCGGATGTCGTAGATCTGCGAGCCGATGTGGCAGTGCAGCATCTTGAGGCCGCCCAGGAGCCCTTCGTCCCGGAGCCAGTCCACCGACGACAGGACCTGGCTCACGGACAGGCCGAATTTGCCCCGGAAGCCCACCGAGTCGGCCCAGCGCCCGATGCCTCCCGACGCCAGCTTGGCCCGGATGCCGAAGCGGGGGGTGACGTCGTGGACGCGGGAGGAGTGGATGAGCATCTCCAGCTCGTGGGACTGCTCGATGACGGGGAGGATGTTGCGCCCCATCTTCGCCGCGAGGATGGCGGTCTCCACGAATTCGGCGTCCTTGAACCCGTTGCAGATCAGGGGCATCTCGTTGACGCCCTGGGTCAGGGCCAGGCCCGCGAGCAGCTCGGGCTTGGAGCCCGCCTCCAGGCCGAAGCCCATGGAGCGCCCCAGGTCCCGGATCTCCTCGCAGATGTGCCGCTGCTGGTTGACCTTGATGGGGTAGACGCAGGTGTACTTGCCGTTGTACTCCCCCTCCAGGATGGCCTCGTCCCAGGCGCGGCGCAGGTGGGCCATGCGGTGCTCCAGGATGCCGGAGAACCGGACCACCACCGGGGGCCACAGGTCCCGGGCCTGGAGCCCCTCCACCACCTCCATGAGGTCGATGGGACGGTCCCGCTCGCCGGTGGGGTACACCTCGATGGTGCCCTGCTCGGACACTCCGAAGTACCCACCCCCCCAGTTGTCGAGCCCGTACAGCTCCGCCGAGTCCTGCGCTGTCCATGGGGCCGTCTCGGTGGGCGGCTGTTCGGTGTCCTTCATCGTGGTGAGGACCTCACAGGGGTCGGCCGTGGAGATGACGAACGGAATACTTAGACTCTCGAAGTCCGCCTCCTACCACAAGGTTCCCCCCGCGGCCCCTCGCCGCCTACTCGGTGCGCAGCGCCTCCACGGGGTCGATGCGGGAGGCGCGCCGGGCCGGGATCCAGCTCGCCGCCAGGGCCACAACCGCCAGGATGGACGACGCCACCACGTAGGCCGACGGGTCCGTGGGCTCCAGCCCCACCAGGAGTCCCTCCATGATCCGGCTCGACGCCAGCGCGAGGAGGATGCCCAACACCAGCCCCGCCCCCACCAGGGACATGGCGCTCCCCACGACCATGCGCTGCACCTCCCCGGGCTGGGCTCCCACGGCCAGGCGCATGCCGATCTCCCGGGTGCGCCGGCCCACCACGTACGAGATCACGCCGTACAGGCCCACGGCGGCCAGGAGCAGCGCCGTGGCCGCGGCGATGGCCAGGAGGAGCGACACGAAGGCCAGTTGGGACGACGCCTGGGCCACCACGGCCTCCATGTCGGTGAGGTTGCTGAGGGGGATCTCCGGGTCCACCCGGGCCACCACCTGTCGGATGGCCGGGAAGAGCGAGGACGGGTCGGCCAGGTCGGACTTCACCACCAGGGAGATGGCGCCGGGCCACCACCCCCGGTTCCACGTGTCCTCGGGATTGTGCCGGATGGGGTAGTAGATGGCCATGGCGGGCTGGCTCAGGGGAGGCTCGCCCTCCGCGGACGCCCGCGCCACGTCGTCCACGACGCCGATGACGTGGTAGAACGGCCCGTCGGTGTTGCCCCTCGGCCCCACGCCCTGGCCCAGGGCGCTCCGGTCCGGCCAGAAGCGCTCGGCGAAGGCCTTGCTCACCACCACGGCGGCCCGGGTCGGGTCGTCCAGGTCCAGGTCGGTGAAGACGCGTCCTTCCAGCACCGGGATCCCCAAGGTCGCGAAGTAGCCCGGCGACGTGGCCTCCTCGCCGGCGCAGGTGGTGCGCCCCTGCTCCTTGATCCGCTCGTACACCGTCTCGTCCTCGAAGCCCTGGACCGTGCACCCGAAGCCTCCGGCCACCGGGAGCTCCTCGGACATGCCCGCGGAGACCACCCCGGGGAGCGCCCGGACGCCCTCCAGGATGTCCCGGTAGCTGTTCCACACGTCGGCGTCGCTCGGGTGGCGCGCGTAGCTCAGGTACAGGTCCATGGCCAGCACGCCCCCGGGCTCCACGCCGGCGTCGGCCCGGCGGAGGGCGGCCAGGCTCTCCAGGAGCAGGCTCGCCCCCACCACCAGGGTCAGGGCCAGGGCCACCTGGCTCACCACCAGCGCGCCCCGGAGCCGCTGGTGCCCCCGTCCCGCCGAAGTGGAGCGGGTCGCTTCCACCGCCGCGCCCGCGTGGCGGATGTGGGCCACGAGGGGGTAGGCGGCGAGCCCCACCCCCCCGGCCAGGGCCAGGAGGAGGGTCACGAGGACCGCGTCGACGGACAGGGTGGCGCCGTGCACCCGGGGCAGGTGCGCCGGCGACAGGGCGGTGAGGACGGGCACCGCCCAGTACGCCAGCGCCAGCGCCACCACGGCGCCCAGGAGGGCCAGGGTCAGCCCCTCGGCCAGGACGTACCGGCCCAGCGTCCCCCGGGGGGCCCCCAGAGCGGCCCGGATGGCCAGTTCCTGCCTGCGGCCGTCCATGCGCACCACGAAGAGGTTGGCCACGTTGGTGCACGCGATGAGCAGGACCAGGCCCACGCCCCCGAAGAGGATCCACAGGTTGCGCGCCAGATCGCCCAGCACGCTCTCCTTCAGGGGGATGGCCTGGGTGCGGAAGCCGTACCGGTCGAAGAAGCCCTGGCTGTACGCTTGCGGGAACGCCTCGGGAAGCCGGGCCGTGAGCCCCTTCAGCTCCTCCTCCACCGACCGGGGCGTTGCGCCCGGGGCCATGCGGGCCACCCCGGGGTAGGCGTGGTTGTTGTAGAAGGTGCCGCCCCGGTCCACGCGCAGGGGGAGCCAGACGTCGGGCGCCATCTCGGCGGGCCATCCGGGAAGCTCGACGCCTTCGCCCATGACGCCGACGATCTCCACCGGGTGGTCGTCGTAGGTGAGCGTCGTGCCCACCACGCCGGGGTCCCCGCCCATGACCCGTCGCCAGAAGCCCCGGGACAGGACGCCCACCCGGGGGGCCGCCGGCGTATCGTCGTCGGCCGAGAGGGTGCGCCCCACCACGGCCCGGGCGCCGAGCAGGTCCATCATGCTGGCCGTGACCGCCACGCTCCGCACGCGCTGCGGGCCCGTCGGGGTCATGACGTTGCCCCCGCTCCCCCGGTAGAGGCCCACGGACTCCAGCGTCGAGGCGTGGTCGGTGAAGTAGACCCACTGGGCCGTGGACAGGGACCACACCTCGTTGGCGCCCACGCCGGGCACCTGGTTGTTCAGCCGAACCAGGCGCTCCGCGCCGGGATACGGCAGCGGCTGGATCACCACCCGGTCCAGGAGCGTGTACAGGGCCGCGCTCCCGCCCAGGCCCAGGGCCAGCGTGCCCACGGCCACCGCGGTGAAGCCCGGTGCCCTGCGCATCCCGCGCAGCGCGATGACCACGTCCTGTGCGAACCCCTCCAGCCACCTGCGTCCCATGCCTCCCCCTCTCCGTCTGTGGTCGTCCAGGGCGGCCACCGCCCGCGCGTCGGCGAAGGAGCCCCACGCGGCGCGGAGCAGCCACCCCGGCGTCTCTGTCTTCCCGTCGTGGGCCAGCTCCCCCTCCCATTCCCGCACGAACCGATCCCGCCGGACCGGCGAGAGGCGGCGCGCCGCCATCCGGACCAGCGTCCGGGCGAGGAGAAGGGCGATACGCCGCACGGTCAGCCGCCCGTGCCGCCGGCGGGGCTCGGGTCCCCGAACAGGGCCTGCTGGGCCCGCACGCGCTCCCGGGCCTCGGCCAGGGCCGAGGCCGCTTCCGGCGTGGCCTCGTAGTAACGCCGCGGTGGCCGCCCCTCCCGGCGGGCGTCGGCGGCCCCCTCCCACCGCGACGCCACCAGGCCGGAAGCCTCCAGGCGTCGAAGCAGCGGGTAGACCGTCCCGCTGGGCAGGTGCGCCGCCCGCATGATCTCGAACCCGTAGCGGTGCCCCTGGGACAGCGCCTGGAGAACGACGGCGGCGTTGTAGCTCAGCGTCGGCTCGGTCCCGCCGTGCTTCGTCGTCATCGGTGCCTCTCCCTGGATGGACGCCCCGGGCGCCTGTATGCGTGTCTACATAGGTGTGTATCTACATAGACGGCCGACGGAGTGCAAGGGTTTCACGGACGGCCGCTTCCGACCTGCTCTGGCATCCATCCCGGCGCCGGGCCACCTTTGGAGGTCGTTCGGCCTGCCCTCGCACCCACCGCAATCCGCAGGAACGCTTCCATGCGCCCCTTTCGTGTCTTTTCGGCCGTCCTTCTCGCCCTGTGCCTGGTGGTTCCGGTCTCCGCCCAGGTCCCCACGCCGGAGTCGGTGCTGGGCTTCCGGGTGGGCGCGGACTTCCACCTGGCCACCTTCGAGCAGTCCCTTGCCTACTTCCAGCGCCTGGACGCGGCGTCGGACCGCCTGGAGCTGCGCAAGGTGGGGACGACCTCGTTCGGTCGGGACACGTACATCGCGCTCATCTCGTCGGCCGAGAACCTGCGCAACGTGGAGCACTACCGGGAGATCGCCCAACGCCTCGCCCACCCCCAAGGGCTCACCGACGACCAGGCGCGGGCGCTGGCCCGGGAGGGGAAGGCCATCGTCCACATCGACGGCGGCCTCCACGCCACCGAGGTGGCCCACGGGCAGCACACCATGCAGTTGGCCTACGACCTCATCACCGGGGACGCGGACCCGGAGATCGCGGCCATCCTGGACAACGTGATCCTGGTGCTGTGGCCCAGCATCAACCCCGACGGACAGACCCTGGTGGCCGACTGGTACCTGTCCAACGTGGGGACCCAGTACGAGGTGGCGCCCACGCCCTTCCTCTACCAGAAGTACATCGGGCACGACAACAACCGCGACGGCTACATGATCAACCAGATCGAGTCGCGCACCGTGACGCGGGTGGACCGGGAGTGGGAGCCCCAGATCATCTACAACCACCACCAGTCGTCGCCCTTTCCCACCCGCATCTGGATCCCGCCCTTCGCCGAGCCCATCAGCCCCAACGTCCATCCTCTCATGTGGCGGACGGTGAACCTG
>Ga0102953_1002102_pt1 | contig 12120 bp, 12 predicted proteins | sample SalPon2A_C_D2_MG_FD_78509 | JGI IMG/M metagenome (GOLD analysis project Ga0102953, IMG submission 78509) | Soil microbial communities from South San Francisco under conditions of wetland restoration - Salt Pond MetaG R2A_C_D2_MG | ecosystem: Environmental > Terrestrial > Soil > Wetlands | place... | reverse complement strand
GACCGGATCAGACATGTATTTGGCGGCAATGGCGGCCACCCCTTTTGACATGGTAGCCGAAAACAACAGGGTGTTTTTTTCTGCAGGGGTATGAGACAGGATGGCGTTAAGTTCATCCTGAAAACCCATCTGCAACATCTCGTCAGCCTCATCGAAGACCACGTATTCGACCCCGGAAAAATCGATCTTGCCGCGGTTGATCAGGTCGTTCAAACGTCCCGGAGTCGCAACGATGATCTGGACCCCTTTCCTGAGAGCTTTGATCTGCGGCTCGATGCTTGCGCCGCCGTATATCGCCAGAATTCGCAGACCCTCGACATATCGTGAAAAGGCTTCGAGATCACGCGATACCTGGATGCACAATTCCCTGGTGGGGCATAGGATCAGGCCTTGGGTCCGGCTGCTGGTGGAGTCGATCAGCTGGATCAGCGGCAGACCGAAGGCCCCGGTTTTGCCGGTTCCGGTCTGGGCGAGGCTGACCAAATCGACTGGCCGTTTCAGCATCAGGGGAACAACCTTGGCCTGAACTGGTGTCGGTTCTTCGAATCCCAGGGCGGACAAGCCTTTAAGGAGATCTTCGTTAATGCCGAGTTCTGCAAATTTATTCATGATTGTTTTTCTTTGAGTATTGGGTGGATTAGTTAATTGCGGAGTTATGGTTAGCTGTAACGGTTATGAGGGGGACCAAAAAAACCCGGGCAATCCCATACTAAGAGGATTGTGCGGGTTGATGAAGCAGTCTCTTATAATAAAATGGATAACAACCTGACTAGGTCGCTTAAGTTATTCTATTTTCACAAAAAAGTAAACATATAGTTTGCGGTCAACGGTAGTGAATTTAACTCAGGAAAAAGCCGAAACGGGTGGACAATGACTTAAGCGGGCAACTTATACCCAAAGAGCATAAGTTTCGCTAGAGCAGACAAGCTGCTCAACTCAGCTTTATACCCACAGGGCATAAGTTTCGCTAGAGCAGACAAGCTGCTCAACTCAGCTTTATCCTTAACGGGAATTTATCCGCCGGAGGTCTTCCTTTTCAGCAAGATCAACACTTCCAGATTGGGAGTGCCCGGGAACATATCCAAGGGAACGACCTTTTCCACCCGATAATTGTTTGCCTCCCATTCCTTAAGAGACTCCGGGATCTGATCAACCCCGCAAAAGATGTGCAATACCTTCTGGGGTTGCCGCTCTCCGAGCGCGGCTATTACTCCTCTTTGCGGTCCCTGTCGAGGGGGATCGAGAATTACGGTAAGCGGCTCGGAGGAAGGTGGCAGCAGATCCGCGATTGCTTTAGGGGTGATATTGCGAGCCATAAATCGGCATTTTGCTCCGGTCCGGTTGAGTTTGGCATTGTCTTTTGCCGCCCTGATCGAGGGACCTTCCGCGTCTATGCCAATGATCTTTTTATATTCGGCGGCCAGATAATGGCTGAACAGGCCGTAACCGCAATAAAGATCTGCCAGTTGTTCATTACCGTCCGGGGCAAGCAAAGTTAAGGCCTGTTGTAGCATCGTTTCGACAAGCGACTCGTTGACCTGGGAGAAGGAGGTAGGGTGGAACTGGAAACGGCTCTGACCGAATCTGATCTCCAACTGAGCCGGGCCGAACAGTTTCTTGAACTGCATTTTGTCGTCCGGTCGCCGTTTTTCGAAATAATAGTCCGAGCCGGTTGGATCCAGGTAGGCAAAGGCGGCTGTTACCGGTTCCTTGAGCTTCTGCAGATGCTCCGCCACCATCTTTAGTTTTCGGACCAGTGGTCCGTCCATTTTTTTGACATTGAAGATCACCGCCATCTCACGATAGTTGCCGCGGATAATCAAATGATTCAAGTGGGAAGCCAGCAGTTTATAGGACGGTTCGCTCAACTTCCGTTGCAGGAAGGTATAGATTGCAGTGTGTTGAGGCAGCTCCAGTGGCGATTCCAGGAATCCCTTCTTCTGGTTCTTTGAAAGTTTATCACCGAAGGACAGAAAAAGATAAGGTCCCCGGAGAAAGGCCCGTCGCCTGGAGGTAGTCCGGTATTTGCGGGGGCGCGGCGAGGCGATTATCTCCATCGGAATGGCCGGTAAGCGGTGACCTCGCCAGAAGCGGGCCAAGGTCTGATTCTTCAGGGCCAGTTCGTCATTATACGGCATATGGGCCAGAGGAGCTGCCTGGAAGGTGACGGAGCTGACCGGCCGGGACGGTTTGGCCGAAAGATCACGGGCGATTGCAGCGAAATTCAGCGCTGGACGCGGTTCTGTTCTACCTGCCTGCTTATCAGCAGGTCCAATGGCCCGAGGCAGCGGCATGGTGCTTTTAGATTTTCCTGGTTTTGCTGGCACGGCTCATTCCTTAATGGGTGGCAAGTCACTTATTGATCATATATTATTTTTGATCGTAAGTTCCGCCTCAGAGGGCCTCACATAGATCGGTACGGCATCGAGCGGGTCGACGAAATCATTGACGGCGAACATCTCCGCACCGAGCAGGCCGATGGTAGCCGCTCTTGGAAAAAAGGTGCGGAGTGGAGCGAAAAGCGCCGACTTGCCGAGGGCATCCCGGAATAAATCGCCATAGACTAAGGCGCCATCGCCAACCAACAGGGTCGGTTGATCGATAAGATCGGCCAGTTTCTCGGGTGTTAAGACCAGGTCCTCACTGGTTTTTACGGAGATTCCCTGGCCATCGCAACTGTAGAAGGCTGCGTAAACTTCCTTTTTCCGGGCATCGAGCAACACGCAGACTTGACTATTCGGCAAGGCGATGATCTGGCGGGCCAAGCCGTCGAGGGTCGGCACCCCAAGAAGAGGGCAGTCGGCAGCCATGGCAAGCCCCTTGGCGGTGCTGAGTCCGATCCGCAGCCCGGTGAAACTTCCAGGCCCGAGACTAACCGCAATTCCGTCGATCTCTTGCCATTCCGTGCTGGTAGCCTGGATAATCTGATCGACCTGGCGGATAAGCCTCCGGGAATGGGTGGTGGCAGTATCGACCGAATACTCGGCCAGGCAACGATCGCCGGACATCAAGGCCACACTGCCGCACATGGTGGCGGTTTCGATAGCGAGAATCAGGGGAGGCGATGGTTTGGGACTGCTTTTCTTCATCCGTGAAATCCGAGGAGGGAGCTGGTTGCCTATTCGAAAACTAATGAATCAGGCCAAGTTGTCGTTTGGCCCTGGTCGCTTCAGGTAAACAACCGGACGATATCATTGTAGAAGACGAAGACCATCAGTGATACCAGAATCACCAAACCGATCTGCTGGCAGATTTCCATGGCCTTCTGCGACATGGGCCTGCGAAGCAGGGCTTCGTAAGAAAAGAACATCAGGTGGCCGCCGTCTAATATCGGGATCGGCAGGAGGTTAAGGATGCCGAGGTTTACGCTGATCAACCCCATAAAATAGACGAGATTTATCCAGCCGGCCTCCATCTGCTTACCGGCCAACTGGGCGATCATGATAGGGCCACCCAGTTCGCTGGCCGGGATCACCGCCTGGATCATCTTGACGATGCCCATAATGGTAAGATAAATAAGACTCCAAGTCTGGGCAAATCCGCCTTTGATCGCCTGCAGTAGCGAGATCTTCTCGTAAGTGACCTCCTCGCTTCGGGAAATGCCCAGCATATAGCGTTTCTCGATCTCCTCACCGAAGATATTGCGGCTGGGGCTGACCTCGGGATAGCCGGTGATCTTCAACCTTTTGCCCTGGCGCTCGATCATCAACTCAACCGGTTCGCCGTTGCTGTTAGCAATCGAATCGGCAACTTCCAGCCATTTGTCGGTCTCCCGGCCATTAATCGAAATGATCCGATCACCGATTTCAAGACCGGCATGCGCGGCTGGCGAATCGGCGGAAACGGCGCCGATAACGGTATTGTCGACCGGAGTGGGCAGTCCGGCAATCGCAAAGATCATAAAAAACAGGAAAACCGCGAACAGCAGGTTGGAAACCGGTCCGGCCGCAACGATGAGAAAACGTTGCCAGACCGGTTTCGCCGAGAAAGAACGGCCTTCTTCTTCGACCGGGATTTCCTCGTCACTCTGTTCGCCGAACATTTTGACGTAACCACCCAGGGGAAAGGCGCTGACCAGATATTCGGTTTCACCGAAGGTGCGACCGAACATTTTCGGACCGAAACCGATGGAAAACTTCAGAACCTTGACCTTGAACAACTTGGCCAGGATGAAATGGCCGAACTCATGAACAATAATCAGCAGGCCTAGGACGATGATGAAGGATATTATTGAATTCATATTTTGTCTTTAATTATGGTGATGATTTTGCTTGGAGTCAATCAGCAATTCTGCTTGGATGCGGGCTTCCCGGTCCGCAGCCAGGATATTTTCCAGGTCGGCAGCCTCTCTGCGGGGAACTCTGGCAACCGTCTCGATGACGATTTTCGAAATTTCGGTAAAGCTTATCTTGTTGGCAAGAAATGCCGCCACCGCTACTTCATTGGCGCCGTTGAAAACAGCCGGCATGGTGCCGCCGGACCTGCATACTTCATAGGCCAGTTTCAGGGCCGGAAATTTAACCAGGTCCGCTTTTTGGAATTCCAGGTTAGGGGCGGCGGTCAGGTCGAGACGCGGCAGGTCCAGTTCCAATCGTTCCGGAAAAGTCAGGGCATAGGCTATGGGAATCTTCATGTCCGGGATGCCCAGGTGGGCGATAAAAGAGCCGTCACAGTACTCGACCATCGAGTGCACGATCGATTGGGGGTGGATCAGGACTTCGATCTTATCTACTCCGATATCGAAGAGATAATGCGCCTCGATCACCTCCAGTCCCTTATTGATCAGGGTGGCGGAGTCGATGGATATCTTGGCGCCCATGTCCCAGTTAGGATGAGCCAAAGCCTGTTCCGGCGTGACTTTGTCGAGTTCTTCCGGATCTACCGCAAAAAAAGGCCCGCCGGAAGCGGTCAGGATAAGCCTGGCAACATCTTCGCGGCGTCCGGCGTCGAGCCCCTGATCGATGGCGCTGTGCTCGCTGTCGATGGGGCGAAGCATGACCTTGTGGCGACGGACTTCCTTCATTACCAGATCGCCCGCCATCACCAGGGTCTCCTTGTTGGCGAGACCGATGTCCTTGCCCGCCCTGATGGCGGCCAGGGTCGGGGTCAAACCGGCGGCTCCGACGATGGCGGAAACGACCATCTCGGCCGACGAAACCGTGGCCACCAGTTCATTACCGTCCGTGCCGAACAAGATACGTTCATGCCAATCCCCAGGCAAACTCCTGATCAACTCACCGGCCAGTTCAGGATCGGCAACAGAGACCAGTTCCGGCCCGAATTCATCGATCTGTTCTCTAAGCAGGCCTATGTTGCGACCGGCGGCCAGCCCCACCACTTTAAAGCGGTCCGGATACTGTCGCACCACCTCCAGGACATTTCGACCGATCGAACCGGTTGAGCCAAGGAGAGAGATTTTTTTAACCATATTTAATCCCACCAATCGGTGATTAGAGGCTGACGATGCCGAAGTCAAGCAGATAGAAAAGAACCGGGGCCGCGATCATTAACGAATCGAGACGATCAAGCACCCCTCCGTGCCCCGGCAGAATGTGACCGGAGTCCTTGACTCCTACGGTCCGTTTTATCATTGATTCGGTAAGATCGCCCATTACGCCGATCAGGCTGATAAAAACGGTAAGCAGAGACATTTTCACCAGGGAGTATGAAGGGAAGAACCAGATGCAGACTATGATCGCCCCGATAATGCTGCCGGTCATCCCGCCGATCAGGCCTTCTATGGTCTTACCTGGGCTGATGGCCGGGGCCATTTTGTGGCGCCCCAGCAGCATACCGGTGTAGTAGGCGAATGAATCCGAAAAAACGGTGATCACCGTTAGCAGAATCAGCAAATGTTTGCCTTCGGTCAAGGTCAGCATCAGGGTGAAATGGGAAAAGCTGAAACCCACATAGAATACCCCGAATCCGAGCCGCATCATCAGGGCGAAGGCGCTGAACTCCGCATGGCTTTTATCGAGTACGGAATAACGGGTAAGACTGTAGACGATTAAAAAGAACAGCGAAAGGAACAGACCGGCCGAAACCGCTTCCGGTTTGCCGACATAGGCAGCAAGCAACGGCAGCAGGCCAAGTAAGGTGCCGAAGACTTTGTCGCGACGGCTGCTGCTGGCCAGGGTCATGGCGAAATACTCATTAAGGGCCAGAGCACCCAACACCAGGAAAGTCAACCAGAAGAGCCAGAAAGGCCCGTATAATAGAAGTGCCAACCAGCCGCCGCTTATAACCAACCCGGTTGCTATTCTCGTTCGATTCAAGATTCCGTCACCTGGTTTGAGGTTTTGCCGAAACGTCGCTGCCGCTTCTGGAAATCGTTCAGAGCTTTGATAAAGTCTTTCTCTCTGAAATCGGGCCAAAGCGTCTCGGTTATATATATTTCGGAATATGATAACTGCCAGAGCAGAAAATTGCTCAGACGGGATTCGCCGCCGGTCCTGATCAAGAGATCGGGGTCGGGCTGCCCGGCAGTATCGAGATGTTTGGATACGATTTCGGAATCGATCTCTTGTGGGTCAAGCAACCCTTGGCAGCATTTTTCGGAGATTTGCCGGATTGCCCTGACAATTTCGTCTCTGCCGCCGTAACTCAAGGCCAGATTAAGAACCAGGCCACTGTTGCCGGCTGTTTCAGCGATAGCGGTATCGAGAACACGACGTACTTCGTCCGGCAATCTTTCCCGCTGTCCAAGACACCGCAGGGAAACATTGTTGTCGGCAATGGTTTGCAGTTCCTTTTGCAGAAAAGTTTTGAGGAGGCCCATCAAGGCCTGGACTTCAAGGGGAGGACGCTTCCAGTTTTCGGTCGAAAAAGCGTAAAGGGTGAGGATTTTAACGCCGATGTTACCGGCGGCCCGAACGATATCCTGAACGGATTCGACCCCGTGCTTGTGCCCGACCGGACGAGGCAGGCCGCGATTTTGGGCCCACCTGCCGTTGCCGTCCATGATGATGGCAACGTGGGTCGGAATATTGTCGGGATCTAGTTCCGTTGTGTCTGTCATTTGCTGGTCTGCGGTCCGGATGTTTAACCGTCGGAGGCAATGGAGATGGCCGGACGGCATTGGCTAGGCCGAGGACGGGATCAGACTTCCATGACCTCTTTTTCCTTAACCGCCATCAGTTCATCAATTGTACTAATGAATTTGTCGGTTTCCTTCTGGGCGTCGTCCTGGAGGCGGAACATCTCGTCTTCGCTAATCTCTTTGTCGTTTTTTTGTTTCTTGAGGGTGTCGATTGCCTCTCGCCGTGAGTTGCGGACAGCGACTCGGTATTCCTCGGTAATTTTCTTGACCTGTTTAACCAGTTGTTTGCGCCGCTCCTCTGTCAGTTGCGGAATGGAAATACGCAGGAGTTTACCGTCGTTTACCGGATTCAGGCCGAGGTCGGATTTATGGATCGCTTTTTCGATTGCTCCAAGCAGCTGGGTATCCCAGGCCTGGATCTGGATCAAACGGCTTTCCGGAATGGTGATTGTTGCGACCTGATTGATCGGCATCGGCGAACCGTAAGCGTCTACCTTTATGCCATCCAAGAGGGATGCGGAAGCACGTCCGGTTCGGATCTTGGCCAGTTCCCGTTTATAGGCATCGATGCTACTCTCCATCTTTTCGGTCATTGAATTGAGTACATCACTCATTTCCTTCCCCCTTGATGATTGTACCGATTTTTTCTCCTGAAATAGCTTTACTGATATTGCCGGCTTTGTTCATGTCAAAGACCAGAATGGTTTTGCTGTTGTCCCTTGCAAGCGATATCGCAGCCGAATCCATGACCTTAAGCCTTCTTTGCAGAACTTCGGTGTAGGTCAACTCATCGAACTTGACTGCATCATCGTGGAGCAACGGGTCTTTATCGTATACCCCGTCAACCCTGGTAGCCTTGCAGATGATGTCGGCTTCGATCTCAAGCCCCCGAAGCACGGCGGCAGTGTCCGTGGTGAAATACGGGTTGCCGGTACCGGCCGCGAAGATCACCGCACGGCCCTTTTCAAGGTGGTTGACGGCGGTCAGTTTCGCATACGGTTCACAGACGGTCGGCATCGGGATGGCCGACAACACCCGACAAGGGACATTGTCCTTTTCCAAGGCATCTTTCATGGCCAAGCTGTTGATCACCGTCGCCAGCATCCCCATGTTGTCGGCCGCGGCTCGGTCCATGCCTTCCGAGGCACCGGCCACCCCGCGAAAGATGTTGCCGGCGCCAATCACCAGACCGATCTGAATGCCGAGACCGATTAAATCCCCGATCTCGTCGGCCACGTAGGTCAGCATTTCCGGATGAATACCGTATGAGGCTTTGCCCATCAGCGCTTCGCCGCTGATTTTCAGAAGTACCCTTTTGTAGTTGCTGTCAGCCAATATATTTACCGTGTAGTATCTTGCGTTTCGCGGTTCAGGCGCCGACCTGGAAGCGAGCAAATCTCTTGATGGAGATATTCTCGCCGATCTTGGCGATGATCTCGTTTAAAAGATCCTGAATGGTCAGGTCGGGATTCTTGACGAATTTCTGCTCCATAAGAGTAACATCGGAGTAGTATTTGTCGATTTTCCCGGCGACGATTTTATCGACGATATTTTCAGGTTTACCGGACTCCAATGCCTGATTCTTGAAGATTTCGGTTTCGCGGGCAACGAGTTCAGCAGGAACTTCTTCCCGATTGATGGCTATGGGGTTACTGGCTGCGATGTGCATGGCGACATCCTTGGCGAACCCCTGAAACATATCGGATTTGGCCACGAAATCGGTTTCACATCCAACCTCAACCATGACTCCCAACTTGCCGCCGGCATGAATGTAGGTTTCTACCACTCCTTCGCTAGTAGCGCGGTCTGCCCGTTTCATTGCCACAGCCAGACCCTTCTGACGGAGGAAGTCCACCGCTTTTTCCATATCGCCGTCGGTTTCGACCAGCGCCTTCTTGCAATCCATCATGCCCGCGTTGGTTTTGTCGCGAAGCTCTTTTACCATTTTGCTCGTTATTTCCACAACATTGCTCCTGAAATTATCTAACGTTTTATTATACTTAACAAGATTATCGGCTCAAGGGCAGCTTGTCCTGCAAATCTGGAAAAGCGCCCAGCCGCGGACCGGTAGGTCTTATAATTACTCTTTCGCTTCGCCCTGATCAGTTGCTTCGGAGGCAGATTCTGCTGCGGCTACAGCCTCGGGGACCACTTCGGCCTCGCCGGTATCCGTTTTGGCGGTCTGCCGCTCTTTACCGGCCAAAATCGCGTCGGCAATTCTGGAGGTTACCAGTTTGATCGCTTTAATCGCATCGTCGTTGCCCGGAATCGGGTAATCGATCCCGTCTGGGTCACAATTGGTATCGGCGATAGCAACTACCGGTATACCGAGGCGGTTGGCTTCGACAATGGCGATGTGTTCACGCTTGGGATCGACGACAAAAACCACGCCGGGCAGGTCCTTCATCTTTTCGATGCCGCCCAGGTTGCGTTCGAGTTTGACCACCTCTTTCTCCATCATCAGTTTTTCCTTTTTCTTGTACTGATCGATGGTACCGTCTTCCTGCATGGCCTTGATCTTCTTCAACCGGTCGATGGATTTGCGGATAGTCTGGAAGTTGGTGAGCATGCCGCCCAGCCACCGGTTGGTGACGAAAAACATCCCGCACCGTTCGGCCTCTTCCCTGATGATTTCCTGGGCTTGTTTCTTGGTGCCGACAAACAGCACATTATCGCCCTTGGCGACCGCTTTTGCGACGAAATCGTAGGCCTGGTTGAAAAGAGGCAGTGTCTTATCGAGATTAATGATGTAAATCTTGCTGCGCGCCCCATAAATATAGGGCTTCATCTTGGGATTCCAGCGGTGGGTCTGATGGCCGAAATGCATACCGGCCTCCAGCATTTCCTTCATTTGAACGTGCGACATTTTACTCTCCTGATTCTGGTTGTTCGTCCATCCCTTTGCCCCGACCTGTTCGACAGGCACCAGCGGGAAATAACGGGATGTGTGATTTTACCTCTTACAGAGGCGGGTTACTGTTAACCAACAAAACGTCATCTTTTACCACTATGCCCAAGCTTTTGCAAGGAACAAGGGAAGAGTCGGATAAAAAACTTGACGAGATGAAACAAATCAATAGAATGACCTTTTTGTCGGGTTTTGGGCCCGTATATCACCTTAAAATGGATCATCCCATGTCACTGCTTGACCTCAAGCCTGATAAAATCCTGATCCGGTCGACGAACTGGATCGGGGATGCCATCATGACCACTCCGGCGGTCCGAACGATCAGGCTGAACTTTCCCGATGCCCATATCACCATCCTCGCCTATCCATGGGTTGCCGATATATTCCGTAATTGTCCGCATGTCGACGAGGTCATCTTATACAAAAAGACCGGCGAACATCGGGGCGTCAAGGGGCTTTGGCGACTGGGCCGTGAGTTGGCGGCAGTCAGGTTCGACCTTGCCATTCTTCTGCAGAATGCCTTTGAAGCGGCCCTGCTTGCGGTAATTGCCGGCATTCCGGTGCGGGCGGGATATATTAGGGATGCCAGACGGATGCTCCTCACCCATCCGGTAAAAATCAGACCGGAAGTGCGCAAGCTCCACCAGGTCCATTATTACCAGGAATTATGCCGGGGGCTCGGCCTCAATCCCGGTCCCGATCAACTATTTTTGCAATTGGCGCCGGAAGTCGAGATCTGGGCGCAGGAGTTTGTCTCAGATTTCACAGGGCGCCCGGTGATCGGCTTTAATCCCGGCGCAGCTTACGGGCCGGCTAAATGCTGGCCGGTAGAGCGTTACGGAAAGCTGGCCGCGCTGTTAACCGAGCAATCCAACGCCGTGATACCGGTATTCGGCACTAAGTCCGATGCGGCGACAGCTGCGGCCATCCAGAGTTTTGCCCCAAAAAACGTGATCGATTTGGCCGGCAACACCTCGCTGGCCGAGGCCATGGCCCTGATCGGTGTCTGCGACGCCTTCGTCACCAACGATTCCGGATTGATGCATGTGGCGGCTGCTCAAAACACCCCGCTGGTAGCGATATTCGGTTCGACCGATCCGATTGCCACCGGCCCTTATTCCGACCGTGCCATGGTTATTCAGAATAAAATGGATTGCCAGCCCTGTTTCAAAACCCATTGCAAATCCGATTTTGAGTGCATGAACAGTATCGAGATCGAGAAAGTGGCGGAATCGGTCGGAAAGTTGCTGAACGATCAAGAGGAGCGGGGATGAGCGAAGTCGTGAAAAAACCTGCGGTGTTTCTCGACCGTGATGGGACGATCAACGAGCAGATGGGTTATATAAACCATCTCAGCCGATTTGTCCTCTTGCCGGACAGCGCCGCAGCCATACGCCTGTTGAACGAACGGCATATCCCGGTATTTGTGGTGACCAACCAATCCGGGCTGGCGCGCGGTTATTTTCCGCCCGCCCTGCTCGACGATGTGCATGCCAAGATGATCGAGCTGCTTGCCGCCGAAGGGGCCAAGTTGGATGGTATCTACGTCTGCCCACATCACCCGGAGGCAAAGGAAGAACGATATCGCGTAAATTGCGATTGCCGGAAACCTAAAACGGGACTTTTTAAGCAAGCAGCCCGGGAGCATAACATCGATCTCGGCTCTTCATTCGTAGTAGGCGATCGCTGGTCGGACCTGAAGGCTGCCGCTGCCTGCGGGGCTACCGGCATTCTGGTATTAAGCGGCTACGGCAGGGGCGACCTGGATTATATCGGCCCGACCCAATCGATCCAGCCCACCCACGTCGCCGAGAATCTGCTTGATGCGGCAGCCTGGATTATTTCCACCTTGTCCAGGAAGTGATCCGGATTTCTACTTCTTTTTTTTATTTGGAAATTGGTAAACGAATTCGTTGGTCCGGAGCAGGCCATGGCGGGTTCGAGCAACTTTTTCTATATAGTCCGGGTCAGAGGTCAAATGCTCGATCTCTTCCCGGAGTTGCCGGTTGCTGTCCCGCAGTTCCATGTTTTTCGCTTCAATTTGTTCGAGGCTTTTCGAGAGCCGGTAATGACGAATCGCTCCCCATGGCGAAAAAAGAGCCCAGGCCGCCAACAGCAGTGTGATCAGCCATCCTAATTTAAATAACTTCCTTGTTTTGCGGTCCAACTTACT
>Ga0102953_1002101_pt1 | contig 12125 bp, 6 predicted proteins | sample SalPon2A_C_D2_MG_FD_78509 | JGI IMG/M metagenome (GOLD analysis project Ga0102953, IMG submission 78509) | Soil microbial communities from South San Francisco under conditions of wetland restoration - Salt Pond MetaG R2A_C_D2_MG | ecosystem: Environmental > Terrestrial > Soil > Wetlands | place... | reverse complement strand
TCACGTTGATTGCAACGCTGTCCGCTTCGTTGTTCATGGCGCTGATATTCGTGCCGACGCTGGGGGCCCTGATCGGCAAGCGCGCGCCGGACAGCGAGCAGCGCACCGAAGTCCTGGTCGCCGCCGAGGAAGGCGATCTCGGCCTTATCGGCGGCGGGACCGGGTATTACCTGAATTTCCTGCACCTGGCGCTGCAATACCCGAAATCGGTGATTCTGATCGCGTTGGCGGTGCTGGCAGCGGTCTACGCGGCCTACGGCGCGTTTGGCAAGGGCGTCGAATTTTTCCCGGATGTCGAACCGGAAAATGCGGTGCTCCAGGTCCGTGCGCGCGGTGATCTGTCGGTATACGAACGCGACCGGCTGGTGCGCGAGGTCGAGGAGCGTATCCTCGACATGAACGAGTTCGCGAGCATTTATGCGCGCAGCGGTTCCAGCTTTCGTGCGCAGGTCAGCGAAGATGCTATCGGTCTGATCCAGCTGGAATTGATCGACTGGAAACAGCGCCGTCCCGCGAAACAAATCCTGGCAGAGGTGCGAGCTCGCCTGGAAGATCTCGCCGGCATCATCGTCGAGATCCAGCAGCAGGAGTCGGGACCTCCAGTAGGTAAGCCGGTGCAAATCCAGGTCGGATCGCGTTTCCCGGAACTGTTGTCGCCGGCTATCGAACGAATTCGCGCGGCGCTCGACGAAATCGGCGGCTTCGTCGACGTCGGTGATTCGCGTCCCATTCCCGGTATCGAGTGGCAGCTCAAGGTCGACCGCGCGGAAGCCAGCCGCTACGGCGCCGATATCGCTACCGTCGGCAGCGTCGTGCAACTGGTCACCAACGGAGTCAGGGTCGGTTCCTACCGCCCCGCCGATACCGAGGACGAGGTCGAAATCCGGGTGCGCTATCCGTCCCGTAATCGCAGTATCGATCAACTGGACAGGTTGCGGATTCCGTCGCAGCAGGGCGCGGTACCGCTGAGCAATTTCGTCACCCGCCTGGCCAGGCCCAGGGTCGGCACGATCAACCGCAGCGACGGGCGGCGCGTGATGACGGTGGAGGCCGACGTCGAGGAGGGGTTGTTGCCGGACGTCAAGGTGCGCGACATCAAGGAGCGGCTGGCGCGGGCCGACTTCGATCCGCGCCTGGAAATATCCTTCAAGGGTGAAGACCAGGAGCAGCGCGAGGCGGAAACTTTTCTACTGAAGGCATTCGGGGTCGCGCTGTTCATAATGGCGATCATCCTGGTGACCCAGTTCAACAGTTTTTACCAGGCGTCGCTGATCCTGAGCGCGGTGTTTTTCTCGACTATCGGCGTGTTGCTGGGGCTGATGATAACCGGCCAGCCGTTCGGTATCGTTATGAGCGGGGTCGGCGTCATTGCGCTGGCCGGCATCGTGGTCAACAACAATATCGTGCTCATCGATACTTATAATCTGCAGCGCCGGCGCGGCCTGGACCCGGTAGAGGCGGTGCTGCGCACCGGCGCGCTCAGATTGCGGCCCGTGCTGCTGACCACGGCGACTACGATACTGGGCCTGTTGCCGATGGTACTCGGAGTCAACATCGATTTTATCGGCCGCGAAATTACCGTCGGCGGCCCGTCCACCCAGTGGTGGACGCAACTGGCGACCGCGGTCGCCGGCGGACTGGCTTTCGCCACCGTGCTGACCCTGGTGATGACCCCTTGCATGCTGGTGCTCGGTGAGCGCCTGAAACGCACCTCGTCCGACCGTGAAATAGCCGACATCGAAACGGGGTAACGGGGCCGGTTCCCGGCTATCCGCAGCGGTGAGATATTTTTATCGTCAAAAAATGACAAATAATCCGGTTAAACGCATTCGAACCGACTTTTCTGGAATATCGACTCCTGACCCGGGATCCGCTTTGAATTGCATGATCGCCGACCGGGCAACTACCACTGGCCTCGGGTAACTCGCGATCATGGAAAACGATAAAGAACAGGCCACGATTAACAGATCGATTTTTTCCTCATCTCCTTTTTATACGCATACCGTCGTCGATCGCTTTGTCGGGGTGGGTAATCACGGCTTCACCCTCCGCCAGTCCATCCAGTATCTGTGCGGACAGGCCGTTTCGCTGCCCGATTTCGACCCGCCGCCGTTTGGCCTTGTCGTCGTCCATGACGAACAGGGCCCACTGGTCGTCGATTCGAAACAGCGCACTGGCCGGGATTTGCAATACGTCCTCGTTTTCCCAGAGTATGAAGCGTGACTCGACGCGGTAGCCATCGCCGAGGGTTTGCCATTGCTCGGGATCCGAGGTGATGTCGGAGATGATCAGTACACGTTGTTCTTCCACGCCGAGGGCGGAGATCTTGGTGAAGCCTACCGGCTCCACCCGCCGTACCTGGCCGGCAAGCGGATTTTCGCCGCCCCAGCGTTCGTACAGGACGGGCATGCCCGGTTTGATTTTCACGGCGTCTTCGGAAAGGACATCGGTCTCGATTTCCAGCGAGCGGGTATCGCCGATTTCCAGCAGGGGCTGTCCGCGACTGACCACTCCTTCACATTGCTGGTGTATCTTGAGAACCCTGCCGGTGACCGGTGCTAGCACCTGCACGACGTCTTCCGGGTTCGAGGGTTTGTTGCCCGTGTAGCGCAAGGCCGTGCGTGCGGCTTCGAGTTCGTGGTTTGCCACCGCCACGGCGAACTGGGCGGAGCGAAGCGCGGCTTCGCTGCCACGCTTGGCTGCTCTGGCCTGGTCGAGTCTTTCCTCCGAGATATGGCCCTCTTCCACGAGTGGCACGAGGCGCAGCAGTTCCTTGCCGGCCAGGTCGGCCTCGGCGCTCGCCACGTGAACATTTTCTTCGGCGGCGCGCAACGAGGCTTCCGAGGCGGCGACACGGGCGCGGGCCTCGGCCTGACTGCGTGGGTCGAGTGGCTGCGATTGCAGAGGATTGATATTGACCAGCGGCTCGTTTTTTTCCACCGGGTCGCCTACGTCCAGGTCGACGCGGCAGGTGGTACCGGCGACCGGCGCGGTGACGATGTAGCGGTCGATTACCCGGGTTCTGCCTTCTTCCTGGATGCTGACCTGCATGGGCGCGCGTTTCGCCTCGGCGATGTCGACCAGCCGCGGCTGTGGCCTGAAGCCGTATACCAGTGCCGCCACGATGGCCAGCAACATTGCCAGCCAGGTGATGCGTCTTTGCCATTGTACGTTCATCGCTATTCCTTTGTTTTCAACACTTCGATCAGATCGAGTTCATCCAGCCGACGCCGCACCAGCAGGGCTGATACGGCGGCAGCAACCAATACCACCAGTGCGGCAAAAGCATAGGTGGACGGCTCGAGAACCAGGGGGACGCGATACATATCGTTGCCGATGCTGGCGGCAATATAGCCACATAGAACGCGGCCGAACCACAGGCCCAGCGGCATTGCGGCCAGGGTAAGCAATGTCAGTTCGCCGAGCAGGATATAGGATATTTCACCACGCGTGTAACCCAGCACGCGAAGGCTGGCCAGTTCACGGCTGCGCTCGGTCAACGTGATGCGCGCGCTGTTGTAAACCACGCCCACGGCGATCACCACGGCGAACAGCGTGGCCACGAATGTCCAGAACAGCATGGTCTCGTCCATGATGCGATGAAAATTCTCGATTTCCCGGGTGCGGATCACGGACCCGACGATTTTCGGCCGCTCCTTCAGATGCCGGTAAATTTCATTGGCATATTTCTCGTCGATATAGAGGTAAGCGCCGGAGATGAGGTCGCCGTCCCCCATCATACGGTTGAGTGCGTCGAGATCCATGTAGGCGCCGACGCCGAGGTCCTGGCGGATCAGAGCGGCCACGGGAATCTGTCTTATCGGCATTCTGCCTTCGAGTACTTCGACGGTGAGCAGCTCGCCGGTCTTTATACCCAGAATTTCCCTCGCCAGGTAATCGTTCAGGACGATGCCGTCGCGCGGCAACGTGACCACATTGTGATCGCTGTCGATCAGGCGTTTGATGGTTGCTTCGGGTTCGAAAGCCGAGATATAAACCCGGTACTCGCGGTGCTCGAAACGCAGCCGCGCGGGCACCCCGCGAACGGGTTCGCCATATTCGACGCCGCGCAGGCTCCGCAGTTCGGTGAGTGCGCTGCGCGACGTCGCTTCGGTGAATCCGACCGCCAGGTCGTCGCGTTGCGACAGGCCGTAGTGCAGTTCCATCATGTAGTTGATGGTGTTTTCCTGGAAGCGGCCGGTCATCAGGATGCCGACAGCCAGCGCGATGCCCAGCACCGACAGCAGCGACTTGACCGGTTTGTGGCCGATGTTGCGCACGATCATGCGGGTGGATGCGGAGAACAGGCTTTTCAATCCCATTTTCTCGATCAGCGAGGTGCGATAGGCGGCGGGCGCTTCCGGCCGCATGGCCTCGGCCGGCTTCAGGCGCACCGCGGCACGTACCGCGGCCAGCGTGCCCAGCAGGCCGGCGCTGAAGGTGATCAGTCCGGCCTGGACGATACGCAGCGGTTGCATTTCGAAATGCAGGAACGGCAGGCGGAAATATTGCACGTAAATTTCGCTGAGCACCACGCCGAGCCAGCTGCCGGCGATGATGCCGAGCACGACGCCGGCGAGGACGATCAGCATGATCAGCTGAAGGTAATGAACCGCGATAACAAGGTTCGAGTAGCCGAAGGCCTTGAGGGCCGCGATCTGCTCGCGCTGGGTGCCGACGAGGCGGGTGACGACGACGTTCAGCAGGAACGCGGCCACCCCGAGGAAAATGAACGGAAACAGGCCGGACAGATTTTCCAGCTGTTCGAGTTCCTGCGCCAGGAAACGGTGCGAGGGCTGGTACTCGCGGGCAAAGGCGCCGATGCCGCCGTAGGGTTTGAGAATTTCGTCGATGCGGTCGATCACCGCCGGTTCATTGGCCTCGCGGGTCAGCGTCAGCACCGCGTAATTGAAGGCGCCTTGCATGTCGTAGGCATTGGCTAGTGCAGTGCGTCCCATCCACAGGATGCCGTAGCGTTCGTAGTCGGGAAACATGCCGCCGGGGCGTAGCTGATGCACGAACTCCGGCGATCCGCCAGTGCCGACGATGCGCAGCCGTTTGCGCTTGCCATTGATGATCACGTGCAGGCTATCGCCGGGCCGGAGGTCGTGCGCGCCGGCGAAGGCTTCGCTGACGACGATTTCATCGTTGCGGCCGGCCTCGATCATGCGGCCGGCACGCAGGTACAGCCGGTTGAGCAGGGGTTCGCCGTCGTCCGGAATCGAGGTCACGGTGCCGACGACCGGTTCGTCGAAGCCTTCGATGTCGATGGTCAGCGGCGCTATCACGCGGGTATCGACCTTGTCGACGCCGTCGATTGCGGCGAGGCGCCGGGCGACTGCCTCGGGTGCGCGCTTGATCGGCACGAAGATGTCGGCGAAACGGTTTTCACTGTAATACAGGTCGCGGCTCAGTAGCAGCGAGTCCAGCGTGCTCATGAACATCACAAAGCAGGCGACGCCGCTAGCCATCACCGCGACGATAGCGACGCACTGACCCCGCAGTTGCCAGAGATCTCTCCAGAGCTTGTGGTCCAGGGCGCGCATGCCGTCACCAACTCAGCTCGGCGGGTGATTTCTTGCGCGAGTTGACCTCGATTTCCGAAATTCGCCCGTCGCTGAGACGAATAACCCGGTCGGCCATGTCGGCGATCGCGACGTTGTGAGTGATTACTACGGTGGTGGTGCCCAGTTCCCGGTTGACTTGCGCCAGTGCCTCGAGCACCACGACGCCGGTCTTGATATCCAGCGCACCGGTCGGTTCGTCGCACAGCAATACGTCGGGCCGCTTGGCGATGGCGCGGGCGATGGCCACGCGCTGCTGTTCGCCGCCGGAAAGCTGCGCCGGAAAATGATCCGCTCGGTCGCCGAGGTTGACCAGTGCGAGCGCCTCGTCGGGCGACAGCGGATTCGCGGAAATCTCGGTAACCAGCGCGACATTTTCGCGCGCGGTCAGGCTGGGTATGAGGTTATAGAACTGGAACACGAAACCGACGTGTTCGCGCCGGTATCGGGTGAGCACCGATTCCCTGAAGGTGCTTAGATCGTGATCCTGGTAGTGCACCGTCCCGTTGGTGGGTACATCCAGGCCACCGAGGATATTCAGCAAAGTGGATTTACCACTGCCGGAGGGTCCCAGCAGAACGACGAATTCGCCTTCATACAGTTCCAGGTCGATACCGCGCAGGGCGTGAACCTGCACTTCACCCATCTGATAGACCTTGGTGACACCGCGGGTGTTGAAGACGATATCCTTATCTGTCGTTTGCGGACGGGTGACTGCCATTTATCCAATATTTTGATTCGAGCTGTCGATATTTAAATCAAATCGGTTCGGAACGAGATGATGTAAGTCAGGAAGGCAGGGAAACATCGGCACGACCTGGGGGCAGATGGTGGAGGCGTAGTCGCAGGCAGGGCCATTTTTTAACGAGAATATGGTTTTAGGCCGGGGCGTTCGTGACGGTTTCCGGCGATCCGGCGACGGCGACTAACGACAATCCCGCGATGTCGGAAAATCTCTCCGCAGACGGATCTTTGTGGTGAGGAAAGTGCGGTTTCCATGGATTTTTCCATGATTTATCTGGCGCCGCAAAAACGAGAAAAGCCGGCTGATGGCGTTCAAACCGGCTTTTCTGGAATTTGGCTCCCCACCGTGGACACATATCGAACTTTTTGCATAGTGCCACCTCGAGAGGTCAGGGCGCTTTTCGAGAGTGTCGTAACCTTTGAATGGTTTGCATTGACTCCAGGGTCGTTACCCTGGTCTGGGAAATGACCAGGGATTTTCGACCAACACGACGCCAGGTCAGAAGCAGACAGTGTATAGCCAGGCATCTTCTCGCCCTCGAAGTCATTGCATGCGGGAGCAGTACGAATCGGTGCCGCGAGTGACGAATTAACCCGGCATTGTTGCAATCAATTATTAATTGTTCCTATACTCTCATCCGCAACATGGACGCTATCCGATTCCTGCTTTTATCCCTCGCCGGTTGCCTGCTCGCAGGGCCGGTGTGGGCGGATAGCGCAGCCCAGATTCGTACTTACCTCGAGGGTATCGATGCGGGTGACGCCGCTCTGGTTGCCGGAGAGGCACTGGAGCATCCCCGACTGATCGCCGAGGTGTATCGCTCCCGAGCACACCGTCCCATCTGGATTGGCGATGCGCCCCTCGCATCGCAAACCAGGCAAGTACTGGATGCCGTTATCGAATCCGTCGATCACGGATTCGTCGCCGAACGTTACCATCGCGGGGTTATCGAACAACAGCTGAAATCCCGCCAACGCGGCATCGCGCTGGAGCTGCTGGTCAGCGACGCTTTCATCGGCCAGGCCCTGCATCGCGGTCAGGGCATCGTGACGCCGCCCAACCTCGATGCCGAATGGCAGCTTCCGACCGCCGAAGTCGACGCCGCGGCTCTGTTACTCGAAACCGCTGCCAGCGGCGCATCTGTCAAACAGGTACTGGCCGCTCTGTGGCCGGGCGCCGACGAATACTGGCGACTACTCGAACGCCGGGCTGAAATCGGTGCCTTCGGTGAGACTGTCACCGCACAGGTCGCACCGGGCGCGGTGCTCAAGCCGGGGCAGAGCAGTGAACGGGTCGTCGCCCTGAAAGAACGTCTGCTCGGCCCGGGAGACTACGATCCCGTATACGATGAGGAATTGCGCCGCGAAGTCATTGCCTTCCAGCGTGCCAGCGGGCTCGAAGCGGACGCCTTCGTGGGCGGCAACACCATCGATGCATTGAACGAAACCCGCGTATCCTGGATCGACAGCATCGATGCCAACCTGGAACGCTGGCGCTGGTTGCCGCGCACCGCGCCTACGACCTATCTGCGGGTCAACATTGCAGCCTATCGGTTGCGGATTCTGAAGGACGGCAAGCCGGTGCTGGGGATGAATGTCGTCGTCGGCAAGCCCTACCGCCGTACTCCCGTGTTCACCGAAACCATCAAGTATTTCGTCCTCAACCCGACCTGGAACGTGCCTGTCAGCATAGCCACCCAGGACAAATTGCCGCTGCTCAAAGCCGATGCAGCGGCGGAAGCAGCCAAGGGTTTCGAGGCCAAACTTACGGGCACCGACGACTTCGTGAACGTGGACCAGATCGACTGGCAGCCCGTGACCCGGGCGAATTTCCATTATCTGCTGCGCCAGCGCGCCGGGCCGCAAAACGCCCTGGGTCAGATCAAATTCATGCTGCCGAACCCTTATGACGTCTACCTGCACGACTCGCCCAGCCGGGAGCTGTTCGCGAAGCAGGAACGCTCCTTCAGTTCGGGTTGCGTGCGGCTGCAAAAGCCGCTGGAACTGGCCAAATGGCTGCTCGCCAACGACGGGCAGGCGGATGCGTTCGACCTCGAGCAATTGCTGGCCACCGGTGCCACGCAGACGATTTATCTGAAGCATCCCGTACCGACCTATATCGTCTATTTCACCGTCTTCGTCGACGACGACGACGAAGTGGTATTCCGTCGCGATATCTACAGCCGCGACAGAATCCTCGTTGAAGCCCTGCGGAGGTCACTGCCGTGAAAGGGATGTTACCCGCCGTATCCACGCTGGTTTTATGGCTGCTGTCCGCGCCGGCCTTGGCCTGGGATGCCGGACGGACCAACTCGCCGGTCAACGTCAACGGACAGGTGATCGGCTACCGGATCTTCGCTGTGTTCGTGATGCCCAACAGCCGCATCGATGCCGCCTTCGTCGACGCGACCGGCGGTGCCAGCCTGCAATTCAACGGCAAGAAGATCGCCCTCGGAAGCCCGTTGCAGGCGCCGGAAACACCCGGGCTCAGCGTGCTCGTATTGACCAACGAACAGACCGGGGAAAGCGTGCGCATCAACGTTTTTACCATGGTGCCGGCCGATAAAATAGACAAGAATGGCTTGCTCAAAGGTTACCGGATCGGCCGTTATCCGACCGCCCCCTTGAGAGGGCTCGACATTTACATGCCGCCGAAGGGGTTTGTCGAGGTCACCAAAGCGAACGCCGACGTCCAGGTATCGCCGCATTTCCGGCTCGGCCAATTCGTCTCCAAGCAGAAATCGGGTTATCCCAGGTACCTGGTGCTGCGCACCCCCTTGCTGCTCAAGCTGGAAAATATCCTCGGCGCCCTGAATCGAGCCGGACACGACATCCCGGGATTCGTCATCATGAGCGGCTATCGCACACCGTTTTACAACCGCGCCATCGGCAACGTGCAATACAGCCGTCACGTCTGGGGCGGTGCGGCGGATATCTATATCGATGTCGATCCCGTGGACGGGCGTATGGACGACATGAACCAGGACGGTAAGGTCGACCGCCAGGACGCCAGGTGGCTGGCGGACTTCATCAACCGCATGTCCCAGGCAGGGGCTTTCGGCAAGCGCATCGGCGGTCTCGGGGTCTACGGTTCCACCAGCGCCCACGGACCCTTCGTGCACACCGACGTACGCGGTTCGCGGGCTTACTGGTAAGCTTGCCTCGGCAGCTTGTCGTGCGAGCCGCAACAGGCGGCGGCTGGATGGTTTTTGCAGGAATGAAAAAAGCCGGCTGAACGCATTCAAACCGGCTTTTTCAGAGTTTGGCTCCCCGGGCCGGGCTCGAACCAGCGACCCAATGATTAACAGTCATTTGCTCTACCAACTGAGCTACCGGGGAAGAGAGGCGGCGTATATTAATTCAATAAAACTAATACGGCAACCGCATTTGTCAAGCAATTCCGGCGCCGTCAACCCCGTTGCCGGTCGAGCGGATCGTAGTCCTTGCCGCAGGTGCGCGCGCAGATCGCGAGCTTGCCGTCGGCGACCGAATTGCAATCCCAGCTGGCGGGAATCGCCCGCTGAAACAGCTCGCTTTCGACCACGCTCCTGAGACCTCGGGTTCTGGCATTAAGCGCCTCGCTGCCGCCGTGACCTTCGACGAGTTCGGCGAACTGGCGGCGCTCCGGCGTGCTGGCCTCGCTGAACACGGCCCCGAGCCAGCAGCAGGGCAGCAGGTAGCCCTGCGCGGAGAGGTAAATCTTGCCCTTGGCGCCCGCGACCTTGCAATCGATGCCGACCCCGTCGAGGTAAGACTGGTAACTGCCGTATTGCCGGCGCACGCGGTCGAGGTCGTCGTAGGCCGGGTTCAGGTAGTCGGGATTTTCGGGCTGTTCGAGCCAGTACTCGAAGTTCCCGTCGCGGTCGCGCACGTCGAAACGCTCCATGGTCTGCAAATCGCCGCTGCCGAGGAAGCGCCCGGTCTTGCGCACGAAGAACTCGGCAAAACCCATTTCCCGCGCCAGCCTTCGAGCCTCTTCGACCTGGTGCTCGTTGTGGCGAAAAACCAGGAAGTCCCACTCGGCGCGGCCGCCGGCGGCGATGAAGGCCTCGGCGGAGCGCATCACGGTGTTCCAGTCCGCACCACGGCGGTACAAATGATTGGTATCGGCGAGCCCGTCGATGCCGAAGCGCAGGTAGTGCGGTCCGGCTTTCATGGTTTCGGCCAGCTCGCGCCACCAGTCCGGCCGCCGCGCCGAGCCGTTGGTGTGCAGGTCGAGATTGAGGTCGGGCCCGTTTTCGCGCAGGTAACGGAACACCGACAGGCAGTCGCGCGCGACGATCGGGTCGCCGTAGTTACCGCAGGCGTAGATGCGCTTCAATTGCCGGACGAAATCCGGCAGCAGGATCTTGCGGATATCCTCGAGCGACAGCTCGTCGAGCGGCATGTCGGGGTTCAGCGCGCCGCCGTGAATATTGCGCGCGCACATCGGGCAGGCCGCGTTGCAGCGGTGCGTGAGCTCGAGATGGACGATGCGCAACTGCTCGTAGCGGTAGAGCCGCGGAGCGGTGTCAGTGATCGATTCGGCGGGCGCGTTCATCGGTGAGGCGGGTCAACCTGTCGGGGATGGACCCACTAGCCTAAAGCCTGCGGGATTCGATTTAAAGCCCCGATTAACCCGAAAATACCTGGCCGATGCGATCCACGGCCTTTTCGAGGTTTTCCATGCCGGTGGCGAAGGAGATGCGCATGTAGCCGTCGGCGCCGAAGGCCGAGCCCGGCACCAGCGCCACGCCGACCTGCTCGAGCAGCAGGTTGGCGACGTCGATGTCGTTTTTCAGGTCGTCGCGCGCGTCGATGAAGTCCTGGATGCGCGGGAAGCTGTAAAAGGTACCCTCCGATTCGCGGCACTGGATGTGCGGGATCGCGTTCAGCGCCGCGACCAGGTAATCGTGCCGGCGCTTGAACTCGGTCACCATCGCGCGTACCGGCGCATGATCGCCGTTCAGCGCCGCCACCGAGGCGGCCTGCGAGACCGAGGACGGGCTGGAAGTGCTCTGCCCCTGGATCTTTTTCATCGCCTTGATGATATCGGCATCGCCGGCCGCGTATCCGATGCGCCAGCCGGTCATCGCGTAGGCCTTGGAAACGCCGTTCAGCACCATGGTGCGGGGGTACAGGTCGGGGCAGGCGTTGACGATGTTGCAAAACTCGTAGCCGCCCCAGACGATGTGTTCGTACATGTCGTCGGTGACCGCCAGCACCTCCGGGTGGCGCAGCAGCACCTCTCCGAGCGCTACCAGTTCGGCCATCGTGTAGCCGGCCCCGGTCGGGTTCGACGGGCTGTTCAGCACCAGCATGCGGGTTTGCGGCGTGATCGCCGCCTCGAGCTGGTCGGGCGTAATCTTGAAGCCCGAATCGATACCGGCGTCGACGATCACCGGGGTGGCGTCGGCGAGGATCACGATATCCGGGTAAGAGACCCAATAAGGTGCGGGGATGACGACCTCGTCCCCGGCGTCGAGCAGCGCCTGGCAGAGGTTGAAAAAGCTTTGCTTGCCGCCACATGAGACCAGCACCTGGTCGGGTTGATAGGAAAGTCCGTTGTCGCGCTCGAATTTGGCAATGATGGCCTTTTTAAGCGGCGCGGTGCCATCGACGGCTGTGTAGTGCGTATCGCCGGCTCGAATCGCCTCGATCGCGGCCTCGCGGATGTGATCGGGAGTGTCGAAGTCGGGTTCGCCCGCGCCGAGTCCGATGACGTCGCGGCCTTCGGCGCGAAGCTGGCTCGCCAGATTCGAAACTGCTAAAGTGGGGGATGGTTTGATCGCGCGTACGCGCTTCGACAAATCGTTGAACACGGCTGACCCTGTTGGC
>Ga0102953_1002100_pt1 | contig 12126 bp, 13 predicted proteins | sample SalPon2A_C_D2_MG_FD_78509 | JGI IMG/M metagenome (GOLD analysis project Ga0102953, IMG submission 78509) | Soil microbial communities from South San Francisco under conditions of wetland restoration - Salt Pond MetaG R2A_C_D2_MG | ecosystem: Environmental > Terrestrial > Soil > Wetlands | place... | reverse complement strand
GGACCGTGGCATCGCGCTGACCGTGTGCGTCGACAAGGTTGCCGCCAGCGGCGGCTACATGATGGCCTGCGTGGCGGACCGGATCCTGGCCGCGCCTTTCGCGATACTCGGCTCGATCGGCGTGGTCGCACAGCTGCCCAATTTCAATCGCTGGCTGAAAAAGAACGACATCGATTTCGAAATGATCACGGCGGGCGAATACAAGCGTACGCTGACGATACTCGGCGAGAACACCGACAAGGGGCGCGAAAAGGTCGTCGAGGAAATCGAGGACGTTCACCTGTTGTTCAAGGAATTCGTCGCCGAGCACCGGCCCGGGCTCGAGATCGAAGGCGCCGCCACCGGTGAATCCTGGTTCGGGCAGCGCGCGCTTAAGCGCGGCCTGGTCGATGAACTGGTCACCAGCGATGAATACATCACCGGCGCCTGCGACCGGGCGGACGTATTCGAGGTCCGTTACGTGGAGAAGAAAACCCTGCCGGAGCGTTTCGGCGTGGTGCTGCAAAATTCGGCCGACCGGCTGCTGCTCAAATGGTGGGAAAGGGGAACGCAAGCGCGCTTTTTATCCTGATGCCGCCCGCGGTGCCGCGGCCGGCGTATCCCGTCGCGGCGCCTGCGCGCAATCGCACAGGCGCGCGCCCGGGCCGGAATCGGCGCCCGGAAAACGAGTATACTGTGCCTGCATTGACGCCTCGAACCCGGATGGCATGAGCGACGCTGATAAAGATCTTCCGCAAAAATCCAGCAAGGCCGCGATCGACGCGTTCGTCGAGCAAGTCCGCTCGACGCCGGTAATCAAGGCCGGCGGGGAACGCGGGCGCCTGCTGTTCGCGATGGACGCGACCGCGAGCCGCGAACCCAGCTGGGACCGCGCCTGCCGGATCCAGGGCGAGATGTTCAGCGAAACCGCGGCGCTCGGCGGCCTCGACATCCAGCTGTGCTATTACCGCGGCTTCGGCGAGTTCGAGGCGAGCGAGTGGTATTCGAGCGCGGATGCATTGCTCGAGCGCATGACGAGCGTCTCCTGCCGCGGCGGCCGCACGCAGATCGAAAAGCTGCTGCGCCACGCCATCGATCAGCACAAGCAGCAAAGAATCCAGGCGCTTGTGTTCGTCGGCGACTGCATGGAAGAAGACGTCGACCGCCTGTGCCACCTGGCCGGCCAGCTCGGAGTGCTGGGATTACCCGCGTTCGTGTTTCACGAGGGTGCGGACGCACCGGCACAACGCGCGTTCCGCGAAATCGCGCGCCTGACCCGCGGCGCCTACTGCAGCTTCGACGCCGGCAGCGCCGCGCAATTGCGCGACCTGTTGAGCGCCGTCGCCGTGTATGCCGCCGGCGGCCAGGCCGCGCTGCGGGATTTCAGCAAGGATCGCCACGAGGCCGTGCGCCGGCTGACCCGCCAGCTAGGCAAGGACTGATCCATGGCGCGGCTGTTACTGTTGCTCGGCATCGCGGCCGGCCTCTACTTCCTGTGGCGCTGGTTGTCGAGCCAGCCGCCCCGGGTTTACTGGCAGGTCATGGCGATCGCGCTCGCGCTGGTGATCCTGCTGCTGGTGCTGACCGGGCGGGCGCCCTGGCTGGCCGCGGTGTTCGCCGCGCTGCTGCCGTTCGTGCGTGGCCTGCTGTCGCTGCTCGGCGGGATCCCGGGGCTCAAACGCGTGCTTGCCGGCACCGGCGCCGGCAAGGCGAAGCCCGGGCCGAGCAGCGGGCAAACCTCGACGGTGGAAAGCAAGTACATCCGCATGACGCTGAACCACGATTCGGGCGACATCGACGGCGAAGTCCTGATCGGAAAGTTCCAGGGCCGCAAGCTCGACCAGCTGAGTTTCGACGACTTGCTGCAATTGCTGCAAGAATGCCGCGGCGACGAAGAGTCGGTCGCCTTGCTGCAAGCCTACCTGGAGCGCATGCACGCGGAGCGCTGGCAAAACCGAGAGGGCGACGAGCAACGCCAGGCATCCAGTCCCGCCGGCGACCTGTCGCACGCGGAGGCGCTACAGGTCCTCGGCCTGGAGGACGGCGCCGGCAAGGCGGAAATCATCGAAGCGCACCGCCGGCTGATGCAGAAGCTGCACCCGGACCGCGGCGGTACCGCTTATCTCGCCGCGAAGATCAACCAGGCAAAGGATGTTTTGCTGGGGGATTAGGGGCGTATTTCAGAATGTTGTAATACCCCGAGGTGTCGCATATCTGCGCCTGATCGCGTTGCTGCTGCTATTCGTCGCCACGGCGAGCGCCGGAGGGTAACGCCGCCCGGCGATATCCGGGATCTGGCTCGCGAGAGGGGCGATGACGCGGCTCATCGAATCGTCCCCTATTGAAGTTATGAAAATCACGCCCCGCCGCGCTCATGATGACGACGAGCGTGGGTTCGGGTTTGCCTATTATGATCGTGTCAGTTCGTTGAAATCGTAGACAAGCCTTAATTGTCACTATTAGCCTAGTTTCTTTTTAACTTTTTCAATCAAGTCTTCAGAACCACTTACTTCGAACGACAGATTATCCAGGCTACGGCCTTTGACTTTGATTTTGGGTCGTTGACCAGTTTTCGGATCACGAATATTTCCAACCATGCGTTCAATATCTTTCCTCACAGCCTCAAGTGCAGCCTTCTCCAGCTCATTCCCCAACTGGTTGGGCCGAACTGTATAGCCGTTAATTTCAAATGAGATATCGATCATCTTCCGTCTCCAATTATTTCGTTAGAAGTACTTCAAATAATCGGTAGTCGCTTTGGGGTCATGGAATCCATAGCAAGATGTACCAGATAGGCACCGCCGACAGCCATGCCTGCAAACCTTAGGGATTTCTGCAAATCAGTCTCGGGTTCCCATTTCCATGCTTGGTAAACGCCGTGCACCACGATGCCGGCAAAGGCCAGGCTATGGAAAAACTGGCGATGGTTAGGGTGATGGGCCGGCTCCAGTATGTCGGGAAGGGTTCCGCTCAACCAGGCAAGACCGCCAGCGAGCAAGGGTTGTGCCGTGGGTTGGTCTCGATCTTTTTTGGCGTACAGAGCGATTCCTCCGACTACAACGGCGGCTCCAGCTCGATGAGCAGCTCCACTAGACATACTATTTCTCCTTGCGAACGCCCTTGAAGGACTTAGAGTCAGCTTTTTGGTCCATAAAACGACCGTTGCCGGTATTTCGCTTAGTCCAGTGGCCGGTCTTCGGATTAAGCGTTTGCGAGCTGGCGCGAACCGCACCATTGCGGTGGCCGTCGCCAGTTGGGGGATTAGTTGCCATATCTACTTAAACTCATGAAAAACTTAAATAAAACACTCGTATGCCGCTTGAAATAAAAGAGCATATGAACTAAAGTTTACAAATAGTAATAAAAAACTATTGTTTTGTAAACCCGGAGAGAATCATGATCGGAGACCGAATCAAGCGAGCGCGTAAAGCGGCAGGATTCAACCAGCGTGAATTGGCAAAGCGAGCCAACGTCAGCGCAATGGCGATCTCCAAGTATGAGCGGGAAGAAAATACACCCTCGTCGGGGGTCTTGATCGGGCTGGCCAAGGCGTTGGGTGTACGGAGCGAGTATTTCTTTCGGCAGGTTGAAGTCGAGCTGGGTCAGGTCGAGTACCGGGAGCACGAAAAGCTGCCCGCGAAAGAAGAAACCAAGGTCCTGGCTGATGTCATCGAGCAAGCCGAGCGCTGGATTGAGCTGGAGGAGTTTGTTCCCACTGCCTGGTCAATCCCTTTCGAGCTTCCGGCAAACCTGCCAAAGCAAATCGAGGTCCTGAATGACATCGAAACGATTTGCACTTCTTTGCGCCAGACCTGGAACCTCGGCTTGAATCCGATTCCCGATTTGATCGATACATTGGAATCGAAGGGCGTCAAGGTGTTCGTCACCCGTTACGACGGACATAAAAAATTCAACGGACTTTCGACCACTGTGAATGATTCGCCATTGATTGTTGTCGGCAAACACTGGCCTGGCGATCGGCAACGATTCACGCTGGCGCATGAACTCGGGCATCTGGTGCTGAAGGGTCGCCTGGCAGACAACTTAAAGTCAAAGGAAGAGGTGGTTTGCAATCGGTTTGCGGGAGCATTCCTTGCATCGGAAGTAATGGTTCGACAGGCTTTAGGTGAGCATCGAAATTGGCTCGAGCCACGAGAATTGGAGATTCTTAAAAATGAGTTTGGTCTCAGCATGTTGGGCTGGGTCCATCGAGCATTTGATCTAGGCATTATTTCAAAAAAAGCTAACCAATCAATACGACGTCTTTTCCGCAATAACGGCTGGAATTTGAACGAGCCGGGGGAAAATTATCCTATCGAGGAACCGAACCTGTTCGAGCAAACGGTCTATCGCGCGTTGGCCGAGGAGTTGATTGGCGAATCTAAAGCAGCAGATTTACTGGGCATGTCCGTAATGGCTTTGCATGCCCGCCGGCAGATGGAATCTCCCGATGAAGTTGTTGATAAGTGATGCCAATATTCTGATCGATATGGAGGAAGGCGGTCTCATCGAGGCCATGTTCAGGCTGCCCGAAACCTTTGCGGTGCCCAATATTCTCTACGAGGAAGAATTGCTGGCTCACCACGCGAATTTGCCGGGCCTTGGTCTTCAGGTGCTGGAAATAAGCGCGGAGTATATGCGCGAGGCCTATCGCTTGCGTGAGCAATACAACAAGCCCGGCCAGAACGACCTGTTTGCATTGGCTCTGGCCAAGCAGGAGGCTTGCCCCTTGGTCACTGGCGATAAGGATTTACGCGAGGCAGCCGAGCGCGAAACTGTGCATGTGCGCGGCACGCTATGGCTGGTCGAGAGGATGGTGGAGCAAGATATCCTTTCCATTGAGGACGCCGAGACGGCATACCAAAAAATGGAAGATGTAGGGCGGCGTTTACCCTGGGATGAAGTTCGAAAGCAAATCAAGAGAATCAAGAAAAGCAAAAAAAACGAATAGAGATGCGACAGGCGTAGCCTTAGCTACATATAAATTATGGCAAGCTTGCGATTTGCAAGCATGGAAGATTTCTTCAGTATCATGATCTCGTGAATAACAGCTGTCGATGAAGATTTTAAATGACAAAAAGTACTGAAATGCTAAGGTTGATCAAAGCGCTCGATTTCGCAGCGCGAAGGCATCGCAACCAGCGGCGCAAAGATATCGAGGCATCGCCATACGTCAACCACCCCATTTCGTTGGCCAACGTTCTCGCCAATGAGGCAGCGGTGACCGACACCGAAATTCTCATCGCCGCAATTTTGCACGATACGATCGAGGATACGGAAACCAAGGCCGAGGAGTTAACCGCACAATTCGGAACCGAAATAGCGTCAATCGTCATGGAAGTCACCGACGACAAAGCTCTCCCCAAGGCTGAGCGCAAACAACGCCAGATCGATCACGCGCCGGATCTCTCGAAGAAGGCAAAAGCAGTCAAACTTGCCGACAAGATATGCAATTTGCGCGACATCGCGAATTCTCCGCCAAATGATTGGGCACTCGAACGGCGCCAGGAATACTTCGACTGGGCGAAACAAGTTGTCGACGGGCTACGCGGTAAATGGCCGGCACTCGAGGAGATCTTCGACCGGCAAATGCGTGAAAGACCCGCAACCGGAAATCGGAACTAGCCAGGCGTATAGCAAGCAATGCGATCCACTGACAAAAAAATTCTTCTCGCACCGACCGACCTGAGCAATTTCTTGAGCTGCAGGCACCTGTCTCGACGCGATCTCGACGCTGCTCGAGGCGAAGTCAAGCGCCCCGTTCGTTTCGGGCCGGTCATCGACGAGTTGCGAGAGCGGGGCATTGCCCACGAGATGCGCTATCTCGCCCACCTCGAGGATCAGGGCTTGTCGATTTCAAGGCCCGCGGAATCCGAAGCGTCGAGTGTCGAGCGAACGATCGCCGAGATGCGAAAAGGCGTCGATGTCGTTTATCAGGCGGCACTTGCGAACGAAAACTGGTCTGGCCAGGCCGACTTTCTGCGCAAGGTCGATCTACCGAGTGCACTTGGGGATTATTCATACGAAGTCATCGACACCAAGCTTGCGCGCGACACCAGGGCCGGCACGATTTTACAGTTGTGTGTCTATTCATATCTGCTTGAAGCGCTCCAGGGCTTGCGGCCGAGATCGATGTACGTGGTAACGCCGGCATCCGACTTCGAACCGATCGAATACCGTATCGACGATTACGCCGCCTATTTCCGCCTGCTGCGGAAATTCGGGGACAGTATACCGATTTCAATGTCAAGAATCGTTCGCAAGCGACAGGTATGCTGTGCCCCGAATTCGCGCTCACCCTGTCTCTCGACGATTGGTCTCGGGCAGTTATTCGCGCTATGATTCGTCGAATTCCGAGGCCCCCGTGGAGGTGCCTTCAGTGGACGATCGTCTACCGCGCAAACTTGCAGCCATCCTCTATGCCGACGTGGCCGGCTACAGCCGGTTGACCGGCGCCGACGAGGATGCCACGCACCGCAGGCTCAGCACTTATCTCGATCTGATCGCGTCCACCATCGACATGGCCAACGGCAAGGTCATGCACTATGCGGGCGATGCGGTGCTCGCACGCTTCGATGCTGTAGTCGACGCGGTATGCTGCGCCACCGACGTTCAATTCCAGCTGGCAACGCGTAACGCGGATCTCGACGATGATCGCAAGGTGGAGTTTCGCGTCGGCATCAATCTCGGCGATATCATCGAGGACCGTGGCGATATTTACGGCGATGGCGTCAACGTCGCCGCGCGGCTCGAGAGTCTAGCCACCCCGGGCGGCATCTGCATCTCGGAAGCGGTGCGTACCGCGCTTGGCGGCAAGCTCAATCTCGACTACGAGAGCCTCGGCGAACAACAGGTCAAGAATATCGCCGAGCCGGTCAGGGCCTTCCTGATTCGCGGTATCGGCACGAAGCACTGCGCCAGCATTGCGATGCCGGCCGCGGCTGAAACGGATCGGGCCTCGATCGTCGTATTGCCGTTCAAGAACATGAGTAGCGATCCCGACAACGACTTTTTCGCCGAGGGGATCGGTGAAGAGATCATGACGATCCTGGGACGCTATGGCGAAATCGTCCTCGCCTCGCGCGGATCCGCTCACGAGGTCAGTAACGAGACCTCGGATCCGGCAGAGGCGGCTGACCGTCTCGGAGTCAAATTTGCATTGAATGGCAGCGTGCGGCGCGCCGGTGACCGGGTGCGGATCGTGGCTACGCTCGTCGACGGCGAATCCGGCCGCCAGGTCTGGTCGGAGACATACGATCACGTGCTCGAGGATATTTTCGAGCTTCAGGACGAAGTCGCGCAGAAAATCGTCGTGACCCTGGTCGGCAAGATCGAGCGGGCGGATCTCGAGCGTTCACTGCAAAAGCACACCAACCTCAGTGCCTACGAATGCGTATTGCGCGGGCGCCATTATTTCGGTGACTGGAAGGGGTCCGAGGAAGACCTGCGACGTGCCCGCGAAATGTTCGAGCGCGCGATCGAACTCGATCCTCGCTATGCCGCCGCCTACTCCGGTCTTGCCTCTGTCTGTCACCAGGAATGCAAATATGGGTGGTCGGACGAGCCCGAAGCCTCCGGCGACAAGTGCATCGAGCTGGCCCGCAGGGCCATCGAACTCGATGCGCATGACAGTTTCGCACACCTCTTGCTGTCTTCGGCATACTGGCGCTTCAAGCGCAACTTCGAACTGGCCCGCAGCCAGTACGAGAAAGCGGTCGAGCTCAATCCGAACTATTACTGGACTTACTGTTACGGATGCTGGTTTTCCGCCAGTTACGGCGACCTCGAAGCCAGCATGATTTGCGGCAAGGAAGCCATCCGGCGGAATCCCATGCTACCCGACGGCTGTCTCGAATCGCTCGGTTTCACCGAATACCTCGCCGGGCGCTACCAAAACGCAATCGCGACCATCGGCCAGATCAACCAGATCACCCCCTCCAGCTATGCCTGCCTCGCCGCGAGCTATGCCCAGCTCGGCCAGGTCGACGACGCGCAAAAGGTCGCGGCGGAGTGCGTGGATCACGAGGGGGAATGTGCCAGGGACATTACCGACTGGCGCCGGTTCTGGAACGACTACATCGATTTTCGCGACCAGGCCCCGGTCGAGCACCTGATCGAAGGTCTCGACAAGGCCGGCCTCGTCAAGCATTGATTCGATTGCGGGCGGTTGCCGGTAATAAACGTCATCTCCTGGCTGAACGAAACGAGACGCGGCGAGAATCAGAAGGCCACACACTCTCAGGCATGTGGCCGAAATCGGAAAGTAGAAGCACGCGCGAACAGGGACTCAAACTCATGGATGCCCGAAGCAGTCGTCCGATTGATGGGAAAGCGTGTGTCCCTAAGATCCAAAGATCATGGAAAAGCGTGTGTCCCCTGGATCTCACTTAGGGAAGCTCTGCATAAGTCATCCTGACTTAGCAGAGCACGAAAAAAGAAAAATGCGATTTTGCTTTTTTCTTCATTTTTCAATCGCTTGCGCGATCGAAAAATGGCGGCACGTCCTTGTGCCGCAGGAATCTCTGCATTTTGCAGAGATTCCTTAGATATTTTGTCCGTTCGATCTTCTCTTAAATATTCTTCAACTTTGGCTAAGGCAGCCGGGATTCGCCGAACAGCGACGAGTGCCAATTCCGATCGATAGCCTCGAGCCCCGTTGCCCGACCATGGTCCGGGCGGCGACCATGGCATTGAAGATCGCCTCTTCGGTTCTTTCCGGGGTAGGGCCACCGTCCCCGGAATTACCCGGCCTGTCCCGAATCCTGGAGCAGTAACCTGGTGCAGGGCCAGTTAATTTTTTTTTGACGGCGGGCGGCCGAGAATCGACGAAAGTTCTTCGAAGCTATACCAACAAGCGCAAAAATGATTGCCGTCCGCGTCGTTATAACGGCGAGGCGGTGTCTTCGTCGGGCATTCGGTTTCAATAGCGACTGGACAGCGATGATAGTAAGGACAGCCCTGATCTCCAAACAGTATTTCACTTGCGACGCCGACGCCAATTTCGCGCGTGGTCTCGATTTCTTCCATCCAGCCTACCTTCAATTTCGGCACTGAATCGATCAGCAACCTGGTGTATGGGTGGTAAGGTGGAGAGAGCACGCGATTAGTGGGACCACTCTCGACTACATGGCCGCCGTAAAGCACGATAGTATCGTGGGCGAACGAGGCCGCAGCGGACAGATCGTGCGTGATAAAAATAAAAGCAATTCCCGTGTCTTCCTGGAGCCGCTTCAAAAGCGAGATAATGTTGGCCGCAACGATGCTGTCTAGCGCAGAGATGACTTCGTCACAGAGAATAATTTCCGGTTCCGCGGCCAGGGCGCGGGCCAGGTTTACACGCTGTTTTTGTCCCCCGGAAAGTCCTCGTGGATACCGATCCGAAAAACTGGCTGGAAGTTCTACCATCTCCAGAAGCTCAGCCACTCGTTGTCTCCGTCTTGCGCCTTTCAGATCGTGATAGAAGGCGAGTGGCCGACCCAGAATTGTGCCTATCGTCTGGCGTGGGTTAAGTGCCGTATCGGCCATTTGATGGACAAACTGGATCCGGCTAAGTTGCTCTCGTGTTCTCTGGCGATGGTGTGCTGGAACCACTTCGTTACCAAGAATTACCCGTCCTTTCATGGCAGGGTGAAGGCCGGCCACAACACGGGCCAATGTAGACTTGCCGCACCCCGACTCGCCGATGATTGCCAGGGTCTCACCGCGTCGGAGCGTTAATTCGACATCATCGAGTACGGGGTTTCCCGGTCCGTACCCCGCGTACAGGTTCTCGACTCTGAGCACAGTCGGGGGTTTGCTCAGCTCTTTTATCGAATGCGAAACAGCCGTCCCGTCTAGATTTCGAGCAGCAGCTTCGATCAATTGTTTCGTGTAAGCGTGTTGCCCGCCCGCGATGATTTCTTCTACTGTTCCCTGCTCGATAACTTCCCCTTCGTAGATGACCGCGACGCGTGTTGCCACCTGTGCAACAACACTTAAATCATGTGTCACGTAGATGGCGGCTATATTGCTATTTGCGATCACCGATTTGATTGCGGCGAGCACTTCGATCTGGGTTGTCACATCGAGCGCCGTAGTCGGTTCGTCGAGAATGATAAGGTCCGGCTCTCCACATAAGGCCATTGCCGCCATCAGGCGTTGCAACTGACCGCCGGAGACCTCGTGCGGATAACGACTACCGATCGATTCAGGATCGGGAAGTTTCAGTGCATGGAACAATGAAAGTGCCTTCTCGCGGGCGGCTTTCGGAGTCGCTTTGCCGTGGACGATCGCGGCCTCGGTTACCTGGTAACCGATCGTCAACGCAGGATTGAAAGTTGCGGCCGCACTTTGCGCCATGTAGGTAACATTGTTGCCGCGTACCGAACGCAGGGCTTGTGGCGTCATGGCCGTTACTTTCATTCCTGCCAGGTCCGCGCTCCCATTTGAAAAACGCAGCCCCGGCTTGCAATAACCCATTGCCGAAAGGGCAATCGTTGTTTTACCGGATCCGGACTCGCCGATAAGTGACAGGATCTCTCCACGCCGGACTTCGATATTGATGTCATGTACGATCTGCTGCGAGCCATGACCCGACTCGATGGTAGAGACAGTCAAGCCGTCGGTCCTGAATACATCCGCGGTTTCCATCGTTCAATTCATCCGATAGATGCGCACACCGGTGTGCCATGTCTGATCATTCATCATGCTTTCGTAGAAGAGGTACAACTGGTCACCTGACACGATGGCCTCGAACTTCTCGGCAACCTTCTCATCGCCGAAAAGGGTGTCGAAAGGTTCGACCGTTACGTTCTCGAAGAAGAATGGGTCGCTACTCAGTGCCAATCCAATCCGCAAGTCCTCACGGGCAGGCCGGATGTAAAAAAAGAATGCATGCCGGCCGTCGATCGACAGGCGATTATCGAGGTTGCCGCCGCAACGAGCACACAACCAGCCTGGTTGGCGAAATTTAATCGGGTTCTCCGGGTGGCGTTCGAGCAGGCTGACGTGCCGCCCGATTTTATCGATTTCTATTTTTACCCATCCGAGATCTCCCAGGCCGCCATCTTTTTTGTAGCTATCATACCCTTGCCAGAAAATCAGCGAATTCTCGTCTTCCGAACACAGAATGAAGCCTCCGTTCGATTCCAGCGACCAGCCATCATTCGGTTGGTCCCTGGTTTCCCATCCTGTCTCCGGGTCCAATGCGAATGACTCGTCGTAAATGAAATCACCGCCGGGTGAAGCGGCAACAGCTACACTGACTCCCTTGCCATCGCAAAAGAAACCGACGATGAAGTCGTCGGCGACTGCGACTACATGATGTAACACCGCGCGGTCCCGGTTTCCCTGCGGTAACAGAACCAGGCGGGCAGGTTCCCAGGTCATGCTCTCGAAATGAAAACGCCTGGCCCAGCTTTCCCATCGGTCGTCGATGAGTACTGCCGTGTACAACCAGACCCAGCCATCCTCTTCCACGACATGTCCTTTGGTATCGAACAGGAAACCCCCGAATCCATGAGCCTCTCTCAGGACGTCAGCGGTATATCCGGTCAAAGTCAGTCTTGTTCCTGGAACGCTTTCTGTCCAGTTCAACATCTTCGGGTCTCCATTGTTTGAATTCGTGCCAGTCTTCGGGGTTATGCCGCTCGCGGAAGTTCATCCCATTTGCCGGGTTAACTCACCGCCTTTGAGTGCGGAAAAGTCGTCGACGATCAGATTGATTGCCAGGGTCAGAGAGGCAATTGCCGTTGCCGGCCAGAGCGCCGCGTATTCGCCGTAACTCAAACCCTGGATATTCTCTCGAATCATGGCGCCCCAGTCCGAGGCTGGAGGCTGGGCACCCAGGCCCAGGAAGCTTAAGCCCGAGATAAACAACATCACGAAGACAAAGCGTACGCCGAAATCGGTTACCAACGGGATGGCGACGTTCGGCAGCACTTCCCGGAATACGATCCAGGTGATCTTCTCGCCTCGTACCTGGGCGGCTTCTACATAGTCCTGGGCCATGACATCCTGGCCCAGCGCGCGGGAAAGGCGAAATATGGATGAAGAGAAAACGATAGCCGTCGTGATTACGACAATAGCGTTCGACGTTCCAAGTGCCGCGATGGTGATCAAGGCCAGCATGATATTAGGCAACGACAGGAGTATGTCGTTGATACGGCT
>Ga0102953_1002098_pt1 | contig 12146 bp, 7 predicted proteins | sample SalPon2A_C_D2_MG_FD_78509 | JGI IMG/M metagenome (GOLD analysis project Ga0102953, IMG submission 78509) | Soil microbial communities from South San Francisco under conditions of wetland restoration - Salt Pond MetaG R2A_C_D2_MG | ecosystem: Environmental > Terrestrial > Soil > Wetlands | place... | reverse complement strand
GAAACAAAAGATCGCTGTATTTTGAAAGATTTACAAGGGTCTATGTTTAATATATACCCTTCAAAAAAAAACCAACAACCGCATCAAACATTAATTAATGAAAATGGATTGTTAGATATTATTTTTAATTCACGAAAACCAATTGCAAAAACATTTCGAAAATTTATTCACAAATCAATTAGCGAATTACGTAAATATGGTCGAATTCAATTAGAATCCATAATTAAAAAAAAAGATGTAAAAATTGATGAATTAGAAACAAAACTTGATAAAATTATTGCACAAAATAATAAACAATTACAAGAAATACAAGGAGCTCGAAATCAAATCACAGTTATGCATAGTGATATTCATACATTACAAGATGAACGTGCAATAAAACCAGCAGCACCAAAATTAACATCGTATAGTATTTATCGTTTATTTAATAATTCAGAACAAATGCAAGAACATAGAAATGTAGATGGAACATTAGGAAATCATGGTTGTATGTATGCATATTTATCCAGACAACAACGATCAGAACAAAAAGGTGTTTCAAAATTATTACGAAAATATCCAAATGCTATTGTAATTAATCGAATTCAAATACCGCATGCAATATCATTTGGTGATGCCATTAAAGAAAAATTAAAAAATCGCAATAATTATATAAAACATAATACTGAAACACATACATTTGGTACAACAATGAATCAAAACACATTAATTCAATTGATAAATGATTTAGAACATGAACATAAACATATTGTTAATTTTCGTCGATATTAATTGTTTTGTTTTTGTGATAGTGTTTATTTAATTATTATGTATTTTGTTAAAATTATATTTTTTTTTGTTACAAAACTTAATTTTGACGTTAATTATTTTAGTCTTTTTTTTATTTAAAAACCTAAAACAAAAAAATGAATATTTTTTATCCATTTAATAGTTTTACTCAATTTAATCATTTGTATAATTTACATAATCTAAATACATTATTACATTATTGCAGATTATTTGCAATTAAATATGATTCACGATATTTATTGAATACTGCAAAAAATAAAAAAATGTATATTGCAAAAAAAATCTCCAATTATTGTAATAAAAATTCTCGAAAAATAAAAAATATTTTATATCGAGAAAAAGTATTGGATGTCCTATCAAAAAATAAAAATAATTTATTGAATACAATACCAAACGAAATAACAAAATTAATATTTTATTATGTAAATGAATTATTTATTGGTGAAATTGAATTTGAAATGAATTTACAATTAAAAAAATTCAAAAATAATACTGGATTAAAACAATTATCCAAAAAACATATTCGTAAAATGAATTTTTTTTGGCAATATATCTCGTTAGGTAATTTAACATATAAATTTATTAAAGTATATGAAGATTATTTAGATTGGAATGTTATTTGTCAAGTCCATCCATTTACAATTGAACAAATTAAAGCACATTATAATAAAATACATTGGGATGAATTAATACAAAATAAATATATGACTGCACAAATATTTAAAACATTTCAAATTAAATTTGTTGCTTGTATTTATTTAATGCCATTACAATTAGCGACATTATTAGGTGAAAAATTTTTTATTGAAAATTTTCATCGATTTGTATTTAAAACACATTTATTAACACAATTATCTTATGATTTTTCATTAGAATTTGTTAAAAAATATAAACATCAATTAGATTGGAATAATATTTCAGCTCATCGCGAATTAACTGAAACATTTGTTAATGAATTTGAATATAATTTAAATTTAAATATTGTTTTAGAATCAAATGTTACTTTCATATATTTATCTAATGAATTTTTAAGTCAAAAAATTCAAAAAATAAATATATTTGTTTATTTAGAAAATTGTGGGTTTTGGGAAACACAAAAAAAACACATGAATGAAGATGATATTAAAGTAATTGATAAATTATGTGATATATTCATAAATTGTAAACAATTAAAAAAAAAACCTGAACATAAATATTTTTTAAAACATGCATTAGAGAAAAATTATTTTAATGAAATTACTGAAACTGAAAATGAAATAAAAAAAAATACACAAAACGTGGTGCAATAATTTTGCGTTGGTTTGATTTGTTTGATTTTTTTTGTGTATTGTTTTTTAATTAAATTATTGAGAAAATTATTTATTTTTTTGCATGTTTTTATTAACGTGAATTTTAATTTTTTTAAAATATATGTGCGTCATCAGTGCAAAATTAAAATTAAAGCAAAAATAAAAAAATAAACTAAAACAATTAAAAAATATAATTATATATTATCTTTGATTTTTTATTTAATATATTCTTCTTCTATTTCTTTTTTTAACAAAAATATAATTATCAGTACTAATTTTTAATTTTTTTTGCTAATTATTATAGCAAAAAACCAAACATCATGCAAATTTTTGATCTAAATAAATTAACAAATATTGAATATTTATATAATTCATTTACTTTGGATAAATTAGTGTATTGTTGCCGTTTATTTTCAATTAAATATTCAACTGCACATTTATTTCAAGATTATTCAAAAAAAATATATTTATCTCGAACAGTATGCGATTATTGTAATAAAAATTCTCGAAAAATTAAAAATATTTTATATCAACAAAAAGTATTGCATAATTTACCAAAAAACAATATTTTAGTACAAATACCAAATGAAATCACAAAATTAATTTTTTATTATATTAATGAATTATATATTGGTGAAGTACAAGAAGAATTAGATAATTATATAACACAATTTCAAGAAAATCCATTTCTGTTACCTAGAACATATCGTGACGATATAATGAAAACAAATTTTTTTTGGCAATTTATTTCATTTGAAAAATCATCATATAAATTTTTAAAAGTATATGAAGATAAATTAGATTGGAATATTATTTGTCAAAAACATCCATTAACAGAGAAACAAATTAAAAAACATTATAATAAAATTCAATGGGATGAATTAATACAAAATAAACATATGAATGTAAAAATATTTGAAAAATATCAAAATAATTTTAGTGGTTGTATGTATCAAATATCATTACATTTAGCTGAATTATTAGGTGAAGATTTTTTCATGAATAATTATAATGAATTCGTATTTAAAATAGATTTATTAACAAAATTATCATATAATTTTTCATTGGAATTTATTGAAAAATATCAAGATCAATTAGATTGGGATAAAATTTCAACATCTCGGATATTAAATGAAGAATTTGTTCAAAAATTTCAAAATCAATTAAATTTTGCAATTATATTGGAAAATAATTCAACTTTTACTAAAATAAAAGATAAATGTTTATGTGATAAAATTGAAAAAATGAATATATTTGATTATTTAAGAAATTGTGGGTTTTGGGAAAATCCAAAAATGTATATGCAAGAAAATGATATTTTAAAAATTTCAAAATTATATAATATAATTCAAAATGATTCTGTATTAAGAAATAAAGCTGAATATAAATTATTTATAATTGAAGCATTTGAAAAAAAATATAATTATTAATATTAATAACATAAATTTTGTGGTGGAGCCAGTTCGATATTAAAAAAATATTTTGAAATAAATACAACAATAAAAATAATAATAAATACTAATAATTTAAATAATATATAAACAATTATTGCAAGAACTGCTGTTTTAACAACTGCTGTTTCATTAATTGAAACTATATTTACATTTTGAACATTTGTTTGGGTAGTTTTATTTTGCATATTTTAATATTTTTTATAAAAAAAATTTATATTTTATCTAAATATATTTTTTTTTTACAATATTACATTATTACATTTTTAAAATCCAACAATTGAAAAAATTATTGTATTGACATAATAATGTTTGTGTGTTTACTTTTTTAAATATATGTTTTAAATAATTAGATTGTTTTTTTGAAAATATTCCTAAAATATCAAACTCTTCATGACTATTAATTTCATATAATAAATAAACATCTGTTTGTTGTGTTTTTTTAACCATAAAAAGTTTTTCTTGATTATTTATTATTTTTAAGTGCTTCTTGTTATTGTTGCTATTACTACCACCACCATTATAACTAAAATCATCATCATGATTATAATAAAAATCTATCACATCATTTTCTGATTTAAATAATACTGTATTTTTTTTAATTAAATCAAAATGATTAAATAAAAAATAACCTGTTAATTTAATATAAAATGTTAAAAAATTTGCATTTAAATTTTTTTTATCTTTGATTTTATATTTATTTCTAAGAATATCATGACATAATATTAATCTTTTTGAAAATTTTTTTTTTTTTAATAAAATATTACCATTTAAATAAATAAGATCATTAATAAAAAAAAACCAATTGTTATTCTGTTCAATTAAATCACCAATAAATACAGTACCATTTACATATATTTTATCATCAAATAATAAATGAATAAAATAAAATTTTTTATTAATAATACAAATATTATAATTTTTTTGATTAATTTTAATTAAAAATAATATAATTAGTATTGTGTTTTTTTTTTTAATTCTTAATAAATATTTTTCATTTAAAAATGAATGATATTTTTTTAAATTAACTGGTTCAGGCAAGTAAAATTTAAATTTTTCAAAAAAAATTTGTCGACATTCATTTAACAAAATTTTTGAAATTTTATAAGTCAAATTACCAAACAAAAATATATTTTTTTTATTTTTATTATTCATCATTGCCATGCATAAAATTATAAAAAAAATAAAAACGAAAAAATTTTTTGGAAATAATATAAATATTATATATATAGTATATACTTTATATATTTTTTTACATGGCAGAAAGAAGTGAACGAGCTTCATCAGTTGAAAGAACCTTTGCTTATGAACCAGGTACACATGCAAACCCCAAAAAAAAACGTTCACCATCTCAAGAAAGAGCATTACAAAAACAAAGAAGAACAAAACAAGCAGAAAAAAATTGGAGATTATTAAAACAACAAGATAATAAAAAAGAATTACCAACACTTCAACCAACTTATGTATGGAGAAATTTATGTATGGCAATGTCTATTGATCGAATAACTGTTTCAGCAAAGATTGAATTGCAACAAATTTTAAATTTACTAATGGCAGATATTATTGGCATTATTAAACAAATTGTAAAAATTAAATTTACAGAATCTGAATTAACAGCTGCTGAAGAAGTCATTGTAACAGTTACAGATGTACAACAAGCATTATTACGAAGAAATTATCCAATTGTTTGTTGGCCAAATACATATGAAAATTTGGAAGCATTATTACCAAAAGAACGAAGACGTTGTCCACAATTAGATCCTAATAAAATTACAGATAGATCCAGATATATTTATACACTTCAATCACAACAAAATTGTTATCGTTTATCAAGAGGAAGATTTTATAATATTTCAATTAATGCTATTACTGCTGGTGATAGGAATGTAGAGTGGGTTTTTGAAAAATTAGCTTTAAATTTATTACAATGGTATATTGAATCACAATTATTGCGTATACTTTTTATTGCATATCAAACATTATATTCAACAGGTTCAAGTTTACTTACAAGAACTATTGTAAATTCTGCATATACTGTCTATAGAGATTTTGTACATAAAAAAACTCGTCGAGGTCCCAGAGAATTTTTAACATCAGTACAGCAATTTATTGAAGATACACAATTATCAGAATATGATGATGAATACGAATATGAAACAGATCCTGAATTAGAAGAACAAAGACAAAGTGCATAAAAAATCAATTAATTTTTTAATAATAATATATATAGTAAATATTTTTTATGTCTTTTCGAACCAGATCTGCGGAAAGAAATATTGCATATGCTCCAGGTATACATGCAAAACCAAAAAAAAAACGTACACCTTCTCAAGAAAGAAGATTTCAACGAAAAAAAAAAATTAAACAAGTAGAACAAAAATGGAAAAAATTAAAACAAAATGATCAAAATAAAGAATATCCAATTCTTCAACCAACATCGGCATGGATATATTTATGTTTTCAATATGGTATTCAAAGACTTACAGTTTCTTCAAAAATTGAATTGCAAAATATTTTAGAATTAGTATTGAGTGATATTATTAGATTAATTAAAATAATTGTTCTTAATAAAATGGGGGAATCTCAATCAGATAATTTGCAAATAACAGTTACAGATGTACAACGTGCATTAATTCGCAGACAATATCCAATAATTTCTTATCCAAATACATATGAAAATTTAGAATTAATTTTACCAAAAAATAGACAAAGATGTAATATGAGAGAAGTTAAAAAACAAAATAATTGTTATCAATTAGCAAAAACAAAATTTTATAATCATGTAATGACAATCATTCATAAAGATGAAAGAAATCTTGAATTTGTTTTTGAAGATTTAGCATTAAATTTATTACAATGGTATACAGAAGAACAATTATTACGTATACTTTTTATTGCACAACATATATTAAAATCAACACATTCAGTTTTATTACTTAAAGCCCCTATTATTTTATCTGCATTCAAAACATATAGTGAATTTTTCTATAAACAAGCAAAAAAAGCTCCTACAACATTTGTTAGATTACTTCCTGAAGAAAGACAACAATATTATTTAAATCAAAAATGGGAATCTCCAGTATTAGCTCCTGGTAATCAAGATTTTCTTCCAGGTGATGAAGACACAGAAGAATACTTTACTCCAGATGAAGATGACGACTATGATGATGATGAAAAAAAAGAAGAACAAGAAGAAAAAAAACAGCAAGAAGAAGAAAAACAACCAAAACAAAAATATGCTTTAGATCCAAAACAAGAAATGAGACTTCGAAAACAAATACGGAAACATTATGATGATGTTATCAGACAATTAGAAGAAGAGGAAATTGGCAAAACACGTGGTGGTAGTGCTGAAAAAGCACCTGCGCCTCAGGCACCTCAGGCACCTCAGGCACCTCAGGCACCTCAGGCACCCATCTGGCCTCAAAAAAAATCTATATTCCCAAAGTATCCTGTCAGACAACCAACAAAAAAATTATCATTTGGTCCACAAAGAAGATCACCATTACCTGTATATCCACAACCACATCCTCCACAACAACCTTTACCTAGAGCAGCAACAGTACCTTCAGATCCAGATTACCAAGATCAGTTTACAGCAATTGGAGCAAGTTTACCAGAATCAGTTCCAACTGTAAGACCGACAACATTATCAAAACAAAGAAAACAAATTGCAACTACAACTGCAGCCGGATCATTATTTGGACAACCACAAAAAAAATTAGTAAAATCTTTGAATGCATTACAAAAAAAATCTAAATTTCCACAAAAATCAAAAACTTTTAAATCTATGAAAAGACTTTCAGAATTAGCACGAAATCAACAAAAACAAAAGGAAAAATTATTACAAAGACAATATGGTGAACAATTAAAATTAATACAAAAACAAAAACAACAACAAAAAAATTTGGAACAAAGTATTGGAAGTACTTCTACAATGCCACAAAATATATCAGCAAAATCATTGCGTGCATTTAGAAAAAAACGAGCAAGTAAAAGCGCAAGAGCAAGAACATTATCACCAATTTTAGAAGAATTAAAACAAAAACAACGAAAAGATATTGCACATTTATTAAAAAAACAATTATCACAAGAAAAATATTTACTTTCTAAACAAAAAAAATCAAAACAAAAACTAAATGAAGAAAATAGAAAACTTGAAGAATTATACTTGAAGCATTATTTAAAAAACATAAAGAATCAAGAAAAATTATTACCAAAACAAGAATTAGAAAGACAAGAAAAAATAAAAAGAAAAGAATTTGAAAAACAACAAAAAAAACATGAAAAACAACAAGAAGAATTAAGAAAACAACAACAAAAAGAAAATCAACAATTATTATTACAACAACAAAAAGAAAAGGAATTTTTTGAAAGACATGTCAAAACTTTAAAACCTGTGATGGATGATTTAGGAGTTCCTGCAATTATCAAACAAAAAAGTGTAGCAGAAAGTCCACCTGCAGATATTGGTGTGAAACAACCACAAGAACGTAGAGGATTAGTTGAAGTAAAACAAAAACTTGAAGCATTATTTAAAAAACATAAAAAAGAACAAGAAAAATTATTAGAAAAACAAGAATTAGAACGAGAAAAAAAAATCAAAAAAGAAGAATTTGAGAAACAACAAAAAGAAAATCCATATTTACAAGAACAAAAAAGACAAGAAGAAGCTGCTGCAAAATCTGAAAAAAGAAGAAAAAAATTAGCAGAAAAACGCGAAAAAATGTATGAAAATATAAATCAATTAGTAATGCAAGATTTGGGTCAATATGGTGCCGCTGCATTACCAGAAACTATTAGAAAACCAGGTATTTATTTAGGTGGTCTTGAGTCACCTGCAAAAATCCCGGTTGTATCAACGCCACCACCAAGTTATAGAGGAGATCCATATGCTCAACCATTACAAAGAGAAAAACCAGTTCCACAACCCATTGGTAAATATTTTCCAGATTATCAACCTCAATCGGAATATGATTTATTTGCTGTTAATGAACCACAAGACCCAAATTTTGTTCCTAATTTTAATTTTAATCCAACAGATAGTGAAGAAAGAAGAAAGAAAAAAGCACAAAAAATTGATTGGGTTTTTCCAGATATTAATCAAGATATTCCACAACAAGATATACAACAACAACAACAACAAGAGAAAACATTTCCATATCCAGTACTTGGACAACAACAACAACCACCACAACAACAACAATTAATGCAACAATGGCAAAGGCAATGGCAAGAACATCAAAAACGGTTAGCAAATGAACAATGGATACGACAACAACAACAAGAACAACAAAGAAAACAATGGATACAACAACAACAGCAACAAAGACAACAACAATTAGCAGCACAACAAGCAGCTCGACAAGCAACGCAAGCGCAACAAATAACTACACAACAACAACAACAACAACAAATAGCAGCACAACAAGCAGCACAACAACAAATAGCAGCACAACAAGCAGCACAACAAGCAGCACAACAAGCAGCACAACAACAATTACAACAACAACCACAACCTACATCATCGTTCAAATTTGGTATACCAGTTGCAGATGATCTTGAACAATTACAAAAACAAATGGGTGATGTTAATATTTCAGGAATTCAACCACAACCACCAATACAGCAACCACAGCAACAAGGATTTCAATTTCAAATGCCAGTTGGTGATGATGATATTGCCCAATTACAACAACAAATTCAAAATGTAACATTAAGTAAAAAACAATTACAAAGACAAAAAGAACAAAGACAACACTCAAAACAAAAACAACGCAAACAAGCTGATATTATTGGAGGAAAATCTAAAGAAAAAGTTAAATTACGACCACATCCAAAACAAAGACAACAACAAATGTATTTCGCGGCAGGAGATTATGATCGAATAGATGAAGAAAAATTTTGGACTGCATCAGAATACACTGCGGACCCTAAAAAAAGAAAATCTAAATATAGTCGTAAACCATTAACTAAAACACAACAACAATTATTGCAACAACAGTTAGCTCAACAACAATTGCAACAACAGTTAGCACAACAACAACAACAACAACAACAACAACAACAACAACAACAACAACAACAACAACAACAACAACAACAATTAGCAGCACAACAAGCAGCACAATTAGCGGCACAACAACAACAACAACCTTCAAAAACTCCACCATTTAAAACTCATATTAAGTACGGGCAGCGTGATAAGCCACAAATTAATTTTCCCGAACAACCACAAGCACAAGCATTTGAATTTAAAGAACAAGAACAAGTACAACTACCACAATTTTTTGCACAAAAACAAGAACAACAATACAGGCCAACACGAAGAAAAATTGATGCATATGGACGAAGAAAGGTACCAAAACCTTTGAATGCACAACAATTACAAGAAGCTCAAAAACAAGCAGGATATCAATTTTTTCAAAAACCACAACAACTTCCACAACAACCTCCACAACAACCTCCACAACAACCTTTACAACAACCACAATTTCAATTTGGATTATCGCAACAACCTCCACAACAACCTCCACAACAACCTCCACAACAACCACCGCAACAACAACAATTTCAATTTGGATTTCCACCAGCACAACCGCAACAACCACAACAACCACAACTAGAAAATATTCCTTTGGAAATGCAATATTTGTATTTGGATGCGGACGAAGACATTCAACCACTTCCAATACCTGAATTAAAAGTACCCGAAGTTGCTCCTTTATCAGCTGTGGAACCACAACAACCACAACAACCACAACAACCACCACAACCACAACTAGGAAATATTCCGTTGGAAATGCAATATTTGGATGCGGACGAAGACATTCAACCACTTCCAATACCTGAATTAAAAGTACCCGAAGTTGCTCCTTTATCAGCTGTGGAACCACAACAACCAATACAACCTATCCAACCTCTACAACCGATTATACCACCACAACCTGTTGCACCAAAACCTTTAGCCCCAGCTCCGATTCAACCTCCAGAAATGGTTGCACCACAACAACCGATTGCAAATATAAAAATTTTACCTGATTTTCCAGATCCAATTGAATCAATTCAACCAATTCAACAAATTCAACCGTTACAACTCATGTTGGATGAAGACGAACAAAAAGGTTTTATCGCATCCAAACCTAAAAAACAAAAACCAATGCCAATCGAATCTACAATTAAACAAGCAAAAATACCACAAGGTCAAAAACCTGTACCATTGGATTTTGGAGAGCAAAAGGCAGATGCGGCTGCAGCAGAAGCAGAAGCTAAAGCAATTAAAATAATACAGGATGACATAAATAAATGGGCAGTAGATTATGACGAGGATTCAAGTACAGATTCCTCAAAGGAAGATGAACTTTTATTTGACATGTTGGAAAAAGATGAAGAAAAAAGACTCATGGCACCAATGGCAAAAAAGTTAGGAGGATTACAAGCTCTGGCTGAAAAAAATAAACCATCAAAACCACAGCAAAAACAACAGCAAAAACAAGAGAATGTTCCTGTGATGGTTTTTTCAAAACGACCAGGACCACAATCCGCAGCTAAAAAATCAGGTTCAGCTAAAAAACAATCATTAATTTCTAGTGCTCCACTTCCTAGTGACTACGACTGGCGGAAAGCATTTCAGGAGCATTTACAAGACGAAAAATCATCAGAAGCAACTGAATCATTACCATCAGCAAAAAAACAAGTTAAAAAAAAAAAATGGAAAGCACCCGTAAAAGCACAAAAAGAAAAATCAAAATCAAAAACAAAAGAAAAACAAAAACCAGACATTCAACAGCAAATTGATGTAGCAGGTATGGTTTTTAGTGGACAATCACAACAGAAAAAAAAGAAAAAACAACAACAAGAATTTGCTCAAGGATTTGCACAAGCTTTGGAACCAACCCAGGCAAGGCAACAAAGTCCCAAACGATCACAAACTTCATTAACAAAATTTCAATTTAAAGAACCTAAACCAAAAAAATCCGGTTCATTACCTCCATTTCAATTTAAAGAACCTAAACCAAAAAAACCAAAAGCTCCAAATAAATCAAGTTCTTCATTAAAGCCCTTTCAATTTCGACCACTGTAATTTTATTTATGATAAATCATAATCCGATTCACTTGAAGATAAATCTTCGGAATCATTTTCATTTTCCTTTAAAAAAAGTGTGTATTGGTCCATTGTTAATGTTTGCGTTTTGGGTAGTTTACTGTCCTGTTCAAGTATGGGTTTTGGTGCAATATTTATTCCGCAACAATCCAAAGCACCTTTGTGTTTTTCTATTTCCCAATTAACAATTTTTCTGTCCCATGGGTATGCAAGCCAATTCATGCGTCGTTGTATTATTTCAGTGATAATTACAATAACAATAAAAATAATAAAAATAACAAATAGAATAATATATAATAATGAATTAGTTTTCATAGATTTTTTATAATATTTATAAATATAATTATCATATGCTATGATATGAATGAATATTATAAAAAAATTGAAAATAAAATTAAAAATGAAACATTCATTGGGAGGTAGGAACAATGGAAAAGGTCCATTGGGAGATAGGAACAATGGAAAACCTTCATTGGGAGGTAGGAACAATGGAAAAGGTCCATTGGGAGATAG
>Ga0102953_1002097_pt1 | contig 12148 bp, 9 predicted proteins | sample SalPon2A_C_D2_MG_FD_78509 | JGI IMG/M metagenome (GOLD analysis project Ga0102953, IMG submission 78509) | Soil microbial communities from South San Francisco under conditions of wetland restoration - Salt Pond MetaG R2A_C_D2_MG | ecosystem: Environmental > Terrestrial > Soil > Wetlands | place... | reverse complement strand
ATGTGACGACACATTATTTTATGAATCTCCCCGCTGGCGTTTACGAAGCTTATCCTGAAGAACATCATGACAATACGCATTTTCAACCAGCTGGTGCAAAGGAAGTTGCCAGGCTTGTTTTTCAGGGATTGAAGAACCTGGCCAAACAAAAAACAAATAACTAATTACAGAAAATAGATTGAAAGAGCAATGAGAATCGGAATTAAGCATAAGGTTTTGAAACAGTTAATTTTAGTCGTATTGGTATTTCAAACAGGATTGGTTTTTTCACAAGATTACGTGCCCTTGTGGCCCGAAGGAAAAATGCCCAACTCCAAAGGCATGCATTTGCAAAGGGTTGAAGAGCGTGAACGGGTGACCCAAATCGGTACCCCGGGAATGTACCCATTTTTCACCTCCAAAGAAGAAAACAAAGGATCGGCCGTGCTGATTTTCCCTCCGGGAGGCTATCACAAAGAAGCTTATAATATTGCCGGGTTGCAACTGGCCAAGTGGTTCAACACCTTCGGGGTGAACGCATTTGTTGTGATGTACAGGCTGCCAACCTCACCTGATTTGAAAGATCCGGCTTTCGGGCCTATTATGGATGCCCAGCGAGCCATGAAAATTGTACGCAGCCACGCTAAAGACTGGGGGATTGATCCCGATAAGATCGGGGTGATGGGATGTTCTGCGGGAGGCGGCGTTACGGCCAATATGGCAACTTTTACAAAAGATTATTCAAACATCGGCGATTCGCTTGATAACATTGCATTTGCACCGGATTTTCAAATTTTGGTTTCAGGCACCGTCAGCATGAAACAGGATGCGCACAAAGGGAGCCGCGATGCGTTGTTGGGAGAAAATGCCAGCGACGAATTGGAAACCCAATTTTCCGGCGAACTCAATGTAACTGCAAAAACACCTCCTGCTTTCATTACCTGCGCCTCCAACGACCCTGTCGTCAACCCGATGAACAGCGTTCGCTATTATATGGCTTTACAGAAAGCAGGCGTTCTATCGACCCTGCATATTTTCCCAAGAGGCGGTCACTCAATCGCTTTACGTAACAATCCTGGCTCCACCAACTTGTGGACGGACTTGTGCGAGGCTTGGCTAAAGGAGATGGGATTCTTGTAAGAATCAGTGGTTCAGACTATTTCATTTGTGAGCGCCGACAGAATATTTTCGAGCTTTCTTTCTTGAAATCAGAGGCGGTTCGTTAGTTTTGTTAGCGTTCACATTTCAAACTAAAAACCTACCCAACCTAAAAAGGGGAATAGCTTCAAAACCTTGTTCTCCGCTCAGTAACTACTCATTTTGAATAGAAGTTCAGGAGATGGACTCTTGAACAACTCAATTTTATCGTCTTATAAATCGGTGATGAACTTTTTAAAATTAATATCGACTAAAATAAATTACCATGAATAGAAAGGTATTTCAACAAAGAAGTGGGAACAATACAACACAAACAGTTTGGATAGGAATTTTGGCTCTAGTCATTTGTCTTTTCCTCCCGGATTTAACGAATGCACAACAAACGCTGGCATTTCCATCAGCCGAGGGGCATGGCGCTTATACCACCGGGGGGCGTGGAGGCGCTGTTATTGAAGTGACCAACCTGAATGATAGTGGCGCTGGCAGTTTGAGGGCAGCAATAGAAGCTTATGGCCCGCGCACGGTGGTCTTTCGTGTGTCGGGAACCATTCGGCTAAAAAGCAGGCTTAGCATCAAAAATAGCAATATCACCATTGCCGGACAAACGGCGCCGGGTGATGGTATTTGCCTAAGGGATAATACACTGACGGTAGATGCCGACAATGTGATTATTCGCTACATCCGCTCGCGGTTGGGCGATGTCGGAGGTGTCCAGGATGATGCCATGAACGGTCGTAATCACAAGAACATCATCATAGACCATTGTTCGATGAGTTGGTCGGTTGATGAAGCTGCATCGTTTTACGACAACGCCAATTTTACCATGCAATGGTGCATTGTTAGCGAAAGCCTGTGGCATTCCATTCATGAAAAAGGAAACCATGGCTACGGAGGGATCTGGGGTGGTATGAAAGCAACATTTCACCACAACCTAATTGCAGATCACACCAGTCGAAATCCGCGTTTCTGTGGAGCACGTTACCATTTGTCAACAGCTTCTACCGAAATTGTTGACTTCAGAAATAACGTGATTTACAACTGGGGATTCAATAGTGCCTATGGTGGTGAATCAGGTAACCAGAATATGGTTAATAACTATTACAAGTATGGACCAGCAACCAGTTCAAGTAAAAAATACCGTATCATTAATCCATCAGATGCTGATGATGCCAATCCAATTAGTAAGTGGTATGTTACCGGAAATTACGTGTATGGATATCCCAATATCACTGCCGATAACTGGTCTGGTGGGGTACAGCCACACTCTGATGTCATCAGTCTGGCAACTTTTAAAGCGACAGACCCTTTCCCAACGGGGAATATTCAGACAGAAACAGCAGAGCAGGCTTATGAATCAGTATTGAAATATGCAGGAGCAAATTTCCCCAAACGGGATACTGTTGATACCCGGGTGGTTGAAGAGACCCGGACTGGTCAAAATCATTTTGGCGATACCTATGGCGCTAACACTGGTATTATTGATACACAAACATCTGTTGGCGGTTGGCCAATTTTGAACTCAACGCCTGCCCCAACCGATTCAGATCATGATGGCATGCCTGATGATTGGGAGGATGCCCATAGCTTGAATAAAAATGACGCAACAGATCGCAACACAACTAATGCTGATGGATATACCAACCTGGAAGTTTATTTAAACAGCCTGGTCGCCAATTCGGTGTACGAAATACCAACAGCTACAAATGACTTGCGTCAGAACCTGAATGAAATGAAAGTGTACCCAAATCCAGTCAATGGCGTTGCACAAATACACTATCAATTGGCAGAATCTTCATCAGTAGCTATCAATGTTGTTGATTTAACCGGTCGCAATTTAAAAACTATTCTAAATGAAATACAATCAGCAGGCTTGCACCAGATCACCTGGAATAGTTTGTCATTGGAGAATGGATTGTACTTAATCAAATTACAGGCTGGCAGCTCAATATCTGTAAAAAAGATTCTCGTAAACAACTAAATGTTTTCAGGGATTTTAAGACTATGTGATTTCTATAATTCAACAGGAATTTGCAGATTATTCGGTCTTTTTTAAGGGGGAGTAGATAAGCTTGAGGGGTGAACCGATAGGGGCATTCGTTTTGACCACACGGAACTGAGGTGTGTCGTGAGTAAGTGATAAGCGCAAGTTAATCCCGCAAGCTTTGATTTTGTATTATTTTAATAAGTGTGCTGATTAATACCAGAGAAAAGATCAATATAAATGATCCTGAAACAAATAGGTATAATGGAAGATCATAGCTACATCTATGGGTTAACTTTTAAATGCCCGTTTGTAGAGCGGGTTCCCGACTGTCCATTCCTGAAAACTGATCATCTTTCTGTTAAAGAGAAGGTTCAATGGTGTGAGAAACTGACAAGATCGGAAAAGGATGAGTTACTGAAGATTCATCGTGCTTGCAGTGAGGCAAGAGAAAATGAAAATAGGCATCGTTAAATAGAATGAACAACATGCTTGATTTCGATTTGGGAACATTGTCTAAAGGTTAGTATCTATTCCGAACATCAGACAACCGTCTGGTTGTCCGATTTTCATTAGGGACAACGCGTTGTAATACCGTGAATTCGATTTTACTAATTTGAACTTGTAGAAATCTGGTTTTTATATTCCGAAGGAGTCATATCCGTATATTTCTTGAAGAAGTTATTGAAAACGGATTTTGAATTAAACCCACATTCATAGGCAATTGCGAGTAGCGACCAATTCTCGTATTTCGGTGATTTGATGAGTTCTTTGGCGTATTCTGTCCGGTATTCGTTAACGAAGGTGTAGAAATTTTTTTGAAGGTTCTCGTTAAGAATTTGGGTGATGTAGTACTTGGGAATCTTTGTTTGTTCTGACAATTTCGCCACAGACAGTTCATTGTCCTTCCATGCTTCTGCTCGGTTCATGTAGTCAACCAATCGTTTCAAATATATTTCAGCCTGATCATCTTTTAATCCCGACTTTTTATATCGATCTGACGTTGCCTCCTGGAAGGATGATTCCTTATTGATTTTTATCGGTTTGTCTTCCGATATGAGTTGTTGTTGCCTTAATCCACCAAAACTTAGAATATAAACGAAGAATAACAACGAGCCACTGCGAAACAATTCAATGTTTAATACATGTCCAGATCTGATATTATAAGCACTTGCTACAATGATAATATGATAAATAAAAAAGAATGAAACTGCTAAAAATAATAGCCAATTTAAATTTATTCGTCTTGATTCGAACGAGTAAAAATTTGCAATTTGTCTTTTGTAATTCCTGATTCGAATAAATGTTGCAATTGAATACACCCACAAGCAGACGATGAAAGCATTTCCGAGAATGACGCGTGGGAAAAGTATTTGATTGCTGTAGCTGGCAAATGTTTTTATGTCTGTCCATCCTCTTCCTGTGTATAAAACCAAAACGACGATTGACCCAATCAGCGCCGGTAGAAAATGTAGATAATCTCTCGTCTGGAATTTGTCGTATTCCCTGGAAATATATTTTGAATAAAGGAAAAGATACTGGGTAGATGTCAAAGCAGGAATGGTGGACATCGCCCACAGTCCATCTGTCACATTATAACGGATCTTGATCGCATTGACGATAAATGAATACGACATTGTAAAAAGCCAAGCTGCAGAAATTTTATCAGCAATACCTATCGGTTTTTTTGTAAGTATTAGGATGGCTGCAAAAATAGACTGGGCTATTCCAAAATAGACAATCATTTCGATCATGCTATAAAACTAGAATAAAATACGAGTTTGTGAAAGTACTTTTATAACATGCTGAGGTTGTTGGGACAATAATATGATTTTTATTTCCAGCGTAATAAAGGGTGTGGGAATCGATATGGAAATGTCAAAATAAAGATCAAAAGTTCTTTCGCTTTTTGGGATTAACTATTGACTCAATTCGTATTTCTCTTTTCATTTTTGTTGACACTGTGCAGAAAGATGTTCAAAAATTTGGACTAATCATCATTTTTCAAACAGCGCCGTTCAATGATGTTCCTGGTTTGAGTGCGTTCATGAATATGTTTTTTTACTATAAAAAAAAGTGAAGCCTAATGCCTAAGCTTTCAGACTTCACTTTAATGGTTAATATTCAGGATTAATCTTCTAAAACGATTTCTTTTTCGGTAGTAAATCCCATTTTAAATTGCAGTCTTTTCACAATGTAATACATCACGGGAACGATGATCATGGACAAGATCATCGATACAGTCAAGCCGCCGATCAAGGTCCAACCTATCCCGTTTTTCCATTCAGCTCCCTCACTGCTGGAAAGAGCCAGCGGTATCAAACCAATAATCATTGATACGTTGGTCATCAGGATTGGACGGAAGCGAAGTTTTGTGGCCTCTGAAATTGCTTCGACGAGCTCTTTTCCTCCGGCAATTAGTTCGTTGGCAAAATCCACAATCAAAATGGCGTTTTTGGCAACAAGGCCAACCAACATCACGATACCCAGAATCGAGAAAATATTCAATGTAAGATTGGTTAATGCCAGTGCCCAGATAGCACCTGTTATCGAAAGTGGGATCGAGAACATTACCACGAACGGATCTGCCCAGCTGTTGTAAAGAACAACCATGATCAGGTAAACTGATAAGATTGCAGCCAGGAAAGCCAGCGCCAAATCTTTAAAGGATTCAGCCATCAGTTTGGTTTGTTTTGACGTGGTAACTTTAGTTGATCCCGGAGCTGACAATTCTGCAAGTTTTGCTTCAAATTCAGATTGAACCGTACCCTGTGATACGCCAATAATCTGACTGGTCAATTGAACAGATGGATTTCGATTGTATCGTTCCAGACGTGAGGGGCCGTTCGCTTCTTTTACATCTGCGAATTGAGAGAGCGTAATTAACTGGCCGGTGCTCATTGAAACGAAGGAGATATTTTCGAGGTCATTTTTTGTACGCCTGTCAGCTTCGTTCAGCTGAATGTTCATATCATATTCTTTATCGCCATCGCGGAATTTATTGTCCGTATTTCCGGCAAAAGAAGTTCTCAATACACCACCCACAGAAGCCAGGTTCAGGCCTAATTTGGTCATCTTGTTGCGGTCAACGCTAATCTCGTATTCGGGGTTGTCCCGATCGACACTAAGTTCTGTTTCAACAGTTCCCTGAATCGATTTCATGGCTGCCAATACTTTTTGTGAATAGGCCATTACGCTGTCCATATCTTGTCCAACGATGTAGTATTTCAAGGGTGTGTCTTCGTTACCCATGATATTCACCGATACGGCTTTGATTTTTGCGCCAATAATCATTTCTTCCAATTTGGCACGGGTTTTCCTCGCGAAAATGTTCGAAGTAACTTTCCGTTGATCCTGCGGGACAAGTTTTACTGAAATTTCGGTGTAGTAGGGCGTTGCCGTTGTACTGATGACACCTGATTTTTTCCCCACTGTTGTATATACCATATTTACTTCAGGAAGGCTTTGTAGATATTCCTCCACCTTGCGGGTCGTTTCATTATTCTCTGCAAGGCTAATGTCGTGTGGAAATTCAAGGCGCAGGATGAATGATCCACGGTCACCCGCTGGAACAAACTCACCACCCACATAACCAGCTGGGAATAACATAAACGTTCCGAAGAATATTGCGGATGCACCAATTAAGGTGATGGCCTTGTGTTTCAACGACCAATGCATCCAGTTTAAAATCCAGCTACTAAAGGCATCGATGCCACGTTCAAACACGTTCAATATTTTTCCTGTAAAGTTGTCTTGCGGGATAGCCAGCTTGGCCCATTTCGAAGTCATCCACGGAACTAAAGTGAATGATACCAGCAAACTTAGCAACATTGAGACCACGATCGTTACCGCATATTCGCGTAGAATATCACCAACGATACCCGTTACAAATGCAATTGGCAGGAATACTGCAACCAGCACCAGGGTAATGGCGGTTACAGTCATTCCCAACTCTTTTACGGCTTGATATGACGCCTGAATCCTGTTTTTTCCCATTTCCATGTGGCGGTAGATATTTTCGATAACCACAATGGCATCATCCACAAGTGAGCCAACCACAAGAGAAAGTGAGGTTAAACTGATCAAGTCGAAAGAGAATCCGAATAAGTACATCGCTGTAAAGGTCGACACAAGTGATGTTGGGATAGCAATCAACACAAAGATCGAGTTACGCATACTGTGCAGAAATACCAGCATAATTAGCGATACCAGAATAATGGCCATGATCAAGTCGTGGAATACCGCATCAGCAGCTTGGATGGTAAAGCGCGACTGATCATCGGCAATTTGAAATTTCAAATCAGATCTAGCATAGTTGGATTCAAGCTCGGAAAATTTTTCCCGAATCAATTTGGCCACTTCTACCGAGTTTGCTTCTTTCTGTTTGCTAATCTCAATACCGATCGTTTCCATGCCGTCAATACGGGTAATGTTGTCCGGATCGGCGATGCCGTCGTAAATGTCAGCGACGTCACCCAGTTTTACAACTCCGCCATCTTTGGAACCGCCAACTATAATTTCTTTGAGTTCGTTAATACTGCTAATTTTACCGGAAAGACGAATGGTCATCTCGTTCGTTGGCGTTTTCAGTTTACCCGTTGGAAACTCCATGTTTGCGTATTGGATCATCTTACTTACTTCGAGTAAGTTCAGTTTGTTGGCTTCCAGTTTTTTGGGATCAAGCATGATTTTGACCTCACGTTTCAGCCCCCCGATCAATTCTACGCGTGATACCCCCGGAATGCTGGCTAGCTCTGGCTTTATCCGGTCGTTTATCAGTTTATAGAATTCCGTTCCCGACAGGTTTGTTTTTACACCGGCAATAAAGATTGGGAGTGCACTCAAGTCGAACTTCTCGATCGATGGTGTTTTTATACCTGATGGTAGTTGCGATAGAATTGAGTTTATCTTCTGTGTTGCTTGTTGAACCGTTACGTTGGTGTTTGCATCCAGGGCCAGCGATAGGTTTACCAACGACAGATTTTCCAACGAGGTCGATTCGATTTCCTCGATACCTTCCAACGAAGCAACTGCATCTTCAATAGGAATTGTAACGGATTGTTGAACTTCATGCGGGCCCGCTCCCGGGTAGATTGTTGAAATTACGACTGTGGCAGTTGTAATTTCAGGCATAAGAGCATATTTTATTTTTGTTGCTGAGAAAAGCCCTAATAAGATGAGTACGGTGAATAGTACAATTGGCACCGTGCTGCGTTTAATTGATACACTTACTAATTTCATTGAAATTTCCTTTCTTGATTTGATTTACCTAAATTTCAATTACTCAATAATTTTGACTGTGGCTCCGTCGAAAATGCTGTAGTTACCAGCAATAATCAACTGGTCTCCGGCCTTTAATCCTTGAAGAACAAGAATTTGATTTTCGGCAGTTGCTCCTATCGTAATTGGAGTGGATACGGCTTTATCATCAACTACTTTGTATACAGTTGCATCTTTCAGTGATCCGTTGATCGCTTTTCTTGGGATATAAATTGCTTTGGTATCGTTTTTTTCAGTAATTGCAGCAGTTACAAACATTCCCGCTTTTAGCAGTTTGTCTTTATTTTCTACTTTAATCTCTGTGTCGAAGGAATTTCCGTTGCCAGCTTTTTTACTTAGGTATGAAACTTTTCCGAAGAATTTTGTTTCCGGGTAAACAGAAGAGGTGATGCTGACTCGTTGTCCCAGTTTTATGTTTCTGTAGTCCTGTTCTGATACTGAGATTTTCAGTTTCAGGTTTTGTGTATCAATGATGTTGCATACTTTGGTACCACCACCAATAAATTGCCCCAGTTCGATAAAAGATGATTCGACGTATCCGGCAACAGGAGCTTTGATTCGGGTGTCTTCCAGTTGGCGTTTTGCGGATACATATTTTGCTTTCGTTGTTTCCAGGTTCAGCTTGATTTCTTCGTATTTTTGGCTTGGAACAGCATTTTGTTCCATCAGTTTTGCAAAGCGTGCTTCTTCCTTCACCAGTTGCTTATATGCCGCTTTTGTTGCCGCAAGCTGAGCTTGCAAAAGCTCGTCGTCAACTGTGGCAATTACATCGCCTGCCTTTACATAGCTACCTTTGTCTTTCAATATTTTAGTAATTGTACCTTGTGTTTGAGAAAGTACATCCAGATCAGTTTCAGACTCCAGGAAGCCGGTTGTCGTAAAATTTGTAATCAGGTAAGTCTGGTTGATCAACTGAACTTTTACCGGGTAAAATTCCCCCTGGATATTGGCTAACTGAGCGACTTGAGCAGTGGTTCTCTTATTCTTGCTTAGTTGCATAAAGATCAGTGTGCCAATGATGATGGCAACAGCCAGATAAACAATTGTTTTTATACTTTTTTTCATCTCTTGGATTTTATTCTGTTGGTGTATAATGCTTTTGCGAGTTCTCAATTAATGCACAGATGCTGACATCTCTTGTAGCAACTGTCCTTTACTTTTCAGTAAATCGATTTCAGATTTCTTCATTTTGAGTATGTTCTGGATGTAGTTGATTTGCGCGTTTCGCAAGTCTTTTTCTGAAATCAGATAATCGGTCAGTGTGCCAATACCTTCCTGGTATTTTAGTTCTTCTTGCTTTTTCACTTTTTCTGCCAATCCGACATTCTTATCCTGGATTTTGCAGTTGTTGAAAGCTGTTTGGTAGTTCATCAGCGAATTCTGATACTGTAGCCGTAACCCAATAAGAGCTTTTGCTTTTTTATTTTCTGCAGCTTGTTTTTCTATTTTCGCGGCGTTAACTTTTGCTTTCGTTCCCAAGCCGCTGAAAATAGGAATGTCGACTTTGAAACCAACAACGCTAACCCGGTACCAATCTTTGGAAAGATCAAAAATGTTGAATTGATTGCGCTGGGCCTGGAACATGTAGTTTCCAAAGAGTGCAATGGTTGGTGTTGCCTCAGCTTTAGCTGTTTTTATTTGATAGTCATTTAATTCGATGTTTTTGTTCAGTAATTGAACATCTACCAGGTCGCCTGCATGGTAGGAATCATCCTGATACTTTTCCACTGTTGTAGGTTGCCTGAAGGCTTTAGCAAAACCAGTGGTATCTACAACGAGTTCGGTATTCTCATCCATGCCGATGATGTATCTCAAGTTGTTGGTTTGAAGTTTGATGCCTGATATTACTTGTTGTTTGCTAACTTCAAGGTTGGCGTAGTTTACATCAATTTTATCCAGGTCGGTTTGAAGTGCCAACCCGCCGCCAACCATGGCTTTAACTTTTTGACGGTTTAGTTTCAACGATTGCATATTGGCGTTAATGATATCGAGATTCTTGTATATTGCCAGCAGATTATAGTACTCAGTATAGAGCAGGTGAAAAAGCTCTATTCTCGATTTTTCGATCTCCAATTCACGAATTTCCTGGACTTTTCGGGTTGTCCGAAGACCATTGATGTATTGCAAAGAGAATAACAATTGAGACACTTGAACTGAAGCATCCATGTTGTGTTTTAAACCGTATTCAGCAACAATATCCTGGTCTGAGCCAGCTAGTGAACCAGGAAGGATTAGGGTTGGTTTTTTCAGGTAGTCTTTATATTCTACAGCGCCTTTAACCTGCGGAAGCCCGTTGGCCTTGGTTTCATTGTATTTTTCATTGCTTTTTAAAGCGTTGAATCTGGCATCTTTTAAATCGAAGTTATGAGTTTGAGCATATTCAAGCATTTGGCTAATGGTCATTGCACGCTTTTCCTGTGTATAACCGCAAATGCCTATGAATAGCATTAATACGAGTAGGTTTATTCGTTTCATAAATACAATTTTTTCATCAAACCTATTCAGAAGATGGGAGATATGCGCTTTTCTGGGGTTTGCCATATCAAAAAGGCGTTTCGATCATTTGGGATTTCACGACCTTTTAATGTGGGGTGTTGTCATTCAGTTATTTGGGGTCTGTTTCGTGTTTGATTGTGTTAATGTTTTTTGTTTGAAAATAAAGAGGAGAGGTGAGTGTTTGAATAGACAAGAGACAAATATCGCATAAGAAATATCCAATCAGAAACATCTTTGCCGGCCCTTTTACATTTTTTATTCCTGATTTCTTCTTTTGACTTTCTAGCTTATTTTCTCTTGAAGCACTCTATGGGTGCAAAAGAAGGCCACATTTTTTGAAGATGGATATTTATGATACCGGATACAGGTTCATAGGGTGGCTATTGTCAATTTAATGGAATGGTTGCTGCTATTAATTGTCTTATATAAAAGGAGTCCAATGTATTTTATTTAGGGTGTTGAAATTCTGCGTTGCCACCGCTGTGTTTACACTAATAAATGTTTGAAAAATCAAAAGTAAATCTCATTCAACGTACTGTGATGGTCGTTTAATCTTCAAAGATTCCAGAAAAAATTGACTTTCTGCTTTCTTTTTTACCGCCTTTATCTTCCTCCTGCCTTTCAACTTTACAGGTGTAATACATTGATAGTAAGTGTCCCACATGAACAGGATGTCATATCCCCAGAAAATCAGGGCGTGTATATTTTGTGGCAATAAAAAGAAGTCGTGGAAAATTATTCATTGGATTAGGTTTGTTTCAGAAAATCTAACAAAACCATGAAGGCGAAATTGAAAATTTAGGTCTTTGTTTTTACTTGTTTTATCTGTTAACTAATTCTTAAACTTATGAAGAAGATTTTATTATTTGTAGTCTTAGCGTGCGTAATATCGCCCAGCTTGAAAGCCCAAAAGAAATCGGATAAAGATTCGGTTGAAGTTGTGACGCCGTTGGACAAACCAATTTCGGGAATTAAATCCAAAGAAGAGAAAAACCGAAATGTAATGCTCAATGCTGAAAACTCCACAGGTCCCCGTACTGTTAATATTGGTTTGCCTTTCCGGGGAGACTTAGTTATTGCAGAAAATAGTGTGCCGGTGGTTTACTATTTTTATCCTACAAACCCACTTGCAGCATGGAGAAATGACAATAGCGTTTCCCGGTTGGGATTATTATCCTATGAGGAAGGGGCTTTGTTGTACGGCAAAGTAGGAAATCCTGTTCGATCATTTACCCGTGATGCCTCGAGGAGATT
>Ga0102953_1002095_pt1 | contig 12149 bp, 10 predicted proteins | sample SalPon2A_C_D2_MG_FD_78509 | JGI IMG/M metagenome (GOLD analysis project Ga0102953, IMG submission 78509) | Soil microbial communities from South San Francisco under conditions of wetland restoration - Salt Pond MetaG R2A_C_D2_MG | ecosystem: Environmental > Terrestrial > Soil > Wetlands | place... | reverse complement strand
GGGTTGAACCCTTCTGGATAATACGCGCCAACCGGACTTAAAATTATAAAAAATAAATACTCTTTGGCAGGCCGCACGCCCAAACCAGCCTCTGTAGCAATCATTGATGGCCGTATATATAATGTTGAACCCATGGTTCTGGGGACCCAATCCTTATCAATAGATAGAAGCGCTTTCATTGCGCATAACACATCATCAACATTAATCGTCGCCATACACATGCGTTCAGCGGAAATATTCATGCGCTCCAGATTAGCCCTTGGGCGAAACAGGTATATCTGATCATCTTTACCGCGATAGGCCTTCAATCCCTCAAAAATCGCCTGACCATAGTGCAATACCATGGCAGAAGGATCCATCGAAAAATCTTGATATTTGGTGATCTGAGCATCGTACCACCCCTGACCTTGCCGGTATTTCATCGAGAACATATGGTCCGTAAAAATCTGGCCAAAGCCGAGAGCTGCCCCATTCGGTTTGGCTTTCAGCTCGCCTGCTTGAGCTTTCTCAATGTGTAAATCCATTCTCTTCTCCTTACTCCCGGCACAGAAGGTGCCATGGCAATATCAAAATCAAACATAAAATGTTGCCCAAACTACCATATTTTCAAATCGTGAACCAATAAATTTCCAAATTTCATTAAATTTGATTGTCTTTTATGACCAAAAGATACTATTACTAGTAGTAGTAAATCTCCCGAGCCAAACAAGAAAAACTTGAGATTACAATACGTTACATGGTGAATCATGGCAAATAATTCAACTGACACTCATGCACTAAAATATTTTCTTTTTCTTTTCACAATTACCACACTTCTTGTTGCCCGCCTACTTTGGCCCTTCCTCTCTTTACTGATCCTGTCGTTTCTATTAGTCAATATTTTCAGACCTACCTACAACTACATAACACGCTATACTTCCTGCAATTTTGCTTCCTTTTTAACCTGCCTGCTGATAGTCCTGCTGGTGTTCATACCCCTTACTTTTTTTGTTGTCTCACTTTCAAAGGAAGCTCTTGACCAGTTTCAATATATGAAAGGTATCAATTTCGGCGTTAAAATAACGGAACTGGTACGAAACAACTCATTTTTTATCTCATCCCAGAAATATCTTAACGATGCTGGGATTACCCTGACCATTGATGACATCACCAGGAGCCTTACCGAATATTCGAGAACCTTCGCTTTGTTTCTTTACAATAAAGCAAGCTCCTGGGCCGCTAATGTCATTACTTTCATGATTGATTTTGCATTAATGATTCTTGTTATCTTTTTTCTACTGATTGATTATGACACCTTTGTTCAATTTGTCCTGCAACTCTCCCCACTGCCTGACGACCAGGAAAAACAGCTCATCGGCAAATTCCAGAAAATTTCCCAGGCAATTCTCTTGGGCAATGGTATTTGCGGATTAATCCAAGGGGTACTTGGCGGAATTGTCTTTGCCTATTTCCAGATCGGTTCGCCTATCATCTGGGGCGGCATTATGGGGGTACTGGCCTTTTTGCCTATCCTTGGCATTGGCATGGTCCTGCTGCCAACCGCTTTAATTTTTCTTCTCAAAGGACAAATTGGCCAGGCCATTTTTATCGCTGTCTTTTATTTCACGCTTTCTATGACCGTCGAGTATCTCATCAAGCCCAAATTTGTCGGGAAAAAGGTTAAAATGCATACGCTGACCGTCTTTCTCTCAATCATAGGCGGGTTAAGCGTCTTTGGGGTTCTGGGCATTATTTACGGCCCCCTGATTATGACAGCTTTCTTGACTTTAGCGGATATCTACAAAAAAAACTACGCTCCTCTTGCCGTCAACTAAAGCGCGGCTTGTATCATATTCCACTTCAAAAACAGAGCGCCCCGGAAGGTGATCCTTCCGGGGCGCTCTGTTTACACTCGCCAGTAAATGAAGCAAATCTTTTTTACGATTTACCGCCTTTGAGCTTAGCCAACTCCTGATCGATCATTTGCTTAAAGCCACCCAAACTCCGGTTCTTGACACGTCTGCCATTCACAAACAAAGAGGGTGTTCCCCGTACTCCGGCACCATAGCCACTTTGCAGGTCCTGCTGAACCTGCTTTTTCAAGAGCGGATCCTTTCTGTCTGCCTCGAATCGAACCATATTAAGACCAACTTGCTGAGCAAGTTCATTAATTTTCGCATCATTCAGCCTGTTGTAGTTTGCAAAAATGGCATCATGCATTTCCCAGAATTTACCCTGCTTGCCCGCAGCAAGCGCCGCAATGACAGCCGGCTCTGCAAACTTGTGGCTCCGCAATGGGAAGCTTTTATAGACTAATTTCAGGTTGTTTGGATACAGCTTGAGCACCTGCTCAAGTAAAGGTAAAACCTTAGCGCAGTAAGGTCATTGGAAATCACTGAATACAACAAGGGCAACTGCGGCATCCTCAGGCCCCTTAAACGGTGACCCCGTAAGATCAAACGATTGAATGAAGCTTACCGACACAAAACGTGTGGTGCCACTTTGGGAATCAGTTAAGTAAAGCCTGTCACCGCTCTGAGAAACAGCAATTTTATCTGCCTTGCCATCGACACTGATTTCCTCTTTTTGGCCACCCGTGCTGGGGTAAATCTCAACAACACCCTTATCAGACAACACATAAAAAAACTTGCCGTCACCGGACACAGCCGTATCCAGGGTTCCACCCGCAGCTTTTAATGTTTGAACTGTCTCCGTCTCCACAGCAGCATACAGGGGGGGTGCCAGAGAAAGCGTCAACAAGGCGGCAAACACCAGAACCGCCTCCTTTTTGAACAATGTCATATTCGTCTCCTTATATTATTTTTGTCTACCAAACACTCTGCATACGTACCATATTATCGCCTCCCACTCAAGTCCTGGCAATGCCCAATTTCAGTGCCCCCACAATTATTTTTTCCGATACTCATTGAAGTCCGGATAGAGTTTTTTGGGCGCAGTCCTGGCAGATGCTGTGGCTGCACTGTGCTTCGGAGTGTTCGTTGATGTACGTTCTCTATTTGTTTCCAGTAGCCGTCATGCTCCCGGATTTTTTTTGCATGAACAACAAATAGGCAGAAGGCCGCTGAGAGTTTTCACCTCGGCTGCAGCTTTTTTAATTCAGATTGCTTTATCCGAAGACTGTGAACTAAAGCGATAATCAGCTCTCGGAGTCTACGGACCGGGTCGTCTCCAATAAGATTTGGATAAAGAGTGTTTTATTCTAATAAAAAACGGCCATACATAATACTCCAAAGCACCTTCATACATCTCCATGGAACATCTTGACATCTCTCCTACAACTGTAGCATTCTTGAAGGAAGCAACGAATTATTTGCAACCTCATTCCGTCAAAAAAATCTCTACAACCAGAGGAAAGTTTCGGCATGTATCCTAATATTACAGTCAATTTTGGCAATCTGCTCTTATCGCTTTCCGATGCAATGGACCTTGCAAGTCCGCTCATAGCCTCACACCAACAAAGAACAGCGTTCATTGCCTGGGAGATTTGTAAATCTGCAGGTCTGCCGGAACACGCAACTGAGGAGATTTTTGTAGCCGCCCTGCTTCACGATGTTGGGGCTATAACTCCTGAAGAGAAGATTAACATTCAGAAATTTGAAGAGTGCGATACCGAAACTCATTGTATCCGGGGTGAATTGTTTTTGGAAGGAGAGATCTGGCTCCAACCGGCAGCGCAGCTCGTCCGTCATCATCATCGGGAGTGGTGTTTATGGAATAAGAATATTGATGAGCCAGCCGTTCTAGGATCGCAGATCATTTTATTGTCTGATTATCTCGAAAGGAAAGTGAAAAGAAACCGCTATATCCTCCTTCAAAATAAATCTTTGACGAAAACTATACAGTCGCTCTCTGGGAAGAAAGTTCATCCCCAAGTGGTTAATTATTTTCTTGAGACTGCTCACCGAGAGGAGTTCTGGCTTGATTTGGCTTCACCCAGACTGTATTCACTGCTACTCAACCACGGACCATACAAAAGACTCGAAGTTGATCTTGCCGATATCACGAGAATCGCAAAAGTGTTTCGTAACATTATCGATTTTAGATCGCAATATACGGCCACGCATTCGTCCGGAGTAGCCGAGTGTGCAGCGACAATCGCAAGACTGTTCGGCTTCACGGAAACAGAGACTGAATTGGTAGAGGTGGCCGGCAACCTTCATGATATTGGAAAGCTGGTGGTTCCAAACTCCATTCTTAACAAAGCCGGAAAGTTGACGACAAGAGATTTTGCTATCATCAAGCAACATCCATATCATACCTTTTCTATTCTGAACACCATCGGCGGTTTACGCGACATTGCGGAATGGGCGGCTTTTCATCATGAAAAACTTGATGGCAGCGGCTATCCCTTTCATCATAGAGCCAATAAACTCAGCACCCAGTCAAGGATCGTTACGATAGCCGATATGTTTACTGCCATGTCGGAAAACAGACCATATAGAGTTGGTATGAAGCAGGAATGGGTCCTTGCCGAACTGAGAAAACAGGCTGAGGCAAACACGCTTGATAAGCAGATTGTCGGCCTGCTTCACGACAACTACCAGGATATCCGACAGTCCATCTCAGAAAAGCAGTCCATAACCCAGGCCTATTATGACAAAAAATTTGCCGTGCTCGCTGCAGAGAAGGAGCCAGTATAAAATTTTTCTTCAAGACCGTACCTGGAATAACGTAACTCGTACTTTTCCTTTTACCTACTCAAAGCATCTAAACAAATCTGGATGTGCTTTTCTTCTTCCTTATATTTTACAATTGCAGCACTCATGTCTTTTACCGAATATTGGCCGATACCAAGTAACGCATCATGAAGGTTGTCCATTGAATCTTCTATTTTCTTTTGTATGGTTGCAAGCTCTTCCTCATACTTCGCCACTACTTTCGATTTCTCCATAATGTGCTCCTCTCATCTATTCTTAAACAATAAAGTGAATATATTTATCACCGGATAGTTAATCAAGTTTGAATCTGTTCCTTCTTAAAAGATCATTCTAGCCCAATTAATCAAACTACTCCAGGAATGTTGCCTAGAGACATTTTGTAGCAAAGTTTACAATTTTGAAACCATATTTTCACAATAACGTGTGAGAGCATAACTGAGAATTTTATAGCAGAGCATGGAATATGCTGAAAACATTAAGGAAATTATCTAGGAATTATTGTGGCACAGGAATTGAAATATATAATTAACGTGGCATTAATGAATATGACAAGAACGTCTAAATTAGAACGAATATCATAAACCGTTCAGTTATGGAAAAGGACTATGAAAAAAATCAGCGAAACGAAAAATCAAGATGCCTCTCAAAACGCATACCTGAAATTTCTCCACAACCTTCGTTGCAGCACTTCAACCGATGGTCAAAGCGTGAAACAGAAGGAATGGAAAGTCTCTATTCCAGGGTATGACTAAGGATTTTTTACGAACAACGTGTTTTCTGCCACCAAGAGACTTTGCTTACAAAAGATATAATTTTGATTTTGCAACGAGGAGTAGCATGGAAATCCTATTACTGGAAATTGACAAACTCGTAAAAAGCCTTAATAGTTCCAGCGCCACCTTGTAAAATCAACTACTTACATAGTATTCCGGGGATGTCGAGGGTGTTTTTACGAGACCATCAAAATTATTCCATCAGCAGAATTATAAAAACTATTGTTAAACTTGGCCGAGACGTCTTTTAGGTCAATCTTCAGTTAAGATTATTTCTGTCCAGTCAGTATATTAATCCAAAACAACTAAGCTCAAAAGCCTGCCAACAGGGTTATCAAGAAGATGACCTTGCCGACTTTCCTCCAGTATGGTATACAGCAACACATTTCACGACTATGCGCGCCCGTAGCTCAGCTGGATAGAGCGTCGGACTTCGAATCCGCAGGTCGGGGGTTCGAATCCCTCCGGGCGTACCAGTCACTCCAAAGTTTTATTCTCCGGTCCCATTCCTGTCCACTTGATTTTTTTTTTGGTCTGATCGCCCCCGAATTTAGCAACTGGTTATATCAACACATTGCTGTTGATTTGACATAAGGACCAGCTTATGTCAAATCAACCCCATCAACTTGACATAAGAAAATTTTTATGTCAAGTTGATGGGAGCTTTATAAGCAACGTCAAAACTTCGAGCAAAATCAGGTGAAAGAGTGAAGATTTCTGAGTTTCAGGCCGGAAAACTTGAACAGCAATATGAGTATAAAAGCTTCATGCCAGAGCAAATCAACCGTGAATGGCATTTAGATGAGCCGGAGCTCATTGTCTTGTTGGACGAAGCAAACAGGCTCCTCGGAGAATTAAACGCTTTTTCGCAGTTGGTGCCGGATGTGGACTTCTTTATTCGCATGCACATTACCAAGGAGGCAACCACCTCAAGCCGAATTGAAGGCACCCGCACCAATATGGAAGAGGCGTTTGTCAATGAGCAGGATGTTGACCCGGAAAACCGGGACGATTGGCAGGAAGTGCAAAACTATATCCAGGCGATCAACTATTCAATCGATCGCCTGACAGACATCCCGTTGTCCAACCGTTTACTGAAAGAAACTCATAAAGTCTTGATGCAGGGAGTCCGTGGCAAACACAAACTCCCTGGAGAGTTTAGAACGAGCCAGAACTGGATTGGAGTCAGCCTGAAACACGCTACTTTCATCCCTCCACATCATGACCGCGTACCGGAACTAATGAGTGATCTTGAGAAATTTATTCATAATGAAGAAATCCATGTGCCGCATTTAATCAGAATTGCTCTCATTCATTATCAATTCGAGACCATCCACCCTTTTCTTGACGGCAACGGTCGCTTAGGGCGTTTGCTCGTTGCCCTGTACTTGGCAAATTTCGGACTACTCCACAAGCCGGCACTTTACCTTTCTGATTTTTTTGAAAGAAGCAAGGGGGATTATTATGATAAACTCACCGCTGTTCGAACAAATAATAAGCTCACTGACTGGTTGCGGTATTTTCTTTTTGGTGTTCAGGATACGGCCAAACGATCCATAAACGTATTCAGGGACATATTGACCTTGAAAGAACAAATAGAAAGAGAAGTCATGCCACTTTTTCATGCAAGGCGGCAACAAAGCGCCCAACAGTTAATGCGTGCCCTGTATCAGGTCCCTGTTGTGAATATTAAGCAGGTCCGAAAACTTCTGGGTGTGCAGACAAACACAGCAAGTTCATTAGTGAGTACCTTTGTGAATCACGGAATTTTACGGGAAATGACAGGACACAAGCGGAACCGGTTGTTCATCTTTTCCGAGTATGTGCAGCTCTTTAAGGAATAATGTAATTATTTATTCTTTTCGTTCTCCGGTCCTATTCCGGTCCGCCGCTGAGATTCCGCATACGCAATAGGGATTTCGTGGATGAAGTGCCTTTCCCATACCACATGGCCCGACTGGTGCAAATGTTCTACTTAAAAGTTTCTTTTCGCTACTAAATCGTCGACTCTCTTTTCATCCTAAAACAGTCCTACTTTTTGACAGCCTTCGAGAAAGGCCTTTTTTAGGAAGTTGTTGTTCGCAAAGGGCGCTTCAAGTGCCTGCTGTTGCATGGTATTGAGTGATGCCAAGGGGTCTACGCCATGTGCATCTCGAAGTATGCGAATCTGTTCGAGCCAGTCCTTCGCATCGCCGCTGCAACACTTGGCTCTGTATCGTTCATCAATTCCATAGACGTCCTTCCAGGTTTCGATTTCCTCGTTTAATGCAGGTGGGCCAAACGTGAGTTGGATATCGTCGGGGGCAAGGTGGTCAATGTCTGCCATACCAAGATCGATTGCTACTTCGATGTTTGGGCCAGGATTTGCGTAGGGATAGAAAACTTTCCGACGCGCAATTGCCCCGGCTGGGTCTTTTGGATTGTATGCAGGATCTTTGCTCGTTTTATAGCTGCTGTTGCAGTGATGGCAGGCCGGGACGAGATTATGGAAATTGATCGAGTTAAACGGATAAAGCCCTTTGGGGAGATAATGGTCGTAGGCTTCTCGCTTTGAGTGGTAGACGCCGTGCATGTCAGCGATGCCGCAAAAGGGGCATTTACCTGTCTTGTTTGCCCCCATGAACGCTTTATAATGCGCGTCAATATCGCCGATCTTTTCCCTCAGTGCGGCAAGGTTGAGAAGTGACTGAGAGTAAAGCCCTTTGAAGAAGGTCGCCAGCTGACCACCTAAATCTTCGTTTATCGCAGTAATCTCTGCATAGCGGGCAATCTGCGTTGCCGGATCATTAGAGCAGACCTTTTCGATATCGTTATTGGCTTGATACCACTGTTTGAATTGGTCGATCTGCGCTGGGGTTAATGCCGCAAATAACCCATAGATGCGCTCGACATGGCCGTTAAAAAAATCAGCTCCTTTGGTATCTGAAAAGTGGAAGGTTTCCAGCAGCTCCTTGAGTTCGGCATTCCCGTTAAATAGATCGAAACTGAAATCTCCTCCACCAGGAGCTTTGCACCACACCTCATAAAAAATGAAATCGATAAACTCCTGCATCCTCTCCATCTGATGCGGAACATAGGTATACGGGAACAGCATCAGCCCTGTTCCTCCATGCTGTTCAGGATGGTCTTGATCAGCAGGACCTTTTCTACCGAATCGCCCAGTTCCCGTTCAATTTCGGCTAAAAGTTGTTCCTTGTCCTCCCCATTTTGAAAGCGCTGGCGCAGTTTTTCCAGGATTGCCTGGGCATGGCCGCCGATGGTTTCGCGTTTGTCGAATATTTTGCTCATGGTGATCTTGTTGATCGACGCGCCCAGGGTGTTGAACTCCGGTCGGCTAACGTTCACAACACCGTCGGTCTTATTGAAGACCAGCACCTTCTCCGGTCTGCTGTCTGAAACCAGGAAAGGGGTGTGGGTTGTCACCAGCATTTCGTGGGTATCTTCCGCGCCTTTGAAACATTGATGCAGGCGGGTGACAAAGTTCGAACGCCAGTCCAGGTTGAAGTGGGTTTCCGGTTCATCGAGAAGAAAGAGGCTGTTGGTGTTTTTGAAAAGCAGGCAAAGACCAAGGCTGTGCAGCAGTTGGTGTTCACCATCGGAAAGGCTTTTAAGCATCACCGGCTGGTCCACACCGACCTTGCTGAACTTCACGAACTTGAAGCGCATGATGCGTTCATCCGATGCCAATATCGGCACTGTCTCTGTAACATACTGACTTTCGGATTGATACAGCTCGGTCTTTAACGATTCACTGGCAGAATAAAGATTTAGGGTCAGCAATACCTGGAGTGCTTGAAACAAGGCGATGGGGGATTTGTTGACATCGAAGTCGAAATTCTCGCTAAAAGACTTTCGGGTGGCATCGTTCACCAGATAATCAAGATAGAGGGTGTCGGTGGTTTCATCGACAAACCAGCAGGTGGCGCAGCGTTTAAGGCGACTGACGATGGGGTCGAAATTATCGGCGGATTTTTCTTCCGCCTCAAGCCGTTCCATGAGGTTCACTTTATAGCTATCTGATTCCTCATCTATAGTTAGTGCAGGGTTGCGTTTCCCTTTAGAAAAATCTGAACTAAAGGCTTTACTGAATCCCCGTTCGCTAAAACCGGCTGCAACCTCCTTAGAAACTTCAATACTACGGCGGATAATGATGCGAAACTCTTTAAGCTCCTCGACTCCTACATCTTCACGAAATGGTTTAAGGGAATCAGAATCATGAAAAAGCAGATTACAGATCAGGATCGCCTGGCTAAAGCCGCTATCCAGGTAGGCCATTCTGGTTTCAGGCCTGCCTGGATAAGACAATTGCTCTTTCAACGATTGCCAGTATTCATCAAACTGGATGAAGCGCATCTTAAAGAAAGGCAGACTGAGGATTTCATTTTCACCGGAAGAGTAGCCCAATACGAATTGTGGGAGTAAAAACTCCCGCTCCTGTTCCGAAATTACACCAAGAGCGACATATTCAAACTCTGCTTGGTTAAGCCAGTTGATTTCAGGTGAGCTGCCAGGATTTTTAATAATTCTTACCTCGGCAAACTCAGGTGAATAAGAAGCACAAAACTCGGGGGGGACCCGAATTAAATATTCCAACTCAAAACCATCAGGAACGCCATCGCCATCTCGGAATCCTTTTGGATTGTCCCTCTCATCGTAGAGAAAATTATCCGGTAGAAAACTCCGGCGAACCCGCAGTATCTCCAGCTGGAAAAAGATTGCCGCCAGCACCTCCAGCAGATTGGATTTGCCGCTGCCGTTGGGACCGGCGCAAACGAATGGGGCAAAACCCTGTTCCTCCTGCAAATCCCACTCGGTACGGAAGTGATATTCGAAACCCGGTTGCAGGCTGCGGAAGCCTTTGGGATCGGTAATTTTCAGGCGCAGAAGCTTCACGATTCATAAACCTTTTGCTGTAGTGAGCTGTACCCGGTTCCCGGCTTCGTCATAGGCCTGCGTCAAATGGCCGGTTTCCAGTGCCTGAAATATCAGCTCCTTGACGTGGTCATATTCGATCGGACCAAACTGAAAAAAATCATAATCAGTGGTGAGTGATTCAGGTTCCTCTAGTTCCTCCAGCAGCTCCACCAGTCTTTGCTGGGCGGTTTCCATAAAGTGTTGTGCGGAAAAAGGCATTGGTCCAAGCCAATCCAGATAAACCTCAAGCCATTGACTGATTAACGCCTTACGGCCCTCTGCCGAAAAAAAGCTGCCAGCACTGTCCGGTGCTGGCAGCTCAATTACTGGCGGGGTATCAGGAGGTTCTGTTGTAATTGGTTCCATTTCATCCTCAGTCTCTTCTTCATCTATGGTTACAGCCACCCGAGACAAATCCAGCTCACCCTTGAACGCCTTCTGGCTCAGTGCGCCATATAGGTTTTCCAGATCGGCTAGGCTTTGCTGGTAGCGTGATTTGAGGTCTTCGACTTTTTCGACGATGGCGGCGAATTGGTTTTGGAGGTCGGGCGGGGGAACTATCACTTTCATCTTTTCAAGGATTGACGAGTTAAGATTTTTCATCGTCACACCTTTGGCGTTGTTTTCGAGGTAGTCTTTAAGTGAAGTTCTATAAATCATGAACTGGAGCACTATCGGCAAATACTCTCCTGTGATCCGTACGAACATGCTCCCAGTGCCACAGAGCAGCTTTTTTTTATTGCGAACTAAAGCACAGCGGCCAATTTCCCCCCTTCTTGCCACGATCACATCATTCAACGACAAGTGATACGATGAAAGCTCGTTGAACTTTTCTTCGGTGATGGTTAGAGATTCATCGATAACAATTTCGCCATTTACTATGTGACTTGGGTTTATCAGGGGGATACCACCTGAAATGTAATCTTCTGCATGCAACAAACTTCCGAACGGGCCAATCCTGACAGTTGCAATTTCAGAAAGCGGCTTTTTGTCCCACCCCTTCTCATTCCGAACGGGATCGCCGAACATCTCCAGAAAGACGCTTTTGAGCAGGTTGTCGAGTTGTTGCAGGTGTTGTTTGCGACGGGCGATCAGCCCTCCCACCTTGCCGAGCAGATGGGCAATGCGCTTTTGGTCGTCGAGTGGTGGGAGAGGGATTTCTGCTCCAGTCAAATGACCAAGTTTTATGTATTTAATTATCCCGCCTATAGCATCACGTCTAAGACGATCCATGTATGTTTCCATGAAATAGTAAAGGTATTTCATGGACAATACTTCTATATTTTTATTTTGGATTATGTAGGTTCGCTGATAGGCGTTGAATTTTCCTTTGTAATACTTAACATTTAAGTCTCCATTCCCAGCAATTAACACAGCTTCATTATCAAAAGCGTATTGACTAATTTTATAGGGTGTTGTGGCACAGGTAAAAAAGGGAAACTCACCATCTTCCGAACCTGCATTGACATCAAGTTTACCTGTTCTGATGTCAGCAAGTTTTCCTAAAGGAGTGGTTTTCATTTGACCATTTCCTTCAACTCAAGCAGTTCCCGCACAATCCCGCCCTGTACCTTGGCCAAGTCGGCATCTTTAACCTCTCCCACTTCCTCCTCAATTAGCTGTTTCAAAATATCGGATGGTTTGTCATAGACAATCTCTTCAAACACATCCTTTTTGTATCGAGAAAGAGACAGGTCATAGCCCTCGCCCTCAATATCGACACGAGGCACCATAAAGCACTTGTGGTCATCGGTAATTGTCCGATCTTCACAATCAGTTTCAGGATTGCGGGCGTGGTACTTGG
>Ga0102953_1002093_pt1 | contig 12166 bp, 9 predicted proteins | sample SalPon2A_C_D2_MG_FD_78509 | JGI IMG/M metagenome (GOLD analysis project Ga0102953, IMG submission 78509) | Soil microbial communities from South San Francisco under conditions of wetland restoration - Salt Pond MetaG R2A_C_D2_MG | ecosystem: Environmental > Terrestrial > Soil > Wetlands | place... | reverse complement strand
CTGCCCGACGTGCGCCGGATCCTCGCTCGGGTCCCCAGCGGCGCGCAGCGCCTGCTCTTCTCGGCCACCATGCCGGACGACCTGCGGGGCCTGGTGCGGGACGTGCTCACCGATCCCGTCACGGTCGAGGTGGGGCGCCGCGAGGCCCCCGCCACGGTGGAGCAAGCGCTCTACCCCGTCGAGCGCAAGGACAAGGCCGCGCTCCTCAAGCACGTGCTGCGGGAAGACGACCCGAGCTCGGCGCTGGTGTTCACGCGAACGAAGCACGGGGCCAAGAAGCTGGCGGCCCAGCTCGAGCGTGACAACCACTTCGTTGCCGCCATCCAGGGCAACCTCTCGCAGAACAAGCGGCAGAAGGCGCTCGACGGCTTCCGCGACGGGCGCTACCGCATCCTCGTGGCCACCGACATCGCCGCCCGGGGGATCGACGTCCTGCGCGTGTCCCATGTCATCAACTACGACATGCCCGACACCGTCGACGCGTACATCCATCGCATCGGGCGCACGGGCCGCGCCGAGCGGGATGGCCGCGCGCTCACCTTCGTCACTTCCGACGATCACGCCATGGTCCGTGATATCGAGCGCCGCCTCGGCAAGCGGATCGAGCGCGTGCAGGTCGAGGGCTTCGCCCCCGCCGGGCAGGACGCGGAAGGAACGCCCTCCGGAGGCGGCGGCGTTCCCGGCCGGGCGCCCGGCACGGCGCGGGGCGCGGCTCCGGCACGGCGCGAGCAGTCCCAGGGCGCCGGCAGCGGGCGTCGACGGCGCCGGCGCGGGCGTGGGCGCTCGGGGAACCGGTCCCGGGGCGAGGACACCGGAACCGGCCCACACCGGGACTGAGGCCGTCCCGAACACGCCTCTCCCGTACGTCTGCTTGTTGACGCTGTCGGCCTCCGGGGCTAACGTGGAATGTCTCACATCGTGGAGCGGCCCCAGGGGAGCTCCCCGCCGCGCCCGATGGCCGACAACGCACCCGCCCGCGCGGCAGTGACCGGCCGGGCAGGACTTCGAGAACGAAGGTAGCAGGGGGAAGGCAGGCTCATATGTCGAAGACCAGTTGGCTACGTCCTCTCAAGGCGACCGTCCTCATGGTGTCCGTGGTCCTTCTCGGACTGTTTGGAACGGGCCTGGCGCAGAGCTCGTCGCTCAGCGTCGACTCCTTCACCGCCGACTTCTCCGCGATGAAGCAGCTCCAACAGATCGCTTCGCAGGGGCAGGGCAAGATCGGCGTGCTGCTCCCCGAGACGACCACCTCGGCGCGCTACACGTCCTTCGATGCCCCCTACCTGAAGCAGGCCTTCGAGGCCGCGGGGCTCTCCAGCGACCAGTTCATCATCACCAACGCCCAGGGCAGCGAGTCGACGGAGCTGACCCAGGCCCAGTCCGACATCTCCAACGGCGCCACCGTGCTGCTGATGGACCCCATCTCCTCCGGTGTCGGCGCTTCCATCGAGCAGTACGCCAAGTCGCACGGTGTGAAGGTCATCGACTACGACCGGCTGACGCTGGGCGGCTCGCGTGACTTCTACGTGAGCTTCAACAACGTGGAGGTCGGGAAGCTGATCGGGCAGGGCATGGTCCAGTGCATCAAGGCCTGGAACGTCCAGGACCCGCACCTCCTGATCATGCGCGGCGCCCCCACGGACAACAACGCCACCCTCTTCGCACAGGGCTACGACGGCGTGCTGCAGCCGTACTTCGACAACGGCACGTACACCAAGGTCGGCGAGCCGGCCGGCACCTGGGACCCGGCGAAGGCCCGTACCCTCTTCGAGCAGCAGTACACCGCGCACCAGGACATCAACGCGGTCGTGACGCCGAACGACGCCAACGCCAACGCCGTCATCTCCTACCTCAAGACGTTGAACGTTCCGCCGAAGACCTTCCCGACCACGGGGCAGGACGCCCAGGAGACGGGGCTCCAGAACGTGCTCGCCGGCTACCAGTGCGGCACGGTGTACAAGCCCATCTACCTCGAGGCGCAGGGCGCGGCCGCGCTCGCCATCTACCTGCGTGCCGGCATGCAGCCGCCCCAGGGGCTGGTCAACGGCACCACCAAGGACAGCCAGGCGAACACGGACGTGCCCTCCGTGCTGATGACGCCCATCTGGGTGACGCCCGACAACATGGCGCAGACCGTGGTCAAGGACAACTTCGTCGACCCGAAGAAGCTCTGCGCGGGGCACGCCAGTCAGTGCACGGCCGCAGGCATCTCGTACTAGGCGTCCAGTGACGAACGATTCGGCTCGGCCCGGCTCTGCCGCGGCCGAGCCGCTCCTACGCCTACGGGGCATCGAGAAGCACTTCGGCGCCGTCGAGGCGCTGAGGGGCGTCGACCTCGACGTCCCCCCCGCCCAGGTCACCGCGCTGGTGGGCGACAACGGGGCCGGCAAGTCTGTGCTCGTCAAGTGCATCGCCGGCATCCACGAGCCCGACGCCGGGAAGATCTTCTTCGAAGGCAAGCGGGTGCATATCCGCGGACCCAAGGACTCGGCCCGCCTGGGCATCGAGGTCGTGTACCAGGACCTCGCCCTGTGCGACAACCTCGACGTCGTCCAGAACATGTTCCTCGGCCGAGAACGGCTCAGCCGCGGCTTCCTCGACGAGGACAGCATGGAGCGGTCGGCCAGCCAGACGCTGGCCGACCTCCGCGTCACCACGGTGCGCTCCGTGCGGCAGGCCGTGCAGTCGCTCTCCGGCGGCCAGCGTCAGTCCGTGGCCGTGGCCAAGGCCGTCATGTGGAACTCCAAGCTCGTGATCCTCGACGAGCCCACCGCGGCGCTGGGGGTCGCGCAGACCCGGCAGGTGCTGGACCTCGTGTCCACGCTCGCCGAGCGCGGCCTGGCGGTGATCATGATCTCGCACAACCTCAACGACGTGTTCAAGGTCGCCGACCGCATCGCGGTGCTGCGACTCGGCGAGATGGTGGGCCAGGCGCCCGCCTCGCAGTTCGATTCGCAGGCGGTGGTCGAGCTCATGACGACGGGCCGCTCCTCACGCGACGGCGACGCGTCCGAACGCCCCTCGGCAGGAGAGGGACGGTGAGGTCATGACGCCGGATCCGGACACGAGCCGGGAGCCCCGGCGCAGCGACGCACCGGAGGCAGGCGAGGCCGAGGCCCGGCGAGCGCCCGCGCCGGCGGACTCGCCGCGCACCCTCGGCGGCCTGCTGCGTGAGTGGTGGACGCAGATCCTCGCCGGGGAGAGCGGCGTGTTGCCGGTCGTGCTCGGCCTCATCGCCATCGGCATCATCTTCCAGACGCAGAACGCTCGCTTCCTCTCGGCCGGCAACCTCGTCAACCTGCTGGTGCAGGGCTCGGTGTTCATGCTCATCGGCATGGGCGAGGTGTTCGTGCTGCTGCTCGGCGAGATCGACCTGTCGCTCGGCTTCGTCGCCGGTATCGGCGGAACGGTCGTGACCGAGCTGGTCCAGTCGGGCACGAGCTGGCCCTGGTGGGCCGCCATCGCGATGGCACTCGCGGTGACGACCCTCATCGGCGCCCTGCAGGGCACGCTCGTCACGCGTTTGCGGCTGCCCTCCTTCGTCGTGACGCTGGCGGGCCTGCTCGGCTGGCAGGGGGTGATGATCCGCTTGCTCGGCGTGGGCGGCACCATCTCCATCCCCGACGAGACCATCAACAACCTTGCCAACGGCACGCTGAGCGACGTCACCGGCTGGCTCCTGGCGGCCGCCGTGGTGCTCGTGTTCGGCGCAGCCACGGTTGTGCAGGACGGGAAACGCCGCCGTAGCGGGCTGGCGGCCCCGCCGCGCTTCCTGACGCTCTTCAAGATCCTGGTCGCCGCCGCGGCCGCCTCCGGCCTGGTCGTGCTCACCAACGTGGACCGGGGCGTCCGCGCCTTCCCCGTGAGCGGCATGCCCTGGGTCATCCCGATCGTCTTCGGCGTCCTGATGGTGTGGAGCGTCCTGCTCGGCCGCACCCGCTTCGGACGCTACGTCTACGCTATCGGCGGCAACGCCGAAGCGGCCCGCCGTGCCGGCATCAACCTCGCCCGCATCCGCACCATCGCCTTCGCCCTCGCCGGACTCACCGCCGGCATCGGCGGCATCATCTACGCGTCGCGGCTACGGTCCATGTCCACCAGCTTCGACGGCGGCACCATCGTCCTCTACGTGGTCGCCACCGCCGTCATCGGAGGCACCAGCCTCTTCGGCGGCCGCGGCCACCCCCTCCATCCCATCCTCGGCGGCATCGTCATCGCCGCCATCGTCAACGGCATGGGCCTCCTCGGCCTCAGCGCCGCCATCCAGCTCATCGCCACCGCCCTGGTGCTCCTGGCTTCCATCACCGTCGACGTGGTCGTGAGGCGTCGCGGCGAGACCGCGCACTGACAGCGCGTACGCGCCCTACACGTCGAACGCCGCAGGGACTCTGAGGGTCCCTGCGGCGTCTCCTTCGATCGGGGGCACCGCCCGCCGCCCCGACCTCAATCGCTCGGCGAGGCCGTGCCGATCTGCTTGTGGCGAAGCTCGTGCCCGAGGTAGAGCTGCCGCGGACGCGAGATCGCCTGCTCCTTGTCGAGCAGGCCCTCCTGCCACTGCGCCAGCCAGCCGGGCATGCGGCCGATCGCGAAGAGCACCGGGAACATCTCCACCGGGAAGCCCATCGACTGGTAGATGATGCCGGAGTAGAAGTCGACGTTCGGATAGAGCTTATGGGACACGAAATAGTCGTCCTCGAGAGCGTAGCGTTCGAGCTCCAGGGCGATGTCGAGGCGCGGGTTGCGACCGGTCACCTTGAAGACCTCGTCGGCGATGCTCTTGATGATCTTGGCGCGCGGGTCGAAGTTCTTGTACACGCGGTGACCGAAGCCCATCAGCCGGAACTCGCCCCGCTTCACCCGGGCCACGTACTCGGGCACGTTGTCCACCGAGCCGATGGTGTCGAGCATGCGCAGCACCTGCTCGTTGGCGCCGCCGTGGAGCGGGCCGTAGAGGGCGGCCGACGCGGCAGCCGCCGCCGAGTAGGGATCGGCCTGGCTGCTTCCCACCGTGCGCATGGTCGTCGCCGAGCAGTTCTGCTCGTGATCGGCATGCAGGATGAAGAGCACGTCGAGAGCGTGCTCGAAGACCGGGTTCGGCTGGTACTTGAGCTCGGTGGTCTTCCAGAGCATGTTCATGAAGTTGGCGGGGTAGCTGAGCTCGTTGTCCGGATAGGCGATCGGGAAGCCGAGGTGATGCCGGTAGGCGAACGCCGCCAGCGTCGGCATCTTGGCGATCAGCCGGACGATCTGGGTACGGCGCTGCTCGTCGTCGAAGAGGTCCTTGGCGTCCGGGTAGAAGGTCGAGAGCGCGCCCAGCGTGCTCACCAGCATGCCCATCGGGTGGGCGTCGTACCGGAAGCCGCCCACGAACTTCTTGACGTTCTCGTGGACGTAGGTGTGGTGGGTGATGTCGTGCTCCCACGCGTCGAACGCCCCCTTGTCGGGCAGCTCGCCGTAGAGCAGCAGGTAGGCGACCTCCAGGAACGACGCGTCCTGCGCCAGCTCCTCGATGGGGTAGCCGCGGTAGCGGAGGATGCCCTTGTCACCGTCGATGAAGGTGACCTCGCTCTTGCAGCTGGCGGTGTTCTTGAACGCCGGGTCGTATGCGAGGAGGCCGAAGTCGTCGTCCGAGGTCTTGATCTGCCGAAGGTCCATCGCACGGACGGCGCCGTCGTTGATGGGCACTTCGTAGGTCTTGCCCGTACGGCTATCGGTGATCGTCAGGAAGCCTTCGTTGTCGCGAGCGTCCATGCGTGCTCATCCGTCCTTTCCGCCCGGGGCGTCCGCCGCCCCGGCATCCCGCGCGTGACTGTGCCTGTCGGGTCGAAAGTCCGCGGCAACGGCTGCGTCGGCGTGACGCCTTTCTGCCGAGGGCCCGCGCCTGCGAGCACGTCCGCCTCCATCTTCCCCCGATTCGGCGGCGCTGCGCCGTCCGGAAGGCGACGTTGGCAGCGCGCGAGCGGCCCGGCTCGCTCGAGGCGCGGGCGCCGGGAAGCGTCCGCGTTCCAGCGCCCGGCGACCGGATGAACCGGCCCCCCGGGCCGTCACGTGCCGCAACGCGCCCAGCGTAAGTCGGGGGCAATACGCCTACCCAGGGGCAAATATCCCACGGCCGGCACAGCACAAAGCCTGCTCCCCGACGGAGATCGCGGCGCAACGGCGCGCGGAGGCGGGCGCCCCGGCTACCGTCCGCCGGATGGCGCCGCGCCGCGGTCGGTATGGTGGACGCCGTAGACCGCGTCCGGCGCCGGCCCGCCGGCGCGGCATCCGAGCGCGGGCACGGAGCGACGCACGAGTACCGGAGGAGGCGCCCAGCATGCGCACGATCAAGCTCGGCCGCAGCGACCTGGACGTGCCCGTGGTGGCCGTCGGGTGCATGCGGATGGACGGCCTCGAGCCGCGCCAGGCGGCGCGGTTCGTGGAGGCAGCGCTCGCGGAGGGCGCCAACTTCTTCGACCACGCCGACATCTACGGTGGCGGCGCCTGCGAGGAGGTCTTCGCCGAGGCCCTGCACGTCGCCGGCGTGGCGCGTGAGGACGTTCTCCTGCAGTCGAAGTGCGGCATCCGTGAGGGGTTCTTCGACTTCTCCAAGGAGCACATCCTTACCTCCGTCGACGGCATCCTGAGGCGCCTGCGAACCGACCATATCGACGTGCTGCTGCTGCACCGGCCCGACAGCCTGATGGAGCCGGACGAGGTGGCGGAAGCCTTCGACCGGCTCGAGCGCGACGGCAAGGTCCTCCACTTCGGGGTCAGCAACCAGCACCCGCACCAGATCGAGCTCTTGAAGGGCAGCGTGCGTCAGCCGCTGGTCGCGAACCAGCTCCAGCTCAGCCTGACCAACACGAGCATGATCGACAGCGGCCTGAACGTGAACATGTCGGTGGACGCCGCCGTCGATCGTGACGGCTACGTGCTCGACTACTGCCGCCTGGAGCAGATCACCGTCCAGCCGTGGTCCCCGTTCCAGTACGGCTTCTTCGAGGGGGTCTTCGTCGGCAGCGAGCGCTTCCCGGAGCTCAACGCGGCGCTGGACGCGGTGGGCGCGGCGCACGGCGTGAGCCCCTCGACCGCGGCCCTGGCGTGGCTGCTGCGCCACCCGGCGCGCATGCAGCCCGTGGTCGGCACCATGAACGTGGCGCGGCTGCGCGACTGCTGCCGGGCCGCCGACGTGCGCCTGTCGCGTGAGGAGTGGTACGCGCTCTACCGCGCGGCCGGCAACACCCTGCCCTGATCGGGGGCCGGGGCCGCATGCCTCCCGGCGCGCGGCCCCCGCACGCAGGCCGGTACGAATGTCCCTGGCCGCGCCGCGGCGAACGCCGGAATGCTGGGCCCATGAAATCCGACCCCGGCACTCGGGATTGTGAGCCGCCCGGAGACGCGTCCATCGCCGACCTCGAGCGGGGCGCCACCGCTCGGGTCACGCGCATCGCCGGAAGCAGGTCCGTTTCGCAACGCATGCGCATGCTGGGGATCCGGCCCGGCGTGGACGTCCGCGTCCTGCACGGCCCGGACCGGCGAGGTGCGGTGCTGGGCGTGGGCGGGGCGCGGATCGCGCTCGGACGTGCCGTCCTGAGCACCGTCCGGGTCGCACCTCTCGAGCCGGGCACGGAAGCGGCCGAGCGGGCCCGATGAGCGGCTGCCACGACGTCGCCCCGAGCGGTTCCGGCCCTTCGGAGGCGGCGCCCGTGGTGGCGCTGGCCGGGAACCCCAACGCGGGCAAGACGACGCTCTTCAACCTGCTCACGGGCGCGAACCAGCGCATCGGCAACTGGCCCGGCGTCACGGTCGAGCGCCGTCTCGGCACCGCCCGCCTTCAGCGGACGCGCGCCACCGTCGTCGACCTGCCGGGGGTCTACAGCCTGCTGGGCGGCGGCGGCCCCGACCAGGAGGTCGCGCGCGACGTCCTCCTGGACGGGAAGATCGATCTGGTCATCGACATCGTCGACGCCTCCAACCTCGAGCGCCACCTGGCGCTGACGTCGGAGCTGCTGGAGACCGGCCGCCCCTTGCTGCTGGTACTGAACATGGTCGACGAGGCGCGCGCGAACGGCATCGAGCCGTGCGCCCATGCGCTCTCGGCAGCCATGGGCGTACCGGTGGTGCCGATGGTGGCGCGCCGCGGCACCGGTCGCCCGGAGCTCCTCGCCGCCATCGAACGGGCGCTGGCCGCACCGTCACGGGGCGAGGCGCCGGCGTACCCGGCCGCGGTGGAGCGGGCCCTCGCGGCCCTCTCGGAGCTCACGGAGGTCGCCGCGCCGGCCCGCAGCCGCTTCCAGGCGCTGCGGCTGCTCGGAGGCGACGAGGCGCCCGCCACGCGCCCGGTGGCGCATGCCCTCGAGCACTGGTCGTCGGCCGCCCTCGAGGAGACCGGCGAGGACGCGGCGGACCTCACGGCCGCGACCCGCTTCGCGTGGGCGCACCGGCTCGCGACCCTCGGCCAACGGCACGGCGCCCGGCGCGGCGCTCGTCAGCGCGTCACCGACGCCATCGACGCTGTGGTGTTGAACGCCTGGCTGGGCGTGCCCGTCTTCCTGGCGGTGCTCTACCTCGTGTTCGTCCTCAGCTTCAGCGGGGGCAACATCCTGTTGGACCTCTTCGACGGAGCGTCCGCGGCGCTGTTCGTGAACGGGTCGGGAAACCTGCTGCTGCGTGCCGGCCTGCCCGGATGGCTGGTGTCGGTGGTGGCCGGCGGTGCGGGAGGAGGCATCAACCTGGTGGCCACCTTCATCGCGCCGATCGCCATCACCTTCCTCCTGCTGGCGTTCCTCGAGGACTCCGGCTACATGGCGCGGGCCGCCTACGCCATGGACCGCCTGATGCGCCGCCTGGGCCTCCCGGGCAACGCGCTGGTGCCCATGGTCATCGGCTTCGGCTGCAACGTGCCGGCGATACTGGGGGCGCGCGTCATCGAGGGCCGGCGCGACCGCCTGCTCACCGTGCTGATGCAACCGTTCATGTCCTGCTCGGCCAGGCTGACGATCTACATGGCGTTCGCCGCGGTGTTCTTCCGCGGCCACGGCGGCCAGGTGGTGTTCCTGCTGTACGTCCTGGGCATCGCGGTCGCCCTCGGCACCGCCTGGGTCCTGGGGCGAACCGCCGTGCCGGGCACGCCCGCGGCCTTCGTGATGGAGCTTCCGCCGTACCGCCTGCCGGGCTTCCGGAGCGTGTGGCTGCAGAGCTGGCAGCGGCTCAAGGTCTTCGTGCTGCGCGTCGGCCGCGTCATCGCGCTGATCGGCCTGGTACTGTTCGTGCTGCCCGGCATCGGCTGGGTCGACGGGCGACTGACGAGCACCGACGTCGACCACTCCCTGCTGGCGCAGGGAAGCCGCGCCCTGGTGCCGCTGTTCGCGCCGATGGGGATGCGACCCGGCGACTGGCCGGCGGTCTCGGGGCTGGTGGCCGGCGCGGCCGCCAAGGAGGTCGTCATCGGCACCTTCAACGGCATCTACCGGCGCCGCGCCGACGGAACGGCGATGGACGCCTACCGGCACCCCGAGGTCGCACGCCGCCTGCGGGCGGCGGCCGCAACCGTCCCCGCCAACGCCGCGGGCTTCCTCAACGGCCTGCGCGACCCTCTCGGCCTGACCGCCATCGGCTCCGCGGGCGCCGCGGAGCGCGCCTCGGGAGCGGACTCCGCCACGCTGCGGGCGCTGGCCGCCGACTTCACGCCGCTCTCGGCGTTCAGCTACCTGGTGTTCGTGCTGCTGTACGTGCCCTGCGCCAGCACCGTTGGCGCGCTCCGGCGCGAGGTCGGCTGGGGCTGGACGGCCTTCTCCGCCGCCTACGGCCTCGCCGTGGCGTGGGGCGCCGCCACGGTGATCTACCAGGCCGGCAGCGTCACGCTGCACCCCCTCTCCTCGCTGCTGTGGATCGCGGCGGTCGCGTCGGCCGCCGCGGTGCTGGTCACGGGGCTTCGCCGCTACGGGCGGAGACGGCCCCGCCGGGCCCGGCGGGCCGCGGGAGCCTACACGTGAGCCCGCTCTTCGCCGTGCGCGACCGCCTGCGGGAGCGAGGGCTGGCGACCCCCCGCCAGCTCGCCGCCGAGCTCGAGCTGCCGCTGGCGGTCGTCGAGGCGGCCGTCGCGCACCTCGAGCGACGCGGCAAGGTGCGCGCGGCGCCCCCGGCGGCCGAACCAGGGTGCGGGACGGGGCGCTGCGGCAGCTGCAGGCTGTGCTTCACGGCGGGGCCGGACGTGCCCTGGGTCCGTTGGAGCGGACCTCCCGCAGGCGCCCGACGTCAAGAACCCGCGCGCGAAGGCGTCGGGCGTGCGCACGGGGTTACGTCGCCTGCGCTCCTGGATCCCCCTCGCTGACGACCAGCAACACACGACTCTCGCCGTCCAAGCCCAACGACAAGGCCGTGCGCTCCCTCCCGAGCGCCGTCGCCAGCCCGGCCAGCCCGGCGGCGCCGGAGGGCGTGGCGGCCGGACCGCCGGCGTCCGCCAGGCGTCGCGGCGCCGCCAGCATCGCGACTTCCTCCACGCGCATCGCGCTGACGGGGTAGCGCTGGAACACCGCCAGGGCCGGCGCGCTCGCCCTGCCGCAGGAGAGCATCGCCGCCGCGGTCTCGAGCGGGCCGTCGAGCTGCACCTGCTTCCCGGTGGCCAACGCAGCGCCCACGCACGCTGCGGCCGCCGGCTCCACCACCACGATCCGCGCCGGAGCGGCGAGCTCCGCCGCGAGGCCCTCGGCCATGGCGGCGGCCAGACCGCCGACGCCGGCCTGGACGAAGATGTGGGTCGGCCTCGCCATGCGCCCCACCGCCAGTTCGTCGCGGACCTCGGCCGCCAGCACGCCGTACCCCGCCATCACGTCGCGTACCACCGCATCCTCCGGATCGTCGCCGGTATCGGCCACCAGGACCGCGTCACCGGCATCCGCGGCAGCCCGTGCCGCGGCCACGGCGTCGTCGTAGGTGCCCGCCACCGTTACGATCTCCGCCCCCTGCGCCGCGATGCGCCGGGACCGGACCTTCGACACGCCCGCGTGCAGGAAGACGCGCGCGCGGGCGCCCGTCAGGCGCGCGGCGTACGCCACGGCAAGGCCGTGGTTGCCGTCGCTGGCGCAGACGAGATCCGGCAAGGGACCCCCCGGCAGGGCGCCGGCACGCGCCGCGAGGACCCCGGGCACGTCGGTGCCGGCGGCACGGGCGAGCGCCCGCAGCGCGGCGTAGCCGCCCCCGAGCGACTTGAAGCTCCCCAACGCGCGGCGCCCCTCGTCCTTGACGAGGACCTGGGCCACACCCAAGCCGGCGGCCAACCGCGGCAGGTCGACGAGCGGGGTGGGCGCGTAATCGGGTGACACGCGCCGCAGCGTCGCGGCGATGCGCTCGGCGCTCTCGGCCGGGAGCCCGCGGGAGGTCATCCGGGCATCCTGCTCATCCGGGCATCCTGCTCATCCGGCGATCCTGCTCATCCGGCGATCCTACCGGACGCCGGCCGTCGCGTCCTTGCGTGGAGGCGCGCCTCGCGTCTCGGAGCGGCCGAACGGCGATCCGCCCGAGGAGCCCTCCGCCGCCGGCGCGCGGCGCTATCCGGGCGCGCCCGGCTCCGGCGAGACATAGTAGTGCAGGGTCGTCTTCTCCCCCCAGGCATCCCACGGCACGCTGCCGACCCGTCGCCAACCGCGGCGCTCGTACAAGGCGATGGCCTCGCCGCCCGTGTCCACCACGTCGAGCACCGACCGCAGGTCGGCGCGCTCGGCGCGCGCACGCGCCGCGTCGAGGAGCGCGCCGCCGAGCCCGTCCCCGCGCCGATCCGGGCGGACGAACAGGCGGCTCACGCACGCCAGCTCGTCCTGCGCGAGACCCGTGGCGTCGGTCCAGTAAGGCAGCCCGTGCCCCGGGATGTGGTCCCGAAGCGCGACGTGCCCGACGACGGCATCGTCCGCCACCGCCACCCACGCCGCGAGCAGGCCCGAGGGTCGAAGGAACGTGGCCGGGTCCTCCGGCCAACGGCCGGGGTAGCCGTCCGCACGCTGCACCGCTTCGAGCAAGCGGACGCATGGCTCGAGGTCTGCCGGTTCCCTTGCACGGACGATGGCATGCATGTCCCCGATGCTACGCCGGGCGCGCAGGCCGTGGCGTGGCCTGGGTACGGCCGCTGCGGTGCGCTGGGCTGTGCGATGCGCTGGGCCGTGCGGTGCGCTGGGCCGTGCCGCGCGCT
>Ga0102953_1002090_pt1 | contig 12170 bp, 9 predicted proteins | sample SalPon2A_C_D2_MG_FD_78509 | JGI IMG/M metagenome (GOLD analysis project Ga0102953, IMG submission 78509) | Soil microbial communities from South San Francisco under conditions of wetland restoration - Salt Pond MetaG R2A_C_D2_MG | ecosystem: Environmental > Terrestrial > Soil > Wetlands | place... | reverse complement strand
GGTGCGTTGATTTCAATTGGACTTTTTATTGTATCAGTCAGTTATAACTTTGCGCGTGCTGACCTGCCATATTCTGTCATAATTTATTGGGTAGGATTGCTTTTGCAGTTTGTGCCCGCTCTTGTTCTGATGCTTGATAAAAATGTGACAAGAGATGAGGCTATTGGACTAGCCTTATTCTTGGGTTTCACATTGTATTTAACCAAACTTATGGTTAATCCAAGTGTTTTTAAATTTATGGATGAGATGCAGCAATGGCGTAGTACATATAACATTTTTGAAACATATCGCCTTTTTGAGCCGAATCCTATATTGGAAGTTAGCCCTTATTATCCCGGACTACAAAACGTTACTCATGCTTTAGTCTTACTGACTGGGTGGAGTATTCATGATGCGGGTGTTATCCTAATCGGTGTCATCCGTATTATGTTGATGATATCGCTCTTTTTGTTTTTTGAAGGATTATCTCACTCGCACCGTATTGCTGGGTTATCCGCCCTTTTGTATATGTGCAATCCAGCATTCTTGGGTTGGACATCTTACTATATTTACCAATCTTTAGCCTTGCCACTGGCATTTCTTGCGCTTTATTGCATAATCCGTCTCAAATTTACAGAGATTCCATTCATTGAAAGTGCAACTAATTTACGATTTGGTTTTATAGTATGTATATTATTATTGGTGCCTGCTATCATGGTCACTCATCATGTAACTGCCATTTTATTCGCTGTACTTGTTACCTTATTTGCCATTGGTCCTGCTCTGTGGGTGAAAGTCAATACGACACGTAACTGGCATAGATTGGCAAAGCTTGTTCGTAGAGTGTCCAGAGGATTATCGCGTCGGGTGGCGCTATTTTGGATACTTGCTCGGCAAAATAAGAATGTAGAGTTTGAGAAGAACGAACTTGGCTGGTTGGCAGTATTGATTGTTGTCTATATCTTCATCTGGGTTACTTATTTTGCACCACTAACACTAGTCTATTTGGGAGGACAGATTGGAGGAATTATCGATGAATTTGTTCATTTTGATTTTTCCTCGCTTCTTAAAATACCTAAAGTGTCACTACCTGATTTGCCACCTTTTGAATTAGTCACGGCTTACGGCTCTATGATTCTATTGCTCATTGGAGTTTCGTTTGGGATGCTGCAGACGCTTCGTAAATTCCGTGGTGATTCTCTTGCAATCTCAATGGTAAGTGGATCAACAACTCTCTTTCTTGTGTTTGTCGTGCGCTTTGCCAGTGCACGCGGTGGTGAAATACTGGGTAGAACATGGCCCTTCTTGTATGTGGTTATAGCATTTGTGCTTGCTACTGGTATTTTGTTCTTAACCGATTTGACTGGTCGGATAAGGTGGCCCGTACGTTTTGGCGTTTTTAGTGCAATACTGGTTCTGTTTATTGGTGGGATTGCCAGCGGATGGCCCCCATATTGGTCCCGGCTGCCAGGGAAATATATTGTTGGAGGTGCAGAACGCTCTGTTGATATTTATGGTCTTGATGCGTCAACATGGGCTCGCGATCATATCGAACACAATAGTATTATGGCTGCTGACTTCATGCTGTTCCATATGTTGGGTAGTTATGGTTTGCAAGCCCCCCTAATGGGTATGGGTGATTTATTTGTAAATGAAACTTTTTCAGAATATCACAATGACCTTATCAATGAATATGGCTTGGAATATCTGGTGGTTGATACGCGTATGGCTGATGAAGCGCCCCGACTAGGCTTTTACTACGGTTCGTGGGAGGCCGTTACTCTTGTAAAAGAAGCAGTTCCACTTCGTTATGTCACAAAATATGATTCGGTTCCTAATGTGAATCGAATATATGATAATGGCGCTGTGGTGTTTTATGATGTCTCAGGGTTGCTCACAAAATGATACGTAGACATTTTGATTTAATTCTAATTTTATTACTTACTATAACTGTTGTGGTTTTAAGATTGGTGAGTGTTGAAGGTAACGTTTTTATAAAACTTACCGGCGCTGTTTTTGTGTTGTTTGCTCCAGGTTACGCCGTTATATCCGCAATATTCAAGGAGAATGTCCTGGAATTTCCGGCAAAAATCGCACTTGGGATTGGCATTAGTTTGGCAATATCCGCAGTTGGTGGAATAGCGCTATATGGTATGGGTGCACTATTAACAAAAACATCTTGGACTGTCTTTCTGGCAATGATAATCTTGGGAAGCAGTGTGGTAGCAATTGTCCAACGGAATTACAACACAACTTATCTGCCGAATCAGGCTATTCGTCAACTGACGTTTTCTGAAGTTCTGCTGTTGATGTTTTGTGTTTTTGTGCTTGCCAGCGGTGTTTATCTGTCTTGGAAAGGAGAACATAACCAGGCGTATGTACCCTTCACCGAATTCTGGATAATTCCACAAACAAATGACGTATCAGAAATTGAGATCGGGTTGCACAACTATGAGCGAACCAGTATGGCTTACGATATCTTGGTTCACATCAATGGACGTAAGGTGGGAACTTTGGAGAATATATCGGTTCAACCTGGTCAGGAGTGGAGTAGTACATATACTTTACCTCCCAAAGCGACTCTTAACGAGACTGTGACTGTATATCTTTATTCGAATGATGACCCCACCAAACCATATCGCTGGGGACAAATCCACCGCTAGTAGAGAGCATTATGGATGCATTTAAAGTTGATCTAAAATCAATAAACAAAATCGCCTCACTCTTCCGACACTATTTGCGTATGTTATTGGATGCGGGCTCTCTGATAATAGCTATGGCACTAACTGCGGGTCTGGGTTTTGTTTATTGGGTCATTGCCGCACGCTACTATCCACAAGAATCGGTTGGACTTGCATCTGCTGCCATCTCTTCAATGCTGTTACTTGGAGAAGTTGGCCAATTTGGGCTGACTACCATGTTGGTTGGACAATTATCAAGAAAAGTCTACAAAACCTCAACCTTGATTTCCACAGTGATGATTGTAACAGTGTTTACATCCGGGATTCCAGCGATCATTTTTGGTTTTGTAGCACCCATACTGTCAACAGATTTTAAACCGATTTCAAGTTCTTTTTGGAATCTTGCACTATATACCATAGGCGTTATTTCGATATCTACTGGTCTGGTGCTTGATTACTCATCAATTGGACTGGAAAGAGGCGAACTTCAGTTATGGCGTAACAGTATATTTTCGGTTTCAAAATTAGTGGCGCTTGTTGCCTCATCGGTATGGATATCCTCACGCTCGGGTATGACGCTCTATGGAACGTGGACAGTGAGTGCACTTCTTTCATTGGCAATATCATTGGTTTACAGCCTCTCACAGGGAGTGAAATTTTCAGACCTGATTCCTGATTTCACACTTCATAAGGAGTTAAGAGGTTTGGCACTTGGGCACTATGCACTTAATCTGGCGATTAATGCCCCTGGTATGGTACTGCCTGTTTTGGTTACTATTTTGCTTTCGATTTCTGTGACAGCAAGTTTTTACATTGCATGGATGATTACAACATTTGTCTTGTTTATACCAACTTCCCTGTCCATTACTTTGTATGCGGCAGCAGCCAAATCTCCTGAGACAGGTCAATCTAGGATGCGATTTTCTCTATTGTTGTCATTTGCGCTGGGTGCAGCAGCAAATATTTTCGTATTTTTCCTTGCAAAACCCATTTTGGCAATATTTGGTACAGTATATGTTGTACAAGCAGAGCAAGTATTGAAGATACTTACATTATCAGTTTTTCCTCACACCCTCTTGGTGCATTTCGTTGCAAAAGCCCGTATTAATGAGACTGCCAATAGAGCCGCCCCTGTTATTTGGCTTGGGGCAGTATTACAGCTTGCATTTGCCAGCATCGGAGCAAAACTTTTAGGTACAATTGGGTTTAGTGTAGGTTGGTTAATTGGATTATCAATTGTAGCTATACTAGTAGCACCTAATGTCATAAAGACAATCATGTTATCGCAGATTACTCCCAACTGATTTTTCTAGAATGTTGGGCGAATGATTCGGATGTGATGTCTTTTTTATCTACTTGTGTAATCATTTAGCTTATTACTAACAATCCGGTGATATATCGGACTAGAAGGAGAAGAATGACTATTATGAAAAGGCATATTCAAATCATACTTTTATTGTTAACCTTGGTAACTGTAACTTTGGGCACATTCTGTCAAGTTCACACCGTCAAAGCCCAGGAATCTACCTTAACCTTAAGCCTTGAAGAACTGGGATATGATAATCTGCGGTTGCAATCCCTTTTTGGTTCCGCCTCTATCTGGATACCAACTCGTTCAGATTGGGTCATTCAGGATACGCCTATCAGTATTCGACTAAATTACATCGCTTCTCCTCTTTTGATCTCTGAAAGCTCGACTTTGACTGTTTCCACAGCAGGTATCCCAATTACAAGTTGGCGACCGGTCACGGATGGCCAACTCCATTCAGTTGAGTTTACTGTGCCTACATCCAAAATAGATGGTTCTTACAATGGATTTTTACTTCAAATTCAAGGTCAGCTTGTTATTGATGATGGGGATTGCTGGACTACTAACGATCCGGGGCAATGGGTGATGATCATTAATGATTCATCAATCTCTTTTGACGCATCACTAGATACCTCGTCTCCGCAGCTGGATGAACTGCCAGATGAAATAGTTGTCAAGAATTCAATGGGTACTGACCTCCCCCCTGTACTCTTCGTATTACCGGAAAACCCTAATCCTGTAGACCTGACTACCGCTGGGGAAATTGCTGCTCGACTTTCACGTGAAGGAGCAAAAACTGGTAATCCATTGATCGAATACAACATAGCCACTGCAAATTCCTTACAACCAGAATTACTTAACAGGGCAAATCTAGTAGTTATTGGTGAACCCGCGCGTAACACTTTGATACAGGATTTGAGCGACTCACTGGTAACACCTTTAGTTGGGAACGTATTCACGACAATAGATAATTATGACGCACCTATTGAAGATGGTGTAGTGCAGGTGATTTCGTTGCCATGGGCACCTGAGCGGAGAGCATTAATCGTAAGTGGCGGCTCTCCAGAAGGGATTGCCATGGCAGGTAAGGCGTTTGCCCATAGTCCCACTTACCGTGCATTAGATGGATCGATTAAGTTTGTCCATGCTTTGGAGCCAACTGATGAAGCTGATACAAATCCAGCTTGGGAAGATAAAGAAACATTCTTTGCTCAGCTGCAGTTTGGGACTCGAACTGTCACAGGTATAGGTACCTTCGATGAGCAATACTTCCTGGATTTTCCCCCTGGTTGGGTTTTACTACCCGGATCACAACTAGCACTTAATGTTGCATCCAGCCCTGCAATGTCCAGCGAACTATCTCATATAGCCGTGTTCTTGAACGAGATACCAATTGGAACAATTACTACTGGAGGAGGTGCACAGGATGGTACCGTTGTGTTCGATTTACCAGTCGAACAGATTAATGTTGATCCTCTTGGGGAATATTCTCATAGAATGATATTACGAATGTCAGTATCAAACTATCTAAGTGAAAACCGCTGTGAGAGTATAATTGCCCAATCTGCTTGGACACAAATTAGCGATTCATCTTCGTTTATTACTGTCAATGACTACATGGCTACGCCAGATTTGCAGGCATTTCCCTACCCCTTTGTAAACAATGACGCAGTACCAACAACCATTATTATTCCAGAAGACCCAACAAATGATGAAATCAAGGCCGGAATAAACCTTGCTTCAACACTGGGACGATATACGCCATCGGATTTTAATCTTGAAATTATTACTGCAGATAAAGCCACTAAAGAATCTTTGTCAAATTCTAATATCGTTATAATTGGCGCCCTTGAACGGAACTCGTTATTAGATGAGTTCAATAACAATATGGGAGAACTAAACAACCCGGGCGTTTATGAAGCGCTAAAGAACACATCAAACGGGCTGCTGAGAGAGGGTAAGTCGCTCTGGAATGATGAACGTATAGCTCTCCTCGTTTTTGCTCAGACCCAAGAAGGTGTCGATAATGCTGCACTAAGCTTATTTGACAGTGCGCCCCCTCTATTGCAATCGGGTACCCTGGCCATTGTCGAATCAAATCAGAGTATGCGAATTTTGAAAGCATTTGAGCAGCCTCGTTTAGAATTTGATAGTACCGATTCGAGTAGTGTAGTTGATGCGCCTACCGTCGCGGTATCGAGTACACCGGAGAATGAAGTGGGAGTTTCCGAGCTGCCTGATAATCAATCGCCTGTTGATGAAAAAGTTCAGGAAGCACCTGTGCCCGGCCAGTCTACTCCAATCTTACTCTTAATCTTGGGGCTAGCCATTCTTGCCATACCATTTATCTTTTGGTTGAGTCGTAATCGAACCAGACACTAATTATCATTGATAGAGAATTTTGTTACTTGGTTTTATTGGAGAAAAACATTGGGCACATCATCTAATCAGAAATCTAACTTTGGAACAGGTGCAATTTCTTGGTTGCTAGCCTTAATATATTTAGTTGCAATCATCGGTATAGAGGTGAGTTTGTTATTGGGTACAAATCCAGGATGGGGGATACTTATCTATGGCTTTATGCTTGTTAGCTTGCTTGTTTTTGCAGCTTTGGACCCAGAAAACGGGCCTCTCCTAATAGGACTTTCTGCTGTTCCGATTGTTCGGATAGTTGCATATGGTATACCATTTTCTAATACTACGCTCACGACACATTTCGGTATAATAGGACTTATTTTGCTTTTTTATATTATCCCTGCTGTACGTATGCCAAAATTAGAGATATCTCATATTCTGGCACTCCCGCGCAATTGGGCAATTCAATTGTCTATTGTTATAAGTGGGGTGATTGTAGGTTTTTGTCAGTCTTTTGTTTTTCCGCAGGAGACATTGTATTTCAGTGGATTGTTTGAGCTTATTGCTTTTATTGCTGTCCTTGTTTTGTCTGCTTTTGTGGAGGAGGTAATATTTAGGGGTATAGTGTTAGCTGGTTTTGCCAAAAGGTTTTCCCAAAGCTTTAGTGTTATCTTTGTTGCTTTTATTTACACTAGTTTATTTATTCCTTTTGGCTCCATTGAATTAGGGCTGGTGATATTCCTCACATCACTTTTTTATGGGTTACTTGTAATAAGATATTCAGGGTTATATGGAGTTATAGGAGCCCATTTTGTAAGTTCGATCTTCTATTATCTAATATTACCTGCAATATTGAAGTGAAATATTTCCCCAAACTGCCTTTTAAAATTAACAAAAGGTGTTCAATTTATTGAACACCTTTCACAACAGGCATATTAAACATATTAGACAAAAAGACCATTTTCTCTAACATGTGAATTTAGAGTTGAAATCCCTAGTTGGTTACAATTACAATCGTAGGATGCTGTTTTGATTCTGGTATTATTAATACATGTATCTGATTTTATTTATGGATGATAGGTTTTAAGAGTGGCTGCTTCTTGGTATGCAATACGGAGTAAGCCCAACAAAGAAGACTTCCTATCTGGGCAACTTCGGGCACATGGAGTAGAAGTTTTTTATCCGATTCTTCATGTAAAACCAGTTAATCCACGCTCACGGAAGATCCGTCCGTACTTCCCGAGCTATTTGTTTGTGCACGTGGATTTGGATGTAATTAATGTTTCAGATTTAAGGTGGATGCCAGGTGCATCAGGCCTTGTTAGTTTTGATGGGGAACCCGCATCTGTCCCGGACCTTTTGATTGATGCTCTAAAAAAACAAGTAAATCATCACAATAAAACCTTGCAGGATGAAACGAAAAACTTCGAGTCTGGGGATTTGGTTTTAATTCAGGATGGCCCTTTTGCCGGACATGAGGCTGTGTTTGATATAAATATTTCTGGGGATGATAGAGTCCGGGTACTCTTAAATATGCTTCAGGGAAGGCAAATGCCTGTTGAAATTGAATCCAAGCAGATCAGGCGTATGAAGCGTCGTTAATATTTGCACTGCCTAAAATACGGGGAAAACTATAAATTTATCCGGTTATGTAACTTTTACAAAAATGATACGTCATGAGTGTGCTTGAGGATTTAAGCAGTATTTTTCTTTTATTGATATTGATTGTTTCTCTGCAATTAGCAGAGGGAGTTGGATTTATGAGCGTTCGTTCTGAGTTTGAAAAATTTCCGTTAATTGCCATTTCAAAAAGAATTAAAAAGGCTAATGCATTGATATCTAGAGAAATGCAATGGTCTTTATATATTGTGGCATTATTAATATCTGATGGTGTAATGACATCATTGGCTTTTTCAACGGCATACTATTTTCGATTTGTACTCTTTGTTCAATATTTCGATCAAGATGCGACCATTACATTTGCCACTTATCAGATTTTACTTTATGCAATGCCGTTCCTTTGGTTGGTTATTTTTGCGGCGAATGGTTTGTATATTAAAGATAACCTTTTGGGCGGTACACAGGAATATTCAAAAACCTTTCGTTCGGCAACTACAGGTTTTTTGGTAATTGTAATTGCTGGGTTTTTAGGACCCAGCCTGATTTTCGCACGTGGCTGGCTTTTAATGACTTGGGTCTTTACATTTATTTTTGTAGTAATTTCCCGTTTTTTGTTGAGACGAATTGTATATGGCTTACGCAGGTATGGTTTTTTTCTGACACCTGCTGTGATCGTTGGCGCCAATCAGGAAGGTCGTTGGTTGGCAGAACAACTGCAACGTTGGGATACATCAGGATTACATCTTGTGGGTTTTGTTGATAAGAAGACACCTGTAACGTTCCCTCTTTTTAATGATCTAGTCTCTTTGGGTACAGTAGAACAATTAGGCGAGATCATCGAACGATATAATGTTGGGGAAGTGATCCTGGCGTCAAGTGCGATTTCGACCCGTGATTACTTACTTGAGATTTTCAGAAAATATGGTGTGTCTGACAAGGTGAATATTCGCATGTCCTCCGGTTTGTACGAAATACTGACCACAGGTCTCACAGTGAATGAGTTTGCCTACGTTCCTTTGGTTTATGTAAATAAGGTTCGCTTAACCGGAACAGACACGGTTATGAAACTTACCCTGGACTACTTGCTTGGTTTGGGAAGCTTGATCTTTTTTTCTCCATTTCTTCTGTTGGTAGGTATTTTAGTAAAAATAGGTTCGCCAGGGCCTGTTATTCATAAGCGATTGGTTATGGGATTAAACGGTAAACAATTTCATGCCTATAAATTCCGTACGATGGTTTCAAATGGTGACGAAGTTTTGGAGAAATATCCTGAATTGAAAGACGAACTTACAAGAAATCACAAATTAAAAGAGGATCCTAGAATAACAAAGATAGGTGCCTTCTTGCGAAAGTATAGCTTGGACGAACTTCCGCAATTGTTCAACGTCCTGAAACGTGAAATGTCTCTAGTTGGTCCGCGGATGATTTCCCCTGAAGAGGTGTCCATGTACAAACAGTTTGATATGAACCTGTTGACTGTACTACCAGGTATTACCGGGGTATGGCAGGTAAGTGGACGCTCGGATGTATCTTATGAGGAACGGGTTCGTCTTGATATGTATTACATACGAAATTGGAGCATCTGGCTTGATCTTCAGTTGTTGTTTCAAACACTCCCTGCAGTTTTAAAGAGCCGTGGGGCATATTAATCAACAAAGGAATTATCAATCATATGGCAAAAATATTGGTAACTGGTGGAGCCGACTTTATCGGCTCACATTTTGTGGCATTGTTTAGAAAATTGGAGTGGACAGTTTGATTATTGTTCAAACACCACTTCGTGTCAGTTTCTTTGGGGGTGGCACTGATTTCCCTTCTTTCTTCATGGAGGAGGGAGGTTGTGTTTTAAATTCTGCAATTGATAAGTTTATCTTCCTGACTATTAAAGAACGCTTCGATGATAAGTTACGTGTAGGATATACCCGTACTGAAATGGTCGATGAGATAGATGAACTCCATCATGAATTGATCAGAGAGTCGCTGCGCACTACAGGAATAATGAATGGTGTGGAGATCACTACGATGGGGGATATCCCCTCTGAAGGTTCAGGATTGGGGTCGTCCAGCACGGTCACGGTTGGTGCTTTACATGCTATGTATGCGTACCAGGGCGAGATTGTGTCCGCGGAAAGGCTGGCCCGCGAAGCCTGTACAATTGAGATTGATACATTGAGAAAGCCAATTGGAATTCAAGATCAATATATTGCTGCATACGGCGGGTTGCGCTTTTTCGAGTTTTTGCCAAATGGCGAAGTCAAAGCTGAAAGAGTGAATATTTCTACCGACGCACGCCGGGCAATGAATGATAATTTCTTGTTATTCTTTACAGGTGTTGGACGAAAATCTTCGACGATCCTTAAGGAACAAAAACGTAATATGAGGGATCGTTCGAGCGAGTTAAGGGAAATGAAGGAGATGGCGTATCAGGCTCGGGAGTACGTTGAAGCGGAGAATTTCGATGCATTGGGCGATCTTATGCATCAATCTTGGGAACTGAAAAAACGGCTTGCAGGGACTATAAGTAACAGTCAAATTAATGACCTTTATGATGCGGCGAGAGGCGCTGGTGCTATTGGCGGTAAAATTGCCGGGGCAGGCGGTGGGGGTTTCCTTTTATTGTATGTCCCTTATGAACGCCAGAGCAGAGTTCGGAACGTATTAAGAGATTTACAGGAACTCCCCTTTAGATTGGAGTCTGATGGCACAAAGATTATCTTTAATTACCGTCGGTCATAAGGTGTAATGAAAGGCAGATTTTAATGGAACAGATACAACACTATATCTCAACGCTTCAGAAAACTATGGATAATCTTCACCAGCCACTTATTTTGGATGTTATCCATATATTGCAGCACGCCCGTATGCAAGGCAACCAAATCTTTATCATGGGAAATGGCGGTTCAGCATCTACCGCCTCACATTTTGTTTGTGACCTGGCGAAGAACACGCGCTATGATGGACTGCCTCACTTTCGTGTGATCGGGTTGGCAGATAACATGGAGATATTTTCAGCCTATGCCAATGATGATGGTTATGAAAATGTCTTCTCACAACAATTGATCAATTTGGTAAGGCCTGATGATATTGTCATTGCTATTTCAGCTAGCGGAAACTCAAAGAATGTTGTCAATGCTGTTGAAGAAGCACAAAAGCATAATGCGATAACGATTGGCTTTACAGGTTTTGATGGCGGACGCTTGGGTCAGTTGGTGGATACTCACATTCATGTGGATAGCATAATTATTGAACATGTTGAGGATGTTCATTTGATGCTTGAACACATGATCGTACGAACGATCAAAGACCACCCAACGATCAGTATCAGTATGACAGATGCTGTATCAAAAATTTCTGCAGATGCGTTGGGAGATTGAGCAATTCAGTTCCTGTTGTCTTTTGTAAGTATGGTTGCCAGTGCCTGTGATAAGTCGTCACAGACCAGATAATTATTAATGCCCTTTGGCAAAGGCATGGAAAGTTGGTTTGCTCCACGCCCGGTCTTTACGATGATTACCCCTCGAACTCCTGCTGCCTGCCCCGCTTGAACATCGGTCCATGCATCACCGATCATCCAGGAACGTTTCAAATCTAGAGATAATTCTTTCGCCGCTTGCAGGAGTAGCCCAGGTTTGGGTTTGCGGCAATCGCACCCGGCATTGGGCTCGTGCGGACAAAGAAAAACGCCATCCAGCCTGCCGGCTTGGCCGCGTATGAAATCAACGAGACGGTCATTGATATTTATCGCAGCCTCAATTGGAATGATGTTCCGGCCCACTGCAGATTGATTGGTTACAATGACAACCTTATAACCTTCAAGATCTGAGTTAGTGAGAGCTTTGATTGCCTTAGGAAAAAACTTTACTTGCGACCAATCTTTAACATAATCAGCTCGATTTTCAATAAGGACACCATCGCGATCGAGGAAAATTGCTGGAAACATGGAACCATTATACTATTCGGTTTTCATCGCCAAAATCGGATATTCTTTTATAATGACCAACTTATCAGCGCCACTGTTAAGTGGCATGCTGATTTACGGGATGCTTCGTTTCATTACTACCGACAGCTTGTTCCCGTTAAATTAACCGGGGGATTACCCGAAAGCTTAATATGCTCGATATGACCGACTTACAAATGGAATTATGTCGGAATGGCGGAGCACGCCTAGACAAAGGATTTATGTTTAACAAACTTCGTTTATACCTGGATCGCCAGGCTTCATCTAT
>Ga0102953_1002089_pt1 | contig 12173 bp, 11 predicted proteins | sample SalPon2A_C_D2_MG_FD_78509 | JGI IMG/M metagenome (GOLD analysis project Ga0102953, IMG submission 78509) | Soil microbial communities from South San Francisco under conditions of wetland restoration - Salt Pond MetaG R2A_C_D2_MG | ecosystem: Environmental > Terrestrial > Soil > Wetlands | place... | reverse complement strand
GGCACAATGGCTCGACGGCCGCGCGCAGGTGCGCGAGAGCCGCGAGCTGCTGGCCGAGGGCTGGTTCGGCGTCGGCCCCGCGCACCCGCGCATCGCCGAGCGCGTCGGCGACGTCACGCTGATGATGAGCGAGAGGTTTACCATCAAGGACTGGATGCCGGGCGAGCCCCGGCACCTGCACATCGGCAACCACGGCGGAGCGAGCGCGGAAGAGATGATGATCCCGCTGGTGGTCGCCGCGACCTAGGGAGAAGAGGATGAAAGCGACCGTCAACGGCATCGAGACCTACTACGAGATCCACGGCAAGGAAGGCGCACCGTGGCTCACCCTGAGCCACTCGCTTGCCTGCAGCACGCGCATGTGGGACCCGCAGATCGAGGCCCTCAAGAGCCGCTACCGTATCCTCGGCTACGACACGCGCGGCCACGGCGAGAGCATGGCGCCGGCCGGCGCCTATACGCTCGAGCAGCTCGCCGACGACCTGCACGCCCTGCTCAAGCATCTCGCGATCGAGAGCACGCACTTCGTCGGCCTTTCGATGGGCGGCATGATCGGGCAGACCTTCGCCCTCAAGTACCCGGGCGTGTTCCGCAGCCTGACGCTCGCCGACACCACCAGCCGCTACCCGGCCGATGCGGCAAGCACGTGGAACGAGCGCATTCAGACGGTCGAGACGCGCGGCATGCAGCCGCTGGTGCAGCCGACCCTCGAGCGCTGGTTCACGGAAGGCTTCCGCAAGGCGCATCCCGAGGTTGTGCAGCGGGTGGCGGTGCTGATCGCCGGCACCCCGGTGGCGGGCTACGCCGGCTGCAGCCACGCGATCCCGAAGATCAACCTGACCGCCAGGCTGAAGGAAATCAAGTGTCCGATCCTGGTGATCTGCGGCGACAAGGACCCGGGCACGCCGCCGGCGATGGCGCGCGAGATCCACGACAACGCGCCCGGCTCGAAGCTGGTGCTGATCCCCGACGCGGCGCACCTGTCCAACCTGGAAAAGCCCGCCGAGTTCAACCGCGCGCTGGAAGACTTCCTTTCATCCCTGCCCAGCGCCTGACCCCCGGCGCGCGGATGCCGAACAGGTCGAGCACCCGTGCCACGGTGTGCTCGACCAGCTCGTCGATGCTCTTTGGCTTTGCATAGAGCGCCGGCACGGGCGGAAAGACGATCCCCCCCATTTCGGTCACCGCCACCATGTTGCGCAGGTGCGCGAGGTTGAGCGGCGCCTCGCGCGGCAGCAGCACCAGGCGCCGCCGCTCCTTGAGAACCACGTCGGCGGCGCGCGACACCAGGTCGTCGGCGTGCGCGTGGGCCGCCGCGGCGAGCGTCTTCATCGAGCACGGCGCGATCACCATGCCTTCGGTCAGGAACGAGCCGCTGGCGATCGTCGCCCCGACGTCGCGCGGGCTGTAGGCGGCGTCGGCCAGGCGCTCGATCTCGCGCCGCTTGAGGCCCAGCTCCTGCCAGGCGGTCAGCGCCCCCGCCTCCGACAGCACCAGGTGGCTCTCCCAGCCGCGCTGCCGGCGCAGCGCCTGCAGCAGCTGCACGCCGTAGGCCGCTCCGGTCGCGCCGGTGATCGCGACGATCAGTCGTTTCGCCATGGCCGCAAGCCTACCTGATGCACGCCGCTTCGTGCGGCTTGACGCCGCTCGGCTGCCGGCTAGGATGCGTCCGGGGGGGGTCATGACTGCTCAGCATCGCAACTACCTGTTGGTCGCGCTCGCGGCGGGCGCGGTGTTCGCGCTCGGACTCGGCGTGCGGCAGGCGCAGCCGCTGTTCATCAGCGCGATCAACTCCTCGACCGGCGCCGGCTACGCCACCATCAGCCTCGCGTTCGGCATCGCGCAGCTGGCGTGGGGCGTGGCGCAGCCGTTGGCTGGCGGCATCGCCGACCGTTACGGCCCGCGTCCGGTGATGATCAGCGGCGCGCTGCTGGTCTCCGCCGCCACCGCGCTCATACCCCTCGCCCACAGCGGCCTCGCGCTCGCGCTCCTGATCGGGGTGTTCGCCGCGACCGGCGCCGGCGCGCTCGGCCCCTCGCTGCTGATGTCGGTGGCAAACCGCTGGATCCCGGAGGCGAAGCGCGCGTTCGCGAGCGGCGTCATCAATTCCGGCGGATCGTTCGGGCAGTTCACCATGGTGCCGCTGGCGCAGCTCGCGATCGGGCTCGCCGGCTGGCAGCCGGCGATGGTGCTGCTCGGCGCATCGGGACTCGTGGCGGTACCGCTGGTGCTGTGGCTCACGCGCGGCGGCGCGGCGCAGGCCGCGGCGTCGCAGGCCGCCTCGCTCGGCGCCGCGTCGCTGCGCCAGGCGCTGCGCGAGGCCGCGGGCGACCGCAGCTACCTGCTGCTCAACGCCGGGTTTTTCACCTGCGGTTTTCACGTCGCCTTCATCGTCACCCACCTTCCCGGCTACGTCGCGCTGTGCGGCCTGCCGGCGACGGTGAGCGCCTGGTCGCTGGCGGTCGTCGGCCTGTTCAACATCGGCGGCAGCCTGTGGATCGGGATGCGGATCCAGACCAGCCGTATGAAGATGTCGCTGGCGGGCATCTACGCCGCGCGCGCCGTGATCATCCTGGTGTTCTTCCTCTTCGCGCCCAAGACCGAGCTCAGCTTCCTCGTCTTCTCTGCCGCGATCGGCTTCACCTACCTTTCGACCGTGCCGCCGACGGTCGGCCTGGTCGCCAAGCTGCATGGACCGAAGTACCTGGCCACCCTGTTCGGCGTGGTAATGCTGTCGCACCAGGTCGGCGGCTTTCTCGGCGCCTGGCTCGGAGGCAAGGTTTTCGTCGCGACCGGCAATTACGACGCGATGTGGTGGACCGACATCGCGCTTTGCCTGTTCGCCGCCCTCGTGAACCTGCCGATCCGCGAGGCGCGGCGCCCGGCGGCGGCCGCCGCCTAGCCTTCGCGGTCCTTGCGCCCGCGCACCGCGGCGACGAAAAGCCACACGATCGCCAGGGGAATCAGCAGCGGCAGCAGGAACGGAAACGCGAGCCACACCATTGCCAGGCCGGCAATGACGAACACGCCGAGCAGGATCAGGCCGATGCCGGCAAAGACGAAGGTGAGCAGGATCGCGGCGCAGAACAGGCCTACGATTCCCACCAGCAGGCCCCAGCCCTCGGCGGCGAGCTTGACCGGCCCGGCGAGCTCGCGTCCGTTCACTACGATCGTCACACCGCTCGAGTGGAACCCCACCCAGGCCAGCAGCGCGAGCAGGACGATCACCAGCACCAGCGCGACGTTCTTGACCATTCCCTTGCGCCTCTCACGCGGTAGACTTGGCGCGGTCGATACAGGAGGAGACCGCGTCATGTTCAAGACTACCATCGCCGGCAGCCTGCCCAAACCGTTCTGGCTCGCCGAGCCGAACAAGCTGTGGCCGACCTGGCAATCGTCCGGCGACGACCTTGCGCGCGCCAAGCGCGACGCGACGCTGCTGTGGCTGAAGGAGCAGGAAGACGCCGGCATCGACATCGTCTCCGACGGCGAAATGTCGCGCCAGCATTTCGTGCACGGCTTCCTCGAGGCGGTCGAAGGCATCGACTTCGAGCACAAGGTGAAGATGGGGATCCGCGACAATCGCTACGAGGCCATGGTGCCGGTGGTGACGGGTCCGGTGCGCCTGAAAGGCCGGGTGCACCAAATCGAGGCGCGCCTGGCGCGCGCGCACACCGGCAGGAAGCTCAAGATCACGATGCCGGGACCGATGACGATCGTCGACACCATCGCCGACCGCTATTACGGCGACAAGGTCAAGCTGGCGATGGCTTTCGCTGACCTGCTCAACCAGGAGGCGCGCGCGCTGGAGAAGGACGGCGTCGACACGATCCAGTTCGACGAGCCGGCGTTCAACGTCTACATGGACGACGTGGTCAAGTGGGGCGTCAAGGCGCTCGAGCGCGCCGCGCGCGGCCTGAAGTGCACCACCGCGGTCCACATCTGCTACGGCTACGGCATCAAGGCGAACATCGACTGGAAGGAGAGCCTGGGCGAGGAATGGCGCCAGTACGAGAAGATCTTCCCCGCGCTCGCCAAGAGCAAGATCAAGCAGGTCTCGCTCGAGTGTATCCACTCGCACGTGCCGCCGCAGCTGATGGCGCTGCTCAAGGGCAAGGACGTGCTGGTGGGCGTGATCGACGTCGCCTCGGACAAGATCGAAACGCCCGCCGAGGTCGCCGCCACCATCGGCCGCGCGCTGAAGTACGTGCCGATGAACCGGCTCTTCCCCTGCACCAACTGCGGCATGGCGCCGATGCAGCGCGAGATCGCGATCGCCAAACTGAAGGCGTTGGGGGCGGGCGCGGAGCTGGCGCGCAAACGCTACGGCAATTCCGCCGCTACCAGCAAAAAGCGTAAGCCGGGAAAACCTCGGACTTCGCGCCGCGCGGGTCGCAGCCGGCCTCGATAAGGCCGCTCGCCTCGTCGAACTGGGCTGCCGAAACGAAACCTTCGGTCCAGTCCGGCGCCACGTCGAGCTCGTGGCCGCGGCGCCTGAGCTCGTCCAGCACTTTCTTGCCGAAGCGCGGCTCGATGCGCACCCGGTTCGGATAGCCGCGGTGCGGCGCGAAGAAGCCGGGAAAGTGCTCGGTCGAGAGCTTGGGCGCCTCGATCGCCTGCTGGATCGTCATGCCGAAGGCCACGCGGTAGAGGTAGAACTGCAGCAGCCACTGGCCCTGGTTGTCGCCGCCCATGGTGCCGAAGGTCATCCACGGCTTGCCGTTCCTGAACGCGAGCGACGGCGTGAGCGTGGTGCGCGGGCGCTTGCCCGGCGCCACCACGTTGGGATGGTGCTCGGGGCCGAGATAGAAGGTCATCATCCGCACCGAAAGCGGAAAGCCCAGCGGCTCGATCACCTCGGCCGACATCAGCCAGGCGCCGCTCGGCGTGAACGAAGCCATGTTGCCCCTGGCGTCGACCACGTCGACGTGCACCGTGCCGGCGCCCCAGTGCCCGGGCGAGAAGCGCTCGTCCTCGGCCAGCAGCGCCGCGTTGCGGCGCGCGTCGCCGGGGCGCAGCTCGAGGCTCGAGCGGCGCAGATCGATCAGCTTCGCCCTTTCGTCGTTGTACGCGTCCGACAGCAGGATGTCGGACGGAACCATGGTCTGCGACGGGTCGCCGTAGTACTGCTCGCGGTCGGCGAAGGCGAGCTTCATCGCCTCGATCAGCAGGTGACAGTAGTCCGCGCCGCCCGGCGTCATCGCCTCCACGCCGTGGCGCGCCATCAGGGCGATGGTCTGCAGCTCCGCCGGCCCCTGGCCCCAGAAGCCGCACTTGAACAGCTCGCTGTCGCGAAAGCGCAGCCGCACGGGCTCCTCGAGCCGGGTCTCGAAGCGCTCCAGGTCCTCGCGCTCGAGAAAGCCGTTGCGCTGACGCGAGAATTTCGCGATTTCGTCCGCCACCTCGCCTCTGTAGAACGCGGCGAGCGGGTCCTTCTCGCCGGCGAGATAGTCGAGCACCCGCGCATAGGCCGGATTCTTCAGCAGCTCGCCCACCTCCGGCACGCGTCCGCCCGGAATGTAGAGCCGCCCGCTCGCCGGCCACTCCGAAACGAACTTCTCGCGCAGCACGGTCAGGCCGTACTTGTGCGAATCGCGCAGCCCCGCGTGCATCGGGAAACCCTTCGCCGCGAGCTCGCGCGCGTGCCACGACACGTCCTTGAGGCTCATCGTGCCCCAGCGCGTGAGCGCGGTCATCAGGGCGGAGAACGCTGCCGGCGCGCCCGCGGCGAGAATCCCGCTGTCGGGAACGTCGGCCAGGCCGCGCGCGCGGTAGGCCGCCGGCGTCGCCTTCGCCGGCGCGGCGGTGTTGCCGTTGACCGAGATCACGCGCGATTCGCCCGCCAGCCGCACCAGCATCGGGCACTCGCCGCCGATGGTGTGCATGTGCGGGTTGACCACGCCCTCGACCAGCGTCGCCGCGACGGCGGCGTCGAATGCGTTGCCGCCCGCCTTGAGCACGTCAACGCCGGCGTTGACCGAGAGGTAGGAGTTGGAGGCGACCGCGCCATGCGTGCCGATCAGGCGCGGATAGAACGTGGTCGAGTCGGTGGGAAGGTCGCGATAGGTTCGGGCGCTCATGGGGGTCGGTAGAATACCCGAATGTCGGGATCACAGCGCCTGCGGCACCGATCCTGGATGACCGCGGTTGCCGCGATGGCGGTGCTGGCCGCCTGTGCTTCCGCACCGCCCCGGGATTCGGACAACCTCTGCGCCGTGTTTCGCCAGTACCCGGACTGGTATGACTATGCCAAGCACGCCGAAAAGCGCTGGGGCACCCCATCGTATGTCCTGATGGCGTTCGTCCGCCACGAATCCGGCTACCGCGCCGACATCAGGCCAAAGCGCGACTGGTTCCTGGGTGTCATCCCGCTGCCACGGGACTCGTCGGCCTATGGCTACGCGCAGGCGCAAGATCCCGCCTGGGACGAATACCTGAAGGAGACCGACGGCTGGTTCAAGGGGCGCACGGACATGGAGGATGCGCTGGATTTCGTGGGCTGGTACAACCACAAGACGCACGCGGCGCTGGGGATCTCGTACCGGGACGCCAAGCACCTCTACATCGCCTACCACGAAGGGATCGGCGGCTACAGATCGGGGGCGTGGCGTCACAATCGCCATCTGCTGCGGGTGGCCGCAAGCGTCGATTACCGCGCGCGCGCATACGGCGCGCAGCTCAGACGTTGTGAGCAGGAATTCAGATGCGACAGCTTTTTCGACATCTGGCCCTTCTGCCGGTAGGAAGGTCGTCAGAGTAGAATCATTTGCGCGAGAGAGACGTCCAATGGACTCGATCGTCGAGCTGGAAAAGCGCATTGTCCGGAACCCGAAGAAGGCGGCGCCGGAGGAACTGGATACCCTGGCGCGCCACTACTGGGACCTGGCGACGCGTGCCGACGATTTTCGCGACAAGCGAAGCCACCTCAAGAGGTCCAGCTTTTTTGCCGGTTTGGCATTCGCCGCCGGACTCGATTCGGCGGAACAGCTCGGACTTTACCGCGCCATTGTTCAGCGCGCTGCCGAGGTCCACACCTTTCCGGCGGATGAGCGGCGCAAGCTCTCCAAGATCATAGCCAAGTGGCTCGAAAAGACGGGCGGAGACAAGCACAAGGTCCTCGGCAAAGCGAAAGGAATCGTCACGGTCGGGGGCGGAACAATCAGCCTGGGCGACCGCGCCCGTTTCGCAACGTCGGGTGAGGACGCGACGTTTGACCAGCAGATGGTTCAATGGACGAATCGCGGCGAGCGCCTGTCGTTTGCGACGGGCGGGGACGGCGTCTACAAGGCCGAGTTGCGCCTGATCGATGCCACCGAGCCCGTGCTGACGGCGGCGGAATACAAGAAGCTGAGATCGTCGACGCCAACGGTGGTCATCGACGTGCCCACCGGTGCCCTGGGGATGGCGGAATTTGCCCAATTCCTCGACGAACCGTGGGACAAGCAAGAGGTCGAAGGCACGGTTCGGCTGGATGTGCCTCCGGGCAGATACAAGGCTTGCGCCTTCGGATTCGCCACTGCTAGTTCCGAGTCGGTCATCGCAGTTGTCACTGCCACGTCGGACGAGCCTCGTAACGAAACAGGAAGCGTGGACAGCCTCTTTGGATAGAGTGCTTGCAGAGCAAGCCCCATCTGACTAGCGCCCTCCCGGGTTCGTAGCCGCGCTAGCGGTGCTTCGCTTGGTAGTCCTCGAGCGCTTCCTTCAGCTCGCTGTACTGCTCGCAGGGCAGCCAGCACAGCTTGTCCAGCGCCGCCAGGTGCTCCTCCGCCTTGGGGAGATTGCCGACCTGCAGATAGGCTTCGCCGATGTACTCGTGCGCGTTGCGGTGGCCCGGGTCGATGCGCAGCGCCTCCTCGTAGTGCCGGAACACTTCCTTCATATCCGGGTTCGGACCCTTGCGCAGCGCGTAGGCGTACAGGTTGTGGTAGTCCGCGTTGCCGGGGTGCGAGGCGAGCGCCTCGTGCATCACCGCCGCGGCGCGCCTCCAGTCCTTCGCCGCGATCGCTTCCTGGGCGCTCGCGATAGCCGGGTCCTGCGGCGCCTCCGAGACGGTGTCGCCGCCGCCCCCGCCGGCCGCCAGCGCGCCGCCGGGGAGCCAGCAAAAGCCCGCGATCAGGGCCAAAATCAGGGAACTATTCAGGGTTTTCATGTGTTCTCCTCACAAGGGGCCAACCATGCCAAACCGCGCCACCGTATTTCTGTGCGCAGCCCTGCTGGGGCTAACACTGCATGCCGCGTCGGCATTCCCGGCGCCGCCGGCCGACCGCGGTGCGGCGCTGGCCGAGCTGGGCACCGACGACCCCGCGCGGCGGGCCGAGGCGATCGCCTGGATCGCCAATCACGGCGCCGCGGGCGACGCCGATCTGCTCTACCCGAGGCTGCGCGACGACAGCGCGCGGGTGCGCAGTTACGCCGAGAGCGCGCTGTGGGTGCTGTGGAGCCGCTCGGGCGACCACGCGCTCGACATGATGCTGGCGCGCGGGGTCGAGGAAATGAACGGCGGCCGCCTGCAGCAGGCGATCGAGACGTTCTCCGAGGTGATTCGCCGCATGCCGTCGTTCACCGAAGCGTGGAACAAGCGCGCGACGGCGTATTTCCTGGTGCGCCGGTACCGCAAGTCGATCGCCGACTGCAAACAGGTGCTCAAGCGCAACCCGCGGCACTTCGGCGCGCTGTCGGGGCTGGGGCAGATCTACCTGGCGCAGGACGACTACGCGCAGGCGCTGGCCTGGTTCCGTCGCGCGCTCGAGGTCAATCCGAACCTGGAGGGCGTCGAGCTCAACATCAAGGCGCTCGAGGCAATTCTCAGGCAACGGCGCGCACGCACGATCTGAGGCGTCAGCGGCACAGCGCGTCGGCAAGCTCCATCACTGCCGCGGCCGCCGCAGCCGGATGCTCGAACGGGAACAGGTGCCCGCCGGGCACCTTGCGCAGCACGAAGCGGCGCCGCGTCGCGGCGAGCCCGGCGCGCCGGACCACGTCCGAATGCTCGCCGCCAATGAACCCCGCCGGCACGCGCAGCGCGCGCAGGTGACGGCTCATGCCGTGCGGGATGGTGCGGTAGATCTGGTACTCGATCTGCGGGTCGATGCGCAGCCTGAGCGCACCGCCCGAGCGGACCAGGCCGTAACGCACGTAATCGTCGAGGCAGGTCTCGGTGAAGTGGCGGAACAGGCGACGGCTGCGGAAGTGGCGCTTCGCTTCCTCGCGACTGTCCCAGTGGCTTCGCCTGTCGCGCGTCGCGCCCGCGGGCGTCACCCGGTCGACGATGCCGAGGCGCTTGGTGGCGCCGAGCATGCGCCCGCGCAGGGCGCCGATGAGCGGCGCATCGAGCAGCACGATGGCGCGAAACAGCTCAGGCCGCCTGACCGCGGCGAGAAAATTCAGATAGCCGCCGAGCGAATGCCCGACGCCGAGCACCGGCGTGCCGCCGTATTCGCGCTCGAGCGCGTCGATCAGCTGCTCGACCAGGTGCGGCCAGCCCTCGCTGACCGGATAGCGCGGGTCCGTGCCGATCGCCTCGATCCAGCCGATGCGGTAGCGCCTGCCGAGCGCCTCGAACAGTTGGGCGTAGCACGGCGACGGGAATCCGTTGGCGTGCGAAAAATGCAGCGGCAGCTTGCTCAGACGTATTCTTTCGCCGCCGTGTCCGCGTCCACCGGGCGCCCGGCGAGGTAGCCCTGCAGGTAGTCGCAGCGGCAGGTCTGCAGAAACTCCATCTGCGCCTCGGTCTCGACGCCTTCGGCCACCACCTTGAGGCCGAGGGCGTGCGACAGCGCCACCACCGCAGCGACGATCGCCTTGTGGTCCTTGTCGCCCGGAATGTCGGCGATGAACGAGCGGTCGATCTTGAGCCTGTCGACCGCGAAGCGCTTGAGGTAGGCGAGGCTCGAGTAGCCGGTGCCGAAGTCGTCGATCGCGATCGATACCCCGAGCTGCTTGAGCTTGGCGAACGTCGCCGCCGTGACGTCGGTGTGCTGCATCGCCGTCGACTCGGTGATCTCCAGCTCGAGCAGGCTCGCGGGCAATCCGCTTTCCTGCAACGCCCGCGACACCGTATCGACCAGCGTCGGATCGCCGAACTGGCGCGCCGAGAGGTTGACCGACACCGGCAGGCCCCGGTCGATGCCGATGAAGGTGGCCCAGCGGCAGGCCTCGCGCAGCACCCACTCGCCGATGTTGAGGATCAGTCCGGTGTCCTCGGCCAGCTGAATGAACTCCGACGGCGGCACCAGCCCTCTCGACGGATGCTGCCAGCGCACCAGCGCCTCGTGCCCGGCCACGCAACCGCCCTTGAGCTCCACGATCGGCTGGTAGTGCACCCGCAGCTCGCCCTTCTGCAGCGCGCGCCGAAGATCGTTCTCCAGCGCCAGCCGCCGCGACGCGGACAGGTTCATCTGGTCGGTGAAAAACTGGTAGTTGGCGCGCCCCATCTCCTTGGCGTGGTACATGGCCGCGTCGGCGTTGCGGATCAGCGTCTCGGCGTCGCGCCCGTCTTCCGGGAATATGCTGATGCCGATCGACGGCGTGACGTGCAGCTCGCGCCCTTCGACCACGGTCGGCAACGACAGCTGCTCGATCACCTTCTGCGCCACGTGCGCCGCGTCGGTGGCGCGCTTGATCTCGGGCAGAACGACCACGAACTCGTCGCCGCCGATGCGGCAGATCGTGTCGCCGTCGCGCAGCTGCGCGACCAGGCGCTTGGCCACCTCCTTGAGCAGCACGTCGCCGACCGCGTGGCCGAGCGAGTCGTTGATGGTCTTGAAGCGGTCCAGGTCGACGAACATCACCGCAGTCTGCTCGCGATTGCGATAGCTGAGCGCGAGCGCCTGCGTCAGCCGGTCCTCGAGCAGGCGCCGGTTCGGCAGCCCCGTCAGGGCGTCGTGGTCGGCGAGGTGCTGAGCGCGCTGCTCGGCCTGCTTGCGTTCGGCAATCTGGCCCTCGAGCAGCCGGTTCGCGTCCGCGAGCTGCGCGGTGCGCTGGGTGACGGCCTGCTCGAGCGACTCGCGCGCGGCGTGCTCGGCGCTGATGTCGTCGTAGATCCAGATCGTGCCCTCGTGCGGCCGCGACGAGTCGATCGCACGGCCGACGATCTTGCACCAGATGAGCGTGCCGTCCAGGCGCTTGAGCTGGCGCTCGTCGGTCGATCGCTCGCCGCTCGCCAGCGCCTCGTAGCGCGACTCGCCCGCCTGCCTGTAGTCTTCCTCGCTGGGAAAGACGATCGCGGTGCTCTGACCGATCATTTCGCCCGGCGCGTAACCGAACATTTCCTCGAATCTCGGGTTGCAGCGCTGGTAGACGCGGTTCTTGACGAACGAGATGCCGACCGTGGCGTTGTCGAGGATCAGCTGCTGCTCGGCGAGCGCGCGGCGGACCCGTTCCTCGGTCTCGCGCCCGAGGGTGATGTCCTCGAACAGCCAGACGTAGCCCTTGGCCGCATTGCCGGGCTCGACCGCGCGGCCCGAGACCCGGCACCAGAAGCCCGAGCCGTCGGCGCGGCGCAGGAACTGTTCGCGCTGGTGCGAGTGCCCCTGGTCCAGCTCGGCGTAGGTCGCGCCGCGCGCCGCGTGCTCCTCGTCGGTGAAGTACAGGGCGCGCGCCGGGAGGTCTTGTCCCTCGCCGGGCGCGTAGCCGAACAGCTCCTCGAAGCGCTGGTTGCAGCGCTGCACCACGCGCTCGCGCACGAAGGCGATGCCGACCACCACGTTGTCGAGCAGCGCCTGCTGCTCGGCGAACAGTCGCGCGAGCTCATCCTCCGCGCGCCGCTGTTCGGTGATGTCCTCGACGGTCCATACCGAGCCTTTCTCCGGATGGCGCGAATCGACCGCGCGCCCGTCGGTACGGGTCCAGAAGGTACTGCCATCCTTGTGCCGGCGCAGCTGGACGCGGCGAAAGGTCTGCCCCTTGGCCAGATCGGCGTATGCGCCGCCCCCGGCACGAAAGCCTTCTTCGTCGGCGTACAGGATGCTGGTCGGCTTGCCGTCCATCTCGCCCGGGCCGTAGCCGTACATCTCCTCGTAGCGCCGGTTGCAGCGCACGATGTGGCGGTCCTTGATGAACACGATGCCGATCGACGCGCTGCCGAGAATCGCCTCCTGTTCGCGCAGCAGCCGGTTGACCTCGTCGCTGTGGCGCTTGCGCTCGGTGATGTCCTCGGCGATCCAGATCGTTCC
>Ga0102953_1002088_pt1 | contig 12173 bp, 7 predicted proteins | sample SalPon2A_C_D2_MG_FD_78509 | JGI IMG/M metagenome (GOLD analysis project Ga0102953, IMG submission 78509) | Soil microbial communities from South San Francisco under conditions of wetland restoration - Salt Pond MetaG R2A_C_D2_MG | ecosystem: Environmental > Terrestrial > Soil > Wetlands | place... | reverse complement strand
GCGTGGGACAAAAAAACACGTTTTTTGAAAAACAAACCGGAGAAGTTATTGATAACAAATAATCGGGCTAAAAAACAAAGCGGAACAAACCGAAAAACAAAGCGGAGAAGTTGTTGAAAACACGTTCCTGTGGAAAAAACAAACCGAAAACAAACCCAAAACAAAGCTACCGATATTGTTGAAAATAAAGAACCGCTAAAAAACGAACCGGAAACAGACGGGAATCACCCTGGCGCTTCCGACCGGCCCCATACCCTCCCCGCCGCAAACCCTCCCGCAGTCCCAGGCAACATCCAAATCGCCGGAACAGCCGGCACGTCGCAGCATCGAAACCGCTCAAATTCAAGCCGCAGGTATGAATTGAGCACAATATAGCGTTCTAGCCGCTTCGAAACCGGCTTGCGAGCATCCCTTGCACAAGCCTGCCTGTGTGGTATGCTTCGCTTTCGCATTCCGGATGGTTCAGAAATTCATACTCCTTGACTCAAAGGGGAACCAACATGAAGAAGCTCCTTGTTCGTCTTCTGCAAGTTCTTCTGCTGGCGGCGGTGGCCACGGCGGCCGCACAGGCCGAATGGCACAGCATTGGCAAGGTAACCGGCTCGCAGGTGGAAGGCAGCCGCATCACATTTCACACCGGGCATGCCATCGTGCAGGTATCGGTGCTTGCGCCCGGCATTGTGCGCGTGCGGGCGGCCCAGGGCTCAAGCTTCGGCCCGGATTATTCCTGGGCGGTCGTCAAAAAGCATTGGCCCGCGGTTCACGTGGAGATCAGCCACCTAACGAATGAGGAAGTCATCAAAACCGGCAAGCTTGAGATTCACGCCCAGCTCTCGCCTTTCCGCCTGTCGTTTGATGATGCGAGCGGTCGAACCATCTCCAGAGATTCAAGTGATCTCGGCATGGCGTGGGACGGCAAGCAGGTTCGCTGCTGGAAGCACATGCCCGAAGACGAGCACTATTTCGGCCTGGGTGAAAACGCCGGCCCGCTCGACAAGCGCGGCCACGCCTACGTGATGTGGAACACGGACGCTTTCGGCTGGGGAGCCACCACCACTCCGCTTTATGAAACTGTGCCCTTCTTCATCGGCCTTCGCCAGGGCCGCGCCTACGGCATCTTCTTTGACAACACCTGGCGCTCCTCGTATGACATGGGTGTCCAGTTCCGCAACGAATATTCGTTTGGCGCCGAAGGCGGTGACATGAACTACTACTTCTTCTACGGCCCCGGCCCGAAGAAGGTGGTCGAAGATTACACGGAACTGGTGGGCCGCATGCCGCTGCCGCCCATGTGGTCGATTGGTTACAACCAGTCGCGCTATAGCTACTACCCGGAAAAGAAGGTCCGCTTTATCGCAGACAACTTCCGCATTCGCCACATCCCCTGCGACGTCATCTTTCTCGACATCCACTACATGGACGGCTATCGGGTCTTCACCTGGAACAAGCAGCGCTTTCCCGATCCTGCCGGGATGATCGCGGATCTTCGTAAGGAGGGATTTCACCTGGCGGTGATCATCGACCCGGGCATCAAGGTCGATCCCAACTATTGGGTCTATAAGAAAGGCCTGGCCGGCAACGATTTTGTCCGCATGCCCGATGGCAAGATTTACCATGGCAAGGTCTGGCCGGGCGAAAGCGCCTTTCCCGACTTCACCTCGCCCAAAGTGCGCGAATGGTGGGGCACTCTTTACAAAGGGCTCGTGCAGGACGGCGTAGCCGGCTTCTGGAACGATATGAACGAGCCCTCGGTGTTTGATGTTCCCACAAAAACCATGCCGCTGGACGCAGTTTTCTACGACCATGGCCTTCACAGCCCGCAGGCAAAAGTCCACAACGTTTACGGCATGCAGATGTCACGCGCCACCGAGCAGGGCGTGCTGAAGCTGCGGCCCAACCGGCGGCCGTTTGTGCTGACGCGCGACACTTACTCCGGCGGCCAGCGCTATGCTGCCGTCTGGACCGGTGACAATTCGGCAACATGGGAACACCTGCGCATCAGCGTTCGGGAGCTGATGACCATGGGACTCTCCGGTCTCACCTTTGCGGGCGCGGACATCGGCGGGTTTGCGGGCGCCCCAAGTGGCCAGCTTTATACCCGCTGGCTTGAGGCAGGAATCTTCTACCCCTATTGCCGGACCCATACGACTTTGGGCACCCCGAATCAGGAACCGTGGTCATACGGCGACCGGGTGACGGACATCAATCGCGATTCCATCGACCTTCGTTACCGGTTGCTGCCTTACATTTACAACGCGTTCTACCATGCCTCGCAGACCGGCCTGCCGGTAATGCGCGCCCTGCTGCTCGATTATCCTGACGACAGCCAGGCCGTGCAACAGGAAGGCGAATTCCTGTTCGGGAACGACCTGCTGGTAGCGCCCGTGATGAAACAGGGCAAGAGAAAACACAGCGTCTACCTGCCGCGGGGTGAATGGTTTGATTACTGGACGGGGCGGGCGTATTCGGGGCCGAAGGAGGTTTCCGTTGACGCTCCGCTCAACAGCATTCCCATTTTTGTGCGGGGCGGCGCCATCATTCCCACGCGTCAGCTCGTACAATACACCGGCGCGGCTCCCATCAACCCTCTGACCTTTCAGGTCTATCCTGAGGGCCATTCGTCCCGCGAGTATTACGAAGATGACGGGCTCAGCTTCAATTATCGCAAGGGAGCTTACCTGCGGGAGCGGCTGACAGCAAACAACCAGCTTGACACGCTTAGTCTCTCGGTTTCAGCGCGCCAAGGAACCTACACGCCGCCGGCACGCTCCATGCAGTTTGCAGTGCATCACCTGAGGAACAGCCCACACAGCGTCAAGCTGGACGGGAAGGCCCTCGCAGGCGCGAAGTCAAAAAGCGCTTTGAGCAAAGTCGCGCGGGGCTGGTACTACGACAACGTGAGCAGCATCCTCTGGGTCAGGTTCCCGGACCAGGGCACGGCCAGCACGGTGCAAGTGGATAAGTAAAGCATCACGCCAGCGGAGTGCACAGGTAGCGTTGTGGCAAGGTCTTTGTATTCCTTTGGACTGAAATCGAAATGAATGACACGCTTCGAGAGCAAATGAACAGCAGCGTTGAAGGAAAAACCAACGTACCAGAGGACGCCGTGGCAAGGTCGGGTTCCGGTTCAACACCCCTGTTGTGGATCACGGTGCTCAGCCTGGACGCTCCGGCGGTAGCGGTGCTGTGGCAACTGCTTTTTGCCCGCTCGTTCCACGTGCAACTGGCATCGAGCGTCACGATTCTGCTGGCGCTCGTGGTCTGGCTCATCTATGTGGCAGACAGGCTGCTCGATGCACTGAGAGCCCCGGCTCAAGGCGCTGAAGCCACGCGGCACATCTTTTACCGGCGGCACCTGTGGGCGTTTCTGTTCCCGCTGGGCGGCGGTCTGGTGATTGCAGCCTGGATGTCATTAACGCTGCTGGACGCCAAGACCTTTCGAGATGGCCTCGCCATCCTGCTGGCCGTCGGGATCTATCTGCTGACGGTGCACCTGGTGGCTCCGGAGCGCGACTGGCTGCCCAAAGAAATGCTGGTGGGAGTTCTGTTCGCGCTGGGCACGTGCTTCCCCGTGTGGGAGCACATCAGGAGGGACGCCGCGATGCTGGTGGGGCCGTTTCTTTTGTTTACAGCTCTCTGCTGGATGAATTGCGCAGCCATTGAACACACAGAATGGACGCGGCTGCGCAGCCGACGGTTTGGCCAGCCCCACCCCTGGACCATCTGGATAGGGGATCAGTTCCTATTGCTTTCACTTGCTATCGCAGCCGTAGCCCTCGGCTTCATCCTGGTCGAAGTCGGTGGCACGCAGTGGCTGGTTCCGGCCGCTGAATTGCTGAGCGCTCTGGCCTTCGCCTTGATCAATTACAAACAGGAATCACTTTCTATTGACCAGTTCAGGTTACTGGTGGACATCGCATTGTTCACACCTCTGTTTTTCCTTGGCCCTTAGCGAGCGACGCAGCAAGAGCATTGGCCACAAAGGCCAATCGCTGCCCGGCTTGCCGAAAACTTCCGGAATGTGATTTGTGTCACAGCGTAACAAGACTCGGGTTGTGGTATCATCCGTTGTTATGAGGAAGGCAAAGCCCATCCTGCTGTTGTTGGCATTCCTTTTTGTAAGCCTGGGAGGCTGCTTCGGCCCGCTTATGGCTGCAACGCGCTCGATGGCTTGCTGTACCTCAATGCCGTGCACCATCCCAAGCCAATCGCGGAACTGCTGCGCGCCGGAACTCCCCGGGGCAGCCAGCCACGTTCAACAGACCGCGGAAGTCACTGCGCCAACTGTCGCCTACACTATCCTGGCCACACTCCCTCATTCAAGTGTGACGCTCGGAACAGTCAGGGCGGCGCACGTCCAGTTCGATGTTCACAGCTACTCACCGCCCGGCGAGCTTTACACCATCCACCATTCATTCCTGATTTAACACCCGCCATCGCGGCGTGAAATCCATCACGCTACCCGTTTCTCATTTTCACCACAACCAGAGTTTTTTGGAGGTTCGAAATGCGGAGTCTGTCAATGCTCGCATTCTTCTCAATGTTGCTTTATGGAGTCCCCGGCGCTCTCTGTGCCAGGTATCCTTTGCCAAAGGGTCCGCAGGGCTCAGCGGCGGCGGCCACGCGCTGGCAATCGCCGGCCCGGTTGAAGCACCTGATCACCAAAACACGGGGCACCCTCGTGATCGATGACCATGGTGTTGAATTTCGCTCCGATAAAGGTTCGCCGCGGCGCTGGTCCTACGTCGAAATTCAGAGTTTCCATCTCTCGTCTCACCAGCTGGATCTCGAGACCTACCAGAACCGAAGCTGGCATTTTCCAGGCGACCGCAAATTTCACTTCGGCCTCACGAACGCTATGCCACCCGCGGTGGCCGAACACTTCGCCCGCCAGGTTCAGAAGCCCGTCAAGAACGGACGGCCCGATCCCAGCGCTTCGGGCTTTGCATCCATCCCAGCCCGCCATCGCACTTTCGGAGGAGGAACCAACGGAGTGCTGCACTTCCGCGGTAAAGGGATCGATTATCTAACGACCAAAGGGCGCGGCAGCCGCAGTTGGCGCTGGTCCGACATCCAGACGATTGCCAATCCCGACCCTTATCACTTCCGCGTGCAGGGTTACCGCGAAACCTTTGAGTTTGAACTCAAACAACCGATGAGCCGCAAGCTGTTTGACCGGCTGTGGGATGCCGTGTACGCGCGCAACCTGAAGGGCCTTGCGTATTCTGAAGGGAGGCAGCAGTGAGAATTCTCCACCTACAGAAAAATGGAGACGGGCAATTCCCAGGTGAGCAGACCGGTCGCCACAATGTGCTTTCCCTTGCTCTTGCACTGCTTGCATTCGCTTCGTTGATTTCGAGCCCGGCAAAAGCCGTGCAGGGCATCGAGCAACCCGCAAAGACACAGCCGGGCAAGGCGGCCACGGCCTTGTCGAAACTGGTCAAAGAAGCGGAACAGAACAACCCGCAAATCCTGGCGGCGCGCCGGCAATGGCAGGCGGCCACGCAAGTACCCTCGCAGGTTTCCACATTGCCCGATCCGCAAATCAACGTGCAGAACGTTTCCGCTGGAACGCCCCTTCCTATGGATGGCTTCAGCACGGTCCAGATGGCCTACCTTGGGTTCGGCGTTTCGCAAAGCATCCCATACCCCGGCAAGCTTCGCCTGCGCGGCGAAATTGCCCGCCGCAAAGCGGACACGCTCCAACAACGCACCGACTCAGTCCGCCGTTCCGTAATTGAAAAAGTCAAAACCACGTATTTCCGCCTTGGCTACGTTCAAGAAACACTTGCCATCCTCGATAAGGACGAAAAACTGCTGAAGCAGATCGAAAAGATCGCCGAAGCTCGATATCGCGTGGGCCAGGGCAACCAGCAGGACGTGCTGAAGGCGCAACTGCAACAGACAAAACTCCTGAGGGACACCACTCAATACCGCCAGCAGATGCAGACCCTTCAGGCGCAACTGAAGCAACTGCTCAACCGCCCGCAGGATTCAGCGGACATCATGACCGAAAAGCTCACTGAAACACCGCTGCCGTTCAGTTCCGACGATCTGCTTTCGGCCGTCCGTACCGGCAACCCTGATGTCGGCGCGCGGCATGAAATGGTGCAGGGCCGCAGCCTGCAGGTGGAACTGGCGAAGAAGGATTTCTATCCCGACTTTAACGTCCAGTACTTGTACCAGCACACGTCAGCACGATTTCCCGAACGCTACATGCTCAGCGTCGGCGTGAAAATTCCCATTTATCGCAGCCGCCGTCAACGGCCCGAAGTGGCCGAAGCCGCCGGGCAACTCAATAGCGCACGCCGGGCCTACGAGGCTCAGGTCCAGCAGACCTATTTTGAGGTTCGGGACCAGTACTTGGTCGCTGACTCCGATTCCAAAGTGCTCAGGATATATCGCGACGGTTTGATCCCGCAGGCCACGGCCACGTTCCATGCAGGCCTTGCTGCCTACCAGTCAGCGCAACAGGACTTCCAGACCCTGCTGGATTCATTCCTCGACGTCTACAACCTCGACGTTGAGTACTGGCGAACTCTGGCGGAACACGAAACGGCACTGGCGAAGCTCGAACAACTGACCGGAATCCAGATTCCCTGACCGAGGCGGCCGAAGAGAGGTAAATGTCATGAAGGATTATCGCAAAGCATTCCAGATCACACTTGGGTTGAGCATTGTGCTCGCAGCGGTTATCGCTTTCTTCGCGTGGAGCTACTTTACAAAAGGACACCAGGCAGCCCCCACTCAAAAAGAAGCCGCACCTTCCGCAAGTTCCAGCAAGTCTACGACGCCTGAAAACAAGCCGGCCGCAGCGGCTCCAGTAAAGCTTACCCCGCTCCAGCTTTCCCCTCAGCGGCTGCAAACCATTGGCGTCACCAGCGGCGAGGTCGAGATGCGGGAACTCTCAAACGAAATCCGCGCGGTGGGCAACGTGGCGGTTGATGAACGGTTGGAAGCTTATGTTCAGACCCGTTTTTCCGGATGGATTCAGAAGGTCTATGCCAACTCCACGTACCAATACGTCAAAAAGGGCCAGCCGCTGTTTACCATCTACAGCCCTGAACTGGTGACGACGGAGAATGAATACCTGCTGGCAAAGAAAAACCAGGATGCGCTTCAAAGCAGTACTGTGCCGGGTGTCGCCTCAGGCGCCAGTTCCCTGCTCACAGCCGCCCGCGAGCGCCTGAAGCAATGGAATATCCCTGCGAGAGAAATCCAGCACCTGGAATCCACAGGCGAGCTCCGGCAGGACCTTGAAGTTGACTCTCCAGTCTCGGGCTATATCACGGAGTACAACGCGTTGCCGAACCTTTACGTCAAGCCGGCAACTCGCCTTTACACCATTGCCGATCTTTCCAGCGTCTGGGTTTTTGCGGAGATCTTCCAGTCCGACCTGGAGCAGATTCGTGTTGGGCAGGGGGCCACCGTCACCAGCGACGCATACCCCGGTCGCACGTTTTACGGCCGCGTCAATTTCGTCTACCCCGAAGTCAACATGAACACCCGCACCATCAAAGTGCGGCTGGTGTTCCGGAACCCGGGCTTGAAACTCACGCCGGGCATGTTCGTTAACGTCAGTCTGAAGGTACCGCTGGGCAGGCGGCTTGCGGTTCCCGTTCCCGGAGTGTTCCACACCGGAACCAGGAACATCGTCTTTATCGATCACGGCGGCGGTTATCTCGCCCCGCGCGATGTGACGCTGGGGCCACGGGCAGGCGACTATTACAGCGTGCTGAAAGGGCTGAAGCCGGGCGAGAAGATCGTAACCTCCGCAAACTTCCTGATTGATTCTGAAAGCCAGCTCCAGGCGGCACTGGGATCGTTTGCGCCGCCGCCGCCTCCAGCGGATCGAGAACAGACGGCAGCCCAAGCCAATATTGAATTCACAACTTCACCTTCGCCGCCGAGGAAAGGACCCATAACCGCCAGGGTCAAGCTGACCGGTACGGACGGTAAACCGATCGAAGGCGCAGAAGTGAAGGTCCGCTTCTTTATGCCCGCCATGCCGGCCATGGGAATGTCAGCCATGCAAGATGTGTTCGCCCTCACCGGCAAGGGGGGCGGCTACTACGAAGGCAGCGGCAAACTCCAAAGCGGCGGCACCTGGCAGGTAACGGTCTTCGCACAGAAGAACGGCCAGACCCTGGCCAGCAAGCAATTGAGCGTGACCGCAGAAGGGGGAATGTAACGTGATAGCCCGTTTGATTGACTGGTGCGCTCGCAATCGCTTCCTGGTTTTCACCGGAGTCTTCCTGCTGGTCCTGGCAGGTATCTGGTCAATGAAGAACATCTCCCTCGATGCGCTTCCTGACATTTCCGACGTGCAGGTGATCATCCACACACACTGGGCCGGAGAACCGCCGGACCTGATCGAAGACCAGGTCACTTACCCCATTGTCACTACGTTGCTAGCGGCTCCCAAGGTGAAGCAGGTCCGGGCCCAGACGATGTTTGGCGACTCCTATGTTTACGTCGTCTTCCAGGACGGCACAGACCTTTACTGGGCGCGGTCGCGGGTATTGGAATATCTGCAGCAGCTCCAGGGCCAGCTTCCTCCCGGGGTTCATCCTGTGTTGGGGCCCGACGCCACCGGAGCAGGCTGGGTTTACCAATACGTTCTGGTCGATCACTCGCACAAGTACAGCCTGGCGCAACTTCGCACGCTGCAAGACTGGTATATCCGCTACTGGCTTGAAACCGTGCCGGGAGTCTCAGAAGTGGCCACCATCGGAGGGTTCGTACGCCAGTATCAGGTTCGGTTGGATCCGGATAAACTCCAGGCCTATAACATTCCCCTTTCCACAGTCATCCGGAAGGTTCGCGAAAGCACAAATGAAGTCGGTGGACGGCTACTCGAATTCGGCGGCGCGGAATACATGGTTCGCGGCCTCGGCTATTTCAAATCCCTGAAAGACCTGGCGGATATTCCCGTAGGAACTCATAACGGCGTACCCGTGCTGGTCAGCGACCTCGGAACGGTGGCTTTCGGGCCGGACATTCGCCGCGGGGTCGCCGACTGGAATGGTGAAGGAGAAACCGTCAGCGGGATTGTCATCATGCGTTTTGGGCAGAATGCCTTGAACGTCATCAACGGCATCAAGAAGAAGATCGCCGAAATCAAATCATCGCTGCCACCGGGAGTGGAAATCGTTTCGGGTTACGACCGCTCGACCCTGATCCACGACTCCATCAATACCCTGCAGAAGGACCTTCTGGAAGAGGCCATCATCGTCAGTCTGGTCATCATCATTTTCCTTTTCCACTTCCGGTCTGCGCTCATCCCGATCCTCACTTTGCCCATCGCCGTGATTGCTTCCTTCATTCCGATGTATTACTTCCACGTGACGGCCAACATCATGTCACTGGGTGGTTTGGCTCTGGCCATCGGAGTCCTGGTCGACGCCGCCATTGTAATGGTGGAGAACGGCTACCGGGTTCTCTCTGAACGGCAGCAGGAACTTGCAGCAAGAGCGTCTACGGAGGATCCGCCGGGAGAAAATAATCCTCCCGAACCAGGGGTGGCCGAGCCGGGAAGGCCCGTGCCACCAGCGGCCGGTCCGCCTGTCATCAGCCGCCGCGAGCGCGGCAAGCTGCTGCTGAACGCCGCCAAACAGGTGGGACCGCCCATCTTCTTTTCGCTTGTCATCATCGTCATTTCCTTCCTCCCGGTCTTTCTGCTGGAAGCCCAGGAGGGCCGGATGTTCCGCCCCCTGGCCTGGACCAAGACCCTGGCCATCAGCTTTTCGTCCATACTGGCCATCACCTTGATTCCCATCCTGATGATCATCTTCATCCGCGGCCACCTGAAGCCGGAATCGGCCAACCCGGTGTCACGCTTCACGCAATTTCTCTATCTGCCCGTACTACGATTCTGCCTGCGGCACCGCGTGCTGGTCGTCTTCGCGAGCCTCGTCTTCCTGGCCGTCACGCTGCCACTGGCCACGAAGATCGGGAGCCAATTCATGCCGCCCTTTTACGAAGGCGACGCCCTGTACATGCCGACCGCCTACCCCGGCATCTCCATCACATCCGCTTCCGACCTGATGCAGGAACAGGATCGGATCATCAAGTCGTTTCCTGAAGTTGTAAGTGTTTTGGGATACGTCGGCAGGTCCAACAGCGCAACGGACAATGCACCGCTCTCAATGTTCGACACGACGATCCGGCTGAAGCCGAAGTCGGAGTGGCCCAAGGGCATGACATACTCCAAACTCATTCAGGAGATGGATGCCAAGCTGCAATTTCCCGGCATCACCAACACCTGGACCATGCCCATCCAGAACCGCCTGGATATGGAGTTAACAGGCATTAAGACCCCGGTGGGCCTGAAAATCCAGGGCTCCAATCTCGATGAAATCCAGCAAGTGGGATCCAAGGTCCAGAACCTCCTTTCCTCCTTGCCTGGTGTTCGCTCGATCTTCGCGGAGCGGGTTTCCCAGGGATTCTACGTCAACGTTCAGGTCAACCGCGCGGTTGCGGCCCGCTACGGGTTAACAGTGGCCGACGTGCAGCGGGCGGTAACGTCCGGAATAGGAGGTGAAAACATCGCGGTCAATGTTCAGGGCCGAGAGAGGTATCCGGTGAACGTCCGTTACAACCGCGACTTCCGGGACAATCTGGACGCTCTGGGTCGTGTTCTGCTCTCCACACCCACCGGAGCGCAGGTGCCCATCAATGAGGTGGCAACCGTCTCCTTCTCACGCGGTCCGGCGATGATCCGCGATGAGGATGCACAGCTCACGGGCTACGTCTTTGTAGACTTGAACACCGACGACTATGGCGGCTTTGTGCAGAAAGCAGACGCTCTGCTTCAACAGAAACTGAAACTGCCGGCCGGCGCTTCGTATCACTGGTCCGGGGAATACGAGTTCCAGTTGCGCGCGAAAAAGCGCCTGGAATTGATTATGCCCATCGTGTTCTTCGTGATCTTCCTGCTGCTTTATATGACCTTCAACTCTGCGGCTGAAGCAGCCATCCTGATTTTCCCTACGGCCTTTGCATTGACGGGTGGACTTCTTCTGCAATGGATCCTCCATTACAACTTCAGTGTGGCCGTCTGGGTGGGTTACATTGCCCTGTTTGGCATTGCAGTTGAGACCGGCGTGGTGATGGTGGTTTATCTGCACGAAGCGCTGGACGAGCGCCTGGCCAAGGGAACTCCACTGGTTAACAGTGACGTCTACCAGTCTACGATGGACGGAGCGGTGCTGCGCCTGCGTCCTGTACTCATGACGGTCTGTGCCGTACTGGCCAGCCTGATACCGATCCTCTGGGAGTCGGGTGTCGGCTCAGACATCATGAAACCCATCGCAACCCCCATCGTCGGCGGCATGATTACATCGTTTGTCGCCGTCCTAATTCTCGTACCTGTTCTATTCATGACGCTAAAGGAGCGCCAACTGAGGCGCGGCACCCTGCGGGCTTCACAGGGTAATGGCAACGATGATGCAAAGTAAGTGCTTTTATTAACAAAAGCATACAGACCAAGCCCCAGCTTCTACAGATGGGTAAACAATCGTCTCCGTCTGCTTGTTCAGTGGCGAATGTTCAAAGTGCTACAATGAAAGACAATCGCAGGAGAAAATCATGAGGGGCAATCGACTCTCGATCACAATTCTGATTGTCGCACTTGCGGTCGGAGCGGCATGGCTGGTTCACCGCGAACTGACGCCGAAGCAACCAGCTGTCTGTGAAATTTGCGGGCGCGGCATTTCAAAGCAAGTCGAATTCCGAATCGAGACAGCGCATGGAACCATTTATGCCTGCTGCCCCAGCTGCGCCATGCACCACATCATCAACCACCCCGGTGAAGCTCGCAAGGAACTGGCTACCGACTTCAAGAGCGGGCGCCTCATCCCGGCTCGTTCGGCTTATTACGACATCGGCGGCGACGTGCAGTATTGCACACGCCACGATCCTTCCATCCAGCGCGTGCCCGGACAGGGCGTGGAAATGCGCGTCTATGACCGCTGCCTGCCCGTCCTGGTCGCCTTCGCCTCAAAGGATGAAGCTGAAACTTATCGCCAGCAGCACGGGGGGCACGTCGTCACTTTCGACCAGGCCCTGCAAGAAGTCCGCAGCCGGTAGGCGAAGCCCGTATCCCCATGCTCACGACCCGAGCCTGGCGCCGTGCGCCTGCCCAGTTAACCTTGCCTACTGCCAATCACCCG
>Ga0102953_1002086_pt1 | contig 12188 bp, 13 predicted proteins | sample SalPon2A_C_D2_MG_FD_78509 | JGI IMG/M metagenome (GOLD analysis project Ga0102953, IMG submission 78509) | Soil microbial communities from South San Francisco under conditions of wetland restoration - Salt Pond MetaG R2A_C_D2_MG | ecosystem: Environmental > Terrestrial > Soil > Wetlands | place... | reverse complement strand
TCGACGAGGTTTCCCTGCTTGGCGATCAGGTCAGGATTTCCACTGACAAGATGCATACCAAGGCGAGAATAAAAGAGATTAACGCCGACTTGATCAATCATCACCTGGATAAAGGTCGGATTGTTGTCGTTGCCGGTTTTCAGGGGGTTACAGAGGATGGCGATATCACCACTCTGGGGCGGGGCGGTTCGGATACCACCGCCGTGGCTTTGGCTGCCGCTTTGAAAGCCGACCAGTGCGAGATATTTACCGATGTCGACGGCGTTTATACCACCGATCCCAATATATGCTCGACGGCCCGGAAAATTGACCGGATCAGCTACGATGAGATGCTTGAGCTGGCCAGTCTTGGGGCAAAGGTACTTGACATCAGATCGGTTGGGTTGGCAAAAAGATATAAAGTTCCGGTGCATGTCCGTTCAACTTTTACGGATACGGAAGGCACCTGGGTTGTTGAGGAGGATGATACCATGGAATCAATGCTGGTTTCCGGCGTGGCCTATAACAGAAACGAAGCGACTATCACCATTTCGCGAGTCCCGGATACGCCCGGCACCGCTTCCAAGCTTTTTACCCCGATTTCCGATGCAGGCATCGTGGTCGACATGATCATTCAGAATACCAGGGCCGGTGATCTGACTGATATGACCTTCACTGTGCCCCGAGCTGATTACGAAAGGGCCATGAAAATCGTTAACGAGGTGGCGGATGAGATCAAGGCCGAATCCGTCAAAGGTTCTTTGGAAGTAACAAAGGTCTCCATCGTCGGGGTCGGGATGCGCAACCACTCCGGAATTGCCACCACCATGTTTAACGTTCTGGCCCGGGAAGGCATCAATATATTGATGATCAGCACCTCGGAAATAAAGGTATCCTGTGTCATTGAAGAAAAGTACACTGAACTGGCGGTTCGGGCGCTTCACGATGCCTTCGGTCTGGACAAGGACAAGCAGCCGGTCGAGGAAAAAGGTTAACCAAGCAATCGAGTTATATTATGTCTGATCTGGTAATTTACGATACCACCTTAAGGGACGGCACCCAGGCCGCGAATTTCAATCTGTCCACCGATGACAAGATCAGGATTACCCTTAAGCTTGATCAGCTGGGGATCGATTACATCGAAGGCGGTTGGCCCGGAGCCAACCCGGTGACCACCGAGTATTTTACCGAGATCAAAAAACATAATCTGAAGCACAGTAAGCTGACCGCTTTCGGCAGCACCCGCAATTTCAAGAACCGGCCCGAAGAAGACCAAAATCTCAAGGCCTTGATCGAGGCCGGTACTCCGGGGATAACCATCTTCGGTAAAACCTGGGATGTTCATGTACGCGATGCGTTGCAGATCGGCCTGGAAGACAATCTTGCCATCATCGAAGATTCCCTGCGCTTTCTGCGTCCCCACGTCGAACATCTTTTCTATGATGCCGAACATTTTTTCGACGGTTTCAAGGGGGACCGAGATTACGCTTTGGCCACTATTGATCGGGCGGTTGAAGCAGGCGCCGAATGTATTGTCCTCTGTGATACAAACGGGGGTACACTGCCGATGGAAGTGGTCGATATTATCAAGGTCCTCCAGGACCATCTGAAAGCGTACGGTAAAGAAGTCGATATCGGTATCCATGCCCATAACGATAGTGAAGCTGCGGTGGCCAATTCGTTGATCGCTGTGTCGATGGGCGTCAGCCACGTCCAAGGGACCATGAACGGAGTGGGGGAACGTTGCGGTAACGCCAATCTGACCACGATCATGGCCGCTCTGGCCCTGAAAATGGGCAGAAAATTCACGGCGGCATCGAATCTCAAAGCACTTACTGAAACGTCACGTTACGTCACCGAGCTGGCCAATATGGCCCATAATCCCTATCAACCTTATGTCGGCGAGGCAGCTTTTGCCCACAAGGGAGGCATCCATGTTAACGCCGTCAAAAAGAATCCCAGGACCTATGAACATGTTGAGCCGGAAAAGGTCGGCAACATTCGTAGGATTCTGATCTCCGATCAATCGGGCCGCAGCAATGTTCTCCTGAAGGCAAAACAGTTTGGAATCGATCTCGAGAGTAACGATCCTGCCGTTACCGGTATCCTTCTTCAGCTGAAGGAAATGGAGACACAGGGCTACCAGTATGAAGGGGCTGAAGCCTCTTTTGAGCTTATGATGCGTAAGGCGCTGGGTACATGTAAGGATTATTTCGATCTACACGGCTTCAGGGTTATCAGCCAGAAGACCGAGTCCGAGGTGCCTCCCCAGGATGAGGCGACCATCAGGATCGAGGTTAAGGGACAACTGGTTCACACCGCCGCCCTTGGCGAGGGGCCGGTCAATGCTCTTGACAAGGCGCTACGCAAGGCCCTTACCCGCTTTTATCCGAACCTTTCTGAAATGGAACTGAAGGATTTTAAGGTGCGGGTTTTGGCAAGTGAGCACGGCACCGGCGCACGCGTCCGGGTATTGATCATGTCAAGCGATCAGCAGGGTGAGTGGGGCACTGTCGGTGTTTCCCACGATATTATCGAGGCTAGTTGGCAGGCCCTGGTCGACAGTGTTACCTATAAACTGATGAAAGACGAAGTCTGATCGGTTTGGCGCAAGACAGGAGATGGTTCAGTCTTTTACTTTAGTTACTTTAAAACTATGTGGATCCGTCAATTCGGCTTATATTCTTTGCTATGTCTCCTTTAAACCAAATTATTCCTGACAATAGCGGCCACAGCCGTGATTGGCGGGGGATTATACTGGCCTCAATGGCCTTTATCGTATACTGGCTCGGCCCTTTTAACCTTCTCCTGAACAGCAAAACCGGGCCTGGCGAAGTGTTGGGCCTGGAAGAAATGATATCACGGACAGGCATTGTCTCCGATTGCGGGGTTGATCCAAGACGTGCGATTTTCGAGTTGGCGCCTATCGATCTAAACAGGGCTGATGCTGAAGTTCTTGCCTCCCTGAGGGGAATAGGTCCCGAATTGGCAGGGCGGATCATCGCCTATCGCGATAAGCAGGGGGGCTTTACCCGGGTTTCCGACATCCTCATGGTCAGAGGAGTCGGAAGAAAGAAAATTGGTGGAATTAAAGGTGAGGTCATAGTCTGTGACTTTAATGAATGAGGTTGTAAGCCCTCTTGCCTCCATCCCCACGGGTTACCCTTCAATAATGAGATTGGCTCCACTTGGGAAATACTGTGGTTGAGTGGCAAGCCCGTTTTGCCTCATTAAGATAGCGGAAATTTTATGGCCGGTTGTTAGGAGCTCTTGACTAACCCTAAAGAAACTGATACATTGTGGTAGGTTTTGTTGGGGGTAAAAAATGGCAACTGCAATATTGGCTAAACGGTTTTATGAGTGTCGTTGCGGGATAAGTGAAAATCACATCCAATGCAGGGACTGCTCTTCAACTTTTTGTTGTCAATGCCAGAGATGTAAAGTCATAGTAAAAAAAAATGATAAATATATGATGGAACAATGCTGTCCTAACTGTGCCGGTATTTCTCTTAAATTTTTGAACGTAGGATAAATCGCTCCGGTTTCCATCGGAACGGTCAATGGTCATCTGTTTCAGGCTTCATTCAAAGCAAATCTTACGCCCGTGGGGATGTTCTCAGGTAGTTTGCTGTTATCCTTGCGCGACTTTTTCTGTTTATTCAAGCGGTTGACTAATTAAATATCACGAGTGAATGAACTTTGGAAAGCTCTAATGTGTAATCTCGAATTTCAATAAAAGGGGTACGTTTTATTTTCGCTGATCTATAAGGCTTGTCTTGTCATGTTATCTTTTTGTTAAAATTCGGAATTTCAAAGAGATGGTTGATATGTGCTTCTTGATTGTGATACAATAATTACTATCGGTTTAATTGGGGGGGCTATGGCTGCCAAATGTTACGATTTCTTCGGTTGTAAAAAATCAAAGTGCCCTATGTTCTTTGAAGATGAGCAGCGAAATTGCTGGGATGTGCCTAATACATCCTGTTTGCTTATCGATGATGGTGGGAGTGTGGAAATTGACGGCGACAAAAAATTCTTCTGTAAGAATTGTCTCTATTTTCAGCACGTCAATGAAGTCGATAGCTGAGATCGTTGACTGATTGTTGATTTTTTAAAGCAGAATTGCATTCAGGCCGTCGCCTTTCTGTTCCCATCCCTTTCATTAATGTCCCTTACGTGCTTTTCCCTTCTCTTTTTCTAGTTTCATTTCCCGAGCAGTTGCAGCCACAGTGGTCTGTAGTCCGATTTTCCCTGGTTTCGTACTTTTTAAATGTGTGTTTCCTCCTCGCCGAATGGTTTATGTTGTGGCCAGAATAACGCATTGAGATAGTGTGCTAAATGATAATTTCTCGGTCACCGCTCGGTTTTTATTGACAACCACATTGTGGTAGTTATATTATTTAAAGTAAGTAGATATCTTACTACAAGCCTTGCCATCGGTTCTCATCTCTCTCCCTCTCTCTACCCCGATGGCGAGGCTTCCTTTTTTCCCACCGATCTTCCCCTGCCTTGGTTTGTTGATAGTTCCCGCCTCGTAAGAATGATTAGTGTTAAAATGATTTGGGAACCGGACTGATAATCTGGTATTATCCTTCGTTACAGCCATGCGGTATTAATTATCATAGCTGTTTTTCCCTGGGTCTTATTCTGGTAATTTATAATTATGCGAGTATTCAAAAAAAAGACAGTTTTGGCGATAGTCCCGGTAATTATAGCCGGCTTGATTTGTTGGTCGGGAGGTGTCGCTTCGTCTGCCGAGTCTGTATCTTTCGCTTCCCTTCCTTTTCAACCAGGCGAAAGACTTGTGTACAATTTGCGATGGGGAATAATTCCGGCGGGTTATGCGGAATTGCAGGTCCTGCCTTTTGCAACGGTCAACGGTGAAGAAGCCTGGCATTTTATCATGTCGGTACAGACTACCGAGTTTGTTGATTTGTTTTATAAAGTCCGTGACCGGATAGAGACCTTTACCGACCTGTCTATGACCAATTCGTTGCTTTATAAAAAGGAGCAGCGAGAGGGCAGCACCGACCGTGACGTTGTCATCCGGTTTGATTGGGACTCTAACTCCGCCGTATATTCGAATAAGGGAGAGGTCCGTGAACCTATTGCAATTGAGACAGGAACGCTCGACCCTCTTGCCTCTCTCTATTATATAAGGACCCAGTCCCTTGCCGATAAACTGGAAGTAGTGAAGCCGGTAACCGATGGAAAAAAAGTCGTCCGTGGAGTAGCTCGGATCATTGGGCGTGAAACCCTGAATATCGACGGCACCGAATATAATACTTTCATGATCGAGCCGGATCTCAAGGATGTCAGGGGGGTGTTCGAAAAAAGCGATGAATCTAAGCTTAGATTATGGATCACCGATGATGATCGGCGTCTCCTGGTTAAAGTGAAGAGTAAGGTTGTTGTCGGCTCCTTTACCGGAACCCTGGTCGAAGCTACTCTTCCCTAAAACACTCTTTGTCGACCATATCGCCTCAAGCTGCTGGCGTTAGCCGGAATATTTTTTTCAGTTTGGATCAATTGGCATTATTGGTTGTTTCTGATAAGCTATTCACTGTTTTTTCGTTTCTCTAGGCGGCTTGATTTCTTGAAAATCTCGGTTGTAACCTCTGCCTGGTTTTTCGGAAAATAGCAGGTCATTTGACTTGACACTGTTCGCCCCCAGCATGTAAGTAGAATGACTTATCTTTTAATCGGCATGTTACCGCAAATGGCTTTTGACGGCTTAAATCTGAGATGATTTTTAAATTCATAGAAAATATTGGAGGCGCCGCCCTTTACCATCTGCGAGATCTCGGTCGTATGGGTGTTTTTTTGTTCGGGGCTCTGTTGGGCGTATTTAAAACGCCTTTTCGCTTTCGCGCCGTAGTCGGTCAGATCCGCGAGATCGGAGCCAATTCCCTAGGGGTGATTTTCTTCACGGCGGCCTTTACCGGAATGGTTCTAGGTTTGCAAGGTTATTATACCCTTCGCAAATTCGGGTCGGAGGGGATGCTCGGTTCGGCGGTTTCTCTTTCTCTGCTGCGGGAGATGGGCCCGGTGCTTACCGCCTTGATGGTGACCGGACGGGCCGGGTCGGCGATGTGCGCCGAAATCGGCATCATGCGGAATAGCGAGCAACTTGATGCCCTTGAATGCATGGCGGTTGACCCATTTCGCTATCTGATCACACCCAAATTCATTGCCACCCTGATTTCTATTCCTCTGCTGACCATGATTTTCAACGTGGTCGGCATCTTCGGAGGATATCTGGCCGGAGTCAAGATGCTTGGCGTTAACCCCGGTGCTTTTTTCAGCGGTATGGAATCAAGCGTCGTCAATGAAGATATCAGCATGGGAATAATCAAGTCCCTGGTCTTTGCGATTCTTATTGTCTGGATCTGCACGGGACGCGGGTATTTTGTCGACAAGATCGAGGGGGCCGGATTCGGGGCCGAAGGGGTCAGTCGGGTGACTACCCAGGCCGTGGTGCTTTCCTCTATCATGATCCTTATCTGGGATTACATTCTTACTGCTATGCTGCTATGAAAGAGCCGGTTATCAAATTGGTGGATGTGGTTAAGGATTTCGGTAACCAACGGATTCTCGACCATGTTAATCTGGAAATTTTTCCGGGTCGGACCACGGTTATCGCCGGAGGAAGTGGTCAGGGGAAAAGCGTTACCCTGAAACTTATTTTAGGGCTGCTCAAGCCCGATTCCGGGGAGATTCTGGTCAAGGGTCATGACGTTAGCGCCATGGGGCGCAGGGAGTTAAATGAGATTCGCTCTATATTCGGCGTGTTGTTTCAGGGAGCGGCTCTGCTTGACTCCTTGAATGTTTTTGATAATGTAGCTTTGCCGCTTCGGGAGAGAACAAAGCTGAGTCGGGAAGAAATCCGGGAACGGGTGATTAATACCCTTGTGCAGCTTGGTCTGGTCGGGCATGACGAGAAATTTCCGGCCCAGTTGAGCGGCGGTATGAAAAAGAGGGTCGGTCTGGCCAGGGCTCTGCAATTGCAACCGGAAATTATGCTCTTTGACGAGCCGACTACCGGATTGGACCCTGAAAAGACCCGTGAAATTTATCAGCTGTTTTTCGAAACCCAGCGCAAATTTGGCTACACCTCGGTAATCGTCAGCCATGATATACCAAAGGTATTCAACCTGGCCGACCAGGTCGTGGTTTTAAATAATGGTAGACTTGTTTCATTCGATAAGCCTGAAGAGATCCAGTTGTGTGAAATTCCGGAGATCCAGTCTTTTGTGAAGGCCACTATGGGACATCTTTATCGTAGCAGTGATGTGGAATAGAATCCGGTCCGCTGCCCGGAATAAATGAAAAGTGATAGTGCCATGAAAAAATTTAATCTGGAATTCGTTGTCGGCCTTTTCTTGCTTGCCGGTTTTTCGTGCTTTGTTTATCTGGCCTTACAGCTGGGTGAGGTATCTGTTTTTGCCGGTGAGAAGAATTACACCCTGATTGCCGACTTTGACAGTGTCTCAGGGCTGAAAGAAGGGGCGGTAGTGCAAATTGCCGGGGTTAATATCGGCAAGGTGAGTAAGGTCATGCTGGGTAAAGATGACCGGGCCAGGGTTTACATGCAGTTACCCAAAGGGGTTGTGGTTTACGATGATGCCGTAGCCTCGGTGAGGACCCAGGGGATTATTGGCGATAAATACATTAGGATTATCCAAGGCGGTTCCGATGTTATTCTAAAGGATGGGGGCTTTTTCGACGAAACCGAATCGGCTATAGATATTGAAGAAATGGTCAGTAAATATATTTTCGGTGATGTTTAACCATATGAACTCTTCTCGATTTCGGGTCCTGGTGATTTGTATTGCGCTTAACCTGGCTGGATTGATTGTAGCGGCAGATTCGGCTTTGGCGGAAAGCGTTGGCGGGGAAGTCAGCAATGGCGCCGCATCGGATGTGTCTCGGGAAGTAGTTGATAAAAAAGGCGCCGCACCGACTGTTTCTCCGGAAGTAGTTGATAACAATGAGGATGAATTCTTCGAGGACAACTGGGCGGATGAAGCTCCGGTTGTCGAGATTGCCGATCCGCTGGAGCCGGTTAATCGATTGTTTTTCAATTTTAACGACAAACTCTATTTTTGGTTTCTGAAGCCGGTGGGCCGCGCTTATGGATTTGTAATTCCGAAATCGATTCGGGAAAATGTCGGCAATTTCTTTTATAATCTGAAGACCCCGATTCGTCTGGTCAATAGCTTTCTGCAGGGGAAGTTGTTGGGGGGAGGAACCGAACTGACCAGATTTATGATCAATACTACCTTGGGCGTCGGCGGTTTGTGGGACCCGGCTCGTAACCACTTCGATCTTTTGCCTAGCGATGAGGATTTCGGGCAAACCCTGGGTAAGTTCGGAGTTGGGGAAGGGATATATTTTTGTTGGCCCATTTTAGGGCCTTCAAGTATCAGGGATACCTTGGGCGCCGGAGGGGATTATTTCCTGGATCCGATCTCCTACCTCGGCTTGAACGGGGAGAGTGATGAGGCTTTGGCTATTAAAACCGGTGAAACGATAAACCGGACTTCGCTCCGTATCGGCGATTATGAAGACTTCAAGCAGGCGACTTTCGATCCTTACAGCGCTATGCGGGATGCCTATGTCCAGCGACGACGCAGCAAGATAAGAGATGGTGAATATAATGATTCGTCCAGATAAGGAACAATTGAGATGGAAATGACGAATAAGAAAATCCGATTTTCCTGGACGATAGTGGCGGCCCTGGTATTTATTTTTTCAGGGCAGGCGTTAGGCGCTTCCGTAACGCCTCTTGAGCAGATGAAAGGGACCGTCCAGGGTATTCTGGCTATCATGCAGGATAAAAAACTTGATGCTCCCGAACTTCGCGACGAGCGTCGGGAAAAAATAATGGCTTTGGTCAATGAGCGTTTTGATTTTACCGAGATGTCGAAAATGACTTTGGGAAGAGCCTGGAAGGAGCGTTCTGATGAAGAGAAGAATGAGTTCGAGCGGCTTTTTGCCGATCTCTTGAAAAATACCTATATTGGCAGGATCGAGGCCTATTCCGATGAGAAGGTTGAATACGCCAAAGAGATTTTCAGTAGAAACGATCCCGACCGAGCACGGGTATATACCAATATCCTCAAAAACAGCCATACAATCCCGATCAATTATAGCTTGAAGAGAGAAGGGGAGGAATGGTTCGTCTACGATGTGATTATTGAAGGAGTAAGTCTGGTCAGGAACTACCGAACCGAGTTCGGGCGGATTCTGAGTAAGGAAAATTTTTCGGGGCTGGTAAAACGGATGCGGGAAAAGATCGCCAGTAACGAAGCGGAACGGGCGGAATAAATGGCTGAGGCTGCTAAAACCGTCTGTGATCTCGGCAAAGACACCCTTGGCGGCGTCTTGAAATTCCTGAATAAAGATGAGATTGCCGAGATCTGTCCTTATTTGCGCTTCCGGGAATGGCGGAAGGGTGAAATCCTGATGAACGATGGAGAGCAGGGCGACTTTATGGGATTTGTCCTGGACGGTAAACTGGCGGTAAAGAAGGAAACCAATTTCCCCGGCCGATTCACTCTGATTGCCATTCTTGATCGGGGTGCGATGGTCGGCGAGATTTCGGCGGTTGATCGGGGGCTCAGAACAGCCACCGTTTCGGCCATGGAGGATACCCGTTTGCTGATCCTTTCTTGCGACGATTTGGAGAAAATCGTCGCTGAAAAACCGGCCATAGCTTTCAAGTTGTTGAAAAGAATTATCCATGTCTTGAGCCTCAGGCAAAGGCGATCATATGACCGCCTTTGCGCGCTGCTCTGATTAGGATTCTTTCCGGAAATCGCTTCCCCTAGAGTAATGAGTTTTTCATCTCCATGTATTGGCGAGCCAAAAGAAAAAACCATCGTCGGCGTGCCGGGACCGCAGATAGGATGAACCGAAGGGCCTGGTTCCCCAAGGTGATCTTCCTTGAACTATTGCTTTGCTTTGCCGCCGTAGCACTGATGACCGGCGTCTTCGTCATAAAACATCAGATATCGCCGTGGATTGCGGTCAGCTTCCTGCCGTTCGCTCTTTTATCTGGCATTATCCTTGTCGTGCTGGATAAATGGCTGCCGTTTGTTTATTATCGGTGCCGTGACCGGATTGGAATGCTCCAGACCGTCTTCCTTTCTTTTTTTGTAAGTCTGTTAGGCGGAATCGTGGTCTTTCCTTTGTTGCTGGGGCATTCGATGTCACTTGTTTTGGGATGGTTCGGGTTAGGAAAACTGATCCTTTATTATAGCCGTTGGGCGGCTGGACTTGGCATTGTCGCAGCGTTTATTTTATGGCTGCGATATCTGCTCGGCAAATCCTCTGCTCGGATCCGGTCCTGATTTCCCTTGGCTGATTTATAGTCCGCATTGCAAGGCGTTGTGCACAATGCCTTTGTCGCCTTAAGTATTCGTTTGTTGGGCGACAGGTATCTTAAATGTCGTGGCCGATTATGCACTGTCTCGGCAATCTCTGACATAAATAGGGGATGAGGCGTTCTTCCTCCCCTGTTTCGCGATCTTTTTCGCAATTGGATGCTCTGCTAAATCGCTTGACAACTGGGCATAATAACTTATAATCACGCGGTTTATATGCGGGTTTTATCTCTCTTTTGGGCTAGATGTTGTGTTGCAGATAAAAATTGCTGAAATCCCGGAAGAAGGCTTGTCGGTAAAAGTGACCGACATGTCCTGGTTTCCGACTCGCGAGGTCCCCATAAAAGGGGAAGTTCGGGCCGAAGTATTTCTCACCCTCAGCAATGAGAGGGTTTTCGTTTCCGGTTCGATCAAGTTGGTTATGCTTCTCGTTTGCGACAGATGTCTCAATGATTTTGAGTTGCCTCGGGATATAAGTTTTCGGGTCGTTTGCGATTTGAATGGTGAAGACCCGGCCCTTGCGGTTCGTGAATATGAATGCGATAGCAACGAGATGGATGTGGTTTTTCTCGAGGAACCAGTCATTGATCTTGGCAATATATTGACCCAGCAGCTCTTCCTGGCTGTTCCGCAGAAGAAACTATGCAGGACCGATTGTGCAGGGCTTTGTCCTGAATGCGGGGAAGACCTTAATAAAAGAAAATGCGGTTGCAGGATCGGAGATGATGATTCTCCTTTTAATGTTCTTGGTCGGTTGATCACCAAAAAAAATAGTGATTGAGCTGAATTTCCGGGTGCGGCCGTTGATTGCATTAGAGTAGTTATCGTGGATATGAATATACGAAGAAATCAGAGCTTTCTTCGTAAATGGAGGGAAAAATGGCTTTACCTAAAAGAAGACAGTCTCATTCCAGAACCAGACTTCGTCGTTCCCATGACGCCTTGACCGGCCCGACTATCTCCACCTGTTCGGAGTGCGGCGAACCAAAACTGCCTCATCGTCTTTGTTCCAGTTGCGGTTCCTATAAGAGCCGGACAGTAGTCAATCTCGAAGAAGATTACCTGGAATAGGTTAGTGCGGATTGCCCTTGATTGCATGGGAGGGGACCGGGGCCCGGAAGAGATCGTTGCCGGCGCCGTCCAGGCAGTATCCGACACGGATCTGGAAGTAATTCTCTTTGGCGATGAAGAAAAGCTTGCCGCCATATTGAAGCACAAAGGCGCGCGCAATGTTGACCGGATCGAAATAGTTCCCACTACCGAGGTCGTGGAGATGGGCGAATCGCCGATTGAAGCGATTCGTCGCAAGCGCGATTCGTCGATTGTAGTGGCTTTCGAAAGGCTCAAGGCAGGCGAGGTCGACGCGGTGGTGAGCGCCGGTAATTCCGGCGCTACGATGGCTGCTGCCGTGCGTGCCATGGGGCGGCTTAAAAAAATTGCCAGGCCCGGCATTGCCAGTATCTTCCCAACCCTGAAAAAACCTGTAGTTATGATGGATGTTGGCGCCAATGTTGATTGCCGGCCCAAGCATCTCTTCCAATTCGGTTTAATGGCCGCCGCCTTTTCCGAAGGGATAATTGGTAATGATCGCCCTCGGGTTGGTGTGTTGAGCATCGGCGAGGAGCAGGGGAAAGGTAATTCCCTGGTGCGCAAAACAGACCAGCTCTTCCGAAACAGCAGCCTGAACTACGTGGGCAATATAGAGGGTGGCGATACTTTCAAGGGCGATGTCGATGTTATAGTATGCGACGGCTTCGTCGGTAACGTTTGCCTGAAAATAAGTGAAGGGCTTGCCGAGGCGATGACCATAATGCTACGGAC
>Ga0102953_1002085_pt1 | contig 12190 bp, 9 predicted proteins | sample SalPon2A_C_D2_MG_FD_78509 | JGI IMG/M metagenome (GOLD analysis project Ga0102953, IMG submission 78509) | Soil microbial communities from South San Francisco under conditions of wetland restoration - Salt Pond MetaG R2A_C_D2_MG | ecosystem: Environmental > Terrestrial > Soil > Wetlands | place... | reverse complement strand
GCCCCCCTGACAACAAAAAATAAAATCACTCCTGCATAGGCTAAAATTACTATCCATCCTGCAATAACCAGACTGTGAGAGGCAATATTCAATTTATCCTCCTAAAATTAATTTGAAGTAAGTAAGAAGTCTAAATTACAATGAATAAATTGTTTACCGGGAATTAAAGATATGCTAAAGCAGCAATCCCTTTTAATTCACCATATTTTTCAAGATCTTTTTATCGATTTTCCCAATTGCAGTTTTGGGTATCTGATCAATAAAAATAAATTTATGCGGTATTTTATACCTGGCTAATTTGTCTTTAAGAAATAATTTAATCTCGGCATCATTAAGTTTTTTCCCTTTTTCAAGCACAATAAATGCGCAGCCAACCTCACCCCATTTATCGTGAGGAATTCCCAGTAATGCGGCTTCCGCTATAACCGGATGGCCATGTAATACACTTTCAACTTCAGTGGGGTAAACATTTTCTCCACCGCTGATAAACATGTCTTTGCTTCTGCCTATAATATAGAAATATCCCTCCTCATCAATTCTTGCAATATCACCGGTATGGAGCCAGCCGTCCCTTATTGAATCTAAAGTTGCGTCAGGTTTATTCCAGTATCCCGGGGTTATATGCGGACCACGGATTAAAAGTTCACCCTCTTCATTTGCATCGCAGGTACTTCCATCTTCTTTTACGGTTTTCATATCAACATGAAAAGCGGGAAATCCTACTGACCTGGATTTCTCTCTTACTTTTTCAGGAGGCAACCAGAAATTATTTCCGCTTGCCTCTGTTAGCCCATATCCCATCTTAAAATCAACACCTTTGTTCCAGAATTTTTCCATAACGGGCAAGGGGCATGAAGCGCCACCGCTTATCACGAGCCGTAATTTTGTAAAATCTGTTTTTCCCCACCGCGCGTGCTGCTGCATCATTACATACATAGTAGGCACAGCAACGTAATGAGTAATCCCCATCTTCTCTATTAAATCAAAACTTTGCTCCAAATCGAAATCACGACAAAGGATTGTTTTTCCACCGACATGAACAAGCGGAAACATAAAAATATTGGGACCTCCAATATGAAACAAAGGCAACTGAAGCGGTGCAATATCTGATTCGCAAATTCCCCATGTTGTAATTGTATTTACATTATTCCAGAAAATATTTCCATGGGTCATAATCGCGCCTTTTGGCAAACCTGTGGTACCACCGGTATAATAGATTCCCCACGGGTCATCCATTTCAAGATCCGGCCGGTATTCAAGTTTATCTGAAAATCCGCTGCTTTCATTAAAATCCAGGTCTCCCGGGTTTGCCTTTTCGGTTAGCGCAACTGCTTTGCAATTTTTAGGAAAAATATTTCTTAATTCATTTATCTGCTCAATCCACTCTTTTGAGTAAATAAATATTTTGGGCTCTGCATCCTTAATAATTCCTTTTAATTCATTAACTGTTAACCTCCAGTTAACATTATGCAGTATTGCGCCAATCTTCCCACAGGCAAAAATTATATTTAAGAATTCCAGGCAGTTTGTCGAATATATTGATACCCTGTCCCCTTTATTAATTCCAAGACTGTGTAAATAATTTGCTCCTTTATTAGCTGAAGCATTCCAATCTTTAAATGTTAGTTCCTTCCCTGTATTGAAATCAAGTAAGCCGATTTTATCCGGAGTATGTTTTGCACGTTTATCGAGATAGTCTGTTACGTAAAATGATTTTTGTCGTTCCACTATTTGTTTTCTTTAATTTAATAGTTAAAAAAAATTAACAGGGGCCCCATTTAACACAAGCCGCACCCCAGACATAACCAATTCCTGCACCCAGCATCAGCATTAAATCACCGTCTTTTAATTTGCCCTGTTTAATACCTTCTACAATATTTATAATAGTATCCTGTTCACCAATGTGCCCGATATTTCCAGCATATACAGATTTATCGTGGCTTAGTCCCAGATTGTCCAGCAATCCATAATGAGCGGAAGGTTTAATCAAAACCATATTTACAAAATCTAAATCCGTTTTTGCATATGAAGTACCGTCTGGTTTTTTGCCGCTTTTCTTCAAGGCCTGTTCGCAGCACCATACCCAGTTATCCATAGATACTTCGTTTAATCTTTTTTTCATGCTTTCTGGATTAACAAGATCAAAATAAAATTTGCCTTCTTTGACAGCCCGGTCTGTCGGATGCTGCATCGTTCCGCTTGCAGGAACAATTACATCCTTGCTCATTGAACCATCAGAGAGTAACTGGCTTCCGAGAACATGGTTTCTATCCAGTCCTCGCCTTAGTAACATTGCTCCAGCACCGGCTCCGATATTAAACAGAAAAGTTGTGTTATGATTTTTGAAATTTATGAATTTGTCAATGGCATATCCCCCGGCTATTAAAACCGTATTCACATCCGGATCAGAATTCATTAGGTCTTTTGCAAGTTTAACTGCGGCTATGGATGTGCTACATCTCATATGCATGTCCATAGCCCAGGCTTTTGTTGCCCCAATTTCATAAGCTAAATGAATTCCGGATGTCCACAATAAGTATTCGCGCCATTCTTCGGTAGTGCATAATACTACATCGACCTCTTCGGGTTTAATATCGGTATGGGAAAAACAATCACGGGCTGCTTTTAATGCCATTTCATTTGGATGATCATCAGGGCCGGAAATATATTTTTTTTCTATGCCGAGTTTACCCCGTACAACGTCAACAGGCAGTCCACTTTGTTTAGCAATATCTTCTGCCGTTAAATAATTTTTCGGCAGATACATTCCAACGCTTGCAATGCCTACAGCATCACTATTCTCTTTCATTTAGAACCTTGTCATTATTAGGAATATTAAGAACAAGTCCCCTGTAATTTTACTTACAGGGGACTAACAACATTTAACCACTACGAACTAGAAGGAGAACTTAACTTCTGCATTAAACAGCCTGCTGATTGGAGGTGAAGCAACAAATTCCATTGCCTGTACATCAAACAAATTTGCAACACTTCCGGAAATTGTAACTACATCTGAAACCCTGTAACCAGCAGAAAGATCCACGTTAAAGAATCCACCGAGCGGACCATAGTTCCAATCTCTACCGACCCTCTGTCCTTCAACAACCGGGCTTCCACCATAGGTCAGTCCCGGAATAGTTTCAGACCTTACGTTTATGCCGGAGAAGAAATTGTATTTCTGTGCCCAGCGACCGAATATTGAGCCAAAGAATTTTTCACTGGAATAATTTAGGCCGATACCAATTTTATGTTTTGGAGTATTCAGAGGCAAATCATTTACGTCGACTTTACCGTCTTTATTTCCATCATTCTTTGGATCGTTGGTATCCATTGAAAAATCAAAGAAGGAATAATTTATAGTCATACTTACGTTCTTATCAAAATAATAATTCAGCCCGACATCAATTCCATACGTATTAACTTTTCCGAAATTTAAATAAGTTAACACATAATCTCCGGGGCCTACTCCCAGCCCAGGCTGGTATTTACTAATCGGTTCGTCTCCCCTCTTAGTCACCAAAGGTCCTCCTGTAAAGGCTGTTGGTGCAATGTTGGTCAGAGGGCTGATAAAGTTTTTGGAAATATTATAATACCCGTTAACATCAACAAATAATTTGTTGTCAATTACACCCTTATAACCAGCTTCAATTGTATTTATTGTTTCAACCTTTAACGGATCGATCTTTGAACCATCACTGAGCGTAAATCCTACTCCATTACCCAATACCAGTCCTCCAAACAGATTCATGTCAAGATTAAGAATAGTCGGAGCAGCAATACCTTTTCCGTAAGTAACACGAAATGTTCCTGCGCCGCTAGTATATAATAATCCGGCTTTGGGAATAAAGTTAAATCCATAAAGTTCATGGTCATCTGCACGGGCTGCCACAATTGCTTTAAATCCTGAGCCAAGTTCTTTTTCTATCTGACCGTAAAAGCCATATTGTCTTACATTAATTCTACCGCCACCATCTATAAGATATGTACCTTTACTACCAGCCATATCTAATTGATACTGACCACCGACAATTACATTAAAACCATCCCAGGTGTTATTATACTGAATTTCAGAATTCAGCCTTCTTGAATCATCTTTAAATACAGCACCGCGATTTAAAGCTACCCCGGAAGAAGGGGACGTACCTGCCCATTGCTGAGTGAAAGATCTCCTTAGAGCTTCTTGTTCACTAAATCCTGCATTTTTAAAGCTCCAGTAGTTTTGTGTACGTTGGTTGATTGCAAATGTATTTTCTGTTGTACTGATTGTATAATATACCTGGGCAAATATTCTGGGTGAAACATATCTCACCTGTCCAATATGCAATGTCCAGTCTTTAATCATGTTTCTTCCGGCGTTTGTTACGGAGAGGAAATTGCTCCTGCTTCCGCCATAAGAAAATATAATATCATTATCTTTTACTGGTGTATAAACCATCTCGGCAGTGCCATGAAGATAATTGAAATTTCTATCTTTGCCGACTTCATCATATCCTTTGGTTCCTATATAAACACTATCAGTGAAATTATAATCAATTCCTTTAGTGTATTCAGCGGATACTTTATAAGCAAATTTATCGCTTAAAACCTGGGCATGCCTGACTCTTCCGTCAACCACGCTCTGACTTCCGCCGCCAAGAGCCACAATAGTGCCCTGTGAGGATCTCGGATCTTTTGTAATTACATTTATCAGACCGTTATGGGCGTTCGGTCCGTATAAAGCTGCGGAAGGACCCAGTATAACTTCAACTCTGTCAATATCTTCTTTAATTGGTGGATTCATCGGACCAAAAGCAAGACCTGTGGCAATTAATGTTGCCAGTTTATTATCCGATAGTTCGAGAATTTTGGGATTAAACGCGCTGTTAAAACCACGAACATTAAGTCCTGTTTGTGATACCCCGGTTCTTATATAATCCACACCTTTCAGACGTCCGAATAATTCACCTGAATTACCAGCATATTCCTCCAAGTCCTTCGAAGAAATAAGCCCAATTGATGCCGGGGCATCCGTAATTTTTTCAGGTTTTCGCGAAGCACTTACGATCACCTGATCACCCAGTATTTCTGTATGTTTCAGTTGTACATCAACAGTCAGCACAGAATTTTCCTTGATATTTACAGATTCTGTATGACTGGTGTAACCAATATAAGAAATGGTAAAAACATACTGTCCTGCCGGTATGTTACTTATTGAATACATCCCCCTGTCATCTGTTGCGGCACCGATATTTGTACCCTGCAACAAGACATTAGCACCAACTAATGCTTCACCTGTTCCGGAATCGGTGATAGTTCCTTTAATGCCCCCACCCGAAGCAAATAAAAACGAGGAACTAATCAGAACAGCGAAAAAGCAGTAAAACAGATTTTTTATCATGAAGAACTCCTGATATTAGTGATAATTAATTATTTATTCTTAGAAAGAAACAGTGCATCCATTTATTTATGTTTTCTACTAATAGACTAACAGAGACCTATTTATTCTTCTGATTTATATAATTCCTTCTTTAAAATTTTTCCTGCTCCGGAAATCGGAAGTTCTTCCTTAAACATGATGTATCTGGGTGTCTTGTATTTTGTCAGGTTTGATTTTAAATAATCCATAATTTCTTCTTCGCTAACCGCAGGTTCTTCTTTTTTAAGAACAATAAATGCCTTGCCAACCTGTCCCCATTTTTCATCATCAACTCCAATTACTGCACACATTGAAACAGACCTATGCCTATAAAGCACTGACTCAATCTCCGCAGGGTAAATATTTTCACCGCCACTTATGAACATATCTTTGAGCCGGTCAACTATGAAGAAATAACCTTCTTCATCTACATATGCCAGATCACCCGTATGCAGATAATTCTCTTCATCAAATATTTTTCTTGTTTCTTCGGGGTTATTAAAATATCCCGTGGTGGCGCTCGGACCTCTTAATACAAGTTCTCCCATGCTATTTGCAGGCAGTGGTTTATTTGTTTTTATATCAACAATTCTTGCATCAACAAAATAATTTGGTTTTCCTATTGAGCCTGCTTTTCTTTCCGCATCTTCACTAGGAAGAGAAAATACGCCGGGGCCGAACTCTGTCATGCCAAATCCCTGTCTGAATACGACATTTTTTTCATCACGGTATTTTTGAATTAAGGAAACAGGCATAGGCGCGCCTCCGCTCATACAATACCTGAGCGAAGAAAGATCTGCTTTAGCCCAATTCTTTGCGGAAGTAAGCAACTGAAAAATGGAAGGCACACCGCCAAATACTGTTGCTTTTTCTTTTTCAATAATATTTAAGACCTGCTCTGCATCAAACTTTTTAGTTTGAATTATTTTCCCGCCCTGTATTAAAATTGGTAAGGAAAAAGCAAATAGCCCCCCGGCGTGAAATAATGGAAAAATATTAAGGAATGTATCCGTCCCTAATACATCCCCCAGATTCGAGTTTATTGTATTCCAGACAATTTGCTTATGACTGATCTGAGCTGCTTTTGGTGTCCCGGTAGTTCCGCCCGTAAATAATAAACAGGCCGTATCAGTTTCAGTTATTGATTCACACGTTACAGGTTTATTGTCTGAAGTTTCAATGATTTTCTTCAATGAATTTTGCTGGACACTTTCGAGAGGAAGAATAACGGGCATTTGTGAACATCTACCAAGATATTCTTTAATCTCCTTAAAATTATCTTCCTCTGAATTGAAATGAATTTTTGGAGTTGTAATTCTTAATTGATTTTCAATTTCTTTTTTATGAAGCCGCCAGTTCAGGGGAACAAACACCGCCCCGATTTTCCCACACGCAAAAAAAAGGTCGTAGTGATAAATAGAGTCATAGGCTAAAAATGAAACCCGGTCCCCTTTAGTAATTCCATTTCCTTTTAACCAGTTAGCTAATTTATCGGCGCGCACATTAAGTTCAGAGAAGGTGTACCTGAACGGGATGTTTTCCGGGATATCAATTATTGCAATATCATTCCCGGAATAAACACAGCGACGGGCCAGGTAATCACCTATATACATTTAACTCTCTTATTTAATTCGTCTTAAAACAGTTGCGCAATTAGTAGCCGCTGAACCACCAACATTAAGTAATGCCCCAACTTCAGGTTGTTTTGAAGGAGCAACTCCAATTGGTTCACCGATTAATTGTTTATATAAAAGTGCGTGCATTGATGCGCCGGTAGCTCCCACAGGATGCCCTTTTGCCTTAAGGCCGCCGGATAAATTAACAGTACATTTTTGATCTCTATTAAACTTACCATCAATATAATCCTGCCCTGATTTTCCGTCTTCAGATAAACCGAGTGCTTCGGTACAAAGCAATTGGTTAATAGTAAAACAATCGTGTACTTCAGCTATATCAATATCACTAACAGACACGCCGGCTTCTTTGTAGGCTTTATTAACCGCGTGTTTTGAGCCAACCAGTTCGTGCATATTTGGTTTTTTAGATAATGGAATTCTTTCTTCAGCGTGGCCTATTCCCGCAATTTCAACAACTTTATCTTTCAGGGTTTTTGCATTTCCGGTATTTGTTAGGACTAATGCCGCTGCACCATCCGAGATCAATGAACAATCGTGTAATCTTAATGGAGGAGCAACCATAAAGTTGCTTCCCTTTCCTTCATCGGGAAGATTTAAAATTGCTTCTGCTGAAAACAAATTCATCCTTTCGGGCAAACTTCCGGGACCAAAATGTGCTAGAGGATTTTCATTACCGTTTTTGTAGCATTGTGCGGCAACCGTAGCTAACATTATTCTCAACTGATCATCGGGAATTTTATAATAATCCCGGTATCCTTTTGCGTATTCGGCAAACAATCCGGGAAATGTCATCCCCAGTGCACCCTCTTCAGGCCAATAAGAAGAACAGGAAAGAGCATGAGTTGTTCCGGGTGTATCGAGCAAATTCATTTTTTCAACACCAATTACCAGAACATTCTTAAATCTCCCTGATTCAATTCCGTAAACAGCATCATAAATTGCGAGAGAGGATGATGCGCAAGCACCTTCAACCCTGGTCATAGGTTTGTACCGAAGGCCATCAGGATCAATTTCAGTTGCCAGTGGCGCAAGGTGCTCCTGGTTTGTAAATAAAGAAGGCGAGCAGGATCCGATCCAGACTGCGTCAATATCTTTTGCCTCCAGTCCTGAATCGCCAATTGCTCCTTTGCCGGCTTCAATTAGTAATTCATAAATAGTTTTTGCATCTGTTACAATGCCGGTTTCCCGGTCTTTTTTTACAAAGGAGCCAAATTTTGTATTATAAGCTCCGATGATGCTTACTTTGCTCATTTTCTCACTTTTATTTTACTTAGTTAATCCAACACGAAATATTTTATTAGAAAAATTTATTTAATCGTTTTACTTTCTATAAAATCCGACACGGTTTTATTGAATTTGTTATAGTGTTCGTAAAAGAATAAATGTTTACCTTCGAATATTTCCAATCTTGATTTATTTATATTTTTTTCAAGTTCATATGCATTATCTACTTCAACCAGCTGGTCCTCTTTCCCTGAACAAATTAAAGTAGGCGCTGTAATTTTTTTTGCATATTTTTTCCCCGCATAGGCATTGCCGGCAAAGAACTGCCTGTAGTAGGCGTATTCAGGTTGAGGAAATTCGAGTCTCCAGTTTGTTATATAGTCCAGGTCATCCCTGTGATTATCAATAAAATACTTGGAGAAACTGAACAAATAAGTATTTTCTAATCTTTCTTTTCTTGTTTTTCCTTTTGGTTTAACTAAGCTTTGGAATGCGTCTCCGGTAGGACCGATTTGTTCCTGCCCGCCCAGAGTTGTACAGGTTAGTGTTAAAGATGCGACTTTCTCAGGCCAGTGTGCTGCAAAATACTGTGCAACAAATCCACCCATCGAGGCACCAATTACGTGAGTTTTTTTAATAGATAGTTTTTCTAACAATTGATTAAGATCTTCGGCAAATAATTTAACAGAATAAAACTCATCGGGTTTATCGGAACGGCCACTACCGCGGAGCTCAGGCATTATAAGGCTGTAACTTTTAGCCAGGTACCTGTAGTTTTTTTTCCACAACCAGTTTCCGGCACCGAGTCCAGGAATCATAAGAATTGGTTCTCCATCCCCTATAAATTCAGAATAAATTTTTATTCCATTTGTTTCTATAAATTCACCAGTAAGATCAGTTGTCATATATTTAATATTTATTTTATATTATAATTCCGCCGTCAACAGATAATACAGTTCCGGTAACATAACTTCCTTCATCTGAAGCGAGGTAAAGGAATGCATTTGCTATGTCATCCGGTTTGCCCAATCTTCCCAGGAGAGTTTTTTCTTTCATTAAGTTGATTACCTTTTCCGGCATTGATTTAATTATTTCAGTTTCCATAAAACCTGGTGCAACTGCGTTTACCCTGATATTGTGTTTCCCTAATTCTCTCGCCCAGGTTTTTGTCATTCCGATAACACCTGCTTTGGAAGCAACATAATTTGATTGTCCGAAATTTCCATAAAGGCCAACCACGGATGATGTGTTTAGTATTGCACCGCCCAGCCCCTGGTCAATTAAAACTTTGGAGACTGCCTGGGCACAGATAAAAACACCTTTGAGATTAACGTCTATTACTTTCTGCCATTGATCCATATCCATTTTTACAAGGCGTGCATCTGCAACAATTCCGGCGTTGTTAATAAGAATGTGAACCTTTCCAAATTCCTTTACAGAAGATTCGATGAGGCTTGCAACGCTGTCCGGGTTACTAACATCCACCTTAACAAATATTGCATTGCCTCCATTTTTTTTAATTTCATGAACAACATTCTGACCGGCGTTTTCATCCATATCGGCTATAACTACATTGGCTCCTTCCTTCGAGAATAAAAATGCAGTAGCCTTACCGAGACCGTTCGAACCGCCCGTTATGATTGCAGTTTTATTTTTTAGTTTCATATCTGTTCCCTCTCCCCCGAATTGATCAATTTTATATTCTAATCTATTTTTTAACTTCGTCAGACAATCCCATCTTCTCAATATACTCGTCCACCGAAAATGTATTTTCTTCTGACTTCATCCAGTCCTCTGTAAAATCAAATAACAGTTTTGTAAATCTTACGTGTAATTCGCGCATCCTGATTAATCTTTCGCAGATAATTTTTAATTTTTCTTTTTCTGCTTCACTCTCAGAGACATACTGTTTTAATAATAATTTTAAGTTGTCATCTATCATCTGAAGATTATCTTCGTACAGGCTCATCTGGTTTACAACAGCCTGCAGATAAACATCGGGAACTATTTCGTAGTGATATTTTCTCTGGCCTTTTACCCATACTTTTCTGATCAATTTTATATCTTCCAGGCGCCTGCAAATCTGATTAACCGGACTTTTAGTTATATCCAGTACTTCACACATTTGATCAACTGTCATTGGTTCCGTTTCACAAATCAGTAACCCAACAACTCTGCCTAATAACTGGCTGTGTCCAAACTTTGCATATCCCCCGCCAATGTCGTCAATGATCTTATTTCTTAAATCGTCCATATATTTCATCCTTCCAGTAATTCTGAATAATAATTATTAACTATTCCTTTAAAAATTTTATAACATCACTATTAAACTCTTTGTAGTTTTCAACAAAAAACTGGTGTCCCAGGCCATCATACGTTTTCAATTTACTGCCGGGTATTTTTTTGTTTAGATTGTAACAATTTTGAACAGGCATTAACAAATCATTGGTTGCGCCTATTATAAAAGTTGGCTTATTAATATTTTTTACATCTTCCGATCTATCGAAGTAAACCCCTGCCATTGCCTGCGCCTGGTATGCTTCCGGCACCTGCGGATTACTGATTCTCAAATCAATCAGGTGATTAAGCACCTTTTCATCGGAAAGATATTTTTTTGTGTAAACCAGCTCGAGCTTTTTCTGAATTATCTCCCTTGATTCTCCGGAGGCAGCCAAAACCAACGCGAGGGTTTTCTGGCTCATAGGCACATGATCTTTTCCACCGAAGCCCGTCGCGGCTAAAACCAGTTTATCTACTTTTTCCGGGTAAGAAATAGCAAATTCCTGCGCAATGAATCCGCCCATCGAAACGCCGAGAATATGCGCTTTGGAAATTTCAAGTGCATTCATCAATCCGGCAAGATCTTTTGCCATCATATTTATTGAATAAGGACCGGCGGGTTTGTCCGACTTACCGACTCCCCTGTTATCGTACGCAATAACAGTGAAATGTTTTGAAAGTTCGGGTATCTGTTTTTCCCAGAGATAAAGTGAGGCACCCAGTCCTTCTATTAAAACCAGGTACGGACCGTTTCCGGTAATTTCATAATAAAGCTCGGTTCCGTTTGATTTAACTTTTCCGGTCTGTGTATCGTTGTTTGGTTGAGCATCCATATCTGCCCCCATGATGAGGAAAAATAAAAAGAGTGAAAGGTAAGTTTCAGTATTAAATAACAGCTTTTTGATTTTTTGACCCGCTTTTAGTGATATAAATCTTTTTGTTTTAAGCGATATTAAGCTATTTCCTGAAAAATCAGTTTTTCCGGTATATTCGGTTTATATGTTAACTTAAGTCTTTTAAAGTTACGTGTCAACAAAAAAATATTTTTTTTGAAATGAATAGCCAGAGGCTTTAAGCATCATAGTGCTATAACTTTTAATTATAGAAAGTGAAGATACAATGCCTGGGTAAAAAATTATAAGGTTAGCTTCAATTATCTCATACAGATTGGAACCAATATTTGCATAGGCAAAAAACGGGCAGCTACATTTTGGAACTTACAATTAAATAGCTTTCCTACTACGGATTGGACATCAGCAAATCTATGGCTAGAATTATCAAGGATCAAATGATTTAATAAAAATAATCAGTTTATTGTTCTCTAAATGGTAATAATGGTAAGCATATTTTTTTAATTAATTAAAGAATATATATACAGTAAAATATATTTTAGATATAATTACCGACCATGCCTACCTGAGTTACCAGTCATATATCCTGAATTTAATATAATTGCTCAGGGCCTGATCCTGGGTAAACGTTAACATCCATTTTTACCCAATTTCATAAGCATTGAACGAAATCGCAATTTACAAATTATATGCAATTTGTATGTCACTACTTAAAATAGAAAAGCCCCGCTCAAATGAGAAGGGCTAGAAGTTATTATAATGGAAGCATTTACGCTAGAGCTGGCAATCCGTCTTTGTCCCGT
>Ga0102953_1002084_pt1 | contig 12195 bp, 4 predicted proteins | sample SalPon2A_C_D2_MG_FD_78509 | JGI IMG/M metagenome (GOLD analysis project Ga0102953, IMG submission 78509) | Soil microbial communities from South San Francisco under conditions of wetland restoration - Salt Pond MetaG R2A_C_D2_MG | ecosystem: Environmental > Terrestrial > Soil > Wetlands | place... | reverse complement strand
GGCGGTTCATCACAAACTTGCCCTGAGAGCCGTATCTGCCGCGGATGTCTTGCACCACGCGGATGTAGCCGTCATCGAGAATCACGTCAGTGGCGTTGTCATAGCCCTGCAGAGTGGGTCCCAGGTGGGAGCTGGACTCATGGCTGGTAAGTCCGGTGGCATTGTAGGGTGTTCGCGTCAGGAGAATGGGAGCATCCTTCGCGCCCTTCGGTATCAGAATCACCGTATGCAGCTTGACCCCGTCGCGCATGGGGATCATCACATCGCGCCGGGTGTAATTAAAGCTCTTGGTGACCGGCTTAAAGTTGGCCGGTGTTTCGCTGGGCAAAGCAGAGGATTGCGACTCCTGGGCAGATGATGGCCCGGCAAGAAACAACGCACCCATCAGCGGCAAAAGCAGGATCAGCAGGCAAAGACGGCTGGCTAATTTCATGAATAACTCCCAAACTTGCTCAAGATTAGAGCGTGACCAAACGCCCGTTGGGGCATGGATACCCCGGTGACAGGTAGCGCCCATTGTAGCACCCCTGTCCCCATCCCATACCAACAACTGACCCGATGTTATGGATTATGGATTACTGTTGTTTCTCCTCATCAGTTGTTTTTACCTCTACTGCTCGCAAAAGTTCCACGGACCGCGCGAGCTTCCAGTCGCGATAGCGAAACGTTTCGGCAATTTAAGGCATGCAGTTGGTCACCGCCCGGTTCTCTGCTACGATGGTGGCTCTATGCTTCAAAAAGCATCCACTCCGCATCTGGTTGTTTTCGGGGAATTCTTCTTCGATCTGGTGTTTTACAGGCTGCCGGAAATTCCCCGGGCAGGAACCGAGGTCAAGACCGATCATTTTGTTGAAGCGGCGGGCGGAGGGCTTTCAACAACGGCGATGGTGGCCGCATCCCTGGGAACCCCAACCGCCGTGGTCACGCGCGTGGGAACGGACGCTCCGCTGCACACATCGTGGCAGAAACTCATCAAACTCGGAATCCAGACGAAGGCCTGCGAGTTCCGCAAAGACTTTTCCACCGCTCTGACCGTTTGCGTCGCGCTTCAGAACGATCGCATGATGATCACCCATGACTCCATTAACGCCCGGCTGGGAGACCTGTTGATGCAACCGAAGGTGCGCCGTGCTCTGCAATCAGCGCGGCACGTCCATTTCGCGTTTGCCTTCCGCAACCCGGAAAGGTACCTTGCGCTGCTGGACAAGCTGCGCTCCCGCGGAGTAACGCTTTCCGCAGACATCGGATGGAATCCGGACGTTCTGCATTCAAAGAGGGTTTCCCGCGTGCTGCGCAGGCTGGATCTGTTTTTCCCCAACGAGGACGAAGCCCGCGCCATTACCGGCGAATCCTCTCCGCAAAAGGCCGCGCAACAACTCGCACGCTGGGTGCGAACACCTGTGGTCAAGCTGGGCTCGCAGGGCAGCATGGCTGTGATTGACGGCAAAGTGATGCACGCGCCTTCCCGTCGGGTTCGCGTTGTGGACGCCACCGGGGCTGGCGACGCATTCGATGGAGGGTTTCTGCATGCCTACCTGCGTGGCTTTCCGTGGATGAATTGCCTGCGGGCCGGAAACATTTGTGGAGCCATCGCCATCAGCGCTCCCGGCGGCACAGGCGTTCTCCCAAAGCCGAAGGCGCTTCGGAACCTTCGCAGATCCAGCAAAAGGACCCGGGAGACTGCTTGATGGGGAAGACCCGCGTCGCAGGCGGTATGTCCTGGAAAGAGCGCGACAGGAGGACTTGTTCAAGATGAAAATTGGAGTGATTGGCGGCGCCGGTGTGCGGTCACCACTGCTGACTTACGGCCTTGCTGAAATCGCCGGGCGCGTGAGCCTTGATGCCGTGACGCTTTACGACCCCGACACGGAACGCCTTGGAACCATTGCCCGTGTGGCCAGGGCGATGGCGTTGCGGCGCGGAATGACGGCCAGAGTCGAATCCACAACGCGCGTGGAAGAGGCCATTGAGGGAGCCGATATCATCATCACCAGCATCCGCGCGGGAGGAATCGCTGCGCGCGTCCGGGACGAAGCCATCCCGCTTTCCCACGGGCTGGTGGGCCAGGAAACGGTGGGCGCCGGAGGCTTCGCCTGTGCGATGCGAAACCTGCGCCCGATGATGGAATATGGACGGCTGGTGGCAAAACGCGCTCCCGACGCCTATCTTGTGAATTTCACCAACCCGGTGGGAATTCTTTCACAGGGCCTGCTGAACCACACCGGCGCCCGTGTACTGGGTGTGTGTGACACCCCGCTTGAAACATTCGAGGGAATCGCCAAAGCGCTGGGACGCAACCCGTTCGAATTGAAGTTTGACTACTTCGGTCTGAATCACCTGGGATGGATTCGCGCCGTGAGAGACGGCGAAGGAAAGGACCTGTTGCCGGACCTGCTGGCTTCGCCGGAGCTGATCCAGCGCTGTTATCGCCATGGGCTGTTCCCGCCGGAATTCATTCAAGAGCTCGGGCTGCTTCCCACGGAGTATCTGTACTTTTATTATTTTCCTCAGCGGGCCGTGGCGAACACAAAGCAAAGTGGAAAATCCCGTGCCCAGGCTATTGAAGAACTGAACGAGCGGCTTTTCACAAAGCTGGCGAACACACGCGACGACAAGCTTGTAGACGTGTATGAAGATTACCTGCGGGAACGGAATGCCTCTTACTTCAGCATTGAAACCACGGCAGGGACGCAGAGAGATGACGCTCGTGAACTCTACTCGCAGTTTTCCGGTTATGAGCGCATCGCGATCCTTTTAATTGAAGCGCTATTATCGGAAACACCCCGAACCATTCCCCTCACCGTTCGTAATGGTGGGGCGCTGCCTGACCTCGACAAGAATGACTCTGCTGAGCTGCCGTGCGAGGTATCTTCCGCTGGAGTCCGGCCGCTCCATTGTGCTCCGGCGCCGGAGTCTGTACGTTCGCTGCTGCTGACCATCAAGGAATATGAGCGGCTGACGGTTCGGGCTTCCACGCAGGGCGAATACCGCACAGCTCTCGCCGCCCTGGAAAAGAACCCGCTGGTTGCCGACAGCAACCTGGCCCGGGAAATTCTCAAGGAATTTGCCGAAGAGTTTGGCGAAATGATGGGACTCGGGATTCCCGCCGGCGCTTGACGATGCCGTGCCGCCGCTCGGCGCCATCCAGGAAAGGGAGCGGTCCCGGGGATTGAGACCGCTCCCTGCAAACTCAGAAATACAACTTTAAAGCTAACTGGATCTCCCGGGGATCGCCCGGACCGCCTGACCCTGTCCCCAGGATGGGAGCCAGAGTGCTGGTGACCAGACCGAATGATCCCGGGTTGGCGATGTTCGAGTTTGGATTGGCGAAGTTTGGATGGTTGAAGGCATTGAAGAATTCGCCCCGGAATTCCACGCGGTACCTTTCCTTGATGTGGATCTCCTTGAAGAGACTGAGATCTACATCTTCGATACCCGGCCCATGAAATGCCAGCGGCGGGCAGCTTCCAAACGTTCCGGGAGCTGGCGTCGAAAATCCGCTGGGGGAAATGAAGCGGCCCGTGGTTGTGTAGGAACTGGCGCTATCCGTAGTGCCCACGAAAGGATCGCCGACGCAGTTGGCAAGCAAAGTGACGCCTGACTGCTGTCCGTTGGGATTGTTACTCGATGAGGTGGATATGCTGAACGGGCTGCCGGTCTGTAACGTGACGATTCCATTGAATTGCCACCCTCCCAGCACTTGGCTGGCAGCACCGCCGCCTGAAAGGAACCGTTGTCCCCGTCCAACCGGCAATTGCCAGATGAAGTTGCTGACAACCCGGTGCGCAACATCGAGGATCGAGTTGCTGTACTGGTTGGCATAGTTGTATGCATTCTGAGGGAACGCAGAGCCGGTCAGGTTGGTTCCATAATCGGAGAGGCCATGACTCCACGTATAGTTTATCGCATAGGAAATGCCCTTCGAGAAGTTACGGCGGAGAGAGACATCCAGTGCGTCATAATTGGAAGTACCATCATTGGTAGCATATTCAAGGAATGCGTGCTGTCCTCCCAGGGCACACTTCAGCGGGCTTGCCCCGACGAGCGTGTCGACAGAGGAAACGGTATTGAGATTGGGATAAGGGAAGAACATGGTCGGACATCCGGCGGCATCAAAGCCTGTCACGATCCCCTGATTGTAGTTGCGCAGGCGGTTCATTTTGCGCGCCCAGTTACCGATGTAAGACAGTTGCAGCACGGTGTTATTCGAAAGCTCGATTTCCGGGCCAAAACTGGTCTGCTGAACATAGCCGTCCCGCTGATTCGGATCCTGCGCCCGAATCTGGACTCCCGGCAAAGGCGGCGAAATCTGCGTAATACTGGCCGGGAAGCCATTCTGCAACTGGAAGATTGGAGTTGTGCTGTCATTCACCTGCACGTCGTTGAGGAACGGCTGGTTCAGCTGGATGAGGCTCTCCGACCCGATGCGGCTGTAATGCTGGTAGAAAACGCCATAACCGCCGCGCCACACCACGCGTTTTAACATATGGTAAGCAAAACCAAACCGCGGTGCGAAATCGTTCTTGTCTGGATGGATCAGCGAGCGCTGATACCATCCCGTGGCGTTCGGCGCTGCCGTAATAAGCCCTCCGCCATTGGCAGGCGTGAAGTTTGAGGTCTGGTTCTGCCGGTCGATGATGGGTGCAAACAATTCGTAGCGAAGGCCATAGGTGATGGTTAATTTCGGGTTAATCTGCCAGCTGTCCTGTCCATAGAACGAGTGCCCGGGCTGAAAGTAGTGAACCACCAGCGGGGTGGTAAAATGCGCCCCGCTGATGTCGCCCAGCAGAAAGTCCGACAATCCCATCTGGCTGTTCGACGTAAACGTCCCGCTGGGCTGGATTTCGCCTTGCGGGGCCCGGATGTCAAGAAAGTTGTCCGTGCGGCGCAGGTATTGATATCCAAACTTGAAGCTGTGATCGCCTTTCAGCCAGCTCAGGTTATCAAGAAAGTTCCAGCTCTGTGAAATCTGATACTGCGGCCTCCACGGTGACGTCCCCATTCGAGTCAAGCCGCTGATTTCGATAGGGGGCAGGCCCGCGGTGTTGGGGGTCAGGGGAATTCCCTGCAGACCATATTGCGGCGCCAGCGATTTGCCAAGTTCCACCCCCACAGGGTCACTGTGGGCATAGTCGCGGCTGAAACCGAAGCGGGCGTCGTTAAAAACTGAATTGCTGAGGGTATAGGTCCAGCCGAGCGTGACGTGCTGCGTGTGGATGCGATACGCAGTGGCAAAGTTTCCGTTGCCCACTGCAGCATTGCTTGTCCAGGGGGGATCCTCGCGGGTCTGGTGGTTGTAGCTGTAACTTCCAAAAATGTGGTTCTTTTCGTTCAGGGCATAGTCAATCCGGTTATCAAACGAATAAACGTCGTCGGGCACGGCAGACGAATACACATAATTGGACGCGCCGGTCCAGCTTCCTGGAATTCCCTGTAAGGCAACCATCGAGGGAACGTTCGGGTCCGGGAAAAGCTGAGTAAGCTTTTGCCCCACAGGGTCCATACAGGTTTGTCCGGTGGTACTGGTCCCCTGAATCACATTACCCACAATGCAGCCCTGCTGGCTCGGCACCGGCGGGTCCGTCAAGGTGGACTGAAGTTCAGTAAAGTCTCCCTGCTTCATCAGCGGCGTGGGAACCGTGGATTGGATGGTGGTTGCGCGCCTCTGGCTGAACCTTTGAAAATCGCCGAAGAAGAACAGCTTGTTCTTGATAATCGGGCCGCCGATGGTGCCGCCAAACTGGTTCTGGACAAAATGGCCTTTGGCAACATTGGTGTGGTTATTGATCCACTCGTTGGCGTCCAGCTTGTCGTTCCTTAAAAATTCATAAAGGTCGCCGTGAAACCGGTTCGTCCCTGACTTGAGCATGGCATTGATTACGGCGCCGGCCGAGTTTCCAAACTCCGCAGAATAGGTCCGCGTCTGCACGCGAAATTCCTGAAGAGCGTCCGGGGGAGGCTGCACAACCTGCACAGAAAATTCCTGAAGATTTTCCGACCAGGAGTTATTGTCAATTCCGTTCAGCAGAAAGTCATTTTGCAACTCCGTGTTCCCGTTCACGCTGAACCGGTCGGGAGCCGGATTGTTGGCACCGTAATACTTCTGCACGCCGGGCTCCAGCAGTGCAAGGTCCGAATAGCGCCGTCCGTTCAGTGGCAGGTCATTGATGCGTTGCGTACCCACCACAGCGCCCATATTGGCCGTTTCGGTCTGTAGCAAAGGTTCCCGGCCCGTAACTACGACTTCCTGCTTCACCGTTCCGACCTTCAGCGAAAAGTTGACGGCCTCCCGCGACTGAACGTGGATGATGACACCCTGGCGAACGGCAGTCTGGAAGCCTGAAGCAGCCACAGTAACGTTGTACGTACCAGGAAGCAGTGACAGAACCTGGTACCTCCCCGAAGTGTTCGTCCTGGCCCTCAGGTTGACGCCCGTCGACGTGTTCGCAACCGTGACAGTCGCATTGGGGATTGCAGCCCCACTCTGGTCAGTAATCGCCCCGACGATCGATCCACGATCAATCTGTGCGAAGCTATTGCCCGGGGTCATCATCAAAAGAACGACGAGCAGCCCAAGAATTGAAACCAGAAATTGGGGCCTAAGAATGCTTTTCATTTGGTCTTCTCCTTCGCTTGATTGCCCGGATTCAGGAAAACCGCCGCCAGGTTAAGTTTCACCGACTGGAAATCTGATGCTGTGTGACTGTCGTAATCAGTGAAATCTTGAAGGCTTCAGTATGCCTGTCATGCCGCCTCCGCATCAGGTTTCTGACGGGCAGGACGGAATGTTCAGAACCAGAACTGCCGTGACTCCATACCAAACCGACGAACCATCTTCTACAGCCGCGCCACCCTGGAAAGCGCGGCTCCCAACTCTTGACCGAGATTCAATGCCAGACTTGCCAGACGTTGTCTCAAGAAGATCAGCTAGGAATAATAATCAACCTCAGCTTGCCTATCAGACAGCGCCCCCAATGGTGCTCGCTGACTTCCCGCTTGACGATGTGCAGTTGAACAATAATCAGTCCAACTCACCCGGCGGCAGGAATATCTTTGCTCCACATACAAGGCCTTCGCCGCTCGCCGAAAATGAGGTAGCGACCGCGGCGCACCCAACCGGCACATCAAGCGATAGTGAAAATGAGAAAACCCCTTGACCCCTTCAACGCCCCAATACCGGATCGTCCGATGTTCTACCGAAACGATTCGGCGAGTGGGGCCGATGCTAAACCATGGCGAAAGCTCTTGTCAAGCGCAAAATCGCTCTCTGGCACTCCCGGCCGAAACGCTTTCCGTCAGCCGTCTTCCCTGTTCTGACATCTCCACTGTCTCAGGCTGTATCGTAACGTTTTGGTATTTGCACTTGACAGCGGCTGACACGCGGGTATAATCACGCCGCTGAACAACCTTTCGTGGGAATAGGCGTCTGGCGTCAAGGCTCCGGGGCAGAGCGGCGACGACCGGTTCGAAAAGGTCATGGCGTTCTTTCCAGAGGGGCACGTCTTTTCCATCATGACAGGGCCGGCACTTTCACCAGCGGCACATTAAGTTTTCTGCCAGGGGATTTCATTATCGGCAGAAAGGTGAAGGGTTCGTGCTTTCAGCAACGATCGGGGCACACCTCGTCACACGAAGCAACGTTTCCGGGCCTGCGGCAACCGCGCTGAATCCTGTTAAACCCCGGAGTCGGAATTTGTAGCCGCGCGGAACATATCCTTCGAAAGACCGGCAAGGAGGAATCATGCGATTCATCAACCGAATGGGCAGCATCCTTACGATTACATGCGGAGCATCTCTGCTGTTGATGGCGATTGGCGTGGGGGCACAGGCTCCCCGATCGGTTTCAGATGCGCCGTCGTCCCACGCACAGCTGCTACCCATTGACCGCGGCTCCGCAGGCCTTTGGCAAACGCTGAAAAAGCTCCACACACGCGCCAGCCTGATTATGTTCACGGCCCACCCGGACGACGAAGACGGCGGCATGCTGGCATATGAGACTCGGGGCCAGGGCGCGCGGGCGGCCCTCCTCACTCTGAATCGCGGCGAAGGCGGCGCGAACGTCATGTCCGCGGATTATTTCGACGCACTCGGCCTGGTACGGACTGAAGAACTGCTCGCCGCGGACCGTTATTACGGTACCCAGCAGTACTGGACCCGTGTGTGCGACTACGGTTTTTCAAAAAGCCTGCAGGAGGCCATCGACAAATGGACCGTCAACCGGGTGCTCTACGACGCCGTCCGCGTCATCCGCATGACCCGTCCCCTCGTGGTGACGTCCGTGTTTGTTGGAGGACCCTCTGATGGCCACGGCAACCACCAGATGGCCGGCATGGTTGCCCAACTCGCCTACAAGGATGCCGGAGACCCCAACAAGTTTCCCGAACAGATCCGGGAAGGCCTGCACCCCTGGACACCGATCAAAGATTATGCAAGGGTCCCATTCGCCCGCATCACCAGCAAGGGAATCTACGATTATACGGACGGCAAGTATTACCCGGTGCGCTTCCACAATTATGTCACCAATCAATGGACTCAGGGCGCGCTCAAAGCCAACGTCGAAATTCCTGAAGGCAAAACCAGCCCGATGCTGGGCCTTACCTACTCACAGATTGCCATGGAGGGCCTGGGATTCCAGAAGTCGCAGAACGGCGGCACGGGTCCGTTCCCGCCCGGCCCTCGGAACAGCGGCTATCACCGGTTTGCTTCCAGAATTCCGGCGCAGCAACACGAGACTTCATTTTTCGAGGGCATTGATACGTCCCTCATGGGCATTGCCGACCTGGCTAAAGGGCAGAACACAGGCTTCCTGAAAGCCGGCCTCACAAAGATCAACGGGCTGGTCGTACAGGCCATGAACAATTTCTCCGCCGATCATCCCGAGAAGATTGCTCCCACGCTGGCACAGGGACTAAAAGCCACAAAGGCTCTCATCGGCAGCGTTGAATCGAGTTCGCTTTCCCAAGAGGCGAAGTACAACGTCAACTTCGAGCTCAAGATCAAGCGGCAACAATTCAACACCGCCCTCACCGAGGCACTGGGATTATCGGAAATGGCCACCGTCGCGCCCGCCAAAAAACCCACCGGAATGTTCGCCCGGTTTTTTGGCATCTCCAGCACGTTCCGCGTGGCCATCCCCGGCCAGAAATTTGCGGTGAAGGTCCACGTTGCAAATCAAGGCTCTGTACAGGTAAAACTGGCGGCGGTGAAGGTGAAGGCCGCTTCCGGCAAGTCATGGGCTGCAACGCCCGAAGGTCCGACGGGCGGCGCGCTCGCGAGCGGGGCCGTGCAGGACGTACGTTTTTCCGTCCAGGTCCCCAAATCCGCACCCTTGACGCGCCCCTACTTCACAAGGCCCAACATCGAACAGGCTTATTACAACATCAGAAATCCGAAGTACCTGAACCGGCCTTTGCCGCCCTACCCGCTCTCGGCTGAAGCCGAATTTAGCTATGATGGAGTTTCCTTTGCCACGCGGCAGGTTGTCCAGACAGCGCAGCGGGTGACGGGCCCGGGACTTGTGCTCCAGCCTCTGGTTGTGGGGCCGGCGGTCTCGGTATGGATTTCACCCCGGGCAGGCATTGTTCCACTCGGCACCAAATCGTTCACCGTCCACGCCACCATTCACAGCAACGTCAAGGGGCCGGCAAAAGGCACCGTTCGCCTTGAAGTACCTTCCGGCTGGCAGGCCACACCGCAGCCTTTCTCAATGGCCAAGGACGGCGAAGATCAGACGCTGAGCTTCAAAGTTGTTCCGAACAACCTGGGGGAAAAACCGTACACCCTGACGGCGGATGCCGAATACAACGGCCACGAATACAAGCAGGGCTACCGTACGGTGGGCTATCCGGGCTTGCGGCCCTACTTCCTTTACCGCCCGGCTACCTATCACACCACCGGAGTGAACGTAAAAGTTGCTCCCGGCCTGAACGTTGGTTACATCATGGGCGCGGGAGACGATGTTCCCGAATCTCTCCAGAATCTGGGCATCAAGGTTCATTTCCTCACCGCCCAGGATCTGGCCTCGGGCGACCTGTCGCGCTACGACGTGATTCTTCTGGGCGTGCGGACGTACGCTGTCCGCGAGGATCTTCGGACCTACAACAGCCGCATCCTCAACTACGTGAAGAATGGTGGCGTGGTCGTCGTACAGTACAACACGCCGGAATTCGACCACGACTACGGACCTTATCCCTACAGCATGACGCGCAACCCAGAGGAAGTGACGAACGAAAAATCCAAGGTGGATATCCTGAAGCCCTCGAATCCAGTCTTCACGTGGCCGAACAAAATTACCACCAACGATTTCAACGGCTGGGTTGAGGAACGGGGATCAAAATTCATGAAGACCTGGGACCCGCGCTATGAGGCCCTGCTGGAAACTCACGATCCCGGCCAGGCCCCGCAGAGAGGCGGCTTGCTCTACGCGCGCTACGGCAAGGGAATCTACATTTATAACGCCTATGCCTTCTATCGCGAACTGCCGGCAGGCGTGCCCGGGGCTTACCGCATCTTTGCGAACATGGTGAGCTTGCCCAAAAACCCGAACGTCAAACACTAAGGCCCCGGCGGTAGATCAATTGGCGGGCGGCGCCTGGTGTGCCGACCGGGAATGCATGGTAAACAGAAATTTTTTCAGCGTGCGGTCGCGGCGGGCATTCGACTGGACCATGTTGTGGACAGCTTGATCGTGAAGCTTGATCTCCTCTTCCGCAAGGTCCTTCATGCCCAGCCGCCGATAGATTCCAGCAAGCAGGTAATGGGCATCCACGGAGTTCGGCTCAAGCCGCACACAGGCTTCAAGTTCCCTCCGGGCCGCTGACCATTGGTGTGCCCAGTCCAGCGCTTTCCCCAGTTCGCACCGGGCAGTTGAATCATTCGGTCCGAGCTTGGCGGCCTCGCGCAGCCGGTTGAGCGCCGCTGCAGGAGGAAGGTGTCCCTGGTCGCGCGCCAGCCGCACCCGCAGAGCGCCGCAATAAGCCTCCAGCGTTCCATTTCCGGGGTGAGTATCCGCGTACCCGCACAATTGCTTCACTGCCCCGGCATCCGGCTTGATGATCTGCTGCAACTGAATCCTGCCCAGATACTCGAGAGGTAGTGACGCATCTTTTCCCTGCCGGGCCGCCTCCGAAAGCGTTTGAATAGATCGAGGGTATTCTTCAAGAAAGTAATAGGTGAGGCCGAGCGCCACGCGCATTCGCAAGGATCCGGGAAATAGCTGCGCGCCTTGCTTAAAGACTTCCAGAGCAGGCTTGAACGTTTCATGCTTGAGAAACTCCAGCCCTAGTGACAGGCGATATTCTTCGTTGTCAGGCGCCAGGGCCACGGCGGCCTGCATGCTGTGGACAGCAGCCAGGCTGTCACCCTTCGCTTCTTCAATCTCACCAAGAAGACTTTCAATAGACGCGGAATCCTGAACGGACTTTGCCTGCTGCGCACTCTGCAGCGCGCCATCCAGATTCCCTGCCCGATACCGCGCCAACGCAAGGTTGTAGAGCAGGTCCGCCTGTCCCGGATCGAGAGCCACGGCACGTTCAAAATCCTTTGCAGCTTCTGCGTATAATCCGTGACGGGCAAGGATTCGCGCCAGGGTCATACGCACAGACAATTCGTCTTTGGAGTTCTGCGCCACAGTTCGAATGGCGCTCAGCGTTTTTGTGTAATCGCGATGCGCAGCAAGCGTGGCCTCCAGCAAAGGAAGGCCAGCCTGAAGATTTTTGGTATCGCGGAAAATCGGGCCGAGCAGTTCGATGGCGCGGCTCGGGTGGCCGGCCCTGGCCTGCACAATCCCTGTGGCCAGTTGCAAATCCGGGTCATTAGGAGCAATCTTCAGCGCCCGCTCCATATCAGCTGCGGCAGATGTGGTCTTGCCCAGCCCATTGTCAATGGACGCCTTCAGCCGTTCCCAGGCAATTCCCTTCGCAGGAGCCGTTGGCGCACGAACTCCGTGCAGCGCCGCTGCGGCTTTCGGATACTCGTGGAGCCTGGCGAGAACCATCGCCCATTCCATCTTCGCGACAGCTGATGAGGAATGTTCCCGTGCTGCCCGCGCAAGCAGGGGTTCGGCCTGCTCAAGACGGTCCGTCTCCACGTAAAGTGCGCCCAGCTCCATGAGCGCCGCGAAATTGCCGGGAGAAAGCTTCAGCACGGCCTTGAATTCCACCTCCGCCTGCTGCGGCTGCCTCGCTGTTCGGAAAG
>Ga0102953_1002083_pt1 | contig 12202 bp, 8 predicted proteins | sample SalPon2A_C_D2_MG_FD_78509 | JGI IMG/M metagenome (GOLD analysis project Ga0102953, IMG submission 78509) | Soil microbial communities from South San Francisco under conditions of wetland restoration - Salt Pond MetaG R2A_C_D2_MG | ecosystem: Environmental > Terrestrial > Soil > Wetlands | place... | reverse complement strand
CCTGCCCGTATAAAGGCTTCAAAGTGGGAGAGGGTCTCGGTGTCGTATGCCAGCGAAACCAGCAGACCGTCAACGCGACTGTCAAACATGGTCTTTGCGTTAGCAATCTCCTTGGAAACGGTCTCCAAAGACTGACTGATCAGCAAGTTGTAGTCGTTTTCATTAGCAACTTTCTCCATCCCGGAGAGTACCCGTGACATAAAATCGCTATTGAGCCGTGGGACAATAACGCCAATCGTATTGGATTTTTGCCGTCGAAGGTTACTGGCAAAAGTGTTGGCGCGGTAGCCGAGCTCTTCGGCCATCTGGATGATTCTTTTTTTTGTACTATCCTTTATGGCGGGATGATCATTCAGAGCCCTGCTCACAGTAGCAGGGGACAGATGCAATTTCCGGGCTATATCGTATATGGTTACCTCGTTACGTTCTCCCATAAATCAATTAAATAATAATGAAAACTTTCCGGTGCTTTATCACCACAGACTAAGCCTTTTTAATAAGGATATACAAGACACCTGAATTGATATATTAAATCCTTAGCCATTGTTACACTGTTTATTTTTATAAATAGTATGAACGTAGACAGGCCAATCATAAACAATTATCCAAAATATTAAGTTTTATGAAAAAACGGTAATTAAAGTATTGAGTCACAACCTTGTCTTTGGTGAACGATTGTAAAAAATGTCCTGTTAACTACTTGAATTTTAGTGTACTAAAATGGCACGCTCAACAAAGTAACACAGGAGGTATCCAATAATGAAGCTTTCACATATCAGCACTTTCGTACTCTTTACAGTCCTTGCTATCGCCGGTTGCAGTAAGAAAAGTGGAAACATGAATAAGGAACAAACTATGTCTCAGAATGCGACGTTGTCCGAAATGAATGAAGCTACGGCGAGCAACAGCAACTTCATGGCCGATCTGTCGGGCAGCAACGAAGTTCCTGATGCCGTTACCACCAATGCGAGTGGCAAGGCCTATTTCAGAGTTAGTAACGACAGCTCGAGGATCTACTACACGGTGGATTTAGCCGGTGCGGATAGTGTTAAGATGGCACACATTCATTATGGGTCTTCTTCTCAAAACGGACCTATTGCTGTATGGCTCTTTCCCCAGGATGCCAGTCCTACACTGGTTCCGGGGCCGGTCAATGGCACGTTACAAGAAGGCGTCATAGCAGACAGTTCACTTAGCGGGCCGTTTGAGGGAAAGAAAGTGATAGATCTGATCCATGCCATGCAGCACGACAGTGCCTATGTTCAGGTTCATACGGCTGCACACCCCGAAGGCGAGGTTCGTGGCCAGATTAAAATGAAATAACAGACGTTTCAGATTCTTTCAAAAGGTCGTGAATCAGGATCACGGCCTTTTTTATTGAGCGATTGAGGGGCAAGTGAATAACCTATCCAGTGTGCTTGGCATCGTTAGAGAGCCTGCGTATATTCGGCATTTGAATCGTTGTTAAGCAGTATCGGAGGATCCGTAATGGAGCATGAACCCATATATGATCAAAATCCAAAGCCGGTTTCGATCGGTGACTGGATGATTACCATCTTGATAACAGTAATCCCAATTATCGGGTTTATAATGCTATTTGTGTGGGCTTTTGGCGGAGGAAGCAACCCAAGCAAGGCAAATTGGGCCAAAGCTACCATTATCTGGTTCGTGGTCGCCATAGTGATGTATGTCGTCTTCTTTATTTTTGTTTTCCCCCATATGTTCATCACCAACTCAACAACCTACTTTTAAGAAACAACCTTTCCCGGTTTCAGGCGACTTAAACCAACAACACCCGACATAAGTATGGCGAGATAATAATCAAAGAACAAAAGGCAAATCACAAATATTCACCTCGTTAATGGGTTTGGTCATTATGTATCTGACCTTTATTTGTCATTTGAATTTTGCGATTTGCGATTTTTGTGGGATGAGTCCTTATCTCAAACGCGGGCTAAACTACACGATCTCCGGTTTTGAGCCGTTCCTCCAGGCCCTTCCGGGTATTGCCGGGCTTTTCAGGGATCTGGTCCATTGCATATTCCGAGAGTGCCGTGATCGTCAGGCTTGGATTGACGCCCAAATTGCAGGGTATAATCGACCCGTCGAGTATGTACATGTTGGGGTAGCCATACACTTCAAAACGATCATTAATGACTCCATTCGCCTTGGTCTCACCCATGGGGCAACCACCTATGATATGAGCAGTCGTCGACATGTTAAACATAATTTCGTGAATGGCATTCAGTGAAATACCTCCGACTTCTTTGGAATAACGATGCATCACTTCCTGACCAACCGGGATGTAGGCAGGCACTCTTTTTTGTCCCCGGTTATCGATGACCATCCGTCCGCCGAGCAGCCCGCGTTTCCATTTCATGCGCATGGCATTTTCGAGAGACTGCATGATTAACAGGAAGACCGAGTTTTTTGCAAAGTTGAAATTGAAGAGCATTCGAAGCAACTGTCCCGGATGAGTGAAAAGAACGCCAATCATTTTGAAGAAACGATTTACAGGAGTGGGATGGTCAGCGGCAAGAGTGGCAAGACGCCCCATCATCCCGGAACCATCCGGGTACTTACAGATCTGGACGTTTGTATGTTCATCGGGACTAAAAACCGATGTTATTGCCACTCCATTATTGAGCTTGGTTGACGCAGCCGACGAGCCGCATAACGACTCGGAGTTTGTTCGAAGGTTTTCTCCCAACTGATCCGACAGATTGGTAAGAGTACCCAGCTTATATTTTTGTCTGAGTAAAAGATCAAGTGTCCCGAGAACGCCACCTGAAAAAATGATCCCCCTGGCTATAAATTTCTGCGGCCGGCGCACGAACCATGCCGTACTCTTACGCGTATGAACAAAGTACAATCCATCCCGATGTTCAACCCGGACTGCCATCGTTTCCGGCATGACAACCGCACCATTTTTCTCTGCAAAGTAGAGATAATACTTATCCAGTGTGTTTTTTGCATTATAGCGGCAGCCTACCATGCATCCTGCGCACTGGATGCAACCCATTCGTTCAGGGCCATATCCCTTGAAGTAAGGATCGACCTGCTTTTCCGGATCCCCAAAATACACGCCGACATCCACTGGGGTGAATGTCGGGCCTCGGTTCATCGCTGTTGCTACTGCCTTGAGAGCCTCATCCTCGATACCTGGCGATTCGAACCTTGTGGATCCCAGCATAAATCGGGCTTTTTTATAAAACGGTGCAAGCGTTGATTTCCAGTCGCGATAGTGCGACCAGACCGGATTATTAAAAAAAGCATCGGGCGGGAACATATGCGTATTGGCATAAACAAGACTGCCGCCGCCGACTCCCACACCACTCAGAATAAATACCTGGCGAAACAACGTGATGTTCTGCAACCCAAAACATTTGAGCAACGAGAGCCAAAGATATTTCCTGATATTCCAGTTTGTTTTAGGAAAATCGTTAGCACGCAAACGCTTGCCTTTCTCAAGTACAAGGATATCATAGCCCTTCTCGGATAAGCGCATGGCCGAGACACTTCCCCCAAATCCCGATCCGATGATGATGTAGTCGTATATTTTTTTACCAGCCATATAAGTGCCATTTAAAACTACTTCTACAGCTTACGAAAAAAGGCAATTAAAATCGCCGGTTATCTGGCTGAAACACCGTTCACTTACATGTTTTTTACGGATATATAGCAACAAATATCAATGAATGGGTTGGAAACCGTATTGGCGAAGAACTTACCTGGGGCCGACCTGGCTCTACGAATCTAAACCCGGACTATATCCGGGGCTTTTCAAATTAAATACGCTGCGGGTGGATTTTGGTCTTCATTTGACATGGTATCCCTGTCTGAATTATGCAGAAACATAATATTATACCGTTTAGTCATGGCAAATGAAGTCTGAACGGACTTGAATATGAATAGCCCCGTCCGCCGTAGTGGCCGGGGCCAAATCATAGCGTATCAGAACCCCGAACGGGGTTTAATATCCCTCACGAAACCTGCTTGTTTAATGAATAAGGGGGTGGGATATCTTCTCTCATCTTGAACTCACGTTACATACTAAAAAAGGATGCCATCGTTTGAATCGTATGGCATCCTTTGAAAAGAAAAATTATAGAGTGCCCTTTTTAATTACTACCGGAAGTATCGGCAGGAGTTTTGGAAGGCTTCATTTTCATCGACCTGGTGGCCTTTTTCATCTTCTGAACGCTGCTTTTTCCTTTCATGGCTTCCGAACGCATAGCAACAAATTTCTCATGTTGTTCAGGGGTCAGAATCGTTTCCATTCGCGCATGCGTCTCATCACGCAACTTTGTGAAGGAGGTATGTTGTTCATTACGGTTTTTGACAACCGACCGGATGGAATCCTGTTTTGTGAATTCGTCGGCCAACAGCGATTTGAATTGCCCTTTCTGTTCTTCGGTCAGATTCAAGTGTTTATTCCAGTAAGCCACGGCATTTTCCGCTTTCATTTCCGGATTCGCCTTGGTTTTGGTCATTTTTTTATTTTGAGCTGATACTGTGGATACGCTCATTATGAAAATAACCAACAAAGTACCCAGAATCAGTCCGGTCAAACGGACAATGTGGGATTGTGAATATAGAGTTTTCATAAGGATAGGTGGGACAGAGTTAATGTTGGGTTTAGATTGGTTTGAAGTCTTGCATGTCGTGATTCCTTTACAGGATAGGCATCGGCCACAAACGATCATGCTTGCGACTGTAATTGGAATTCAAGACACATTCCTATATAACGTAAAAGAAGAAAAAACAGTCATATTTGTTGAGGTAATTACAAATATTTAATGTTAGGTCCCACAGTGAATGTGATTTGCTCCTGTCGTTCAGAATTAGCGAAAATGCTTATTTATTGCCCAAATCTTCGTGCCAATGTGAAGCTCCTGAGTGCCCCTAGTGGTTATTTGCAAGCTGTAAGTCTTTACCACCATGGGCATAAAGAAACCTCCATCTCTGAGTATTTATCCAAACTTGTCGGTATTTGGGTATTGTTGTCCGGGAAAGAGAGGATGAAGATATCAGGCTATGACTCGATCATCTTAAACTATTTTCAATAACTCAGCTCCGTATCAGGTACTGGAACTTCACGAAAAATTCCCTGTTAGCGGGTTTGAATCCGTACGGCTCCCGGAACTTGTTCATGTAATCGGTCATACCCGCGTAGAAGATCGTGAAGGGATTGAGTTTGTAATATACGAGCGGATAGATTTGAAGCTGGTGGGCAAACGTATCGTACTGCCCGATCATGCGTACGAACAAGTGGGACGTAAAGTTATAGGATGCGACCATGCGTGAAATATCCCCGCTGTACAGCACCGTGTCGGCGGACAGGGAGGTGAGGCGAGAGAAATTGTACGACAGATCGACATTGAGCCTGGGCGTCGGTTTGACCGTAGCGCTTATCGAGTAGCTGTACCCATGACCCAGGCTCGGAGTATCACTACGGTAGATATACCGGCCTCGCTCGTAGTGGGCAGACAATGATAATGCATTCAGAGCGTCTGAATTCAGGTTGAAAAAAACACGGTGGACGCCGGTAAAAAAGACCCCGCGGAATTGTTCATCATTTAAAGGAAGGTAAGATACGCTGAATGAAGTCTGCGCCTTGAACTGATTCCACATATCCAGATTGAGCCATCGCTCCATGAGCCTGCCGCTGTAATCATACCTGATGAAACCACTGGTCGTAATATTGCCGTTGTCGATGAAGCCGTTGTTGGGATAGTAGGAAAAATTTTGACTAGCGTTAATGCTGCGTTCATCCGTCCTGGTGAAGTATCCTTCCTGTGCCTGGAAGGTAGGTGCAAAACTGTTGTACTTCACATCAAAGCTGTAGTATTTGGCGCTTCTTTGGAATTCGAGGCGGAATGCCGACCCGTCATATTTTTGGCCATTAAAAAAAGCATCGTACTGTGAATGACCGAAGGTATGATTATCAATCTGGTCGTTGAGTGTCGTATCATTCAACTCCTGTGTATTTGAATATGCATACTGGCCCGAGAAGTAGTAATTCTCCAGCATCTTGATATTCCAGTCAACACTGGCTACATAATTGTGGGCCTGGTTGATATTGCGGGTGGTAACGATGCCGCCAATGTATGAATCTGATCCCAGGCTGTACTTTGGCCGGATGACATTGGTGTAAGCGCGAAGACTTGAATTCACGAACGAGCTGCCCTCGAGACCCGGAATGATGAAATTGCTGTTCCTGTCGTAAGCGGTCAGGTAAACAAAGGAAAGATTTCCGCTTTTCTCCACGGCCTTGCCGGCAAGCAGCGGGTCGCTGATCATACGCGAGTAAAACAGGTCCAGATTCGTGGAGTAGAGGCTGGAGCCTTCCATAAAGAATGGCCTTTTCTCCGGGTAAAAGATGGCAAACGTGTTGTTGACGCTTATCTGTGTGGCGTCTGTCTCTACCTGGCTGAAATCGGGGTTCACCACGGCATTCAGCGTGAGCGATGAGTTGGGGGAATAGGAAATGCTGCCGCCTGCACGTACTCTGACCGGATTATTGATGAAACCCGATGTAGGATCTTCCGAGTCATTGATCGATCCGGATTGCGTGCCAATCACATAAGGCAGTACTTCAACCGTGTTATGGTTTTTGATGTGTTTCATATCGACGAAGCTGCCCATCTGGCACATGAGGCAGGGGTTGTTCAGATCAATCCGTGACCATGAAAACTGGTATCGGCTGGAGCGGGGATAGTTGCGTAATAACTCAACGGACCAGTTTTGTATGTCCCGGTTGGGGAAGTGTAAACTTTTAAATGGAATGGCCATTACAGCAGTATAACCGGTGTCATTGATGGCTCCTTTGGAATACCAAAGCGCATCGAAGCTGCCGTCCTCATTATTGCCGGTTCGCATCAGATCCGACTGGATACCCTTGGGGTTGACGAAGAACTCATAGGCATTTTGATGATTATCGTATGGATCGATAATGGCACCCACAAAATCATCCTGAAAGTCATTGTCCCTGTCGGTGATATGTGCTCTGATTTGATCGGGATGGGGATCCCGGCATACAAACCCGATGTAAAGAAATTGCTTGTTGTAGAGTACCCTGGCTTGTGTCTCTACCGGTGCAATGGCCTTGTCGTCCGGTTGTATCTCGTATTGAATGTCAACGGGTTTTGCAAGCTTCCAGGCCGGATCATCCATTCGTCCGGTAAGTTTTATCTCGTGATTGATATATGTCGGTTGAAGCCTTCTCAGGCGCGTGGTGTCTTTTTGTTGTGCATGTGATAGCAGAGGAAATCCCAAAATCAGTAATATTAGCAAGCCCATACAGTATATGTAAATATAGATTTATGCTGGTACACTACCTGATACGGAATTGCGCGTGAAAGTTGCGTTGGATGAGACAGGATACTCAATGAGTTGAGGCGTGTAATTATATATACATATACTTACAGGGATTTTTTTTGATCAAAACCCGTCGATTTCTATCCACAATGTGTCCCATACGGGACGGTGTCGGAATGAGGACATATTCCTTTTTGTCCCGTAAGGAATATTATATCGGTAGCAACCCCTTCTAATCTGATTGCGAGTATGTTTATTCCCCTTTACCTCAAATCTAAAATCTCAAGACTCATATCTAAAGTCTGACCAAATACTGAAACTTCACAAAGAACTGACGATTGGTCTGCCGGAATCCGTAGGCTTGACCAAAATTATCCATGTAGTCGGTCATACCTGCGTAGAAGATGGTGAATGGATTCAGCTTGTAATAGATCAGTGGATAGACCTGAAATTCTCTGGAAAAGGAATCGTATTGTGTGATGAGGCGTGCGAACAACTTAGAGCTGAAGTTATAGATACCTGTCATGCGTATGATATCGCCGCTGTAGTATTTTTCCCCGGTTGCAACAGACGAGAGCTGGGAATAGTCATAGGAAAGATGAAGATGAAGCCGTGATGTTGGTTTTATCGTGACACCGCCCGATAAATTATAACCATGTCCAAGGCTGGGGGTATCGTGATAGATATAGCGGCCTGCGTCGATATGACCACCAAAGGAAAGGATATCCGACGCATTTGAGTGGAAACCAACATGAATATGATGCAGGTCTTTGAACATGATGTTATCGTAGCGAATATCGTTAACAAGACTATAGCCGATATATAGGCCGGTCTGATGGGTAAACTGGTTGAACATATCCACCGACACATTGCGTGACATCAGCCGGCCGCTATAGTCGTAGCGCAAGCGCCCCTGCACATGGAAGTGTCCGTGATCAAGGATGGCATTTCCCGGGTAATAATTGATTTGTTGATCGACATCGTATCGCCGGATATTGGTTTGCGTTATAAAACCTTCCTGGGCCTGAAATGTGGGGGATAACTGCCGGTACCGTAGCCTAAATGTGTAGTATTTCGCGCGTCGCTCAAAACCGGCCCGGAACGCAATCCCATTATAATGCTGGCCATTGAAAGCCGCATCATAATTCGAATGCCCGAACGTGCGATTATCAAATTGAGCAGAAAGCGAATCGTTGTTGAGCTCCATGGTGTTTGCTATGGCCGTCTGCCCCCTGAAGTAATAATGATTCATCACTTTCACATTCCAGTCGACACTGGCCACATAGTTGTGCGCCTGATTGATATTCCGTGTAGTGATAATGCCTCCAATGTGCGAATTGGAGCCGAAATTAAAACTGGGTCTCAGCACATTTACATAATCCTGCAGGTTGGAGGTCGCTTCCGAGCTTCCCTCCAGACCGGGTACGATAAAGCTGGCGTTACGATCATAGGCGGTGAGCATGGCTAGAGAAAAATTCCCGCTTTTTTCTGTGATCTTCCCGGCCGTCAGCGGATCGCTGATCATCCTGGAATAGTAAATATTGAAAGGCGTATGAAACAAGCTGGCCCCTTGCATAAAGAACGGGCGTTTTTCAGGATAGGAAATAGCAAAGGTGTTGTTTACACTGATCTGTGTGGCATCTGTTTCGACCTGACTGAAATCGGGATTGAAAACGGCATCCAGTGATAGGGAAGAATTGGGAGAATAGGAAACGCTTCCACCCATTCGTGGTTTAATAGGACCCGTGTTAAAACCCGAGGTCGGGTCATCGGTATTGTTTAAAGCACTGCTTTTAGTGGCAATCACATAGGGTAGAAACTCAACAGTGTTGGAACTGTTTACATTTTTCAACCCGGTCAGTTTCCCATTTTGACACAAAAAGCATGATTCGTTCATGTCTACAAAGGTCCATGAAAACTTATAGTCATTCCGTCGGGGATAATTTCGTAAAAACTGAACAGACCAGTTTTGTACTTTCTTATTCGGGAAACCGAGACTCTTAAATGGAATTGCCATCACTGCGGTATACCCTGAGTCACTTTCTGCCGCTTTTGAATACCAGAGAGCATCGAAGCTTTCATCCTCATGATTGCCGCTTCGCATAGCGTCAGCCTGGATACCCAGCGGGTTTACGAAAAATTCGTAGGCATGCTGATTATTGTTATAAGGATCGATAATCGCACCCACAAAGTCATCATTGAAAATCTTATCCCGATCGGAAATATGAGCCCGTATCCTTGAAGGATACGTATCCTGGCATATGAATCCGATATACAGAGTTGATTTGTTATATAAAACCAGAACTTTGGTTTTCTGGAGTGCCTGATGCTTGTCAATGGGTTGGAACTCATTTGACAGAGATACCGGCTGGGCACGTTTCCAGGCAGGGTCGTTCAGGTGGCCGGTTATTTTTATTGAATGATCAATACGTACCGCTTTAATTATTTTAAAAGGATTAGTGGATACGGCAGTGTTTTTTGCAGATGGTAATAAAGTTGAAAGGATTGATAATAATATAATACTGAATATGGCCATTTTTTGGTCTGAAAGCGGAATGAATTACTACTATGTTAACGGATAAATCTAATACCATTTCTAAACCTTCTTGGCAGAACCTGGAAGTTCCTGGTAAATAAACAACGAAGTTTTGCTGTCTGGTCTCGGGAGTGACGCACGCAAATGTCAGATCTTAGTACGTCTGCTCCAAAGTATATGCAAGAAAAAAATCAAAATGCGTTGTGCAAAATAAAGTGCGTTAGTTTTACAAGTTTTGACCTTTATAACTGTTTTTTTTAACAAGATTTAGCTGTTAATAATTTGATCTGATTTATTGCGGACTCTTCTCATCAAAATTCATGTTCTATTTCGGTATCTTTCACGACGAAAACCGCTGAACATAAATCTGGAATTTATTGTGAATACTTATCCTGGTAAGGTTGATGATTGGGCTCGATTGGTTTTTGATTGGAATCTGCCTTTGGCCGAAAAAACCTTATCTGTGTTCGCATTTCAATATCATGAAAATGAGATCTATGGGCGGTTTGTTGATGCCCTGCGGATTGATCCATCAACCGTCACCACTCCAGACGAAATCCCTTTGCTACCTATCGAGGCATTTCGTGATGCTGTCATTAAAACGGGTAAATGGAATGATCCTGAGTTGGTTTTTCAAAGCAGTGGAACCGGTGGAATGACTCGCAGCCGCCATGAGATCTTTAGTGCCGGAATGTATCAGAAATCAATATTGGAGGGATTCCGGGAGTTTTATCCTGAATCAAACTGTGATGATCTGGTCGTTTTGGGATATACGCCGGGATATGCTGATAATCCTCATTCTTCGTTGATCTGGATGATCAATGAATTGATTCGGCAGGATACATCCGGATTAAGCAGGTTCCTGCCGCTTAATAAACCCTTGGATAATGATGAGATTCAGAAGATCGCCGAATCAGGTAAGAGGTTGATGCTATTCGGGGCAGCATTCGGGTTACTCGATCTGATCGAAATGGGAAGCCCGGCTTTGCCGGAAGGAACAATCGTCATGGAAACGGGTGGGATGAAAACCTATAAGAGGGAAATGACGAGGACCAAACTTCACGACCGGTTGTCGGCGGGCTTTGGGATACCTGGTCACAACATTCATTCTGAGTACGGCATGGCTGAAATGCTAAGCCAGGCATATGACGTTGGCGAAAAGGGCTTAAAAACTCCGTCATGGCTGAACATCACGATTCGTGATCCGCAAGATCCAATGCGGGTTTTGGAAGCAGGAGAAGAGGGATTGATTGGCGTGATCGATCTGGCCAATGTGTATTCTTGTTCCTTCTTATTGACGGGGGATCGTGGAGTTATGGGGCGAGACGGCCGTTTTTCTGTATTAGGACGTTGGAAAACGGAAAATCTGCGCGGCTGTAATTTTCTGATAGACCAGGAGGTGTGATGGGAATCCGCGTCCAGGGAAGAGCAAAACGCGTAGCCGGAGCGTTTCAGGATTGGTTGCATATATCGGGCAGCGGCGTGGCAGAAGCAACGGAACGAACAGCTTCAGAGCAGTTCTTCCCGATGCATGATGTGGATTATGGCCTTCGGTGTTTTGAGCGCCAGGTTACGGAGGACAGGCTTTTGTCCTGGCTTGATGAGCAGCAGGTCAACGACACCTCGCAGATCATTCCACGAAAAATCCTGTGTCTTCATGCAGGCAATCTGCCCATGGTCGGCTTGCAGGATGTCCTGGCCTGTCTTTTACTCGGACAAGAATACTATGGGAAAATATCGCGTAAGGATCCCTTCCTGATTCCATCCTTCCTGGAATTCTGGATGAGAAGATATCCGGATGAGTCAGCCGTGTGGAGTACTGATCTGGACCGCTACCGGCAACTGCGAGCCGAAGCCGTTTTATTCTCAGGCTCATCCGAAACCGTACCTAAAGTCAGAAGATTGCTCAGGCAGGGCGCTATGGTTGGTGATAAAACGAAATATTTGATCAGAACAGCTCACTTTTCCATAGCCTATCTTGACCGAAGTGATCCGGCTCATCTGAAGTCGCTGGCCGAGGCCATCGCACGTTACGAGGGGAGAGGTTGCCGTTCGGTGGCGATTGTTGTCAGTCCGGTCTCATTGCGATCGATACAATGCCACATGACCGATTTTTTCGAGGCATTCTGGACAGAGAATCCGATAGCATTTGAAATGAGTACCCGCCTGAGATATCGGATGGCGTACAACAAAGCGGTCGGCCGCCCACAGGCTATGCTCGATGCCTTCCTTATTGAAGAAAGCGATCCGGGTATGGATGAAAATGTTATATACTGGGTGGAGGGCGATACGGAGAAAGTCCGTGAGTTGGCCGATCGCTTCTCTGATCAATTGCAAAACATCTAT
>Ga0102953_1002081_pt1 | contig 12207 bp, 10 predicted proteins | sample SalPon2A_C_D2_MG_FD_78509 | JGI IMG/M metagenome (GOLD analysis project Ga0102953, IMG submission 78509) | Soil microbial communities from South San Francisco under conditions of wetland restoration - Salt Pond MetaG R2A_C_D2_MG | ecosystem: Environmental > Terrestrial > Soil > Wetlands | place... | reverse complement strand
GCGAGGCCAGCCACCAGACGGCGACCACGATCACCACCAGGCCGATCAGCCGTGCCGCGGTGACCTGCGTGTCGCCGAGCACGAACCAGGGCGCCGCGAACAACGCGCGAAGCTGTTCCATCATGATGCGTACCAGATTAGCACGCGCCGAGCGTGTGGCTGCGCTCGATCAGCGGCGCCTCGCCGGCGCGGCGCGGCGGCGCCTCGCGCGCCTGCGGCGCGAGCGCCAGGATCCCGGCCCGCGTTTCGGCGTCCTCGAGCGCGGCGGCGAGCGCGGCGGGCTCGATCCATGCCGGCCGGCCCGCCTCGATGCGCAGGTAGACGCGGCCGCTGTCGCGCGCGACGAAGTTGAGCGCCGGCAGGCGGCGCGCGCAAGTGGCGAGGAAGCCCGTGCTGTTGCCGGCCGCCATCGCGGCGCGGTCGCGATAGACCTGCTGCGGGCTGGTCGCGTCGACGTTGATGCGCGCGAAGCGCGCGACGTCGAGCATGCGCCCGACGTCGAGCACGTTGAGCTCGCCGTCGGCGCCGAAGGCCGCGCTCTTCGGCCGCTCGCCCGCGGGCACGCTGTTGTCGAGGAACTCGTAGTGCACGCGCTTGTCGCCGCGCAGGGCCCAGGTGAAGAACAGCTCGGGCATCCCGGAATAGGCCTCGACGTTGTGCGCCAGCAGGTCGTCGACCGCCTTGTAGCGCCCGACCTCGAGCCCGCGCTTCCACGAGCGCTCGACCGTGGCCTCCGGCGGGGTGATCATGAAGAAGAGATACACGATGCGGCCAAAGCGCGTCAGCAGGTTGCTGCCGGCCTCGTCCGACTCGGGCGCGAAGCTGTCGAAGCGGAAGCGGTCGATCAGCAGGTGCGGGATGCCGCCGCGCCCGGCCTTGGCCGCCATGTAGCGGTCGAGCTTGTGGTCGATCATGCGCAGCTCCTGCCCGGTGAAGCTGCCGGCGTACCGGTACGCCTCGCCCAGCGCGCCGTAGTCGAGCAGCTGCTTGCGCCAGATGTCCGGGCTGATGAGCGCGAAGTCGCCCCAGGCGACGCCGATCTCCCCGGCCAGCCGCTTCTGCAGCGGTCGCATGGTGCTCTTGCCGGAAGCCGAGGCGCCCTTGATGTTCATCACCACCGGCTCGCGCTGCGCCGGAAGCAGCGCGTAGCGCTCGCTGCGCACCGCCTCGGCGATCAGCGGCTCGATCAGGCGGCCGATCTCGACGCTGCCGTGCTCGTTGCACGCCAGGCGCACGGCGACCTTCGACAGCAGCGCCGGCTCGCCCCACAGCCTGCCATGGCGCGCGCACACCGACCCGGCCACCCGCGCCACTGCGCGCAGCGCGGCGCGTGCCGTCGCGTTGCGCTCCCCGGCCGCCCGCCCCTCCCAGTCGGCAAGAGCGCGCGCGGCGAAGGCAGCCTCGAGCTCGGCGCCGGCGAGCGCCGCGACCTCGCGTTCGAGACGATGATAGGTCTGCTTGATATCCTTCATGCGCGGCTCGACATAGCGCTCGAGGATGATCGAGGCCATGGCGCGGAAGTTGATGCCCAGATCCTCGACCCGCGGGCCGTCGGGCACCGACAGCTCGGCCATCACCCGCACCAGCAGCTCGTGCAGCGCCAGGCGCTGCGGCCGGAAGGCGACCAGCTCCGCGGCCGCGAGCCCGGTCAGGTCGGCGAGCTCGAGCGCGTCCGCGAGCGAGCCGAACACGTTCTGCGGCCGGTACAGCGTCGCCAGCGGCAGCAGCCGCCGCGGCAGGGCCGACTCGACGCCCGGGTTCCAGGGGCCGTAGTCCTGCTGCTTCATCGCCGTCGCAGCTGCACGATCAGGTCGGCGAGCGGCGCGCACATCAACGCCAGCGCGAGCGCGAACAGCCACCAGTCGAACGCCAGCGGCAGGACGCGGCCGAGCGCCTGGGCGCTCCACTGCGGCGCGTGCAGCGCGTCGGCCATGAACGTGTAGAGCGCAAGCAGCGCGCCGGCGGCGCCCGCGGCGAGCGGCCAGCGGCGCGGCCAGGGCGCGCGGCCGTCGCGCGTGAACTGGCTCAGCAGCGTGCCGCCGGCGATCATGAGCGCGGCGATCGACACCGGCGCCAGCACCGGTCCCCACCACGGCAAGGGGATCAGGAACAGCACGTCCCAGTCCAGCGGCGAGCGCGGCCAGCCGCTCATCGGCGCGAGAAACACATAATAGAAGAGGTCCCACACGCCGAACGCGAGAACGAAGTAGCCGAAGCGCGAGCGCCGCTCGCGCCCCGCGAGCCACGCCACCGCCGCGAGCATCGCCAGCGTCGCCGCCTCGCGCGCGAGCTCGATGCGCATCAGGTGCTGCGCTACCGGCAGCGGCGACGGCTGGTAGGGGTCGATGCGGCCGATCAGGGTCCGCAGATAGGTCACCACCGCCGCCTCGAGCAGGGCCATCGCGACCGCATAGACGACGACGGCGCTCCAGCGGCGAGGCTCGCTCATGAGCCGCTAGTTAAGGTCCAGCGCGTGCTGCTTGAGCGCGGCCAGCGGCACGTACTCGAGCGCCTTCTCGTGCGTCGACTGCAGAACCACCTGCGGCGCGCGCCCGGCTTTCCATGCCTCGACGAAGCGCAGCACGTGCAGGCACCAGCGGTCGCCGGGCTTGAGGCCCCTGAAGCGCAGCTCGGGAATCGGCGTCACCAGGTCGTTGCCGCGCTCGGTACTGAATTCGAGAAACTCGGCCGTGACGCGTACGCACACCAGGTGGGCGACGTCGCCGCCGCCGTAGGTGGCGCAGGAGCCGTCGCGGAAGTAGCCGGTGAGCGGCGCGAAACTGCACGCCAGCAGCTCGCCGCCGAGCACGTTCTTCTCCTTGACGCCAGCCTCGCTCATGCGGCGTGTGCCGCCAGATATTGCTTGACCGCCTGCGCGTCGGCCGGCAGCGTCTCGAAGCGCTGCGGCAGGCGCTCGAGGTCCTCGTAGCCGCGCGGCCGCGCGGGCTCGCGCCCCAGGGCCTCGCCGATGGTCTCGGCGAACTTGGCCGGCAGCGCGGTCTCCAGGCACACCAGCGGCATGCCCGTCTCGCGGTATTCGAGCCCGACCTTGATGCCGTCGGCGGTGTGCGGGTCGACCATCGTGCCGTAGCGCTGCCACAGCTTGCGGATGGTGGCGAGGCGGTCGGCGTGGACCGAGCAGCCCGAGACGAACCCTGTTTCGGCAACGTTCCGGTAGTAGGCCGAGTGCGAGAGGTCGAACGCGCCTTCGGCCTCGAGCCGGCGCCACAACTCCCTCACCCGCGCGCCGTCGCCGCCGACCAGGTCGTAGACGTAGCGCTCGAAGTTGGAGGCCTTGGAGATGTCCATCGAAGGGCTCGAGGTGGCCTTGACCTCCTTCGCCTTGCGCACCCGGTAGCGCCCGCTGCGGAAGAACTCGTCCAGCACGTCGTTCTCGTTGCTGGCCAGGATCAGGCGCCGGATCGGCAACCCCATCGAGCGCGCCACGTGGCCGGCGTAGATGTTGCCGAAATTGCCCGAGGGCACGGCGAACGAGACCTGCTCGGCGTCCGACGCGGTGGCGGCGAAGTAGCCCTTGAAGTAGTACACCACCTGCGCCGCGACGCGCGCCCAGTTGATCGAGTTGACGGTGCCGATGCGGTGGCGGCGCTTGAATTCGGCGTCGGCGGCGACCGCCTTGACGATGTCCTGGCAGTCGTCGAACACGCCCTCGAGCGCGAGGTTGTGGATGTTGTCGTCCTGCAGGCTGTACATCTGCGCGGCCTGGAACGGGCTCATGCGCCCGCGCGGCGAGAGCATGAACACGCGCAGGTTCTTCTTGCCGCGCATCGCGTGCTCGGCCGCCGAGCCGGTGTCGCCGGAAGTGGCGCCGAGGATGTTGAGCCGCTCGCCGCGCTGCTCGAGCACGTACTCGAACAGGTTGCCGAGCAGCTGCAGCGCGAGGTCCTTGAAGGCGAGCGTCGGGCCGTTGGACAGGCCGAGGATGTGCAGCCCCGGCTCGAGCGTCTTCAGCGGCGTGATCTCGTCGCTGCCGAAAATCGAGCTGGTGTAGGTTTTGAAAACGATATTCCTGAATTCCCGGGGAGGAATGTCGTCGACGAAGAGCGAGAGGACTTCGAAGGCCAGTTCGGGATAGCTGAGCCCGCGCCAGGCGGCGAGGTCGGCGCGCGGAAAGCGCTCGGGGACGTACAGCCCGCCGTCGCGCGCGAGGCCTTCGAGCACGATGTCGGTAAAGCGCTGCGGCGCGCCGACACCGCGGGTCGAGACGTAGCGCACTAAAGCAGCTCTTCGAGCCGGATCCGGGTCGCCTTGCCGACCACGGTCTTGAGCTTCTCGATCTTCTTCAGCGCCGCGTCGACGTTCTTCTCCAGCGCGCGGTGCGTCAGCAGCACGATATCGACCTGCTTCTGGCCGCCCGGCTCCTTCTGCACCATGGCGTCGATCGAGATCGAGCCCTGCGCCAGGATGCGCGTGATGTCGGCCAGCACGCCCGGCCGGTCGAGCACCCGCAGGCGGAAATAGTACGAGGTCTCGACCTCGCCGATCGGCAGCACCCTGGTGTCCGAGAGCTGGTCGGGCTGGAACGCGAGGTGCGGCACGCGGTGCCCGGGGTCGGCGGTGATCAGGCGCGTGACGTCGACCAGGTCGGCCACCACCGCGCTCGCGGTCGGCAAGCTGCCGGCGCCGGCGCCGTAGTAAAGCGTCGGCCCGACCGCGTCGCCCTTGATCAGGATCGCGTTCATCACGCCTTCCACGTTGGCGATCAGGCGCCGCGCGGGCACCAGCGTGGGGTGGACCCTCAGCTCTATTCCCTTGGCGGTTCTTTTCGTGATTCCGAGCAGCTTGATGCGGTAGCCCAGCTCCTCGGCGTAGGCGATGTCGGCGCGGGTGAGGCGGCTGATGCCCTCGGTGTAGGCCTTCTTGAACTGCATCGGGATGCCGAACGCGAGCGCCGAGAGGATGGTCAGCTTGTGCGCCGCGTCCACGCCCTCGACGTCGAAGGTCGGATCGGCCTCGGCGTAACCGAGGTCCTGCGCTTCGCGCAGAACCTCGGCAAATGTGAGGCCCTTGTCGCGCATTTCCGACAGGATGAAGTTCGAAGTACCGTTGATGATGCCGGCGATCCATTCGATGCGGTTCGCCGTCAGTCCCTCGCGCAGCGCCTTGATGATCGGGATGCCGCCGGCGACCGCGGCCTCGAACGCCACCATGACGCCCTTCTTCTGCGCCGCGGCGAAGATCTCGTTGCCGTGATGGGCGAGCAGCGCCTTGTTGGCGGTCACCACGTGCTTGCCGTGCGCGATCGCGTCGAGCACCAGCTCGCGCGCGATGCCGGTGCCGCCGATCAGCTCGATCACGATGTCGATGTCCTTGGCGCGCGTGACCTCGTGCGCATCGGCGGTGATCTTCGCCTTGCCCTTGACGATCGAGCGCGCCCGCGCGAGCGCCTTGTCGGCCACGCGCGTGATGCGGATCGCGCGCCCCGCGCGGCGCTGGATCTCGTCGGCGTTGCGCCCGAGCACCTCCCAGGTGCCGCCGCCGACCGTGCCGATGCCGAGCAGGCCGACGTTTATGGGTCTCACGCGGCTCCCCTCAACAGACCATCTTTCTTGAACATCTCGCGCACCCCGCGCAAGGCCTGGCGCAGCCGGTGCTCGTTCTCGATCAGCGCGATCCTGACGTGGTCGTCGCCGTACTCGCCGAAGCCGATCCCGGGCGAGACCGCCACCCGCGCCTCGTCGATCATCTTCTTGGCGAACTCGAGCGACCCCATCGAGCGGTAGGCTTCCGGGATCCTGGCCCAGATGTACATCGACGCCCTGGGATTGGTGACCATCCAGCCCAGCTCGTGCAGGCCCTTGACCATCACGTCGCGCCGCCGCTGGTAGGTCTGGCGGATCTCCTCGACGCATTCCTGCGGGCCGTCGAGGGCGACGATCGAGGCGACCTGGATCGGGGTGAAGGTGCCGTAGTCGTGGTAGCTCTTGATGCGCGCCAGGGCGTGCACCAGGTCCTTGTTGCCGACCATGAAGCCGATGCGCCAGCCGGCCATGTTGTAGCTCTTCGACATGCTGAAGAATTCGACCGCCACGTCGCGCGCGCCCGGCACCTGCATGATCGAGGGCGCGCGGTTGCCAACCCAGCAGCCGTCGAAGACGATGTCGGCGTAGGCCAGGTCGTGCACCACCATGATGCCCTGCTCGCGCGCGAACGCGATCACGCGCTCGAAGAAGTCGAGCTCGACGCACATCGCGGTCGGATTCGACGGAAAGCCCATCACCAGCATCTTGGGCTTGGGGATCAGCTCGGCGCAGGCGCGCTCGAGCTCGGCGAAGAAGTCGACGCCCTCGGTCATTCTCACCGAGCGGATGTCGGCGCCGGCGATGATCGCGCCGTAGATGTGGATCGGGTAGGAGGGGTTGGGCACCAGCACGGTGTCGCCGCGCTCGAGCGTGGCGAGCATCAGGTGCGCCAGGCCCTCCTTCGAGCCGATGGTGACGATCGCCTCCGAATCGAGGTCGAACTCGACGCCGTAGCGCCGCTTGTACCAGTCGCAGATCGCGCGCCGAAGGCGCGGAATGCCCTTCGACACCGAGTAGCCGTGCGTATCCTGGCGCTGCGCCGCCTCGACCAGCTTGTCGACGATGTGCCTGGGCGTCGGCCCGTCGGGGTTGCCCATCGACAGGTCGATCACGTCCTCGCCGCGGCGGCGCGCAGCCATTTTCCACTCGTGCGTGGTATTGAACACGTACGGCGGCAGACGCTTAATGCGCGCGAATTCCCTCATAGCGATACAATTTTACGCGAGCGCCGCAACTCCCTCAATGAAAACAACGACAATCGCCTTCCTGCTCGTCTTCTCCTTCGCCTGGTTCGCCAACCTGGGGCAGCGCGACCTGTTCAACACCGACGAGGGCCGCTACGCCGAGATCTCGCGCGAAATGGTGGCCAGCGGCGACTGGCTCACCCCGCGCCTGAACGGCCTCAAGTACTTCGAGAAGCCGCCGCTGCAGTACTGGGCCACCGCGGCCGCGTTCGAGGCCTTCGGCCAGAGCGCGTGGAGCGCGCGGTTGTGGACCGCGTTGACCGGATTCCTGGGGGTGCTGTTCGCGGCCTTCGCGGCCTGGCGCCTGTTCGGTGCCGAGGCCGGGCGCGCCAGCGGGGCGATCCTCGGCGGCAGCCTGATGTGGGTCTTCATGGGCCACGGCTCTTCGCTCGACATGGGGGTTTCGTCCTTCCTTTCGCTCGCGGTGGGCGCGTTCGCCCTCGCCCAGCGCGACCGCGTCGGCCCCGGCGGCCGGCGGGGATGGATGCTTTTCGGCTGGGCCGCCTGCGCGCTCGCGGTGCTGTCCAAGGGGCTGATCGGCATCGTCCTGCCGGCCGGCGCGGTGGCGCTGTACGTGCTATGGCAGCGCGACTGGCGGCTGCTGGCGAGGCTCGAGCTGGCGGCGGGCCTGGCGCTGTTTCTGGCCATCGCCGCGCCCTGGTTCGTCATGGTCTCGCTGGCCAACCACGAGTTCGCGCATTTCTTCTTCATCCACGAGCATTTCGAGCGCTTCCTGACCAAGGAGCACGGCCGCTTCCAGCCTTGGTGGTACTTCCTGCCGCTGCTCGCGCTCGGGGCGGTGCCGTGGACGCTCGCGCTGCCCGGCGCGCTGGTCGCCGCCGCGCGCCGCCGCCCGCTGCTGTCGTTCCAGCCGCAGCGCTTCCTGCTCGTCTGGTGTGTGTTCGTGTTCGTCTTTTTCTCGGTATCGGATTCCAAGCTGTTCGCCTACATCCTGCCGATCTTTCCCGCCCTCGCGATGCTGCTCGGGGACTGGCTGCCGCGCATCGGTTCGCGCGCGCTCGCCCTGCTTTGCGCGAGCGCGGCGCTGGGCGGCGCCGGCCTCGCCGCGCTGACCCCGCTCGCGACCGCGAAGCTGTCGGGCGACCTGCCGCCCGATCTGGTGGCGGGCTTCGGCCGCGGGATGGTGGTCGCCGGCGCCGCCGTGGTCGCCGCGGGCCTGATCGCGACCGTGTTTGCGCTGCGCGTGCGCAAGGGCGCGGCGATCGGCTGGCTCGCGATCGGCGGCCTCGCGCTGACGCAGCTCCTGCTGGTCGGCTACCAGTCGCTCGCGCCGGTATACTCGTCGCGCCAGATCGTGGAGCGCATCCGCCCCGCGCTCGAGGCCGCAAAGCGCGTCTACTTCGTGCAGTTGTTCGATCACAGCTTCCTGTTCTACTCCAGGCGCACGGCGATCATGGTCGGCTACAAGGACGAGCTCGACACCTCGCTCACCTGGGAGCGCCGCAACTACCTCGACACGGTCGAGGACTTCTCGCGCGCCTGGCGCCGCGACAAACCCGCCGTGGCGCTGATGCCGCCTGCCGAATACGATCGCCTGCGGCAAGCCGGGCTGCCGATGCGGCTGCTGGCGCGCGACCCGCGCCGCGTCGCGGTGGGGACGCCGTGAGCGAGTACCTTCCCTTCACCCGCCCGAGCATCGACCCGGCGACGATCGAGGGCGTGGCCGAGGTGCTGCGCTCGGGCTGGATCACCAGCGGGCCGCAGGCGAAGGCCTTCGAATCGCGGCTGTCGGAATATTTCGGCGGCCGCCCGGTGCGCGCGCTCGCTTCGGGCACCGGCGCGCTCGAGCTGGCGCTCGCGCTCGCGGGCGTCGGCGCCGGCGACGAGGTGGTGACCACGCCGCTGTCCTGGGTCGCGACCGCGAACGTGGTGCTGCGCGCAGGCGCCAGGCCCGTGTTCGTCGACATCGACCCCGCGACGCGCAACATCGACCCGGCCAAGATCGAGGCCGCGCTCGGGCCGCGCAGCAAGGCGCTGATCCCGGTCGACATGGCGGGGCTGCCGTTCGACCGCGACGCGGTGTACGCGATCGCGGCGCGGCGCGGGCTGCGGGTGATCGAGGACGCGGCGCAGAGCATGGGCTCGAGCTGGAAGGGAAAGAAGGTCGGCAGCTTCGGCGACCTGGTCTGCTTCTCGTTCCACGCCAACAAGAACATCACCACCGCCGAAGGCGGCTGCCTGATGCTAAACGACGAGGCCGAGGCGCTGCGCTGCGAGCGCCTGAGGCTGCAGGGGGTGGTGCGCCTGCCCGGCGGCGAGATCGAGGTCGAGGAGGCCGGCGCCAAGCTCAACCTGACCGACGTCGCGGCGCGCCTGGGCCTCGGCCAGCTCGAGCGTCTGGAGGAATTCAACGCCCGCCGGCGCAGCCTCGCGCGGCGCTACTTCGAGCGCCTCGATGCGTCGCTGGGCTGTGGCCTGCCGCCGGCGGACTTCGAACAGTCGAACTGGCACATGTTCCAGGTTCTGCTGCCGCTCGAGCGCATGAGCATCGACCGCGCGCAGTTCATCCAGGCGATGCACGCGCGCGGCATCGGCGTCGGCGTGCACTACCCGGCGATGCACCTGTTCCGCCTCTACCGCGCGCAGGGCTGGAAGGCGGGCGACTTCCCGCACGCGGAGCGCGTCGGCGCGAGCATCGCCACGCTGCCGCTGTTCCCTGCCATGCGCGAGGCCGACGTCGACCGGGTCTGCGCGGCGCTCGGTGATATCCTTGCCGCACACCGCCGCTAGAAGCGCGGCCCGACCCCGATGCAGGCCCCCGAGCTCTCAGTCGTCATTCCGGTATACAACGAGGAGGAAGGCCTCGCGGCGCTGTTCGCGCGCGTCTACCCGGCGCTCGACGCGCTCGGGCTGCGCTACGAGCTGATCTTCGTCGACGACGGCAGCCGCGACCACTCGACGGCGCTGCTGCGCGAGCAGTTCGAAAAGCGCCCCGAGGTCACGCGCGTGGTGCTGCTGGCGGGCAACTTCGGCCAGCACCCGGCGATCCTGGCCGGCTTCGCGCACTGCCGCGGCGCGCGCGTGGTGACGCTCGACGCCGACCTGCAGAACCCGCCCGAGGAGATCGGCAAGCTGCTCGCCAGGATGGACCAGGGCGCGGACTACGTCGGCGGCGTGCGGCGCCAGCGCCAGGACAGCTGGCTGCGGCGCATGCCCTCGCGCCTGATGAACCGCCTGCGCGAGCGCATCACCAGCATCCGCATGACCGACCAGGGCTGCATGCTGCGCGCCTACAGCCGCGAGGTGGTCGACGCGCTCAACAAGTGCCGCGAGACCAACACCTTCATTCCCGCGCTGGCCTACACCTTCGCCCGCCGCCCGGCCGAAATCGAAGTGGCGCACGAGGAGCGCGCGGCGGGCACCTCGAAGTACTCGCTGTTCAAGCTGATCGCGCTCAATTTCGACCTCATGACCGGCTTCTCGATCGCGCCGCTGCGGGCGTTCTCGGTGCTCGGCATGCTGATCGCCGCCGGCTCGGTGCTGCTCTACGTGGTGGTGATGGCCGAGCGCATGCTGCTCGCGGACAACCTGCACGACGCGCTCGCGGCGCTGTGGGACCGCGACATCCTGGCCTACTTCCTGATCGGGCTGCAGCTGTTCGGCATCGGCCTGCTGGGCGAGTACGTCGGCCGCATCTACGAGGAGGTGCGCCAGCGCCCGCGCTACGTGGTGGGCGCCGTCCTGCAGCGCGAGGAATGACGCGCGCGGTCGTCTTCGCCTACCACAACGTCGGGGTGCGCTGCCTCGCGACCCTGCTCGCGCACGGCGTCGAGGTGCCGCTGCTGGTGACGCACCGCGACTCGCCCGGCGAGAACGTCTGGTTTTCGAGCGTGGCCGATTTCGCCGCCGAGCGCGGCCTCGAGAGCGCCTTCCCCGACGACCCGAACGTGCCGGGCTTCGCCGCGCGCATCGAGGCGCTGCGCCCGGATTTCCTGTTCTCGTTCTATTATCGCCGCATGCTGGGCAGCCGGCTGCTGGCGGCGCCGCGGCGCGGCGCGCTCAACCTGCACGGCTCGCTCCTGCCGAAGTACCGCGGCCGCGCGCCGGTGAACTGGGCCGTGATCAAGGGCGAGTCCGAGACCGGCGCCAGCCTGCACTACATGACCGACAAGCCCGACGCCGGCGCCGTGGTCGGCCGGCAGCGCGTGCCGATCCTGCCCGACGACACCGCGCGCGAGGTGTTCGACAAGGTCACCGTCGCCGCCGAGCTGGTGCTCGACGCCGCCCTGCCCGCGCTGCTCGCCGGGCGAGCGCCGGGCGTCGCCCAGGACCTCGCTGCGGGCAGCTACTTCGGCGGCAGGCGTCCGGAGGACGGCCGCATCGACTGGTCGCAGAGCGCGCGCGAGATCCACAACCTGGTGCGCGGCGTGGCCCCGCCCTACCCCGGCGCCTTCGCCAGCGTCGGCGGCGTGCCGCTGAGGATCCTGCGCACGCGCATCGAGCCCGCGCGCGCGGGCGCGCCTGGCGCGCCGGCCCTATACTGCGAGGGGGCGCGCTGCTGCATCGACTGCGCCTCCGGTGGCCGCCTGCGGCTGCTCGAGTTCGAGATCGACGGCCGCCCTGCCGACGCCGCGCAAGTGCAGGCGCGCTTCGGCTCAAAACCCGTAACTTTCGACTGACAAGCAAAGACCCCAAATGAAAAAACTCCTGGTACTCGGCGTCAACGGCTTCATCGGCCACCACCTCTCGAAGCGCGTGCTCGAGACCACCGACTGGGACGTCTACGGCATGGACATGCAGTCCGAGCGCGTCGCGGACCTGCTCGCCAACCCGCGCTTCCACTTCTTCGAGGGCGACATCACGATCAACAAGGAGTGGATCGAGTACCACATCCGCAAATGCGACACGGTGATCCCGCTGGTGGCGATCGCCACCCCGGCCACCTACGTGCGCGAGCCGCTGCGCGTGTTCGAGCTCGACTTCGAGGCCAACCTGCCGATCGTGCGTTCCTGCGTCAAGCACGGCAAGCGCCTGATCTTCCCCTCGACCTCGGAGGTCTACGGCATGAGCCGCGACCGCGAGTTCGATCCCGAGAACTCCGAGCTGGTGCTGGGGCCGATCCACAAGCAGCGCTGGATCTACTCCTGCTCCAAGCAGCTGATGGACCGCGTGATCTGGGCCTACGGCGCGCAGCAGGGCTTCGACTTCACCCTGTTCCGGCCCTTCAACTGGATCGGCGCCGGGCTCGACTCGCTCAGCGCGGCGAAGGAAGGCAGCTCGCGCGTGATCACCCAGTTCCTCGGCCACATCGTGCGCGGCGAGCCCATCCAGCTGGTCGACGGCGGCAAGCAGAAGCGCGCCTTCCCCTACGTCGACGACGGCATCGACGCCCTGATGAAGATCATCGCCAACCCGCGCGGCGTGGCGAGCGGCAAGATCTACAACATCGGCAACCCGCG
>Ga0102953_1002080_pt1 | contig 12208 bp, 8 predicted proteins | sample SalPon2A_C_D2_MG_FD_78509 | JGI IMG/M metagenome (GOLD analysis project Ga0102953, IMG submission 78509) | Soil microbial communities from South San Francisco under conditions of wetland restoration - Salt Pond MetaG R2A_C_D2_MG | ecosystem: Environmental > Terrestrial > Soil > Wetlands | place... | reverse complement strand
ATGATTGATGCGATAATGGACGGAATCAGCCCTTCGGTCTCGATATCTTTCCGGTAAAGCACCTCGGTTGCAAAAATTGCCCCTCCAAGCGGGGCGCGAAAAATTGAGCCGATACCGGCACCTATCCCGGCAAGAACAAGTGTCTTCCGTTCATCCTCGGATAGGTTGAGTTTCATTGCCAGGAAGGAACCCACACCACCACCAATGGTTGCGATTGGGCCTTCACGTCCGGCACTGCCGCCAGAACCAATGGTGATCACAGAAGCGATCATTTTTATAATGGTAGCCAGGGGCTTAATCACCCCACGATTCATATGATAGGCTTTGATTGCATTATCAACGCCTTCCCCTTCCGCTTCGGGCGCGAATGTGTAAACAAGGGCACCGGAAATCAGACCACCAATGGCCGGAAGAAGAATCAGCATCCAGGGATGAGCTACATACTTGATCTCGTCAATGGTATGTTTGATTGTGGATACGGTGCCATCTGCTTCGCCGGCGGGTAGCGGATAGGTATACCCTGCCAAATGACCAAGAGCGAAAGACTGTAGATGTCCTAGCAGGAAGGCGAAGAGTAAAGAGCCAAAACCGGCACCGACTCCCACGATGGCACATAACAAAATCCATCGTCCTGTAAGTCGTACATTCACGGCCTCACTGAGGCCGTGGAGTTTGGTATTTATGTAGCGGGAATTAAACCTTTGCAATGCTTTTTATAACCTCGATCTTTTGCGGTTGCAAATATAAAAAGATGAAGACTAATAAACAGGTATTTTTTACGTTTATTGTAACAAAATGAGTGATTCGACTTCTATCAGCTATACGGCCGCTTTTATTTTGATCAAGCTATACGGCATGAGCCTTGATCCGCAACTGCATCTTCTTATCGACAAAAAGGCGCAGGAGTATTACCTGCGTACTATACCACATCTGCCGTTTCCTCTGAATCTGTTCCACAAAATCCTCAAGTATCCTGCGGTCAGGAAATCTCTTATCACACTGGAGGATAACATATTACCAGGCGATCTGATGCACTTGTTGATGAGGAAAAAATACATCTATGAAGAACTGGTCAGAGCCAGAACAGATGGGTTTGAACAACTGGTTGTTATCGGCTCAGGCTTCGATTTTGCCGGAATACGGTGGGCCATGTGGGGAGGCTCATCATTCGAACTGGACCGGCCACGGACGCATGCGCTGAAGAAAAAACTAAACAGGGTGAGTCAATTTAATCCCCCGACATTATGGTACCTGCCCGTAGGAGAAAATGAGAATGACTTTGACAGAATGCTGCGCGTTCATCCCTTTTTTGATCCGGATAAACCGACAGTGTTCATTGCAGAAGGTTTCCTGGACTACCTGAGTAAAGAGGAAGTTTATCAGGCTTTTGAATCGATCAAAAATACTTCCGATCAATCCCAACGTTTTGTATTTACCCTCTTTGATTTTGAGGCTATGAATCCGCTGCACGCCAGGATCATCCGTGACAGCGTTGCCGTGGTTGGGGAAAAACTGGGATATAATATCGGACGAAAGCATATCGAGAAACTATTGGCAGAATATGGTTTTTGGGCCAGAAGTATCGTAGATCCGCACATGATGCGTAATGAAAAACTTGCTCCTTTAGGAATCGCCAACCCACTCTTCACTGATTTTTACATCATTCGTGCCGATTCGGTCGAAATCCCCGAGACCAGCAAACCTGCTCCTGTCATTGAGACAAACAATGGCAATGAGATATTGGAAGAGGATTTGGGATCGATCCTCAAAAGCTCGTAATTTTGTAACTTATATCAATATGCAAATCGGATAACATAAATGAACATGATGCAACCGGATCTGCTAACGATATTTTATGACTAAAAAAAGACTTTAAACGCGTTTTATCATAACATAAGGTCTTTGAATGAATCTCAAGTCATCGAATCACCAATTTCTAATACCTAATATTTACTATTACCCATGGCTACTAATGATATTATTGACCGCATCCTGCCCGAACTCCTGCAAGAGAAAAAACTGACAGATGCCCGGGAAAAACTACTTGCACAGGCTGTTAAGCAGATCCAGAAGACACCTGATGAAGACCGAAACGACGAGCAATGGTTTGTTCTCGGCTATACAGCCGCAGCGGTAAATAACAACTACGATGCTCTTCGCTATTTTGAATTGGCCATCGAAAAGAATAAGGACTTTGAAGCGGCTTACAAGCAACGTGCGACGGTCTATTTGAAGCTTGGTGAAAACCAGAATGCCCTTTCGGATCTCAATAAAGCTATCGAACTTGATACCGACTATACCCAGGCCTATATAGAACGAGCCTCTGTTTATGCCGAGGAAGGAGATTATGATAAAGCTTTGGCCGATCTTGAGGTGCCATCAAAAAATGATCCTGAAAATCCCCAGATGCTCGCCCAACATGCCAGCATCCTGGAAAAACAGGGCAAAATGAAAGAAGCTATCCAGAAGTATGACAAGGCGATCGAACAGGTAGATGATGATGCCAATCTGTATTCTCAACGTGGTGTGGCACGGCTGTTTAACGATGATCCGGAAGGTGCGGAAGATGATTTTGCCAAGGCCCAAAAGCTCGGTGGTGCCAACCACATTACAGCGTTCAATCTCGGTCTGGCTCTCGGACATCAACCTGATAAAAGCAAACAGGCTTACCAGCATTTCAACAAGGCCTTTCGCAAAAAACCGACTCTGCTGAGTGAATACTATGATGAGGCCCACAAGAGCGATATTTCCCGCCTGGACAAAAAACTTCAGGATATCCTTGAAACCCTGCATAACGTCCACGCCAGTCACCCGGGCAAATATTACCGGGAAGAACTGATCGGTCTGCTGAGCTCTAAGCTGAGTGATGCACGAGGCAGCAAGGATAAGAAGGGATAATCCTTAGGCATGAATTACGGGAATGTTCAGGCACCAGATAACGGTTTGCAGGTAACAACAAAGTTCACCGGGAGTCTTCACAAAGAATATAAAAATCTAAACCATATAGCAGATTATCGTTTTTGATAAACTCTCACATAATCGATGTACATATGTTGCGGAAAGTGAGTGGTACTGTCAGGATTTCCCGGCCAGGTCCCTCCTACGGCAAGATTTAAGATGAGGGTAAATTTCTTGTTGAATGGCCAGTGGCTGGGTTGCACATCGTATGAGGTGACTTCGAAATACTGTTTGCCGTCAAAAAACCATTTGATATTGTGTGGCCCCCATTCGACGGCATATGTATGGTAGCCATCGCTCAAATTGCCACTTGGCAGCATGAAATGCCCACCCTTCATATGGTGGACATCCGCCCACCAATGGGCCGTTCCGTAGTCAGTAGCCGGGTTGCGGCCTATCATCTCCATGATATCAATTTCCGGGGTCTTTGAAAGCCGGCATCCCAGTCCGGTTTGGTTTTCAGTCGGCAACATCCAGAATGCTGGCCACATGCCGTGACCATGAGGCAATCGGATCCGGGCCACAAACCTGCCATATTTCCAGGCATAGTTGTCACGGGTTCTAATTCTGGCCGAAGTATAATTTTCGCCATCACCGCTGTCTTTACGGGCTGTGATAATCAGTTTCCCATTATGTACAGTAATATTTTCCTTATTCGCTGTATAATATTCAAGTTCGCCGTTTCCGTAACCAGCTTCGCCATACTGACTTGCATTACCTGCAATGATCCTCCATTGTGTCGTGTCTAATGCCGTTCCATTAAACTCATCCGACCAAACCAACCGGTATTTATCTCTGTGCACACATGATATAGCAAACAGGGGCAGACAGAGCATCAAAGTTCGTACGATGGAGAAAACGTTATATTTCATACTACCACATTATGTGAAGATCTTGTATACAAGAAATCTTTAAAACTTGTTTACTTTAAGAACGAAAACCGAACCCTAATAGTAAAGCTTTATATGTAAAACTAAGGGTACTGATTATGAACATTGCCCTGAATCAGTTATCGTTATTTTACACATAGTTTTATATATATACATATGGATAAGATAGAAAAGATTCGAACACCCGCACTACTCATTAATCTTGCTGCGCTGCGTAATAATGCTGAATCTATGATTGAACGAGCCTGCTGGCACAGTCTGAAACTGCGTCCACATGTAAAAACGCATAAAACGCTTGAAGGTGCCCGTTATCAACTTGGTGACAGGTTTCATGCTATAACCGTTTCAACTCTGGCGGAAGCCCGTTTTTACGCTGATGCAGGTTATAAGGATATGACCTATGCCGTCCCGATCTCACCTGACAAGCTTGACGAGGCAGCTTATTTCACCAAAAACCTGGATCATTTCGGCATCCTTCTGGATAATCCTGATATTTTTGAAAAAGTCGAAGCTTACGCTCTCCAGAATGACGTCACGTTTGAGGTGTGGGTGCCTGTTGATACCGGCAACCACCGGGAAGGGGTGGATCCTCTTTCCTACGATGCGATCGCACTGGTTCATCAGATTTTCAACTCAGATGTAGCCAATTTCAAAGGGATTCTATCGCATGCAGGTCATGCTTACAGCTGTAAATCGGCAGCGGAGATACAAAATGTGGCCGAGGATGAACGAAGTATAATGGTTGTCTTTGCCAATAAACTACGACGTAATAATATTGCATGTCCTGCGGTAAGCGTGGGCTCCACACCGACCTGTGTCCATGGAAAATATTGGGAAGGCATTACCGAAATAAGACCTGGTAATTACATCTTTTTTGATTTGTACATGACTTCTATTGGTGTATGCCAGCATGAAGACTGTGCCGCAACCGTATTAACCAGGGTCATAGGTCATTATCCCAAGGGAAACCGTATGCTCATTGATGCGGGAGCTCTTGCACTCTCAAAAGACAGAGGGCCCATCCACATCAATCCGGATCCCGGATACGGATATATTAAGGAAAACCCCAATCTTAAGATTCATGGTTTATCACAGGAACACGGATTTGTATCATGTCAAATACAGATAGACTTCAAGCAGTACCCGATTGGTTCGCTCCTGCATATTATTCCAAACCATTCGTGTCTTACTGCAGCTCTGTTTCCGGAATATCACGTCGTGGAAGGCGACACGGTCATAGATCAATGGAAACCTGTTCGCGGGTGGTAATTAGTCATTCGATAGTCATCCCGCTATATTCTATCTGTCTTACACCCGACTAGTGAATGACAATCAGCCTCTGTCACGCTGGTCCTGGCGTCCTCGCCTGGACAATGAAAGTGCAACATAGGTTCTGGTGAGGACTTAGCTCTCCCAATAGTCTAGGATTGCAGTCGATCGAACAAATCCGTCAGCCAGGGATCAAACTCTTCATGATATAATTCGAAGTATTTGGGCTCCGGAACCTGATCCATGATCTTCGTTTTCTTTATCGTTTCCAGGTAGGTTTTGTAGCACAGCAGCGCTTCTTTACCTTTTTCTATGTCGCCATCGCCGGGAGTGATGCAGCAGTCTATATCTTCATCAGGGGACGAAGATAGATTGAAATAGCTCTTTTCCGGAGCATTACGGAGTGTAAACAGCGCAAGACGTTTTGGATGGGACTTCCCTTCTCTTTTCCGCTTTGTAAACACCCGTTTCACCACAGCATGAGCGACCAGGTGATCAGGAAAACCGCTGATTCCGTGTACGGCATAGCTTACAATAACGTCCGGTTTGAGGGATTCGATATGCCGTTCGATGGCCTCCTCTATTTCGATCGGATCCATCTCTTTCAGACCACTATCAGGCATATCCCAGATAGTAAATCCGTCCAGTTCCAAAACCGTGACCACATCATGCATCTCTTGTTTTCTCACCCGCCCCATCTCTTCCACACTGTACCCGTAATGAAACCGACGTTTCGTGGCACCACCGCGGGTCAGTGTCAGCAGATGAACCTCGTGCCCCTGCCGGTGCTGTTGCGCCATGACCGGGGCCGGGCCGTATGATTCATCATCCGGATGTGGAAAAATGTAGAGGATTTTCATGATAACATGACCTGGTTGAGAAGTATCGTTTTCTCTCCCAAAGATAAAGAATATCAGGCAGAGTAACGTAAAACTCTGACAGGGTCGCCCTTCTATCAAACGTTAAGATTCCTTTTTTCGATAATTACTTCCCATGACCCTGTCTGGGTATGTAGATATCGCTATATTGTGAATCTATACGCATATCCAACCGTCACAGTACCGGCACCTGTGTGGTTCGTCCCGTCTTTCTTGTACTTCTGAATGTTGATGAAACCGTAGTTTCCGCCACCTTCTATGAAAATACTGCCACTGTCAAAGCTATAGGAAAGTCCGATATTACCGGACACTCCAAAGTTAAAATTATGAAGCTGGTCCCTGATATTTTGCTTATTGTCGAATGACATGGCCTGGCTTCCCAGAGGATTTTGTTTACCGGGATCAGCGTAAATAATACTAGACCCGCTTGTAATCTGATGTGCGGAAAGCAGATATCCGCCAAAGGGACCAACATCCACGTATAGCCTGAGAGGGGATTGCATTCCAAGATTCCAGCCAAACTTGGCAAGTACGGGTACCAGCAGGTAATTCATTTTCGCAGTACTGTTATAGTCGGCATACACATAGGGAGGGGCTTGATTGGGGGGAAATTGGGCAGCAAGTTGTTCGGGAGTCGTAAATGCCTGAAAGCCGTTTTTCTTGCCTCCCTGCTGGGAGTATTCTATCATCGGCTGAAGTGAGAACAATTTGGAAAAACGAAAATTTCCAAAAACAGCAAAATCAGCCCCCAATCTTGAGCTGTATCCCGTACTCAGTGGATTACCTTGGCTGCCATCTGTTAAATTTGGAATGCTCATCCCACCTCTGGCACCAATGGAAAAAGACTGGGCGAAGGCGCCGCTATTCAGGCTAACTAAAATTAGAAAAGACAATAACATTGTAATCTTTTTCATAGCACTCAATCCTAAATATTTATATTAGTATGATAAATAAGGGTCTCAAGATAGGATGCAGTTGGTGACTGTAGCTTTGCACGATTCGTTCGTATGCCAGTCTGATCGGTTTATAATGATCCAGGCCAGTTATTACCAACCTGTTCTAAAAGATCTTCGGCCTCCAGCTTTTAAAAACTGCAATCGGACTTTATACCCGCAAGACTTGGAATCCTGCGGGTATTTCATAAAACACATATCAATATAAGAACATCGGTTTACCGAGTACATGACGTACCTTAGGCCGGTACTGCTCTGCATCGTATAATTCATCCACATCAACGCGTTTGATACCACTTGTCACCGTGCTCATGGGTATGTGCGTATAGGTTCCGTCACGAAGCGCTACCAGACGTCCTTTAGCGCCGCTGAGCACAAGGCTCATAGCCATGTTGGCGTAGTTGACTCCCACCATCAGGTCGAGGGCATCCGGGGCACCGGAGCGCATCAGGTAAGACAGACGCTGATTAATGATGTTTTCGCCGGTGATTTTCTTCAGTGCTTCTCCTGTAATTTCACCGATGCCACCCAGTTTTTTGTGTCCATAAGCATCCATTTCACCATACTCAACAATCTTGTCCCCAACGATATGTGCTCCCTCGCTGATTGTAACCATCGCATAATTACTTGCATTGTTTGCTTTATCCCGAAGAACGAGTTCAGCAAGGCGTTCCGGGTCAAAGGGAACCTCAGAAATAAGAGCACGATCCACCCATGCCAGGTAAGAACTGATCAGGCTTGTTTCCCCACTGTTTCGTCCAAATAACTCGATAACAGCAATACGTTCGTGTGAGCCGGTGCTCGTCCGCAGTTGATGGATAAACTGAACGCTTCGTGTTACAGCGGTGCTGAAACCGATGCAGTAATCTGTTCCGTAAACATCATTGTCCATGGTTTTTGGGATGGCAACGACCGGGAAACCTTCGCTGTGCAGGCGTTCAGCAAAACTCAGGGTGTCGTCCCCACCGATCGGAATCAATCGATCGACCCCTAAATACTCGAGGTTTTTCAGCACATGCGCCGTAAAATCCCGCGTAGTTTGATCGCTCTCCTCGGCTTCCGGATGTTCGGGATCTTTCAGAAATTCCGGCACATCTGCTGGCCGCATATTTGCAGGATTGGTACGGCTGGTATGAAGAAAAGTACCTCCGGAACGGTCGATCGTGCGGACCACATCTTTTGTGAGGGGAATGATATACTTGTTTATGGTTTCGGGCTCATCGCGGTTCATCCAGAGCAGGCCACCCCACCCCCTTCGAACTCCTACAACTTCATGACCGTCTTCGATAGCACGATAAACAATGGCTTTCATGCATGAATTCAATCCGGGAACGTCGCCGCCTCCGGTAAGAATGCCAATCTTCATATGACCTCCGTAATCTTGATCTTAGTATTCAGCAAATTGATGGCCTTCCTGTTGCAGACGCAGTGTCTGCTGCCCCGGTTATCAGTAGGAAAAGAACACGTCTACAGGGAGGCTTTCACGTTGATAACCATAGGGTAATATCCGTAAGAAGAATGGCATATACCAATAAAAAAATCAGGCAGAAGGATTTCCATCCTCTGCCTGATCATGTGGGGATTTTGGGGTAACGGCCGCTCTTTACGAACAACCGCTTGTTGATCCGCACGTGACGCACTTCATGCAAGTACCATTACGTACCATCGTCATGCTTCCACAATCCGGACAAATATCTCCTGTGTATCCCAATTGTTTGGCACGCTGATAATCTGTCTCCGGCGACAGTGCACCCTGCACCTCCGGAGTATGCACATGTTCCGGTTCCGGCTCTTCAGCTTTTTCCGGTTTTGCTTCTCTTTGTTCAGTGATTTCAGGTTCGGATGGTTTGAGAGTACGCTGCAATATCTCATCCGGACCTACATGAGCCAGATCCTGGCGGCCGAGATAGCTGACGGCCAGTTCGCGGAAAATATAATCAATCAGGGAGGTGGTCATCTTCACATGCGGACTACCGTAAACAGGTCCGCTGGGTTCGAAACGTGTAAAGACGAACGCATCCACAAATTCTTCCAAAGGAACGCCGTGCTGCAGGCCAAGCGATATGGCAATGGCAAAACAGTTCATCAAACTCCGGAAGGCAGCGCCCTCGCGGTGAATATCAATAAATATTTCCCCAAGCTGGCCATTCTCGTATTCGCCTGTACGCAGATAAACACTCTGTCCGCCAATTTTGGCTTTTTGAGTGTATCCATTCCGGCGCAACGGCAAACGACGGCGGCTGGCCACATATTTGTGAATAATACGCTCGGTTGTTTTGATGATCGGATCGACCTGCGGCTCTTCGTCTTCCTCTTCAATTTCCTCGAGGACATCCGACATGGTGTTCAGTGGCTGGCTGAGCTTTGAGCCGTCGCGATACAGGGCGTTGGCCTTGAGCATCAGTTCCCACGACTGCATGTAAGCATCCTTGAATTCCTCAACGGTGGCCTCGTTCGGCAGGTTGATGGTCTTCGAGATAGCTCCAGAAATGAATGGTTGTGCTGCAGCCATCATCTTAATGTGCCCGCCAGCGGAAATATAGCGGACGCCTTTGCGTCCACACTTGTTGGCACAATCGAAGACGGCCAGATGCTCTTCTTTAAGGTTCGGGGCGCCCTCGACAGTCATGGTTCCACAGACGTAGTCGTTGGCTTTTTCGACCTCATCACGTGTGAACCCAAGATGCCTGAAAATATCGAAGCTCCAGTCGTTCAGTTGGTCTTCACTGACTCCCAGCTTTTCTTTCATGAAGTCTTCGCCAAGTGTCCACTGGTTGAAAGCAAATTTGATATCGAATACTCCGGGCAGAGATTCTTCCAGTTTTTCCAGAATTTCAGGGGTAAAGCCAAGTTCACGCAGACGATCGTGGGTGATGGCCGGGCAACCTCTCAGGGTTCCGTGTCCCTTGGCATACTTTACAATATCCTCGATTTGAGCAGCACTGTAGTCAAGGTTGCGCAGGGCAACAGGGACACTCTGATTGATAATCTTAAAATAACCGCCGCCAGCAAGTTTTTTGAACTTGACCAGGGCATAATCGGGTTCGATGCCCGTCGTGTCGCAGTCCATGACCAGACCAATTGTTCCGGTCGGTGCGAGAACGGTTACCTGGGCATTTCGATACCCGTATTTTTCTCCGAGCTCCAACGCACGGTCGCTGTCTTCACGTGCGGCTTTTAGCAAATATTCGGGACAGATGCTGGCGTCGATACCCATCGGTTTAATAGTCAGCCCTTCATATTCTTCCGGAGGAACATGGTAGGCCGCACGACGATGATTCCGTACCACACGCAACATATTCTCTTTGTTGCGCCCGTATCCTGAAAATGCTCCCAGTTCCTTCGCCATCTCGGCGCTGGTCGCATAGGCTGTCATGTGCATGATGCTGGTGACAGCCCCGCAGATGGCACGTCCACGGTCACTGTCGTATGGAGCTCCCTGCACCATCAGTAATGTGCCGAGATTGGCAAAGCCAAGACCCAAAGTGCGAAACACGTATGAAAGTTCGGCAATCTCTTTGGAGGGAAACTGTGCCATCAGAACAGAGATCTCAAGAACCACCGTCCACAGACGTGATGCATGGCGAAATGCCTTTACATCAAACTTCTTGGTTTCGAAATCGTAAAACTTGATGAGATTCAGCGAAGCCAGGTTACACGCCGTGTTATCAAGGAACATGTACTCGGAGCACGGGTTGCTGGCCTTGATAGGCCCATCAGCCGGGCAGGTATGCCACTCATTGATCGTATCATGATATTGGGTACCCGGATCTGCACTTGCCCATGCAGCGTTGGCTATCTGATCCCACAGATCACGCGCCTGAAGGGTTTTATAAGGTTTGGGTTCGCGGCCTTCATCCTGCGCATCCCGTTTTTCCACCCGGCCATACAAACTCCACTCACTGTCTTCCTTCACCGCCTTCATAAATGCATTAGGAACCCGTACGGAATTATTCGAATTCTGACCACTCACCGTGGCATAAGCTTCTGAGTTCCAGTCGGTGTCGTATATCTCAAATTCAATATCCGTAACACCTTGGGCAGCAAGCTGAATAACCCGTTCTATATAATTGAGTGGGACGAATGACTTTTTGGCTTTAGCAATGGCGTGAGCCAGTTCTTTGTTCCGCCGGGGATCACGGCTTACGGCGCCATTAAAAGACCTGCCCTCGATCTCGATCGGTTTGTGGCACAGACGAAGAATTTCTTTCAGATGTTTCTCAGTTGCCTTCGATCCGGCAACCAAAGCAGCGACTTTCTGTTCTTCGCGTACTTTCCAGTTGATATATTCTTCGATATCGGGATGATCCAGGTCCAGCGTGACCATCTTGGCTGCACGGCGTGTTGTTCCACCCGACTTGATGGCACCAGCCGCACGATCACCAATCTTCAGAAAGCTCATGAGTCCGGATGAACGGCCTCCTCCACTGAGCGGCTCATTAGATCCTCTCAGTTCAGAAAAATTCGTACCGGTACCCGATCCGTATTTAAACAACCGTGCTTCCCGCACCCACAAATCCATAATACCGCCCTCGTTGACCAGGTCATCCCTTACACTTTGGATGAAGCAGGCATGAGGCTGTGGATGGGTATAGGCATCCTCAGAACGCTTTAATTTGCCGGTTTTGGCTTCAACATAGTAGTGACCCTGCGCCGGACCATTTATCCCATATGCCCAGTGAAGACCGGTATTGAACCACTGCGGACTGTTGGGTGCTGCCATTTGATTGGCCAGCATGTAACACATTTCATCATAAAAAATCTTTGCATCGTCTTCGGTGTCGAAATAGTCATGCTTCCATCCCCAATAAACCCAACAACCGGCCAGCCTGTTGAATACCTGCCGGCAATCCTGTTCGTGAGTATACCGTTCGTTTTCCGGCAATTCCTGGTTCGCTCCCTCATCGACGTCAGAGCGTTGCAGCCATCCGGGCACGCCCTTTTCCTTGATTTTCTTCAATTTTGCCGGCACCCCGGCTTTTCGGAAATATTTCTGAGCCAGCACGTCCGTGGCTACCTGGGTCCACCCTTTCGGGACAATCACATCGTCCATTTTGAACACAGTGGATCCATCCGGGTTTTTGATTTCCGATTTGCGGGATTCAAATTTCAGTTCTTCGTATGGAGTTGACCAGTTTTTCTGGGTAAAAAATCGTTCAAATTTCATAGGCAATACCGTTCAGCCTTAAAAGTTCAAAGTCCAGGGAAAAAGACTTGTTTCATAGATACAACAAGTCCAAAAAAAAATATCGTTGCTGGT